>JGI24918J38489_100152_pt1 | contig 29571 bp, 24 predicted proteins | sample LinPfosmplate6_FD_38489 | JGI IMG/M metagenome (IMG submission 38489)
TGCAGGTCGACTCTAGAGGATCCCACGTGACGCCCTCAAGTAAAGTTGAAAAGAGCATCACTAAACCAGAGACCCAGGCAATCCAGCGAAATTTGCGGTATTTGTCCTGAACAAAAACACGGATCATGTGTAAGACAATCAGTACAATCATCAAATCTGAAGAATACTGATGAACACTGCGTGTGAGTTCACCTAAAAATGCTTCATTATTTACGTAACGTACCGACTCATAGACTGTTTCAACATTAGGCGAATAATAGATGAACATATAAATGCCGGTCACAGTTAGAACCAGCAGATTAAAAATAGTCAGACTACCCAAAAAATACAGAGGATTATTCTGCTCACCAAACACACGGTTCCAATGCGCTTCGACTCCCATAAAAAGCCTGGACCAGAGACGATGCCATTGTTCATAAACTCCCTGAACTCCGCTTGAGTGTTTCTTGAGAACTATCATGATGGTTGATTTGTTCGTTTTTCTGTGAACCAAAAGACCAGACGTACCAGGAAATAGAATATGAGCATCATGCCAACGTAGATCGCAGTCATTCCCATTTGTGCAGAAATCATGTTCCAAGTGCTGCGTATGCGATAGCCCCACAAACTTTCCCCCGGTCCAGGACTTCCTGCCCATCCGCAGATTGCCGCAATACGCTCCCAATTGATGACACCTTCTCCTGTCCAGCGTACAACGAGTTCTTCATAAAATACCGCGTAACTTCCACTGCCCAGAAGTGCAAATATTAGCATCAACAGCAGTCCGTAAATGATCAGGTGTTTTGAAAACATTAGTTTGAGTTGCTTTTTTTCCGCGGTCAGGGAATAGAGGATAGAGGAGTGAGATGCGGGGTGGTTCTGTTTCTGTTGACAGATAACCGGTGCTTTGCCTCCAGACTCCGGTCTGATCAAGTTACGAGACGGGCAGTAGCCCGTCTCGGATAGGATGAAATACTAACTTGAACAGAAAAACGTTCAGGATTTATCTAAGGAACCAATTCTCACTAAGAGCCAGCCAATTGGTAACATATAAAATAATGAACCATGCCAGCCAAATAAACACCAGTGCCACAGTCCCTGGCGCGTGAAACTTGTCGTTTTTTTCACTCATAAATTTTCTCGAAAAAAATATTTAATAATTAACTAGCTACTGCTGCCACTTCTACCGATCCATCTTTCAAATATGGCGGAAAGTGTGGTTCCATTTTGGCTTCAATCCGTTCACCGAAAAATGCTGTCAGTGCTGCTATCAGGCAGAAGATCAACAATGCGGTAAAGGCTATGATGGCACCGATACCTAGTAAACCCAGCATTGTGGTTGCAGTTGCGCTGAAAGGAACCTGAAAAATGGCTGAAGAGAACGTTACATCATAGTGCCTGCGTGGAACTCCAAGAATTCCGGCAAATGACATTCCGGTAGCAAAAATTGAGATACCGATTCCGAACATCCATGGTTGATACTTGGCCCAGGTCTCGCCTATTATTTTCCGCCGCATAACTAAAGGAAGCGCGTAATAGGTCAAGGCCATGAAAGCAAGTGAAGTTCCGCCAACCACAGTCACGTGAAAATGTCCGGGAATACGGAGGGTGTTGTGTGACATGATGTTGATTTGCTCGACCCCCTGCGTCACACCTGTTACTCCACCGCCAAAACCGAATATTACAACCGAAAGAGCCATTCCTGAAAATGCAGGGTTGCTCCATGGAGCTTTTGTCAGCCACTCAAAGAGACCATTGGTATACCCCTTTGCGCGTTGAGCAACTTCAATAGCTGCCGGAATTGAGAAGGCGTGAATCATACTTCCAATTGTTGCCGCATAAATCACATAACTTGTATTGAAAATACGGAAAGACGCACTCAAGCCTGGATCAACTAAGAGGTGATGTACCGAAGCCACGTTGATTCCTAACAAATATAAGAGGAATGCGCCACGACTGAATTTCTCGTTAATCGGCACTGCGCCTACGCTCAAAGTTCCAATCAAATACCAAATGGAAACCATGGCTGCAAGATTGATCTGTTGGGCGGAATGTCCGAAACCCCAGAATCCTAAGCGGTAGAGTGACGGATCTATTGAATCAATAAAACCCATTGCCCAGAGCCAAGTTGGAATATATGTAGCTGCACCTGCCAACAAGGTAAAAATCGCCAGAATCACTGCGATCAGAATACCAAAGGTGAAAAGCGGATAACTACCTTTGTGATAACCTTCTTTTTTTGCGACTACCAAGGTAGCCATAAAATGAAAACAGGCCAGTAACGCACCAACCGCAAAAAGAATGATACCCAGATAATAGTTTGGATTCGCTTTCAAAGGAGGATATGAAGTAAACATCACATCCGCCTGACCTGTAAAAATCATATAATTTGTAAGCAGGGCTCCCACCAGCATCAACGCATAATTCAGCCATCCGAACCAGACTGCGGGCAGGCGGCTTCCTAAAACAGCGGTTGAAGCAAAAATAAGTCCTGCCATTTCAAAAAATACAATCCAGAAAACCAACATATTCATGCCGTGAGCGGTGATAAAGCGATAAAATAAATCCGCCGGCAACAAGTGAACCGCAGGCCAGCGGGTCAAGGCAATTAAAAGTGCCATGACACCGCCGGTCAGTAAAGCCACGACTGCTGTGACTGCATGCACATAAAACAGCCGTTCCCCCGGCAAGTGGACCTTTAGGCCTGTGGTTTCACAGGTTCTGAATTGAGTTGAGTATGTATCAGCCATTTATTTCCTCTATTTAACAATGATTTTTCCGATCATAGTGTGATGCCCCAGTGCGCAATATTCATTGCAGATGACATAAAACTCTCCGGTTTCACGAGGTGTCATGGTGACAACAAGGTCGTATCCGGAAAGGATCTGAAAATTGATGTTTTGCGGTTGTAATGAAAATCCGTGCTGGTAGTCCATCGAAGACATGTGTACACGGTATTCCCGTCCTTCTTCCAGTTCCAGAATTGGATAAAATTCCCATGCTCTGGCACGCAAATAAATATCCTTGACTCCCGGACCAGGATGCACGACCGGTATTTTCATTTCGACTTCGGTAGTACCAAATCTTTGTTTAACCACCTCATCACGCACTTTGTTTTTTGCCACAAAATCTTCCGTTAACTGATTAAATCTCTCCGGAGAAACTTTGTAACCCTCATGACTGGGATTTTGGTGCCCAGTCAAATTATAAAGGGGCATCATTAAAAAAAGAATAATTGCTGTCAGCACACATACTTTGAGCCATAATTTCTCATCCTTTCCCAAAGGCTGAGCCCACCAATTTCTTTCAGGAATAAAAACACTCATATTTTCTCCTTCAACCTAGTGTTGGAATGCTCAAGATGTCAATCAGACCCCAGACAAAGTAAGATAGAGTACTGACCCCGACATGAAATGCCAGTAGCAAAAAATCATTATCACAGACTTTTTCCCAAAAACTGACATCGATTGTTTCTGCCATTTTTAATCTCCGTTAATTGATTAAGAGCAATTTGCCCATACAAACATTAACGCCTCCTGTATAACTTCCATGAACTGCTTTTGCATGTATCTGCCTGTTTTCAATGATGAGTTCTGTTACAAACGGTAATATTCCGGCAACATGGGACTCGATGAACTCCGCTTAATTTACACCGGAGCTACAAATTCAAACAAAAAGGGAAGCAAAAAAAAAATTCATCACGGTGGTTAATTCTAGATACTTACCAAGATTAATGTATTCGTAAATCTACGTAGATGATTTAAGTTGGTGTTCTTAGACAATTTAGAATGACTAATTAAAAGGTCTACTACTTGAGAGAGCTTAGTTTGAAAGGAATTGCCTAAAATATTTCGTGATCCTGCCTGAGCAAACAACCACATTTCTGTCCACGCTATACCAAAATTTACTGAGCAATTTAGGAACAAAGCTTTGATAATTTCATTATTGATATTTTATGAAGAACGTCGGTGAAAATGCTGCTTATTCCCCCACTGTTCCATGATAAAATCCAGCATTCCGCCGTCGACTAGATCCTGTCCTTGTTGTCGGGCATTACGCTCCACCTCCAACTGCACCATTGGGCGGATGAAATCCGGAACACGTTGAATACGGGCCTGCGCATCTTCAGTCCACGTGAGCGGCGCATTCTCTGATGTTTGATTAAGCAGACCTTTTGAGCCGTCACCCCATGAAGAATATTTTGCTTCTACGACTTGGAGTGAAATTTCCGCTTTATTAAATTTACGTGCCCATTGCTCGATCCGGTTCTTGGTCATTTCCCGCATGAAGCCTGCAGGAACATTTTGCAGTTTTTCCCTGGCCTCATCTTTCCATTTTAGTTTTAGGAAGGCGGCTTCAGAAGCAATTTCACATTCTGCTTCAGACAATTTTTTATAATCAGAACCATGACATACTTCACAAACTTGTGGATGCTGACCTTCGAGTGTGTAACCGCAAAGCTGACATTCAAATGTGCCTGTTTCATCATTAATTTGACTTGGAGATTTCGCTTCAGGAATGCTTACCTCATTACCGGGCTGCATGGTTTGCTGCATTTTTTCACGAGCCCTGCCAAGCCCTCCTTCAGCCACTTCCAAGTCAATGCGTGTAATGTTTTGTTCTGCGGCATATTCTTCAATTGTAGTTTGAGCAGCATCACGCATAAAGCCTTCCGGAACGCGTGCCAGACGCTTGAAGGCCTCATCCGTCCATTCAAATACAATTTGTTTTTCATCACTTTTAGTTATTGATTCTTCTTTCGCAGCAGATTCTTTAAGACCTTCTTCTTCAACAGCAACGCTGACCATTTCTTCTGTGATCACTTGCTGATGCCTAGTATGAGCGCGTTTTTCCAGTTTGTAACGCAATTGCTCACGATTATTTCCAACTGGAACGTGGTTGAGACGCATTTTGGCATCAGGAGTCCAAGTCAGTTCCCGGCCATCAAAAGTGGTTTCGGTAACGCCTGAGGACTCGCTTTGCTGTTCAGGAGAATTTGTAATAGGAGAACTGTCATAAATTCGAAAGTCCTGCCCTTCGGCATTACAGACAGGGCATTTTTCCGGACGTTTCTTGTGGTGAACGTATTGACAAGACGGGCATTCAAAAGACAATTCAAAGGTTTCGTGGTCTTCGAGTTTTGCTGCAGATGTTTCTGAAAATTCAATCCCCATTGCGGCCAATGCCTGTGGCGGCAGCAAGGCGCGAATCGCCTTCTCAACGACTTCGGAAGTAATCATTGTGTATCCTTCTGCGACAGCATGTTGCTGAATGGCCTTCATCGCCACTCCCCTCGCCATCTCAGGAACGTTCTGCATTCTTGACTGTGCTTCAACAGTCCAGCCGATGGTTTCCTCTGCCAGATATTCTACAGGAGGGCTGAATTCTGTATCCATCATCAAAATATTACACGGTGCAAGCCGTAAAATATTTTCAGTATTTCCACCGATGTCCATATCGTCATCACTATGAATTCCTGTTCGCCCCAGCACCAGCAACCAAGGTGGATCTTTTTTTACATGCGCCAGAACTTTTTTCCAGGCTTTGCCGTCAAGCAATTTAGTTTGAAGGTCAATACCTTCATCTTCAGCAATACGTACTGCGATGTCCAAATGCGATTGATATATTTTGGCCAAACCATTATCAATGATGTCTTCGTGAAGTTTTTCCTGCTCCTCAAATTTAAAAACTTTACGTGCCTTGTCTGAAAGCACGTTATTTAATGAACTGAACATGCCGTAATGAAAATACGGATCAAAGGCAGAAATGGCTTCAACCTTTTTGTTAAACACCGCAGCCAACTCCAAAGCTGATTTCAGTCCGCCAAAAGAACGTTCACTTCCGTCGAGACAGACGACGATTTTGTCTGATTCGCTTTTATCTTCATCGGTTTCCTTAACAATCAACAAGTCTGTCTGAATCCGCCGGGCAACACGTTCAGTGACAGAACCAAGCAATGAGTCTGCTACCAGTCCCATTCCGTTGGAACCCATCACGACCAACTCATATTGGTGTTCTTCAATGTCACGTACTAACTCTTTCCAATTCGCACCTTCCAGCGAAATACCCTTAAATTCCAATCCCGCTTCACGACATGCCTCTGCCATTACGAGCAAATAGGAATCTGTTATTAATTCCAAACCTTTGGTAATCAAAGAATCGTGAATCACGCGCTGTTTTTGGAGTTCTTTTTCCTGCTGAAATTCTTCGGGCAAACCACTTTCCATTGCACGAAAACGCTTATCGTGGAGTTTTGCTGCATAAACATGACTGCCATACAATTTTGCTCCTGAAGCTTTGCCAATCGACAAGGCTAATCTTACTGCTGCATCCGAATGCTGAGAGTTGTCAACCGGAACATATATATTTTGAAACATGTTAGTTTATTGCTGAATATTAAGTTGTCATTTAGAAAGTTTCAGACAATCCTGATTGCTAAAAATACATCAAAGTCAAGAACGATTCTTATTAGCAGGACACTCATTCGAATTACTTTTTGCTTCTTGTAAAACCTTCAGTGTTATTTCCGCAAAACCTCGTTCACGAGCGTACTTTTCCACTGTCTCACGAATATGTTGACGTATCATTCCGGGAGCACGATTGATTGATGAAATCGCTTCTTTTTGCCAGCTCATTTCACCTTTCTGCTGAAGGTACTGAACTTTGTCCGGTTGTTCTTCCACACGGTGCGGTGTTTTGTCCTGTACCTCAGAAATCCAAAAAAGGTACGCATATGGAAATTGAGGTTGCGCAATGTGAAAACTGTCATACTCAAACATCGTGCGAGAAAGCATAATGAAGGTGTGTCTTGGATCATCCTGCCCTACTATTTCAACACCGCAATTCAGCTGGAAACTCGTGTATGATGGACAGTGTCCTGTGTAATGCAGTGACGCCAAAGGGAGTTGAAGAAGATTGTTGAAGGTCCTTTTTTCGAAAATTTCCAGTGAAGTTAAACAACGATAATCAATAACCTCACGATTGAAATTAAATTCAGCAACAGTTTCCAATCGCTGTTCCAGTGAATCTTCCCAAGCAATACCTCGGGTACGTTCCATCGTTTCTCTGTAACGATCACAGTATTCTTCCAAATATTCATCCTTCGGTAAAAAGCCCACACCTTTGTTTCCGCAATTAAAAGGGAAAACTGAATTCGGACTTTGTGTCACCAAAACAGGAAGATGTTGTGAAAAAAATTCAACCGAATCCTGCTTTCCCTTCAAACGGTTGTACATTCCACGACGGCCTTCTTCCATCCAGTCAATGAAATGTTCCGGAAGCGCGGTAACAGGCATCCGTGTTGGTCCGTCAGGCAAATCTACTGCCATTGCATTTGCTTCCACCGAAATAGACGGAAGCTGACTTTCATATTTCAATACTGCACTCATGAGAGACTCCTTGTAAGGTTCGTTTCTTCAAATTTAATTCCCAATTCCTGTTCACGTTGTTGACGATGCTCCGCCATAAAATCCGGTGTTATCACTGCATTCTCCGGAAGACCAGATGTCAGTTTAAGAGCCTTTTCCTCCAAACGTTTACGTATCATTCCACGTAAAAATATTGGAATACGCTTTAAACGTTTTTGTGCTTCCGGAGTCCATTCGACAGAAGAATCTATTTCCCCTGACGGTAAATCCGCAGAGATCGGCACAGATTCTGACATAAGTTCCTCTGTCGGCTGCCAGGTACAGCTTGGATCTTCAGCTAGCAAGTCCTCATAACGTTCTTGCGCCCTCGCTCTGCAACCGCCACACAAATTCCGGAATTCGCAACTCCCGCAACGACCCTTCAAAATTGGATTGCGTAAGTCTTGAAAGAGAGACGACTCATCCCAAATTTTCCAGAATGCGGAATCGCGAATATTTCCTGCCACGTTTTCCATGTACGGACATGGTGTAACGTTTCCCTGTGGATCAATCCTGCAATAATGCGTTGCTGCCGGACATCCTCCACCGTCGTAACCTTGAGCCCGTGTGAACTGTGACTGCGGATCTTGCTGATAAAGAATTCGTTTGAAGTGTGGAGCACAACGTGCTTGAATCATTAAGGATTTGGTGTTTCTCTGTAGTTCCGCAATCCGCACCAAAACGTCCTCATACTGTTCCGGAGAAATATCACTCATCACCTGTCCACGTCCGGTGCAGACCAGAAAAAAGAAATTGAGAATGCTTACGCCTTCTTTTTCAGCAAACTTAACAAAGTCATCAATTTGATTTGCATTTTGGTGAGTTACGGTTGTATGGAGTTGCACATGCAGTCCACAGGCACGGCAAGCCCGTACTGCAGCTAATGTTTTCTCCCATGCACCTGCTACTCCACGAAATTTATCGTGTGCTTCCGGATACAGATTATCCAGACTGATTCCTACTCCCTGTAAACCGCAAGCTTTCAACTCCTGTGCGATTTTCAGGGAAAGTCCAAGCCCGTTTGTGCCTAGCACCATTCGCAAACCAAGTGAATTACCTGTAGTAACCAATTCATTAATATCCGAACGCAGCAAAGGTTCTCCTCCAGTCAGCACAATCAATGTCCCCTTTGCTCGCTCTGCGATTTCGCTAAACAAGTTACATAATTCTGAGGTGCTCAACTCTTCCGTAATTGATTCATCTTTAGCACCAGCGTCTAAATAACAATGTTCGCATTTGAGATTGCAGCGACGTGTCAGATTGACTGCAATCAAATAAGGCAGAAATTTGGTTTCACCGGAATATCCTGTGCGAAGTCGTTGCTTTTGAGTCATTGCGTCTACTCAACTAATAGTGTTTTTTGAACGTCTGGTACGGACCATCAACAACACTTCCAGTCCCAGAATCAGCAGAAAAATGATGATCGGCACATAGATAATATTGTTTCCGACAGGTTGCTCGAGCAGCAAATTGTACCATGTCGTCACACCACGTTTGCTGCCTCCTTCTCCACTGGAACCTTCAACTGCAGAAAAAGCCAACGGGACAACTATCCTATCTGCAGAAAATTGGATACTTCCTTTTTGTTCATTTACACGTTCTCGTTTGATCATCAAAGTGTATTGACCGTTTTTGTAACTTATTATTGAAGCTAAAGGCCGATCTTCACGTACCATCCAGTCCCCCAGACGGGATGCTTTTGCGTCAACTACTTTTCCGTAAGCATCGCTCCAAAGCCACAAATTGACCGATTTTCCAGGTTGTCCCATCAGAAAATGTGGTAGGGCTCGTTCGCTTTCTTTAAACTTGGCAGGAAACTGCAAAATCATTTCGTCACCGCCGCCAAATTCTTTATGTGCTTCTGAAGTGGGATCGTTCCACTGTATCCGGAAGGCGATTTCAGTTTCATTGTAAATTGAACTGAAACGCAGGGAATGCACAGTTGGCTGAAATAAACGTTCTTTGAGTATCACCTGTCCGGAAAAAGGCACATAAAATATCTGCGCGCTTGCCCACTGGCTGTGTTCCATTTCCAGTGAAAGCACTCCCTCAACTTTTTTGGAAACCAGCGTCCGTTTTACCTCCGGTTCGTTAACAGAAGCCAGAGAGCGTACGTAATGCACAACGTCCCATGTTTCGTCTACAGTGAGATCCTCAGCGAAGGACGGCATCGGTGTTCCGTTAAGTCCAGTACGTACTGTGCGAAAAATGTCTTCCGCACGATTTCCGCCACGGAAACGCCAGGGTGCAGTCCAATCAGCAGGGCGCATTGGAATCTGATTCCAGTCATCCTTCAATTCCATTGCTGAAGGGCCGTCACCTCGTCCTTCTTTTCCGTGACATTTATCACACTCCACCTTGAGGGTCAGTTCTTTGCCACGCGCAATGCTTTCCGGTGATGAGCCCGGAGCTTTCGGAATAACAAGCGGCACAACCGGTTCATCCTCTTCGTCATCCTCTTCGTCATCCTCTTCATCTGCTTCTTCGTCGGCCTCTTCCTCTTCCTCTTCGTCTGCCTCTTCATCTTCATCTGCTTCATCTTCAGTGTTTTCCTCTGTATCTTCCTCTTCCTCTGTTTCTTCGTCAGCTTTGTAAAACTGTTCTACGTAAGCGGCAACAGCATGAAGCTGTTGTTCATTCAGAACCGATTCCCATTCCGGCATAGTCGACCCGGGCATCCCCCTGCTGATGATTTGTAAAAGATCCTTTTGTGTAGGCTCTTCTCCGGTCTCTGTGGTACGTATTTTAAACATACCGGAAGTAAAATCACGTGGTTTTGGAAATACGTTTTCAAAAGCATAACCCTGTCCGTCACCCTCATAACCGTGACAATGGGCGCAGTTTTCATCATAAACTGTTTTACCAGCAGCAAAATCCTGCGACTCTCCCAAAGCAATGCCTGTGAAAGCTGACACCATCAATCCCAATAATCCGCAAAATATCCACTTCATAAAATCAAAACTCAAAATATAAATTTGCTAAATCCCACAAGAACACACAAATAATAGCTTCATTTTTATTCGATTTTGTGTGTTTTAGTGTGTTTTTGGCTAAAATTTAAACTGCATCATTCCCAAGTTCTGGGAGGATGATTAGTCGCTTTATATAAAAACAGGGTGACATCCCAAATATCATTTTCCGAAAGTATGCCCTCCCAGGCCGGCATGGCTGTTTGCCACGGCATTGATTCATTCGGCAGACCCGGACCTCCTTTGGCAACCCGCCAAAAAACATAGGTTTCCTGCAATTGAGCAATCGTTCCTACATCTTGAAAATTTGCGGGTTTTGGATCAAGAGCAGTAGCAAATGGACCTTTGCCATCCAGAAAATCACCGTGACAATAATGACAATTCTCGTAATAAACTTTGCGTCCCAATTCAACATGTTCCGCAAACTTTTCCGGATCTGCTGTTTCATATTCACGGTAGGGATTAACAGCTATCCGTAAATTTATAGTTTTTCCACCAAAATTTATTTCTCCAGGAGGAGCAGGATGTATAACGCGTAATACCAGCGGAGCCTGATTGGAAGGCAACAAGGAAAATCCCGCAAATACCGCAATCACAGCCGGAATCGACAACATCACCAACCAACGCAAGATGAACAACCGCTCATTGGTTAAAAGTGTTTTGATAGGAGCCCAAAACTCCTGCATATTTTTTGTGGTTGAAGTTACAAACAAAATTAAACCAACCACCAGCGCAATTATATAAAACGAGAAAACGCTTTGAGGTATTTCCGGCTTTACCGCATATTGCAGAAACAACACAACTACCAGCACTATCAAGGCGTTGATGAATAAAATATGTGTGATTATCTTTTTGATCATTGTATCTATGAATAATGACTTTTTCGAAAGGATTACTGCATGTAAGCTCTTATGAAATAACGCAGCACATAATCCCCTAATTTCGCTAATTTTTTTAGCTTAAAATAATAATAAGTAATTCTGTATCAGTTATTTTAAAAATTCCGTCAAATTCTCAATATCGTTGGCCAAATGAGCCATTGGCGGCATAATTTTAGTATCCCGTTTTGGTTGATATGCTTGCGGATATTCTGCACGTAATATTCTGGCTTCCAGCAAATCTCGCGAAGCACCTTTGATTTCCGGACCAATCGTTCCCGCCAGGGCTGGATCCGGATTGTGACATGCAATACAAAGTGTGTTATAAACAGCTTTTCCTTTTTCCGGATCTCCGACCAGCGATTCTGACGCAGTTGCACTAACAACAGGTTCTTCTATTACAGATGCAGGAGAAACTGCTTCTGGGACCACGGAAACTTGGCTTGCTTTGACCTGCATCACTGACCGCACATCTTCCGGTGTAATATCGACTTTTCCACCCAAACTCTGGAGATACGCTACAGTAACCATCACTTCTCCGGGAGTTAAAATACCGGCCATAGGCGGCATCATCGGAGCATAATCTTCAACCAAATATGCTGAAGGTTTCAGCAGCGATTCCAGTAAATAAGTTTTTGCGCTAACATCAGCTTTACGGGATGCGGCACGCAAACCGACACCATTGAGGTCGGGTCCACGCGAACCTTTACGACCTATCGCATGACAAATTCCGCATGTGCCCTTTGTTGAATATACCCGCTCACCGGCCTCGATCATTTCATCTTCGCTGAGTTTTGCGTTAAGGCTGATTTTTTTTGGTGGATGGGATTCAGTTTGCGGTATGCTGTTGGCATAAAAGGAATAAAAGCCAACTACTAAAAAAGTAAAAAGAATTACTTTAAGGGTGTTCATTGTGCCGGCTCCGGGCTTAGTGAAGCATCTTCCTTTTTGTGATCAGCCAGTGATCCTAGCCAAAATATAAACATTACCAAACCTAAAAAGATCAGCACACAGACCGAAACCACATTTGCGGCAAATCCAAGTGTCGGCGCAAACGCATCCACAGAAGTATCTTCCATGACTTTGTAAACGTGCCAATGCTGTCTGATTGCGGATCTGGCATAACCCATCAGTCCCATCAGCCAGGTGAATGAAACTGCAATAAATATCAGGATATATTGGGAACGTTGAGGCATTTTTCCCCAATGGAATTTTCCAAGAGATTCAGAATTCTTGAAGAGAAAAAGATCAATCACTGTTGTTGAGAGGATTGCAAACAAGACTGCAAGCACTTGCCAAACCGAATACTTATTCACCCGTATACTTGGCTCCACAAAATAGCCGTCAATACCCAAATACAAAACATAGGCAGCAACCCCCGCAAAAATTCCCGCCTGCAGCAAGTTAAGCTGCAGTGCATAGCTCACAGTCGCGACTTTGTTAGCACGGCGGTAAAACATGAAACCAATCGCAGAAGTTAAAATCATAAAGTTAACCGCGGTCATCTTAGCAGACATCACACCGAATACTCCGATCACAGGATGATGCACTCCGCCCATCAGCGTAACTTCTTCAGGTGTTACCACAAGACTATGCGGCGTTGCCCATACCCAAACACACAACAACAAAACGCTGAGCATATATTTAATATATTTTTGATATCGTTCCCCGCCGTCAATACGTTCCATACCAAGCCACAAATAATAATTGCTGGCCAGAAAAAGCGATGAAATAAGTACTGCCTGAATGATCCAAAGCCAGGAAAGAAAACCGCCCATCATCGTGATGCCCATCGTCTGGTCGTACTGATAAAGTTCGCGCATCAGCCAGTATCCGGCAAACGGCAGTACTAAAAATGACCAAATAGCAATCATGTTCCCAACATAACCCATCCAATCGTAATGCGCCTTGTCCTCATCTGTTTTGGAGTGCAAAAACTTAAAGGCAGAATAAGCCCCGACAATTGCCCCGCCAAAAGTAACATTAGCAATCAAACGGTGTATGTTGATAGGCCACCAGGAAAAATTGTCGATGACTTCCCAGATATTCATCAAGGCACCGGTTTTCATGTCAACGCCTCCGGGAGTCATCATGAATGTTACCCAGGCATTGGCCACGAGCAACAAAATTGTACCGACTATATTGAGTTGAAGTCCGAGATACAAATGAAACCATTTGCTCTTACCGGTTCTCATGCGCTCCCAGCCGTAATAATAAATATAGAGTGTGAAGGCTTCGAGGAAGAACAACATCGGATAGATCCACAAAGTTGGCAGGAACACCTCTGAGAGATAATTCATGAATCGTGGATAAAGTGTCAAAAGCAGGAAGAGTAAAACCCCGCCCCAAATGGCGGTTGTGGACATGGCGATTGCGAGCAGTTTTGTGAACTCCCTGGCCATTTTATCGTAGCGTTCCTGACTTGTAAGCACGCCGATCAACTCGACAATCACTGCAAACATCGGTACCCCCAGTACAAATGCCGCAAACATCAAATGCACTTCGGCGGCAATCCAAACGGCCACACGGCTACCTATCCACGGAAAGGCACGATATTCCGGAAGCTCAATCAGTTCCTGTCCCCAGGCTGCTCCAGCGAAAACCAGAATCAACAAAGGAAATAACAGTTTGAGAAATGATTTTTTAGAAATTTGTGTTGTCATGTTGGAATGAATCGCCTTGTAACCAATGCTAGTTTAACTGCTTGTATCTTTTTCGGAACGGGATCTGCTGTAGCGCATAAAAAGCAACATCAATCCTGCGATTACTGCAAAAACTAAAAGCGCATACCAGTAGAGACTGTCGGCTGCCGGTACATCCAGATAGAGAAAACTCCATGCTGACAGAGACATGATCATTCCATGCTCACCGTTTGAACCGTCCCATGCATTAAAGGCCATCGGGATCATCTCACCTTTTTTAAACTGAATATCACCGCGCTCCCCAGTTTGAAGTGAACGTTTCATAACAACCCGCCAACGACCATTTTTCCAAACACCTTTACCTTGCACCTGCTGTCCTGCTTCAGGCTGAGCTTTGAGAGGTTTTTTAAAACCATTAGCGTTAGAATCTACGACGGGATTGCTACCAGCGTCATCAAGGTCGGATTTCCAAACCCATAAATTGACAGGATTACTGGTGTCTCCGCGAAAAAAGTGCGGTTTTTTTGCTCCTGATTTAAGTTTTACCGGAAATTGCAGCGCGACTGAATCTCTGAAAACGTCTCGCTCTCGTGGAATTTCATCTACTGCCATCACATATGTATTTTCAAATTCGTGAATTTCACGAGTTACATCGTGTGTAGTATCTTTAAACGGATCATCCCACTCCAGCAGAAAACTGATTTCTTCCTCGTTAAATACAGCACGTACCTGCACCATATCGATGGCATGATTTTGCCAGCGTGGTTTGGCAATTACCTGACCGGCCAAAGGAATTCGCAATTGCGGAAGTGTGTTCCAGATTTCAGCGTCCGCATCCGTCGGTACAGCCTGTTCAATTTTAACGGCCTTGAGTATTACACCTTCGCTGTACTCGGTACTGGCAATGGAAGCAATATAGTTTGCTAAATGCCAGCGCTCTTCTCCACTGATATTTTTAGCAAATGATGGCATCGGAGTGCCGTTGATTCCTGTGGTAAAACGATAAACAATGTCCTCCGGATTTTTCCCACCTTTTATATTTGACCCTCTTGTCAAGTTCCGGACACGTACCGGAAAACCCCAGCCGTCCTCCAAACCTTCTCGTCCGTCACCTTTGCCTTCCAAACCATGACATTCAAAGCATTTATTTTTCTCAAATATTTTCCGGCCTTTGACAATGCTTTCCGGAGATGATTCTACCTTGGGTGGAATTTCAACCACTGCTATGTAAGGATCATATTCGGGATCTGCAAATTCAACAGCAAAGGTTTTAATATACTGCAGCACTTTCCAACGTTCCTCCTCGGAAAGGGTCAGTTCCCAGCGCGGCATGGCGGTTCCTGGAATGCCTTTACTGATAATCCGGAAGAGATCTTCATCGGTAGGTAATTCTCCGGTTTTGGTTGTGCGGATTTTATACATTCCCGCAGTGAAGTCTCGTGGACGCGGATCCAGGAAATCTGCCGCAGGACCGTTTCCATCCCCAACTTTGCCGTGACAATACCAGCAACTATCCCGATAAATCTGTTTACCTGCCGCTACGTTTTCTTCTGTTGCCGGAAGTTTATCTGCGGTTTGGGCAATTAGGATTCCGGAACCCGTGCTGCTTAACACCAACAGCAAAAAAGAAAGCCAACTAACCAGTTTGATTATTTTGTTTGAATATCCGAAAAACATTATTAATTTCTTCACGAATTACAATTTACAACACGAATCTTGAACTATGCTACCTACGGTTATTCCAGTTTTTCTGTTTGTCTTGGACCGACTCCGGCAAGAAAATATTCACCAAGCAAAAGTTTCCAACGCTCATCCTCAGTCAGATCCAAGTCCCAAATCGGCATTGCTGAATCCCAGGGTGTGGAAGCAGAAGGTAAACCAGGACCGCCTTTGCTCACACGCCAGAAAGCGTATTCCTCAACAATTGTCGCAATTGTTCCAGGATCTCTAAAATTTGCTGGTTGCAAACGCCAGCCTACTGCCATCGGTCCCACACCATCGGCCTGCATTCCATGACAGGGTCGGCAATTGACCGCATAAAGAGCCGCACCTTCTTCCGTCCATTTAGCAATCAAAGCAAGTCGTCCTTCTTTCTTATTTGAAGGTACGTTGACGGGTTCCATTTCTTCATCGTCCGCTGCTTCTTCGGCTAATTCTTTTTGTTCAACAATGAATTCCTCCACCTGTTCATCAGTGGGGTGACGCATCGGATTTTCCATATCTTCAAAAGAACCTGGCATGGTTGGATGTTGTATCCGCACTGCAGTCGGACTGACCATTTTAGGAGAGTTCGAATCGAAATAACTCCAACCTCCAAATAATGGTATGGTGACCATAACAACCAGTTGTATCCCTTTTTTCAACAAAGACGTTTGCGGTTTCAGAAACTGATGAATTGGAGACATAAAATCTAAAATCCGTTCTTCACTTGAGAGGATATAAATTGCTATGGCCACCATCATCAACCAGGTATACATGCTCAAGGCAGCGGCCGGAGCAGGCAGCAAATTAGGCGCACCTACAGCCAATTGTGAAATCCATGGAAAAAGTAAACCGAAAAAACCGTAACGAATAACAACAAAGAACAATATTATTTTCCAAAAAAAGTTCATGTTTCTTCTCCTTCACTTATGTCTTTCTCTGTATCTGCGTCACTCTCAGCGCTATGATCCTCATTCTCCTGATCAGCTCCGGAATCATCGTCATCACCTTCATCATCACCTTCATCATCACCTTCATCATCACCTTCATCATCACCTTCATCATCACCTTCATCATCACCTTCATCATCACCTTCATCATCACCTTCATCATCATCACCTTCTTCGTCGCCGTCATCATCGTCTTCTTCATCATCACCAGCATCACCGCCAATTGCTTGCTCACCATCAAGGGTCAGCACAAAAGCCAATACGTCATGAAATTCAGTCATGGTTAGATCATCAGCAAATCCGGAAGGCATCACTGACGTTTCCTGCGGTGCAACCTCTTTAATCTCTTCTTTTGAAACTTTAAGTACTTCTCCGGTATCCAGCATCATAGAAACAGACAATTCATCCTCGCCTTTCTTGATTCCGGTTAAATATCTTTCATCGTTTGTGATGATCAAGATTGATTCATAACCACTGGCAATCACTGCGCTTGGAGTAAGCACTGATTCAACAATGTATTGAGGTGAGCGTGTGCCGGAAACAGTAGTCAATTCCGGCCCTACTTTTCCACCTTTTTCCGCCACAGTGTGACAGCGTGCGCATCCGGCATTGCTTTCTTCGTCAAAGAAAAGCTCCATCCCGTTTTCAGGATCACCTGCAAAGTAGGGTTGCCATGGTTCGGATTCTTCTTTTTGCGACGCAAGGATCACATCCGGAAGTTTGATCTGCGCCACATCAACTTCTCCGCCCTGACTTTGTAGATACAAAATAACTGCTTTCACCTCATCCGGAGTGAGACCAATCGGCGACTTATAAACGTAGGGCATTTCGTTTTTGAAACCTTCCACCACAAAAGCCCCCGGTTCTGCCAGGCTTTCAACTAAATAATCTGTTGCAGAATAATGTTCGCCTGTCTGCTCACTACGCTGTGCCGCTCTCTCAGTGGCTCTCAATCCGATGGGCAGACTCAGCAAAGCGGCAATATTGTTTTCTCCCAAATTCGGGCAACGGATAGCACTGCCCTCATCACCGACACTGTGACAGGTGCTGCATTTACCTTTACCAAAGAAAATCGCTTCACCTGCTTCCGGACTCACGCCTTCGGCTACAGCGGAGGCAACTCCGCCTCCGGCGATATCTGTCACAACTTGCCCTACGTAAACAAACGCAGCCAAAACAGCAATTATGAAAATGACTATTGGTAAAACACGTTTCATTTTTAGTTGCGAACTAAATTACAGATTTGATGCCGTGACAACTTTTTTCTTTTCACCGAGTTCACTCAGCCAAAAGGCAGTGGTCATCATGATGATAAAAGTCAACGCACAAAAGGCAATCACCTTGGCAGCATATAGATTGGTTGGCGTGAAAGCCCACTCTGAGGTATCTTGAAGTACACCGTATACATGCCAGTTTTCACGCAGTCCGGACCGAATGAAACCCATGATGCCCATTGTCAACAAGGCCACGATGAACAAAGTCAACAAAACATATTGTGAAACGGCTGACATTTTGCCCCAGCGAATCGCTCCCATATGTTCGGCTTTGCGGAAGAGAAAAATATCAATCGTGAGTACCGCAATTATGCAACTCAACATAGACAGCCATTGCGCGACTGCGATATTTCTCAAGAAAGGACTGGCCTCAGCCATCACCACAAATCCGTAAATACCTAAAATAAAGACTGTGTTGATCACCGTATACGTGAATAAAATCGCCTGGCCAATTTTTCCCTTATCTATGAAAGTAAAAATAACTGCCACCACAATAAAAAATGCTTGCCCAATTAAACACCATGCGGCTAATGAAAATAATTCTGCTTTATGAGGTGGAAGATCTAGTTCTTTTGGATCTAGATTCCAGAGAAATTCGCCATACCATGAAATTGCGGCAAAGGCGAGACCGGTGAAAATCAAAGTCCAAATTTTAGCACCTGCTCCCTGCTTTGAGAATGGAATGGTTTTGGAAATATTGCCCCTACGGTAGAGCAAAAAGCTAAAGAAAGTGCCGAGGATCATAAAATTAATGACCGCGTTTTTGGCAGGCATCAAGCCAAAATATTTCAGCGTTGGATGATACTGACCGCCCATCCGCAATTGTTCTCCGGAACTCAAAGGCAAGTTGTGCGGCGTGAGCCAAATCGCAAAAGAGAGTGTCAAAATGAAGAGGATGAACTTGATAAATCCCTGATAACGCTCTGCTCCTGGAATGCGTCCCATGCCCATCCACAAGTAAAAATTTCCAAGTATGAGCAAACTTCCGATGCCGATGGCCTGAATGATAAAGGTCCAACTGAATGCACCACCCATCATGTTGTTACCCATGATTGGGCTGAAACTGTAAACTTCTCGACCCAGATAATAACCCGCGAAAGGTAAAAACAGCAGAGAGACAATCGCAATAAAATTACCAACGTAGCCCATCCAATCGTAATGTGCGCGGTCTTCATCCGTCTGTGCCGTCAAAAATTTAACTGCGGCGTAAGCTCCTGCGACATAGCCGCCAAAAACGGCGTTGCCTAATATTCTGTGCAGATTGAGCGGATTCCAGAGCGGATTCCAAATCGCATCCATCAGCGTTCCGGTGAACTTCATCGTTCCCGGATCAATTCCTGAAGGACTCATCATGTAAGTTGTCCATGAATTGGAAATCCCCATGATAATCAGGCCGATGATATTCAGCAAAACTCCGGCGCTGATGTGAATGCCTTTGCGATTTTTTAGACGATCCCAGGAATAATAATAAAAATAGAGAACAAAAGTTTCTCCAAAGAAAAAGAAGGCATAAATATAAAAACTTTCATGGAAGATGCCGGACATGAAAGTCATGACTTTCGGATAGAGCGTAAAAAGAGCAAAAGTCAACAATCCTCCCAATGCAGCTGTCAATGCAAAAGAGGCTGACAGTAAACGGGTGAAATCCTTGGCCAGACGGTCGTAGCGTTCCTCTTTAGTAAGTACTCCTACATATTCCACCGTCACTGCAAACATCGGTACGCCCAAAACAAATGCCCCGAACATTAAATGCAGCTCAGCGATAATCCAAACGGTCGTACGTGGGTCAAATCCGAAAAAAGTTCGGTAATCAACAACATCCGCAGTTTCTGCTCCGAATACGGAAAATGCGCCGCTGATTATGCCAATTCCGGAGAGGATGAGGAATATCCAAATTCCGGAAATAGCTCTAAATGAAAATAATTTGCTTCGCAGGTCAGTCATATTAATATATATTTTGGTAACTAATTACTATAAATAATACAAATCCATCCGTATCAATCCCCCCTTTAAAGAGCATCTTCCAAACTCATTAACTGGAGGAATCTGGATTATTATTTAATTTTGATTGTGAGATTTTGAGATTCTCCGGCTTTAATCACTAAATCCTGTACAATTTCTCCAAGTTTTTCCTGCCAAATTCTCAATTTATATTTTCCGGGTGGGATATCGCTGATGCTGAATTTTCCGGACTCATCACTGAGTTCAGTGTATGGAGTTTCCGCGGCAATCCACCAGCCTCCCATCCAGGAATGAAGGTCACACTTAACCCGAATTATTCCAGGTTTTTTAATCTTCTTTTTCTTAACTTTCATTTTGGCGTTGGGCTTGATTTTTTTATTAATATTGTAAATTCCTTTGCTCACTGTGTGGAAGTTATGTCCCACATTATCACTGTTGAGTACCACACCTTTTGACTTTGGGCGCACCAAAAGTACGTGTGGGACAAAGCGACAACGATTTTGGTCATAACTAAATTTTTTGGGAATTCCCCACTTTTTCCCTTTCTTGATACCGACAATACTGACTACGGCGTTTTTGATCCCTCCAGAAGAACTGACAAGTAATTCCTCGGATGGCCGGTTACTTCCGCAAGTATCTGTATCCTTGTCCACTTTGAGCATTCGAGGTGCAGGAGCGGTTCCGTCATAGACAATCTGACCTGTCAGAGTTACACCATTTTTTACTTTTTTAAGAGCTTTGTATTTTGCTGCCTGAATCGGAAGATTTCCCAAAAAGAACACCAAACAGAGACTTAATAAATATTTATACTTTGCCATTTGTCATCCTTAGTTTTGTTATTTGCCGCAGATATTCATGGATGGTTACGGAGAATATTTCGGTTTTTATCCACATTATACTGAGGCTGAAATGATTTATTTTTTGCTTTTAAAGGTAAAATCATGAGTAATGGAGCCGCCGGCTGTCACCTTTATTTTCTGCTGCTGCAATCCCAATGTTGGATGCCACGCCCGTAATTTGTATTTTCCCGCTGGAATGTCTCCGATGCTGAAACTTCCATCCGCACTGGTTTGCACGACGTATGGATGATCAGCCGCAAACATCCAGGCGAACATAAAATTATGCGCTTCGCAGTTGATACGGACAAAATTGTCCCTCATGCGAGTTTTAATTTCGGCGTTGATGTCACCACTTCCTGGAGGCTGACCTTCGTTAAACATTGTCTTTTTTACAGGACGATAACGTTTTCCGGGTTTTACTCCTTTCAACTCACGGATATGGATATTATGCAAAACCGGGTCAGAGTTTTTAACAATCAGTTTGCTGCCCTTCGGTACAATCTTTAACCAGGGATTGAAATCACAATCTTTTTGATCAATCTCGTAGGTACCAGTGTCGTCTTTCCAGCCTTTACCTTTTTTCACTTTGTAGAGGTAGACCACCATGTTTTGCAATCCACCTTTTTCACCGGCTTCTACCCATTTGATTAAACGGTCCTCAGTCCCGCAGGTATCGGGATTTTTAGCAACCGCAATCCGCTCCGGATTGGGTACTTTGCCTTTCAGCAATACAGTTCCGGAAACCGACCCTCCGTTTTTAACATCAATAACTTTGTACTTGCCTGCCCCCAAAACAGGAGAGAAATATAACAGCAACCCCGCCAGAAGCAGTGAAAAAACTACTCTCATTTTTACCTTCTAAAAATATGTTACAAAAAGACCCATGGCATCGTTATTTCGGATACCATGGGTTGTGAAATAATTACGTAATGTTACGTGGAGCAAATGAGAATGAATGCTGATCTTTCTGATATGCCGAGCCTCCAAGTCGAACAATCTTACCAACACCCATCTTGTAATTATAGTTACCGCTGATTTGGTCAACCACACGCGCTTGGATGGCATTTGAGGGTTGTCGTTTGTCGAGGAAGTTCATGAACAAAACACCTTTTTTAATCGCGGGTGTAACCATCGCAATCGCTGTGACAGCGCCTTTACTCAGCTCAATCTGCCCTCTCTCCATCAGTGAGGAGAACTGGAAATCATCTCCTTTAACACCAAGAATTGTTTCCTTTTGGGCAGCTACACGTTCAGAGTAAACCATGATACGATCTCCGGATTTGATTCCACGTCTTCTGGCATCATCCGGATGAATTTCACAGTAGTTTTCCGGCCAGCGCTGTGTGATATATGGACGGCGCTCAACATCATCAAATCCAGACTGCCATATTTCATTGATACGTCCGTTCGTCACCCACAATTCATCACCCTTTGGAGACAACCATTCCCAGAAATCTGAAAAGAGGCCCCAGGGTGATTTCATGATATTATTCTTACCAGTTTGGGAATTAAAATGGGTGAGCTTTTTATTGAACATGTTTGCACCCATCGGCCCTGTTTCGGGAAGTTCTTTCTGCGTATCATGCAGTCGTGTTGTTCCCACCAGTTCACCATTGACTCGGAAGACTGGACCTTGAATTCCGTCCGTTCCGAATTGCCGTAACCGTTCATGCGCAGTTATTCCCTTGGCGTGGGCATCGACTTTGATCATGTTGTAATCTTTGCGGTTCCCCCGCGAAAAACGACATGATTCCTCAAATACATCATTCGAATTTTCCCAGTCAAAACCGTCAAAGCCCATGCGTTGTGCGAGTCGACTGATAATCCACCAGTCCGGTTTTGCTTCTCCAGGAGCGTCGTAAAATTTTGAATATAGCCGCAAGCGCCGCTCGCCGTTCGCACGCACGAAATCTTCCTCACCCCAAGTGGCAGCAGGGAAGACAATGTCCGCGAATTTTGCTCCTATCGGATCAACCAGATAAATATCCTGATTAAAGACTACCATTCCACCGGAATCAGCACGTTTTTTCAGCGTCTCGATGATTTCCGCTGTGTCAAAAGAACGTACCTGATGCGGATTGGCAGAAACCAATTCATGGAATTTTTTCTGCAAACCTTGAGAACCGCACATTGCCTGCAGCCAAGTCGTACCAATCACATGCGACAAACGTGTATGGCCAGAATAAAGCCAGCGGTCAGTATCCAACGCTCGTCTTCGTCGACCAGGTCGTTTTTCCGGTGACTTGTTTCGAGGCGTTTTACCACCACCTGTACCACCCCTCTGGTGGCCACCAAAACGGGAAATCATTTGCCCGGGTCGTCCTCCAGTTCCGGTGATAATTGCCAATGCTCCAATTGCTTCGGTGTTACCGGTGTTATTGGACCAGTAAAATCCTTTTTCAATCCCAATCGAAGTTTTTGGACGTTTACCGTTGACAGGTTTCGAGAGCCACTCCGCAGCTTTTCGGATTTTGTCAGCATCCACTCCGGATAATCGAGACGCGTTTTCCAACTCATACTCAGGTTGTGATGTAACCCATTTTTTCCAGTCTTCATAACCTTTGGTTTCAAACATACCCCATGTGGTACGCCACTGCCATGGAGTATTACGGGTACCCTGTCCAAATCCGGAATCAGTTTCCCATTTGTTATTGACCCATTTTTTTATCCACTCAGAATCTTCCCAGCCATTCTCAGCAATTATCCGTGCAATGGCATTGACAACCAGATTATCCGTTCCCGGATAGAGATCAAGGTGAATTCCGCCCATCTTTTTGATAAAAGCGACTCCAGCAGTTTCACGAGGATTAAGCATGATTACTTTCTGACCGCCTTCAATCGCGGGTTTGATATGCTGCGTAAAAAGAATGGACTTGGTTTCATAGGGATCGGTTCCACAAATCATCAGCACTTCGGCAGATGCCCAGTCTTTGTAGGAAGCACCAAAGTTGTCAAATCCAGCATCACGGAAACCCGGAGTAGAAGTGACATCTGAAGGTGTATCATGCCAAGTGAAGGCTGCTGTATTGACATGGCGCCGTGCGTACTTGGTAATGGCATAGGTGTTTTCGATGTATTGATACGAAAATGTTTTGACCGAGTAAGCATTTGCACCGTGTTTTGCAATTACATACTTGCCCACTTCTGCCGCCACTTCCAGAGCCATATCCCATGAAACCGGCATCAAGGTATCGTAAATACGCAGGAGCGGACTCTTGAGACGGTCTTTTGTCGGAGTGGCAGGATTGTAGCATTTTTGAGCAATCGTTCCACCACGTACTGAAGAATCGCCATTTAGATTAACAGACTTGATTTGTTTGTCGGGTAATATAACCACATGGTGCCGCCGTCCCTTATGCATAACTATATTATGCTGGTTTGGTGCAACCCATTCCTGCAGGACCGAAACCGGGAAATCTTTGCCAAAGGCATTCTGACTGGCTTTCGGCCTCCCTTCCTGGCCCATCGGCCATCGGTAAACTTTGTATCCGCAGGCGACTATACAATAATCGCAAGCAGTAGTCAGCACCTCTGCGTCACGTGGAGGAAGAGGCACCTTGTCAGTTGGAGTGTAATATGGTGTAGACATTTTTTTCTCCTTTTATCCAATCAAGTTATTATTTCTGCCGAAAATCAACCCCATCACGCCCACGGCGTAAATGCTGTCTCCTTTCACTTCCAGTAACACCTGCGGCAAACTTTGATAAGCCTGTCCCGAAACGATAATACCGTAACGGGTCAGATCGTAAGTTGTCAGATGAAAAGGACATTGACCCAAAGTCTTATACTCAGCATTGTAAGTCCCCATCAAAGGACCTCCCTGGTGAGTACATATTGTATTGAAGGCCACCACATCCCTTTGTTTTCCAACTCCGCCACCCGCTTTCTGCCCCATCTTGAGCAGGATACAGGTAGAATTTAGACCGTCATCCGGGTAGTTAAAAGCCACTGGTTGATCGAGTTTTAAATCAGTCATTTTAGCAATCAGTTTATGCGGATATGTGGCAATGCGAGCCTCCTTTGCTTGAAGGACGCCGGGAATCTGCAACATAACTGTGCTCGTTGTGATTGCCGTTCCACTGTAAAATAAAAACTTCCTGCGGGAGAGCGTGCAACCACTTTGCTTGGCTGTTGCTTTCCCTTCGCTTGGTAAATTTTCCATGTTTCTCCTTTAGTCCATCGCTAATGGTTCATATTTTGGAAGTTTTGGAGCTTCCATAACAATTTCTTCGCCACTCAAACTTTCCAGAAACATCAACAAATCTTCTTTTTCATCATCCGTCAAGCCTAGCGGTTTGAGAATTCTTGTTTTGTTGGCAGCAAAATCGTTGGTGCCGCCGCCTTCGTTATAGAAGTCAATCACTTCATCCAAACCAAAAAATGCTCCATTGTGCATGTACGGTGCAGTGTAAAGCGTGTAGCGCAAACTCGGTGTGCGGAACTTGCCTTTATCGCGTTTTTGCTTGGTGCGGAAATATAAGCCAGGATCATCCTTCAAATTCCGGTAATCTTCTTCAGTTACACCCTTTGCGTACAATTCAAAACGGAAAGTGATTTGCTTCATTCCGTCTTCCAGCCACCCATCGTGACGTGGCACGCCCAGGTTATAAAATTTCTGATCTGAAAACAGAGGTCCGTTGTGACATTCAAAACAGTTGGCCTTGCCTTGAAAGAGCGCAAGCCCACGTTTCTCCGCCTCACCCAGCGCAGCTCCATCGTCTTTCATGTATTTGTCAAAAGGGGTGTCCCTTTGTACCAAAGTTCGCTCGAAAGCAGCAATGGCTTTCCATGCATTGTTGATCAACGGCCACTCGTCACCAAAGACATCCCGAAAACGTTCGCGGTATTCCGGAATAAAGGCCAAACGTGCTTCCATCACATCATCTTCTCCATTTCCTGCTACACCGCCCTTTGCGGCGGAAGGAGCTTGTGCTTCGAGTGATTTTGCGGCACCAGCCCAAAACAACTTACTGTAATATGCAGAGTTAACTATCGTTTGACTACTGCGCCAATGTACAGTAGCCGGATAACCTCGACTAATCGGTGCCGCGAATGACCATCCTTCTTTCGGACTGTGACAGTCCGAACAGGCGATTGATGCATCACCGCCAAGACGTGGATCAAAGAAAAGCATTCTACCGAGTTCGATTTTTTCCGGAGTTTGCTTATTATCGAGCTGCACCGGCACCGGACCCAATGCGTCAAGCGGTGCGTCCTTGTCGGGATCACCTTCGGCCAAAAGCAAAGTTGGCAAAAACATTCCTACCAACACTACGGCCAAATACTTTTTAATTGAATTTTTCATCTATTCTCCTTCAATTTTTAACAGTCAGCCAATTCGGAATTGGATAGTATTTTTGCGAAATACTCTCGCCATAGACGTGTTCAGGTCCAGTCAAGGGATCACCGGAAAGTGACTCCAGAAAAGCCACCAGGTTCGCCTGCTCCAGAGCCGAGAGGCCCAGAGGTTTCAGCCTCGTATCTTTGTTCGGATCCTTGCCACCACCATTGTTGTAAAAGGCTACCACATCTTTGAGAGTGGCCAGCATCCCGTTGTGCATGTAAGGTGCAGTCTGTTTTAATTCCCTCAGAGTTGGGGTAAAAAACTTACCCATATCACGTCCATCGGAATAGTGATTGATCACATGAGCACCTGGATCACGGCGAAGATTCATAAAATTTTCGTTGCCCATGAACATGTTGAAGGCTACAAAAGTAATATGCCGTAAAGGTTCACGGAAAATATCTTTGTTCTCCGGAACCCCAAGGTTGTACGCCTGTCCATCCGCAAAAAGCGGCCCTTCGTGACACTGAACACATCCACCCTTCCCCATGAATACGGCTTCCCCCTTTTCTGCAGCCGCACTCATCTTCCCAAGATCGTAAGGGACATTCCTGGAAGTCAGGGTTTTAAGGTATTCCGGAATTAGCTTCCTCACTTTTCCGTTTGATGGTTCACCCATTCCTACTTCTTTGAACATTTTACGGTAGACAGGATCCTGCTTGAGACGTTCCTGCATAATCCGCATATCCATGTTCATCCAAATCGTCTCTGTGATTTGGTCTCGGGTTACATCGTTGAGGTTGGTTCCTATCCGTCCGTCATGAAACCACGGAATTCCAAGGCTTTGCTTGTGGACAGTATTGATTAAGGTAGGTGTATTTCGGAATCCTTTAGTTCCGGGATATGCATCAGAGAGAGACTTGCCGTCTGCAAATCCTTTCTCCGGAATGTGGCAACTGGCACAACTTAATGCGCCATCACCTGAGAGGCGTTCATCAAAAAAAAGACGCTTGCCCAGTGCCGCCTTCTTAGCATTGATTTTCATGGTTGGTAGTGCTTGTCCTGCACCACTTCCAGCAAATAAAAGTGATGGCATTCCAGCCACAATACCTGCCACGAACAAAAGAAAAAGAGTGCGCATGGAATCTCCTTATATGTTTACAGAAATAGTTGAACAATACCGCTGGCATTGAACTCGTTCCTTCAAGGAAAAATAAACAAGAAACGATCATGAAAACTTCGTTCGAGCGAATCACAAACATTTCTTTGCGTGGCATTGTTAAAAATTAGCGTGTCCGCGTCTATCAGCAAGTTTACGTACGTAAAATTACGTAGCCTTGAAATAATTGATCCGATATTACTGCTAAGTAATTATAATTTTAGGGATTAGTTGGTTGGCAGGGGAAACATTTTTAGACTAAAATAGTTCTCAGTATTTTTCGAGTTTATGATTAATTAGGGTTACTGAATAATCATGGCTTCGTAAAAACACCTAAACTAATAATTTGTCATCTCGAACGAAGAGAGAGATCTTAATAATATTAGTGCTTAAGATAAAATAGATTTCTCGCTATGTAAGCAATGATACGTTTTTATGACACCAATGTTTGTCATTCCCGCTTTCGCGGGAATGACAACTTTTTCAGCAAGCCCTAATTAGATTTTGATAGAGCTAGTTGACGAAGATAGGCAACCATGCCCCAAATTTTTTGATCACTCCAGCCATGATCAGAATCCTCACCAAAAGCAGGCATGGCAGAACGTTCTTCACCACCTTTTTCAATTTGATAAAATAATTCACCGTCGGTGCGGCTTTTCATAAAATTTGTATCAGTCAGGTCAGCAGGTCTGACTTCCAGATCCTCCTCAGTCCCACCATTACCCAGCTCTCCGTGGCACCTGGCGCATTTTGTTAAAAATTGTTTGGCAAAATATTTTGTCCGACTCTCAGACAACACAAGCGGGTTTTTTAATTTCATGTACTCAGTAGGCACATCATTTTCTGCAAACAGCAAAGCTGGCAAGCAAAGCAAAGTCAGCATGAATAAGTACTGCAGATTTGTTTTTTTGCTCTCGGCTACTAAAGTCATGGAATCAATGTTCTGATATAAGCAATCATCTGCCAGATTCTTTTTTCACTATATCCCATCTCACTCCAAGGTCCATAACCTTCCATGTCAGAGTCATCTCCAGCACCTTCTGCTGCAATATAGAACAATTGACCGTCGCTTCGAGTTTTCATCCAGTCAGAGTTGTTAAAAGCAACAACACTTTTATCATCATTATCACCTTCGCCAGACTCACCATGACAATCCGCACATTCTTTTTCGTAGTATTTTTTACCAATTTCAATATCTTTTTGGGAAGTATATTTGTTCTTTTTTTCTGTATATTCCTCTGGTGCATCCGGTACGTTGTAAAGCGGTGAAGCTGCTAAAAGCAAACTTCCTGGGAAGAACAGCAGTCCAAAGACAATATTTTTTAACATTTTCCTCCGTTTTTCAAAAAACTGGTTATCACAAAACAAAACAATGACACCAGGAGTCTGCGCCTGATGCCATTGTTTTTTTATGAAAATTACAATTTAGAAAATATCGTTTACAGTATTGTACACATTCCACTTACCTGTTGGTGTGTGTAAACCTTTGATACGTTTAATTTCTTTGAGAGTTTTATCATCATAAATGATGAGTTCCCCATTATTGTCCCAAACAGAAGCCCAGACTTCAGTTCCAGCTTTGTTGTACTCAAAGTGGACAATTTTGCCATGGTCTGTGGCTTTCCAGCATTTGTAAGGTTCTTTGCCAAAATTAGCTTTTTTGTAAACACAGATTTTCTTATTCGCACCTTCTTCTTTGGCAAGGGTACTGTCCATCCAGATATTTTCACTATTTGGATGAGTTTTCAGGAAAAGTCCAGGCCCCGCTGTTTTACCTTCACGAACCACCTTCCAGGCAATGTCGGGCCGTCCTTCCGGATCAGAACCAAAAACTGTGATTTTCCCTTCACCCAGGTGAGTTGTAGCAGAAACTTTTCCATATTCCGGATCAATCCAGTTGGCACCTCGACCAGGATGAGGTTTGACTCCGGTTTCAAACTTTGCGGCCAGTTTTTTCAATTTAGTATCAACCACCACGATTGTATCCCGCATATTTGCAGCAACAATAAAGTAGCGTTTTGAGACATCCCAACCACCATCGTGTAGGAATCGTTCCGCTTCAATCTCAGTTATTTTCAGATTTTTTAAATCAGAATAATCAACCAGCCAAATCAGGCCGGTTTCTTTGATGGCAACGACCCACTCTGAATCGGCATGTGAAGCCACAATTGCTGCTACGCGTGGTTCAGGATGGTATTCGTTAGTATCATAAGTATGAGACCGAGTAGAAATGATTTTGATTGGCTTCAATGTCATTCCGTCAACAATCACCAATTGCGGAGGCCAATAACAACCAACAATCGCATATTTATCGGTAAAGTTACCTTTGGGTCCATTGTATTTTGAAACATCAATGGAGCGTGCATCGGCACAGACTTTAACCTCAGCAACCACTTTCGGTTTCTTTTCAAACAGATCTATCATGGTAATTTTACCATCTCGACCTACTGTATAAAAATATCGACTGCTGGCGGAGGCCCTGAAAATATGGACTGCAAAGCCGTGGGATCCCCGGGTACCGAGCTCGA
>JGI24918J38489_101484_pt1 | contig 29568 bp, 25 predicted proteins | sample LinPfosmplate6_FD_38489 | JGI IMG/M metagenome (IMG submission 38489)
ACTTTGACTTGGGTCCAACACCCGTTAGCTGTACCGCAACTGACGACGAAGGCAACTCAACAACCGAAACCTTTGTGGTGACAGTTATTGACACGACTCCTCCGGATCTCACGGTTGAAGACATGACGGTTGAAGCGACTGGCGAGACGACTCCGGTCGATTACTTCCCAGTTCCGTCAGCAACTGATCTCGTGGATGATGACGTCGATGTGACGTGTACTCCAGCTTCAGGATCAGACTTTGACTTGGGTCCAACACCCGTTAGCTGTACCGCAACTGACGACGAAGGCAACTCAACAACCGAAACCTTTGTGGTGACGGTTTACGACAACATTGCGCCGTTGGCGACGTGTGACGAGACGGTCAACCCTTCGGGTAAGAACGTTCCGAAAGCTGGCAAGAACACCGGTAAGAGCGGACAGAACCCTGATGGTTACTACGAGCTTGGCGGTTCAGATGGTCAGTCGGGTGTAGCGTCATACATTCTGGTCGATACGGTAAGCGGCTTCGAATTCATATTCGTGCCGGGCACCTCGATCAAGTTGACGCAGGCTAATGGTGGGACTCCGAGCGTGAAGCCGGGCGCTGGTGATACTGACTTCAAGGTTAAGTTCAACGGTGATGCTGAGGTTTGGATTGTGGACTACGCAGCGAACACGACTGTGGCTTCCTGCCTTGTTCCGCAGCCGCCTAAGTAGGCAATTGCTCAGCTAAAAAACTAGACGAGCTGAAGGCGCCTCGGAATTTTTCCGGGGCGCCTTTTTTTGTCAGCGCTACATCATTCGCTAGTAAGCATTACTCTTCGCCCACTGCCAGCTAATGAACAAAACTGAGATGCTGGACGCTCTGACATAAGCTCAACCAGGCTTCAGGATAAAACCGAGGGGTTGTTGTTTGAAGCCACTAGAACGAGGAAATGGAGGAATCATTACAGCAGCTGATTCGTACGTTTTCGCTCGAAACCACGATAGTGGGAGCTTAGCGCTTAGGTGGGGATACTTAACAGTCAGCTGCTCTACCACTGAGCTACTCGGGAATGGTGTTTGCACGTTAGTGCTTTTACCGTGTGCGTTTTTTGGGCGCACTTATTGATAATACCGCGGAGATTTTGATTTGGCGTTAGTTTTGGGCGGTAATTGTTGGGAGTTGGTCGCGCTCGTTACTTTGTAACTCGGCTCTCGCTGCAATCTCGTTAGTCGCACTCGTCGTCGGACGACTCGGCTCCGCGTCGCATTCTCCCCCTCTAGCTCCCCCGGTCCGGGTGAGGACCGGTTAGGTCCGGGCGTCATCGGATGACTTGGGACCTCGCGGCAATCTACCCTCACCCTGTCCCCTCTCCCGAAGGAGAGGGGACAGGGTGAGGGGTGTGTGCAGATGCTTCGTACTGCTTCGAGGTCCCGATTCCCCCCTTCAACATGGCTCTGGATGTAGTTCGGGATGGGGGATTAGGTGGGTGGGTTTCTGGTAATAATTTCGGAATTTGGGGTGTGGTGTAATCTGGCGGTGATTTGGTGGTTTTCGTTAGGGTAGGGTTCTGGTTTGTTTGATTCCATTTATGGCTGTGCCTTGCGGGGTGTGGCTGATTGTGTCGGTTCATTGCTGCAATGATTATTTTTAGCGCATTTGACTATTTTTCGTTTTTTCGTCGTTCTTTGATTAGAGGCGGGATGTTGGTGTTTGGGCTTTCGATGCTGCTGGCGTTTGCTGCAGTTGGTTGCGGGAGTTCAGAATCTGATTCGACTGATGTGGTCTACAGCCTTGAGGTTGATGGCAATGCCGATCTGTTCAAGATCGGTTCGGGTGATGAGAGTGTTGTTCGGTTGACGAATTCGGCTGGGGTTGATGTTTTTCCTGCGTGGTCGCCAAACAAGAAGTTCATTGCATATATTTCTGATCAAAATGGTGATTCTGCGTTGTGGTTGATGGACGCGAATGGCGAGTCGAAACGTCAGATGACTGGTCCGAACGTGGATGTTTCAGCTTTCCGGTGGTCGCCTGATTCGGTTCGTATCGCGGTTGAGGTTGCTAGCGATAGTCGTCGGAGGATTTCGATTTTGGATACGGAGGCGGATGAGTCGTCTTCGTTGACCGTGGATTCGGAGGATGCTCGGGTTGGTGATTGGTCGCCTGATGGTGAGTGGGTTGTTTACGAGGCGGTTGAGAGTGCGGGTAGTGCGATACGTCGTAGGAATCCGACGGGTGTTGATGAGATTACGATTGCCGAGGGGCGAGGGTTGAATCCTCGATGGTCACGAAATGGTCAGTGGATTGCGTTCAGCAGGGTGAACGAGGATGGGTCGGTTGATCTTGTGGTGCTTGATAAGGATGGGAATGGTGAGTCGGTTGTGGCTGCTGGCGTAAATGGCGAAGTGGCGCACGATTGGTCGCCGGATAGCAAGCAGCTTGTTTATGTGATTGGTTCGGGAAGTGATGCTGAGATTTATGTGGTTGGTCGGGATGGTAAGGGCGCTAAGCAGTTGACGTCGAATCGGGTTGAGGATGGTCAGCCTCGGTGGAGCGCTGATGGTGCGTCGATTTTGTTTTTATCGGATGGTGACGGTACGTTCGATGTTTACAGCATGGGTAAGGACGGGGATCAGCAGTCGCATTTGACGTTGGAGAACGAGTTGGTTTTGGGCGCTGACTGGTAGGTCGTTAGTCGCGCTCGTCGTCGGACGACTTGGCTCCGCGTTGCGTTTAGTCGCGCTCGTCATCGAATGACTCGGCTCCGCGTCGCAGTCTCCTACCCCTAACCCCTTCCATCCGGAAGGGGGACCATTGGTCGCGCTCGTCGTCGGACGACTTGGCTCGACAGCGCAATCTCCCCCTCTAGCTCCCCCGATCCGGGGGAGGACCGTTTGCTCCGGGCGTCGTTGAACGACTTGGTCGCAGCTGCAATCTACCCATCCCCTAACCCCTTCCCGAAGGAAGGGGGAGCGTTAGCCGCGTCGCAATCTCCTCCTCTAACTCCCCCGGTTCGGGGGAGGACCGTTGGTTGCTGGTCTGGTTAGGCGAGGGCGACTCGGGCTAGGTTTTTGCGACCGAAGATGTAGGCGTAGACGGCTTCGAGGAAGAGTGTGAGTGACCATGCCCCGGCTCCGACCCAGAGTCCGTTGAGGTCGGTGAAGTTGACTGTTCCGATGACCCAAATGGCGAGGGTGAGTAGGCGCAGCGAGTTGATGTAGATGATGGGTCGGGTGTTGCGGGTGCGCATTAGGGCGGCGGTGTAGAGCTGTTCCATGACGAGTGCTATGGGGAGGATCGAGAGAAGTCGGAATCCTGTCGAGCTCAGTTCTTTGAGTCGGCCTTCGGCTCCCATGATGTCGCCAATTACGAATTCGGTTACTGGTGGGATGTAGGCAATGAAGGCGACAACGGCGAATGTGATGATGCCGACTGAGAGGGCGAATCTTCTGACTCGGAAGGGGTTGTATCCGCTGGCGAATAGTGCGAGTGCGGTGTTTTGGGTGCCGTTGGTTGCTACGGCTATGAGTTGGAAGACGTAAAACGAGAGTGCGACTGCTGCTATCGATACTTCAGGTTCGGGTGATCGTGCCATGCCGGCGTTGAGGATGGGTTGGGTTGCTGCGGGGAGTAATGCGGCGAAGAGGAGTGGCCAGAAGAATAGCGCCATTGCTTTGATTGAGATGTCGGGAGTTTTCTCATTGGGTACTCCTTTCGTGGTGGTGAATTTTCGGATTGGCTTGATCGAGAGTATTGCGAGAGCGGCTGCTTCGGCTAGCGTTCCTGCTGACATGGCGATGGCGGCGATGCTTGCACCGTGGACTAGATCAGTGGAGAAAAGTGCGAACGCGACGGCGACTACGGTGATGGCTCCGGCGCCGGTTCCGTACCAGGCGAGGCGTGGTTTGCTGATTCTTAGGACGGCTCCGTAGTAGTGCATTTTTATTATCAAAAGTGCGGGGAGCGGGATGAGCCAGAGTAGGGCGTCTTGGGCGTTCTGTTTGAGTTCGCCGGTTACTGAGAAGACTGAGGTCATCAGGAATTCGGTAATAGATGGGATTACGACTATCAGGGCGATTATCGTGACTATCGCTACCCAGAAGACTACAAATTTCCTGAGTTGCCTGAGCGATGCGTGGTTGTCGAAAAATACGAGTGTGAGTTGCTGTGTTCGGAGTTGGGGGAGTCCGACGAACATGGATATGCCGAGGGCGATCGAGAAACCGCCGATTGCGGCGTCGGGGTTGTCGGTTCGGGTGAGGATTCCCGATAGCAGGAGGGAGAGGATGGGGACGACGGTCATGTTCGCTGCTGTTGGGAGCAGCAGCGATATGGCGTGTTTGGTGAGGGGAGGTGTAGGTGGCAAGGGGAGTGGTTAGCTGGTTGGTTGATTCTCTCTCACCCTAGCTCTCTCCCGCTGGGAGAGGGGGGCGTTTATTGGCTCCGGGCGTCGTCGGACGACTTGGTAGTGCGTGGGCGTTAGTCGCGCTCGTCGTTGGGCGACTCGGCTCAGCTTCGCAATTCTCGTTTGGTTCCATCGTCGTCGGACGACTCAGTCACGCGTCGCAATTCTCCTACCCTAGCCCTTCCGTCTGGAAGGGGATTGGTTGTTGGCTGGGGATCGATGGAGGGAGGGTGCATTCAGATCACGCTACACGCGTACCACGAATCTTCATCCTACGTGTTGGATAGTTCTTTGCAGGCTTGGTGGCGGGTGCAGGTTGTTTGGTGGTCGTTGGTCATGCCGCCTGATTGCATGAATGCGTATGTGATTGTTGGACCAACAAATGTCATTCCGCGCTTTTTGAGGTCTTTACTCATTGCTATGGATTCGGGTGTTGCGCCGGCGGGTACGTCGTTCATCGAGGCGAAGTCGGGTTGGAGTGGTTTCGAGTTGAGAACGAACGACCAGAAGTAGGTGTTGAGCGAGCCGTGTTCTTGTTGAATATCGAGTGCGACATTGGCGTTTTTGATTGCGGCGTTTACTTTGAGTTTGTTGCGGATGATTCCTTCGTCTTGAAGTAGTTCAGCGATTTTGGATTCGCCGTACTTGGCTACTTTTTCGATTTCGAAATTATCGAACGCTAGACGGTAAGTGGCGCGTCGTTTGAGGATGGTCTCCCAACTTAGACCTGCCTGTGCGCCTTCGAGGATCAATAGTTCGAAGAGGTGGCGGTCGTCGTGGATGGGTATGCCCCATTCGTCGTCGTGGTATGCCTCGTAGATTGGCGATCCGGTGCCGAAGCAGCGGGTGGCGTCGAGGTCGGCGCGGGAGGGTTGGTTTGTCATGCGAGGGAGGTTATCGCGGGAGGTGAGTGAAGTGGTAGTAGGTGATGTCAGTGAGGTTAGTTACTTCGGATTATCGGAGCGTCGCGGAACCATTTGAAATGGGGTAGTCGCCAGCTGGTTGATCCCCAGATAATTGATGATCCGTTTCGGTTGAAGTGGAATTTCGGCTGAATGGTGTGACGTTCGAACGTCTGCGGGTCGAGAATGGTCCACTCGAAATCTAGGATGAACTCATCTTCATTTTCGATTGTCATGTCGTATTCCATTAGTTCGAAGTTGAGTTTTTCGTTGGGCTTTATGTAGTAGCCGGCGAATTCGCCGTTTTGACCGCCTAGTGCGAACGCTGAGTTTGAAAATAAGGTGGCGGTTATGTATTTGTGCGGATGTCCATCGAGTTGCATATAAAAACTTGGTTCGTCGTCGTAAATGAATGAGTCGGGCGGGAAGGCATCGGCGAGGAAAAGTTCGGAGTTGGTGGTGTTGGTTATGCTGCCGCTGATTCGGACTCCGCCTTCATTCGATGAGCCTCCCATTGTTCCTTGGGGTTTGCCGTTGGATTTGCTCTGTGTGAATTCATAGTGCATGCCGGGGTACGCCATTAACTTCATGTCGCTGAACTGGAATTCTAGTGTTTCGACTCTTGGCGATTCGTAGTCGTGGGTCGATCGAGTAGGACGAAGGTTTATTACTGCTAATAACGCGAGGGTGCTCACAAATATTATGATCACCACGTTACCCAGGGTCATGGCGGGTATGGAGGGTCTGAATAGACGTTTCCAGAGGGGTGTGTTGGCTTTTAGATATTTGTTAGAGACGAGGGGTTTGTGTTGGTCGGGCCGGTGTTTCATTGGGGGGATTTCGTGTTCAAGCCTGTTGTGCTGAATACGGTATAGGTTCGTTGAGTTTGCGTGGTGGGTAACGGAGGGTGCGTTAGGGAATTCGGATTTCAGGGTGGTAGGTCGGGAAGGGACGTTTCCAGTGGATTTCGGAGCCACCCCATGCCCAAGATGTTCCGATTTGCTGGAATGAGAATGTCGATGTGGCGGTGTGCTGAGCGAGGTTTTCGAGATCGTAAAACTTCCATTCGACTATGAAGTCGAACTGTTCTTGATTTCCGAGCTCTAGGCGCGTTGATATTAATTGGAAATTGTAGCTTTCGTTCGGTTTGAGGAAGTAGCCGTGGTCCTGATCCCAGGTTTTTCCGTAGTCGGCGCCAGAGATTTGCATGTTGACGAATAAGGAAATGATGCTGCCCGTTCTTATCGTCGGCCTTTGCAGGACGAAAATCTCGTATTGGGTAGTGTTTCTGATTGTGCCTTTAATGCGCGCTCCTTTATCAGGAGTCGAGGTTCTACGAGTGCGGTTGTGCTCGTCACGAATGGAGGTTGTTAGACCATCGAACGCTGCTAGTTCAACGTTCGAAAACTCGAGGCTAGGTGTGGTGACAGAAGCTGCTGAGAAATCGCGAACCGATTGTTCCGGGATGAAACTGAGTGAGGCTAGGACGATAGCGAGGGTTGCGAACACTGCGACAGAGACTTTCATCGGCGTCCATTCAGGCATGGACGGGCTGAAGAGTCGCTTCCAGATAGGTGCGTTCTTTTTTAGGTGGTCGTCGGTTACGGGTTGTATGGGGCGGTTGGTCATCTTCGTACATATTGTGAACAGAGAATGCTAACCGTGCAACCGTGTGAATTTGTGACGTAGGACCAATTCGTGCGTACGAAGTTATGTCGTAACATGGGTGGTGTGCTTGGCTTCGGATGAGGCTGGGTGATTTGTAAACAGAGGGTTGGGTTATGACAGAGCAGGGAAAGCAAGTTGCACCTCGACTGACACAGGCGATGGAGAATTACTTGCTGTCGATCTATGTCGTGTTAGAGCGTGGTGACAAGGTCAGTAATTCGAACTTGGTTGGTCAGTTAAGGCGTGTGCCTGCGAGCGAGAATCTGGGTACTTCGCTTCCTGCTGTTTCGGGTATGTTGCGAAGGATGGAGAAGGAGTCGTTGATTCGGTTGGGCGACAGTCGTGATATCGACCTGACTCCACGGGGTAGAGGGTTGGCTGAGTCGATGATTCGGAAGCACCGGTTGGCGGCTCGGATGGTGGTGGATCTTTTGGATGTTCCGCTTCACGAGGTGGATGCGGAGGCGCACATGCTGGAGCATGCACTTTCGGACACTTTGGAGAAGCGAATTCAGGAGAAGTTGGGGAACCCGAAGACTGATCCGTTTGGTCAACCGATTCCGGGTAGTGCGTATCGGGAGCCGAAGGGTGTTGTGACGTTAGATAAGGCTCCGATGGGTGTGCCGATGATTGTTGATCGGATTCCTGAGGATGATGCCGAGTTGGTGCGGTATTTGCACGAGAGTGGTGTGTTGCCGGGGGTTGAGGTTGTGGTTGCGGATGTGGCTCCGTATAGGGGCGTTGTGACGTTGCAGATTGGTGATGAGACTGCGGTGTTGGGCTATAACGTGAGCGGCGAGATTAGGTTGCGCGGGAGTTAGGGCGTGATTTGCGTTAGTCGCGGTCGTCGTCGGACGACTTGGCTCTGCGTTGGCGTTAGGTTCCATCGTCGTCGGACGACTCAGTCACTCGTCGCAATTCTCCTACCCTAGCCCTTCCGTCTGGAAGGGGACTGATGTTGGACGTTGGCGTTAGTCGCGCTTGTCATTAGATGACTTGGCTCTGCTTTGGCGTTAGGTTCCATCGTCGTCGGACGACTCAGTCACTCGTCGCATTCTCCTACCCTAGCCCTTCCGTCTGGAAGGGGACTGATGTTGGGCGTAGCGTTAGTCGCGGTCGTTACTCTGTAACTCGGCTCCGCGTCGCATTCTTCCCCTCTAGCTCCCCCACTCTGGTGGAAGACCGTTAGGTCCGAGGTTCGGTACTTTTTCCTAGTTGACGTCGTAATAAGCGGTGCGGGCAGGGCATTAGTCGATATCTTCAGCAATTGAGGATGGATACTATTCTGTTGCGGCGCTGAGTTCTGACAGAACCTGCTTACTAAACTATCTAATTGAGCGCACGCGTATTTAACGAACGAATAGGAGAAAATGAGTGCCGGAAATTCTGATAGCCGATGCCATGAAATTCATGGAAGATTCGCTTGTAAAAGTTGGAGCATCACCGAATAACGCTACTCAAATCGCCGAGGTTATCCTCGATAGTGAGCTACGTGGCAGTCCTGATCATGGTCTGTATTTCTTCAAACTCGTGATCGATTGGCATCAGGATGGCACGATTAAGCCCGATCCAAACACGAGAATCATCAGGGATTCACCACTCAGCACCTCAATTGAGGGCGACGGTGGATGCGGTGTGATCGGCATGAACATCGCCGTAGAAAAGAGCATCACAAAGGCGAAAAGCGTTGGCATGGCAGCGGGAAGCGTCAGAAACTCCGGCAATGTGATCGCCTTAGCACCGTATGTTCAACGCGCCGCCGAAGAGGGATTGATTGCATTTGCTTGCAGTGCATTTAGGCATCCCATAATTCCGCCAACCGGCGGGCTGACAGGCAAATTTGGCACTAACCCAATTGCATACGCCGCACCGGCGGGCAAACATGCCCCTTATGTGCTCGATATGGCTACCAGTTCGATCGCCGCGGCAAAGGTGTGGGAAGCCGCTACGAATGGCGAAATGATCCCGACCGGGCTCGTGGAGGGCCCAGATGGATCGCCGTTAACGGATGCGAAAGATTACAAGCTTGGTTCGAGCACGATTTTGCCAATGGCAGGTGCACGCGGTTACGGGCTCGTGCTCATGGCCGATATTTTCGCCAACGTGCTTTCAGGGTCGGAATGGGGGCATTTCTTGTGGTTGATGAATCCAGAGGAGTTCCAGCCGATCGACGATTTCAAGAAAACGATGGATGACGAGTTGGATCGAATTAAGGAAAGCAAACCGAAACCCGGTATCGAAGAAATCTTCTATCCCGGTGAGCGTAGTCAACGCAGAATGACCAAATTACGCAACGAGGGAATTCTGCCGTTAGGTGACACGGCATGGAAGGCATTGGATGTTGTGAGCCAGTCGCTGAATGTTGCGATGCCGTCGGTGGTCGATTGATTAGATGGTGTTTCGTTAGTCGCGCTCATCATCGGATGATTCGGCTCCGCGTCGCAATCTACCCATCCCCTAACCCCTTCCCGAAGGAAGGGGGATAGTCGCAGGATGCTGGCTTTTAGGCGTAGAACGTTAGTCGCGCGGCGTTATTTGCTCGGGGCGTCGTCGAACGACTCAGTCACTCGTCGCAATTCTCCTTCCCTAGACCTTCCGTCTGGAAGGGGTCTGTTTGTTTGCTATGGGCGTTGCTTAGGCGTTAGTCGGGGTCGGACGACTTGGCGGGAAGTATCACGGAAATGCGATGGCGATTAGGCGGTTTACAACTTAGATTGAATAGTCCTGCTGATCCTAGCTAATGGACGATTGCAGGTGCTGTGAGGTTGGGTGCTCCTGAGATCGTTGCCGTTTTCATGAATCGGTAGATGAGAGGTTGTCCTGAGAAGAGGAGGCTCGGTCATGGGTAGCAGTCGGATAATGCGACGAGTGATGATCAGTTTGGGTGCGGCAGTTGTACTGTTGTTGCTGCCTCTGATTTTCGCTCTAGGAGTTGCAACAGGCGTTCTGGGTGGAATTGTCGTGAGTGTTGTAATTGTAGTGGCGGTTTTGGCTCCGGTTTTGAACGAAAAGCAACGAGCAGATCGAAATCGCAAGGCGACTCAAGTAAGTGCCGCTACACCTACGACTGAGCAGATTGCGAACGAACTTGGGGTTCCGATGGTGAGTTCTGTTCGCCCACCGGACAAGGCTGTTGAGGTGATCGTAAAACTGACCGAGGGAGGGTGTCCGCTGATGCGAGAGGTTGGCGACGTATTCCGTGTGAGCGCCGGTGGCAGGCTAAGTTCGCCATTGTGCAGCCCATCCGCCGCAGCGGTTCAGCGACTGATTCGGGAGCAAGGTGTTGAAAGCGGGACGACAGAGCGTTGCGTCTGTCCTGTTGGGCCTCATGAATTGACGTTCGCGCTTGAATCTGCATAAAGCGAGCTTGTGTTGGTGGTTTTTCGGTATTTCGATGTTTGGTGGGCATCGCCTGAGATGATTCGTGCCCCGATTGGCGGTTGAATTGATAGATTGTGCCGGTAATCGCTGATTGTCAGCCGCTCGATGTGGCTCGGGCAGGTTCGTTCCTCCTCGCAATGACAGACGTTACGAGTCCGCGGAGATTCCTAAATGAAAATTACTGATGTTGAGTTGATTCAGTTTCGGTTGCCTACATTTAGTCATGGGACGAAGTGGGGGTATGGAGTTGACGGTGCGGAGCATGACGGGGTTCAGACGCTGACGAAGATTGTTACCGACGAGGGTGTTGAGGGGTATGCGACGGGTGGTGTTCATTCGTACTTTTATGGTGCTTCCAAAGACGAAATTGAACGACTTGTTAAGCCGTTGTTGGTGGGTCAGGATCCGATGGATCGTGGGTTGTTGTGGGAATGGATGAAGGCAAATAGGGGATTTTCTGAGGCGTTGGTTGGGAATATCGATTCGGCGTTGTGGGATTTGGCGGGTCGAGCTGCAGGGCAGTCGGTTGCGACGTTGATGGGTCGGGTGCGAACTAAGGTGCGGGCATATGCTTCGACGGCTCCGAATATTGGTTCACCAGACGTTTACGCAAAGTTGGCGTTGGAGAGTCGGGATCGTGGGTACACGGCGTTCAAGATTCACGCTTATATCTACGCCGATCCCTCTTCGCTCGAAGCTACTCCTGGCAAACCGGCATCGCCAAAGGCTGATTTGGAAGTTTGTGAGGCGGTTTACGACGCTGTTGGAGATTCGATGGAGTTGATGCTCGATCCGTGGGGCGTTTATTCGCTCCAGGAGTCGTTGATGGTGGGGCGTGAGATCGAGAAGCTTGGCTTTTACTTTTTCGAGCATCCGATGGATGAGCGGGCGGTGGAGCCTTACAGGCGGCTTTCGGCTGAGTTGGATATACCGATATGTGGACCTGAATTGGCGGCGGGGATGCATTATTCGCGGGCTGAATGGGTGGCGCAGAAGGCGACGGATATTGGGCGGATAGATGTGAATTTTGGTGGGCTTACGGCGTGTCGGCGCGCTGTCGATATGTACGAGTCGTTCGGGTTGCCTTGCGAGATGCACGTTGGTGGGTTCGGTAACGCTGCGATTTTGGGTTCGACTTCGCTGGAGACGTGCGAGTTTTTCGAACGGGGATTGCTGTATCCGTCGGATCACCCGTTGGGTGATTACGATAAGACGCCGTTGTATTTGAAGGCGCCGTGCGATCCGATGGATGATGAGGGGAACGTTTTGTTGCCGCAGGGTGATGGGCTTGGGTATGAGTTCGATTGGGACTATATCGAGGCGAATTTGCTGGCGTGATATCGCCACGTTTGGGTTGTATCAAGGAGATTGGTTGAGTTGGTCAAGGGTGCTGATTTATCAAAGTCGTTCTACGAAGAAGCCGTTAAGCCAATCGCCCAAGAAGTGGTAGGTGAGGCGTATTTGGCCGCCAGAATTGACGGTGGGTCGGAGGTTCTCGGTTTCGACGATGAGATGTCGCGCGATCACGACTGGGGTCCTCGTTTGCAGTTGTTATTGCCCGAAGTATCGGATCGTCAATTGGCGCACAAGTTGGATGGAGCGATGCGTCAACAACTCCCCCCAAAGTTTCACGGGTATTCGACCAGCTTTTCAAGAAGTAAAGCTGGGGATGATTCGCGTGTTGCGGTGGATCCGATTGCGGGCGAGATTGAGCATTTCATCGATATAAGCACATTGCCGGAGTTTCTTTCTGAGTACATCGGAATGAGTTCTGTTGATGATTTGAGTGAAAGTGATTGGCTGTCGTTGCCATCGCAGAAGTTGCGCACATTGTCGTCTGGTCCTGTGTTTTACGATGGTATCGGCTTCGGAAAATTGCAAGATCGGTTGGCGTTCTATCCTGAAAACGTGTGGATGTACCTGATGGCGGCTGAATGGGCTCGACTGGCGGAGGAGGAGCCTTTTATTGGTCGAACTGGAATGGTTGGTGACGAAATTGGTTCAAGAATCATTGCGTCTCGATTGCTAATGCACGCCATGCGGTTGGTGTTTTTGATGGACCAGGTCTACGCACCATATTCGAAGTGGTTTGGATCGGAGTTCAGAGAATTGTCGAGAGCTTCTTCACTCACTGGGCCCATCGAAAGGGTTCAGGTCGCTTCGGATTGGCGTGACCGCGAGTCGGCTTTTGTCGAGGTGGTGATCAGATTGGGTGAGCTTCACAATGAGTTGAGGATTACGGAACGGGTGGATCCGTCACCACGAAATTTTCACGATCGACCATTTCGAGTCGTTGACTGCGAGCGGTTTGCATCGGCACTGAAGCTGGCTTCTCATGTCGATGTAGCCAGTGGTATTTGGAGTAGTCGACCGATTGGCGGTATCGATACGTTCAGCGATAGCACTGATTTGCTTGAGGACGCCGGTCGTAGATCGGACGTAGTGAGGTTTTTCGACTAGATGTACATCCCACGATTGAACAAAGTTGATGATCCAGAGACGATTAGACAGTTCGTTGCTGACGCTGGGTTTGGTGCGTTGATCACCCCGAGTGAAACGGGCTTGAAGGTGACTCATCTACCACTTCTGTATGTGAATTCGCCTAGTGAGGGCGTAATTAGCGGACACATGGCGAAGGGGAACGATCACTGGAAAACTTTCGATGGCGAACAAGAATCGGTTGTGATTTTTCAGGGTCCGAATGCTTACGTTTCGCCAGAGTGGTACGAGACAAAACCTGCGGTGCCAACGTGGAACTATGGCGTTGTGCACATGCGTGGTGCGGTGACGGCGATTCATGATGATGACTGGTTGATTCAGCATGTTGATGAATTGGTTGATTTTCACGAGGCAGGAATTGGCGAGGGTTCGAAAGAGGCTTCTTACGAGGAGATTCGAAACAAGTTGCTTGGTGGAATAGTCGGTTTTCAGATGAACGTTGAGTCGGTTGAGGCTAAGTTCAAGCTGAGTCAGAACCGGAGCGAGGAAGATCGCACCGGGGTTGTCGAGGCGTTGGGCGCTTCGGACGTGGGGCAGTCGGCTGCGGTTGCGGAGTTGATGCGAAGGAATGCGGAGGCGTAGGGCGTTTGGTCGCTGGGCCTGCCTTACGTTAGTTGTCGGGGGCTGATGCGATGGCTGTTTCGTCGAGGAACATGGTTGCGCCCATTTGCTGGTAGCGGGCTAGTTGTTCGTCGCCGTAGGTGCGTAGGCAGAGCTTTGTTTGAGTGCCTTCGAGTTGTTGCAAGACGTGGTTGATGCAGTCGTCGTCGGTTTTGAGGAAGTGATCGGGATTGGCTTCGCGGTTGAAGGCGAGATCGTTGGGGCCCCACGAAAGCACGTCGGCTCCGGCTTGTGCCATTTCTTTTGCTTGAACGATGCCAGCGATCGATTCGAGCTGCATCCAGATTATTCCGTGTGAGTTCCACCATTCGGCATATTTGAGTCGTTCAGGATATTCGTTGGTTTGTGGGCTTCTTGAAGGTCCCCAGCTTCGTTTGCCTTTTTGTGGGTAGTTGAAGTTGGCGACGGCGTCTTTGACGGTGCTTAGTTCTTCGACTTGTGGGACTTCGATCATTGAGGGGCCGAGATCGAGCATGTTTCCGATTGTGAACGTGAACTGGGTGTGTTTGATTCGTAGCTGAATCGGGATGCCCATTTCGTTGGCGATTTCGCTGACGTTTGCGAGATTTTCTTCGTTGAACGGGCTATGTTGGGCGTCGACTGCGAGGTAGTCGTAGTTACGCAGCGTCATTGTGTGTTCGATGTCGGCTTTGGTTGCCCACATTCGGATTGACGCACCGACGATTGTTTCGCCGGATCGGATTCGGGTTTTGAGTGTTTCGATGCCGTGCATATTTTTTCTCGTTAGTCGCGGTCGTCGTCGGACGACTCGACTCCGCGTCGCAATCTCCTACCCTAACCCTTCCGTCTGGAAGGGGATAGCTGCACGTTGGTCGCTGACTCGTTGGAGGCTGGATGGATGCGTTTCAGGAGTTGCTTGCTGGGTGGGCGTTCCCCCTCAACCTAGCCTTCTCCCTTGGGGAGAAGGAATAAGGCGGGAGAGTAGCTGCGGTGGGGAGATAGATCCTGAAATGAATTCAGGATGACAGCGAGAGGCTTATGCCTTTAAAGGTGCGACGATGTGGATGCCACATTCTTTGGCGTTGGGGTCGCCTTCCCACCACCAGCGTCCGGCTCGGATGTCTTCGCCGGGTTTGATGGCTCGGGTGCAGGGTGCGCAGCCGAGTGATGGGTAGCCTTTGTCGTGGAGTTCGTTGTAGGGGATTTCGTTTTGTTTGACGAATTCTTGGACTTGCTCGAACGACCAGTTGGCGAGCGGGTTGATTTTGTAGTTGTTGTGGGCGGCGTCCCATTCGATGATGTCGATCGAGCCGCGTTCCATGCCTTGATCTCTTCGTAGTCCAGTTATCCAAGCGTCGAGGGTTGCGAGTGCTTTGCCGAGCGGTGCAACTTTGCGGATTCCGCAGCAGAATTCTCGATTGGCGCGTCCTTGATAGAAGAGGTTGTTGCCTTTTTCTTTGACCATCTTGCCCACGGCGTCCATATCGGGATATTGGATTTCGATTTCGACTTTGTAGCGGAGTTTTGTTTGGTCGAAGAGCGAGTAGGTCTCGGTGGGTAGGCGCAGGGTGTCGAGGGTCATTAGGCGTGCTTTTTGGTTTACGCCCCAGTAGATGTGGAAGAGTGCTTGGTCTTCGAGTCCGAAGCTGGACATTTGGGCAGCGGTGTTGCCGAAGGTGTCGTTGGTCCATTTGAGGATTTCTTCGGTGGTTGATGCTTCGAGCTTTTCGTTTATGGCTGCGAGTTCGGGTTCGGTGAAGCGTGGGGTCACGTGTGGTTCTTTCTGAGGGTGGGCGTTGTTGGCTGGGTTGGTTGGTTATGAGCGCAGATACTTCGTACTGCTTCGAGATCCTGAATCGAATTCAGGATGACGGGGTTGCGGGTTGTTGGCTGTGCCCCTACGACGGGGCTCAGGATGATGCTTGGTAATGGTGGCTGGATTGAGTGTTCAAATTTGGCAATAAAAAACCCCTGTCGGCGATGCGACTAGGGGTTCGTGGTGGGTCGAGTTTGTTTCAGTCGAGCGTCACGAATCCCTGTGCGGGGTTTTGCATGTACATGTACAGATTGTGGCTGGATTGAACTGGGTTTTCATCTTGCTTGCAGTATATCACTGGGTATCCGATGCTCGAATATGCGAGCAGGGTTTGCAGGGAATAATGAAATGTCACCCAAAATCGTAGACCGAGGGGTGTTCGAGACTTAGAATTGTTGCCGCATCGTCGGATGTTTGTACAACTATGTCGCGTAACGGAGAGCCTGATGACGTCGATCATTAATCCGGAAACCATTAGCGGTGAGCGGATCGAAGAGCTTCAGCAAATTGCTGGGGACCACATGTTCATGCACGCTGCCCAGACGAATGACTGGCGCGGGAAGCTGAAGGTTTATACGAAGGGTGATGGTGTTTGGGTTGAGACCGCTGACGGGCATCGGTATTTAGATGCGATGTCGGGGCTTTGGTATAAGTCGGCTGGGTATGGCCGGACTGAGATTGCTGACGCTGTTTATGCGCAGATGAGTGCGATCGATTCGTCGCCTGCGGGTGGTGCAGTTCCTGTGCAGATCGAACTTGCTGGCAAGGTTGCTGAGCTTTATCCGGATAAGGGTGCTCGGTCGTTTTTCGTTTCGGGTGGTTCCGAGGCTGTTGAGACTGCGGTCAAGATGGCTAAGAAGTATTCGATTTTGAATGGAAAAGCGGGAGCGTTCAAAGTTATAAGCCGTCGGTATTCGTACCACGGTGGAACTGCGATGGCTGTGAGTCTTGGTGGTAACGCTGCTGCTGACCCGATGGGACCGTTGATGCCGGGTGCGATTCACATTACGAATTGGAATTCATACCGTTTGCCGTTCGCGGGTGATCCGGTTGATGTGGCGATTCGCTGTGCGAACGAATTTGAGGAAGTGATTAAGCACCAGGGTGCCGACACCGTTGCGGCGATGATTGCTGAGCCGATTTCTGCTGCGTTTGGAATTCAGGTTCCGCCGGCAGAGTACTGGCAGCGGTTGCGTGAGATTGCGGATCAGTACGATGTTGTGTTGATTGCTGATGAGGTTATTACTGGTTTTGGTCGTACGGGCGAGTGGTTTGCTCCGACAAACTGGGGTGTTCAGGCGGATATTACGAGTGTGGCTAAGGCGATAACGAGTGGTTACGCTCCTTTAGGTGCTGCGATTGCGACGAAGAAGATTGCTGACGCTTTTGTTGGTGGTCCGAACGAAACGTTCAAGCATTTGATTACGTTTGGTGGTCACCCGATTGCTGCTGCTGCTGCTTTGGCGAATCTGAAGATTTTCGAGCGGGAAGACTTGGTTGGTAATTCGAAGCGGATGGGTACTTACTTGTACGAGCAGCTTCAGACGTTGTTTAGCCACAAGAGTGTGGGTGATGTTCGTGGGGGGGTGGGATTGCTTGCAGCTGTCGAATTAGTCGCAGACAGGGACAACAAGACTCCGTTCCCGGCGGAGGCTGGTTTGGCTAAGAAATTGCCGAAGATGTTGTTCGATAGAAACATTGTTAGTTTTAGGGCTGGCGACGTGATTGCGATATGCCCACCACTGTCGATTAATAAGGACGAGATCGACTTCATTGTGAGTGCCATAGATGGTGCTTTAGATGAACTGGAAAGCGATCTCGGAATTTAGGTGACGTTAACGATTGTTGACCGGTAGCGTTCAGGCTCAAAGTTTGGTATCGTGCCGGTCACTTCCGACGGTTCAATGCTTGTTCCGCCGGGTTTAATTTGTAAATTGATTACGAGTCGTTGAACTTGAATGCTGAACAGATTGTTCGGGGTTCGGAACGGCTAGACGTAACTACTAGGGGACTCAGAATGGCAGAATCCACCGACGCGGCAGTTGAAGAGAAAGAAGTTTCTTCTGCTGCGAGTGTTGATACCGATGGTTTCGGCGATAGCGCCGCGAGTGAAGAAGTGGTCTTGGATGTAAAAAATCTCCAAACTCACTTCACTACCCGTTGGGGCACAGTGAAGGCTGTGGATGGAGTTAGTTACCACGTGAAGAGGGGTGAGACTCTCGGAATCGTTGGTGAATCGGGGTCAGGTAAGTCGGTAACGGCTCTGTCTCTGATGAGGCTTGTTCCATCACCTCCGGGAAAAATTGTTAATGGTGAGGTTATTCTTGGCGGTCGCAACCTTCTTGACCTTTCTGAAGGTGAGATGACATTGGTTCGTGGTGGAGAGATCTCGATCATTCTTCAGGATCCTATGCAGGCTCTGAACCCAGTATTCAGTATTGAAAACCAGGTTGGTGAGGCGATCAAGATTCACCAAGGCTTGAAGGGCGAAGCTCTTTGGGACAAGATTGTGGACTCGCTGCGTAAGGTTCGAATCCCTGCCCCTGAAACTCGGGCTAAGGACTATCCGCACCAGCTTTCTGGCGGCATGCGACAGCGTGTTGTTGGAGCTATCGGAATTTCATCGGCTCCGGCAGTAATTATTGCTGACGAGCCAACGACGTCGCTCGACGTGACGATTCAGGCTGCTTACCTTCGACTTCTGCGACAGATTCAGCAAGAAGAGGGTGTTGGAATTGTTTTCATCACTCACGACTTCGGAATTGTTGCCAAGATGTGTGACCGTGTTGTGGTTATGTACGCTGGCCGAATTGTTGAAGTGGCCGACGTACGCACTATTTTCAATGAGCCTTTGCACGAGTACACCAAGGCGTTGATTAGTTCTGTTCCTAAGTTGGAAGAGAAGACGGGTCGATTGCCGCAGATCGAGGGTCAGCCGCCATTGCTGTACAACCTCCCTCCTGGTGATTCTTTCGCACCTCGTTCAACGCTAACCTTTACAGCTGAGGATGCGGAACGCCGCCCGCCGCTGATTGAGGTGAAGCCTGATCACTGGGTACAGCTTTCGAAGAGTTCGGTTGCTGATTACGATAAATACGCTCACATGATGCCTGCTGAAGACGCAGACTAGTCAACAACTTCAGATTATTTACGATCCACGAGAATCGGTAACGACAAATGACAACTGCTGAAAATGTTTCAATTCCAGGCGCACCGGGTGTAAACCCTAGTGCAGATGCGATTATTTCGATTCGAAATCTTCGCAAGTGGTACCAGGTTGGCGGAGGCTTTATGGGCTTCGGCGACAAGGTTTACCTGAAGGCTGTCGATGACGTCAGCTTTGATATAGAACGCAATAAGACGTTTGGTCTTGTTGGTGAATCGGGTTGTGGTAAGACCACGACTTTGAAGCTTCTGCTTGGTCTTGAAAAGCCAACCGGTGGCCAGATTTACTACGAAGGCGAAGATGTTGCAACGATGTCGAAGGCGGGTAAGACCGAGTTCCGACGTTCAGTGCAGGCTGTGTTCCAGGATCCTTGGTCTTCACTGAACCCTCGAATGCGTGTGCGTTCGATCGTTGGTGAGCCGCTTGAGATTGCTACTACGATGACTAAGGGTCAGATTGCCACTCGTGTTGGTGATTTGCTTAGTGAGACTGGTTTGAATCCTTACCAGGCGAACTTGTACCCACACGAGTTCTCGGGTGGACAGCGACAGCGTATTGGTATTGCTCGGGCTTTGGCGTTGAATCCGAAGGTTATTGCTTTGGATGAGCCGGTTTCGGCTTTGGACGTTTCGATTCGTGCGCAGATTATGAACCTGTTGGTTGACCTTCAGGAAGAGCACGGCTTGGCTTACTTGCTGGTTGCTCACAACTTGGCAACGGTTCGATACATGTGCCACGATATGGCTGTTATGTACTTGGGTGTTGTTCAGGAGTCGGGTGAGACTGAAGCTATTTTCAATAACCCGATGCACATTTACACGAATGCTTTGGTTTCGGCTGCTTTGCCGTCGCATCCTGACATTCAGCGTGAAGAGTTCTTGCTTCCGGGTGAGGTTGTTTCACCTATCAATCCTCCACCGGGTGATGTGTTCATGACTCGAACTCCTCTTGAGGTTGATCCTAACCACAAGTGGGCAAACGAACGCCCGCCTCTGGTTGAGAAGGAGCCGGGTCATTGGGTTGTTGAGACTCCGTGGTCTATGGCTGCTGATGCTGGACTGAAGGTCGAGTTGACTGGACACCAAGGCGTTTAGTTAGAGACGGGTTTAGGCACTGATTAGTACGTAAATAAAAAAAGCCCCCGGCGTTTGCCGGGGGCTTTTTGTTTGTGCTGAGGTTGGGAGGTTGGCTCCCGGGCCTGGATTCGAACCAGGATTAGAGGCTTCAAAGGCCCCTGTCCTACCATTGAACGACCCGGGAACACAGCTATCTAGGATAAGCGATATTTGGGCGTTTTGCGGTAGTTGTTGGTACGGGTTGGTGAGGTTTTGTGGTGTGAGGCGGGTTGGCGGTAGTCGTGGTTGTTGTCGGATGACTCGGCTGGGCGTAAGCGTTAGGTTCCATCGTCGTCTGACGACTCAGTTACGCGTCGCAGTCTCCCCCTCTAACTCCCCCACTCTGGGGGAGGACTGGTAGGTCGCCACCAACGCTGTCGGTATTCCCTTCCGGATGGAAGGGCTAGGGTAGGAGAATTGCAGCTAGCGACCAAGTCATCCGATGACGCCCGGAGCAGATATTCCCTTCCGGATGGAAGGGTTAGGGTAGGAGACTTGCAGCTAGCGACCAAGTCATCCGATGACGCCCGGAACAGATATTCCCTTCCAGACGGAAGGGTTAGGCGGCGTTGTTGGCGGCCGATTCTTGTTCGGTTAGTTTGACCATTTTTTGGCGTCGGGCAAGAATCATGGCTTCGGCTTTGTCGGCCTCTGACTTTTCTTCGTCTACCTGTGGTGTGTTGGTGCCTGTTTCTGGCGTAGCTGCGGAGAGTTTTGGCAGCGTGATTCGGAATGTTGATCCGATGCCGATTGTGCTTTCGAGTGAGACGTTTCCGCCGTGCATAGAGACGACTCGTTTTACGAGTGCGAGTCCAAGCCCAGTGCCTGGCACTTCCCAGTTTTCTTCGGTTCGAGATCGGAAGAAGGCTTCGAATATTTGTTCTTGATCTGCTTTTGAGATTCCGTAGCCTGTGTCGTTGATAGTGATTTCTGCATCGCCATTATTCAACAATGTTTCGATCGTGATGGTGGCGTCGGCAGGCGAGTATTTCACTGCGTTTTCGATGAGGTTGGAGATTACTTGTGTGACTTTTTGCTTGTCGCCAACGATAGGGATTTTCTCGTTACTGATTGAAACGATGTGCTGGTCTTTGGCTATTGCAAGGGGTTCTAGGCTTTCGACGAGTTCCTGTGCCACTTCGCTTAGATCGAAATCGGTTTTGGTGAGCGTGAACTCTGGGCTTTCGATTTTCGAGATGTCTAAGAGATCGGAAATAAGGCGACTGAGGTGTGCGGAGTTGCGTTTTACGACTCCGAGTTGGCGAACCTGTTTTTCTGAGAGGTTGCCGGTGCGATTTCGTTCAAGTAGATCGGTATATGCAGAGATAGATGTTAGTGGCGTGCGAAGTTCGTGGGAGACCATTGCGAGGAATGAGCTTTTCGCTTCGTTTACACGCTGGAGTTCGACACTTTTGGCTTCTAGGAGTGATTGCTTCTCACGTGATTCAGCGAGCTCCAGCGCTTGTTCGTGTGACATTGCGTTCTAGATCGCCGGGGTGACCTGTGCGGCGACTTGAGCTACCAAGCTGAGGTCGTTGTCGGTGTAGGCGTTCTCTTCTCGGTTCATCATCGTTAGGAAGCCGATGTGTCCGGATGCTTGTGTGCCTAGGGGGACTTCGATTAGAGAGTTTAGGCCTGCTGCCTTCATTGCTTGCCCGAGTTTGCCTCGGGGACGAGCGCCGAGGGAACGACCTGACCATGTGTCGGTTTTTTCGGATTGCTTTGTGGTGCGCTGGGGAGCGTCGAGTTCAACGCCGATGGAGAATGCTTGCCACTGTTGTTCGTCGTCTGTTTGGACACTGGAGAGGGTGAGATGGTCGTACATGACGAGTACGGCGAGTTCGTCGGATACTCGTTGGAATACGCGTTGTAGTTCGAGGTCTTCACTGACAGCGACGGAGATGGCGGCGAGGGATCGTTTGATTTCGGCTTCTTTTTGTTGTCGACCGTACATTCGTGCGGATTGGAGCGCGCCGGCGAGCTGGTTGGCGACGCGAGTGAGCATTTCGACGTCTTCAGGTGCGTATGCCTGGTCGGATTCGGAGCGGATGGTGAGCGTTCCAACGACTTGACTGAGCATTGTCATTGGGACTGTGATGAGGGAGCCCCATCGGGTCGAATCGAGTTGGTTAGATGGGTAGTGCTTCTTTAGGTCGTCGAGTTCTTTGCCTGCTGCCACGAGTGGGAGCATTTCGAGCGCGACGCTTTCCTCTATCGAACCTGAGTATGCGAATCGTTCGTTGATGGGGTGAGCGTGATCGTTACGGTTCCATGAGAGGCGGAGTGCTCCGCCGGTGACGGAGCGGTCGATCGAGGCGATTTCGAGAGAGTCGAAGTCGATGCGTTGCGATAGCTCTTCGGCGATGGGGCTGATGGCGGCCGAGAATTCGACTACGGAGCTTGCTTCCCTGGCTACGCTTGCGAGTAGTTGTCGTTCATCGGATTCACGTTGTAGATCGGCGTGAAGTTGGAGATTCGAGATTGTTCCGGCTACTTGGCCTGATGCTTGTCCAAGGAGGTCGATATCGTCATAGGAGAAGGCGTCGGGTCGTGAACTGGCGAGTATTAGTGCGCCGATTCGAGTGGATCCTGCCATGAGCGGTACGATTACGATCGCTTCGGTGTTCGATTGCTTCCAGCCCAGTGGTGCGAGGTCGCCGGTGACAATATCTTCAATTTCGTTTGTTGTTACGAGAACTGGGGCGTGAGTTTCGAATGCGTCGAGTAGTGCGTTGGATTCGAAGTTGATGTTTGCTTGCGCGTCGTTTGACGCGGACGGGACGGCGTGGATGATGCGGTAGTCGTTGGATCCGTCGTGTGTGGCACAGATGGCGACACGTTCAGTTGGGACTGATCGCATTACTGCCATTGAGAATTGTTCACATACGGACTGAATGTCGAGTGTGGAGCTGACGATTCGTCCGATGTCGGTGAGTAGTTCTCGAACAGCGGTGTTGGTGTCTTGCTCGGCCTCTTCAGATTCGTATTCGAGGCTTTCGACCATTGCCAGATAGGCTTCTTGCCCTCCGACGTTGGCTGGACCTAGGAATACGTCGACGGGGTTTACTGCGCCGGATGCCGTTTCGGCTGCGAGGTTGAGTGTTAGGCCGCCGGGCGTGGGGGGCCAGACGTACGCGGGTACGAGGAAGTCGGCTGTTTTACCTACTAGATCGTCGCTTGAGTATCCGAATTCATCTTCACCGGAGGTGTTGATGGCGAGAACGGTTCGGTCGTGAGAGATGATGAGCGCGGCTACTGGCAGCGCTTCGATCCATGTCCAGTCGACTTGGGTGTTCGACTGTTCGCTTGTTTTGCTGTGCTGGGGATCGTTCATTCGTTCAAGATTGTCGCAGGCGGTTAGGACTGTACGGATCAAAAGGTAGTTCTATGGTCCTACGTTCGGGGCGCAGTTTCGTAAGTGTTGTTTGCTGGGTGCCGATATATTTGATGTTGTCTTGATACTGCGGGGTTTGTGACTGTGTATACCAACATTCGAAATGGGGTATTACTCGTAGCCGGTGGATGCATATCCGTGACATGGTCGAGTGGTAACGCGGGCTCAAAGTACTTTCTGACTGGCTGATTGCGGTTGGTATTGGTACGCCTCAAATCATTTAGTGCGAACAGCGGGAAACCGACAATCATGCGTGATCCTCGAATCGATGAGATTCTAGAGCGAATTGATGAGACCGACTCGGGCGGTAAGGCAACTCGCGTTGCTGATATGGCTCGGCAGGTTAAGGATTACCTTGTAGAGATTGAAAAACTTCGTTCAGAGGTTGAGATCGCTACGAGGCAGGTTGTGTATCTGACTGGGCGTGAGCAGTCGATGCGGCAGTCGGGTTCGGCTACACAAACTTCTGGTGCGAATGCGTTGGCTCCTCGTGTTGACGAGATTGAGCAGGATTTCGGGTATCAGCGAGAGCGGCTCGAGACGGTTTCGGCGAATTTGAAGGCCCGGCAGGGCATGGTAAAGAATACGCAGCAGCTGATTTCGGCCCGGATTGGTTCGGTTCAGCAGATTTTAGATACGTATTCGGGTTCGTCGGATGAAGATCTTACGTCGAGCGATGCGGTTGCTGGTACGGCTGCTGGTGCTGCTTCTACTTCTACGGGTAAGACGAAGAAGGTAATTCGTCGTCGGCGCGTTGTGCGGCGGAGGCGTTAGTCGCGGTCGTCATCGGATGACTCGGCTCCGCGTCGCAGTAGCGTTAGGCTCCATCGTCGTCGAACGACTCAGTCACGCGTCGCAGGGGCGTTATAGCTCCGGGCGTCGTCGGACGACTTGGTCGCTAGCTGTAATCTACCCATCCCTTAACCCCTTCCCGAAGGAAGGGGGACCGAGCAGGTTGTTGACCTTTGGGCGATATGGCGTTAGGTCGCGGTCGTCATCTAATGACTCGGCTCCAAGCTGCAATTCTCCTGCCCTAGCCCTTCCGTCTGGAAGGGAATATCGACAGCGTTGGTGGCGACCTACCAGTCCTCCCCCAGAGTGGGGGAGTTAGCGGGGGAGACTGCAACGCGTGACTGAGTCGTTCGAGGACGATGGAACCTAACGCCTATAACGCCTTGCCAAGGTTGGGTGTGTGCCGGGGAGTCTTGGTGGGGTTTGGTTGGGTAGTGTGTATTGTGTATCCGGTTGGATTGGGTACGATGTAGGATTGTGCTTAGCACGCTATTGGACTTGGCGCTCGATCTAAATGACTACTGATTCACCAATTAATTCATCTCCGCTGTTGCAGGTGCGCGATTTGCGTACATCTTTCAGCACGCCCGAAGGCAAAATTGGGGCGGTGAATGGAGTGTCGTTCGATGTGAATCACGGCGAGACGCTTGGGTTGGTGGGCGAGAGTGGTTGCGGCAAGAGCGTAAGCGCTCTTTCGATTATGCGGTTGGTGCCGAATCCGCCGGGTGTGATTGAGAGTGGCGAGGTTCTGTTCGAGGGAGTCGATTTGCTGAAGATCTCCGATAAGGAGATGCAGTCGGTTCGAGGCGCTGGCATCGGAATGATTTTCCAAGAGCCGATGTCGTCGCTGAATCCGGTGCTGACTATCGGTCGCCAAATTACCGAGCCCTTGGGCGTTCATCTGGGTCTAAAAGGTGCTGCTGCTGAGAATCGCGCTGCGGAGTTGCTTGAGATGGTTGGTATTGCGGATTCGAAGCGTCGGCTCGGCGATCATCCGCATCAGTTGAGTGGCGGACAGCGTCAGCGTGTGATGATCGCAATTGCTTTGAGTTGCGAGCCGAAGTTGTTGATCGCAGACGAGGCGACGACGGCTTTGGATGTGACTATCCAGGCGCAGATTCTTGAGCTGATGAAGAATCTAACTTCTCAAACTGGTACGGCGCTGATGATTATTACGCACAATTTGGGGATCATCGCTCGATATGCCGATCGGCTCAACGTTATGTATGCCGGGAAGATTCGGGAGTCGGGGAACGCCGAGCAGGTTTATATGCGTCCGAGTCACCCGTATACGGTTGGGCTGTTGAACTCGGTTCCCCGATTGGATCGTCCAGCTACTGAACGGCTTGATCCGATTGAGGGTGAGATTCCTGATCCGGCAAATTTGCCGAGCGGGTGTGCGTTTAGGCCCAGATGTCGATGGGCGACTGCGGAGTGCGAGGTTTCTGAGCCGGTGCTGGAGCAGGTTGAAGATCGTCAGTTGGTGGCGTGCTTCGAATCGAAGGCTGTGTCTGATTCGGTTGGGATTGCGTTGCAATGACAAATAAATCTGAATTGTCAGAACAGTCTGCACCTGCTCCTTTCGGTTCTTCGGATTCAACTCCGCTTTTGAGCGTTCGCGATTTGAAGGTTCACTTCCCACTAAAGCGTGGCTTTCTTGTGCAGCGAGAGGTTGCGCGGGTTAGGGCGGTGGATGGGGTGTCGTTCGACATTATGCCGGGCGAGACGCTTGGCCTTGTTGGCGAGAGTGGTTCGGGTAAGACGACTGCTGCGAAGGCTGTCATTCAGTTGAATCAGCCTGAAAGTGGGAGTGTGAAGTTCGAGGGGCAGGAGCTTGTTGGGCTTGGTACTAAGGCAATGCGGCCTGTTCGTAGGAAGATGGGGATGGTGTTTCAGGATCCTTATGGATCGCTGAATCCGCGCATGAGGGCGGGCGACATTGTTGGTGAGCCGCTGAAGGTTCATGAGCTTGCTGAATCGAAGGAAGATTATCGCAAGCAGGTAGCTTCGTTGATGTCGAGGGTTGGGCTTAGTCCGGCGATGGCAGAACGGTATCCGAACGAGTTCAGTGGTGGTCAGCGGCAGAGATTGGGTGTGGCGCGGGCGATTGCTGCGAGGCCGAGTTTGCTGATTTTGGATGAATCGGTTTCGGCGTTGGATGTTTCGATTCAGGCTCAGATTTTGAATTTGTTACAGGATTTGCAAGAGCAGTACAATCTGGCTTATTTGTTTATTGCGCACGATCTTTCGGTTGTTCGGCATATCAGTCATCGGGTCGCGGTGATGTATCTGGGCAAGATCGTTGAGACTGCAGATTCGAAGGATCTATATGAACGTCCTTTGCATCCGTATACGCGGGCGTTGCTTTCGGCTATTCCTACACCGAATCCGGTTCTCGAGCGTTCGCGAGAGCGGATTGTTCTGCGGGGTGATTTGCCGAGTCCGCTTGATCCTCCTCCGGGTTGTGGTTTCAGCACTCGGTGTCCGATTGCGACTGATCGCTGCTCGGAGAGTGTGCCGGAGCTAAAGACGTTGGCGCCGAATCAGCAGGCTGCGTGTTTCTTGGCTTAGGGTGTTGGTTAGCGTTAGCCGCGGGTTTGCGTTAGTCGCGATCGTCGTCGGACGACTCGGCTCCCCGCGTCGCATTCTCCCCCTCTAACTCCCCCGGTCCGGGGGAGGACCGGATTGTTCGCGACCAATGCTGCGGCTTTCCCCTTCCATCCGGAACGGGATTGGTTGTTGGCTTGGTTGAGCAAGTAGTGGAGTGGTTTTGAGTAGGAATTGTGTCGTTTTAGGCGTGGGGCGGGTTTATGCTTTTGTTGTTGCGGGCGTGCATTATTTTTTCTTGAGGATATCGATTTTCTATGGCGAAGTTTAAGGCTATTTTTCTGTACCAGGATTTGTGGGAAGCGGATCGTTTCCGAGATGGAGTTGGTGATGGAATGGAAGTAGTCGCTTTTCCACAGAAAACCGATGTGGCGACTGTGGGATCGGAGAATTTCGATGCTGACATGGTTGTTGGTGGTGCTGGGATTCGAACCGAGGAGACGGGGAGGTTTTTTCAGAAGTTGAAGTTGATTCAGACGCTTAGTGCGGGAACTGACACGATTCCGAAGGTTGCGATGTCGGAGATGGGTGTTCGGGTGGCGAACAACATGGGCGGCAATGCGGTGGCGGTGGCTGAGGTGACGGTTGCGTTGATGGTTTCGACGTATCGTCGGTTGATGGTGCAGTGGAATGACACGAATAATCTCGGTAAATACGGCGAGGGCTTCAGTGGAGATTGGGGTCGTTTCCATGAGCTAACGGGCAAGCGTGTGGGAATTGTTGGACTGGGTCAGATTGGTTCGCGTGTGGCGAAGCGTTTGGCAGGGTGGGAGTGCGAGATGGTTTACTCGGACGTCGTTCAGCATTCAGCTGACTATGAGGCTGCTGCGGGTGCTAGCCGGGTCGAATTCGACGAGTTGATCGAGACTTCAGACGTGATTAGCTTGCATGTGCCGTTGGATCGTTCGACCGAGAAGATATTGTCGGATAGGGAATTTTCGAAAATGAAGCCGGGGGCGATCGTGATAAACGCTTGTCGGGGGCCGGTTGTTGATGAGGTGGCTTTGATTCGTGCGTTGGACACGGGTGAAATCGCTGGTGCTGGGTTGGATGTGACTGAGATTGAGCCGATTGAGACGGCGAATGCGTTGATTGGTAGGGACAACGTTGTGTTGTTGCCGCATCGGGCTGGGTTGAGCGTTGAGGCGCGTGAGAAGAGCATTGATAACGCCGTTGGGAATGCGCGCCGGTTGATGGCGGGTGATGATCCTGAGGGGATTGTGCTGCCTGTTTAGGGTGGTATGTGCGTTGGTGTGATGCCGAGTTTGGTTGATTGGCGCGGTTGGGTGATTGACCCTGAAAATGAATTCAGGGTGACAGTTGGGTGTGGTTGGCTGGAGCGTGGATTGTTGGTTGGCGTGTCGTGTTTCGACTGGCTCAGGATGGGCTTGCGGTGATCAGGATTTGGATTGAGCTATGATTTGGCTCTGTGGAACAAATGTGGACTGGTCTGCGTCATAGCGATATGTACCAACTTTTTGCATTCAGGTACGGAGAAACCATATGACCAATAGTCAAACTCGCATGCTGGCGGCGGCAATCGGATTGCTCGCTGGGTCTATCGCATCACTTTCCGACAATCTCGACGTCAATTTGAGCATTGTGATCATTTTATTCACAGGTGCCATGTTGCTCGGCGAATGGGTCCGATCATTCAGGTAGTAATCCCCAGCGAAGACTTATCGCATGGTGTTTCTTCATTAACCCGCCGACCCGGCCTGGAATAGATTCGATTGGTGTAAAAACTGAAGCCCAACACAATGTTGGGCTTCAGTTTGAATGCAGTATGGAGCGTGAGACGAGAGTTGTTGGCTGCTTGTCTTAGATCGTTAGCTTGGCTACGGCGGTTTCGTTTAGTTCGATGCCCAGTCCAGGTCGGTCGGAGAGGTGCATTTCACCTTTTACCGGGATAACTACATCGCCGTAGAGTTCTTGAACGTCGTCGAGTGGTCCTGAGAATTCGGTTGAGAATTCGTGGGGGCGTGTGGCGTTCTGCACTGTCGAGTAGGTGTGAAGCGACGCCATCGAGTTGATTCCAGCTTGTGGGCTGTGTGGCATCACCGGCTTGTTCCACATTGTTGCGAGATCGAAGATTTTCTTTACTTCGGATGGCCCGCCAGCGCTAAGAATGTCGGGCTGGAGAATGTCGGGGTCGCCAAGAAGCACGAGGTGATGGAACCACCATCGGTAGGCGTCTTGTTCACCGGCTGATACTGCCACGTCGAGGGCATCGGCTACTTGTTTGAGTCCGGGTAGATCCCAGTTCGGGAGTGGTTCTTCGAAGTGGTCGATACCGAGCTCTTCGAATTTTCGTCCTTGCTGGATAGCGGTGCTGACTGAGTATCCGTTGTTGGCGTCGAAGCCGAGGTACTGTCCTTCGGAGAGGAATTCTCGGACTAGCTTGAACATTTCGTAGTCTTTGGTTGGGTTGGCATCTTGTCGCCAGCCTTTCCAGTCCATGCGGATTTTGAAGGCTTCGAATCCCATGTCGAAGCCGACTTTGACGATATCGAGCATTTCCTGTGGAGTGAATTTCCAGCCTGACCCGGTGCTCCAGTAGAGAGGAATCGTGGTTCGTGCGGCTCCGCCCATGAGGTTGTAGACGGGTTGGCCGGTTTCTTTGCCGAGTAGATCCCACAGTGCGACGTCGATGACGCCGACTACGTTGGCGGGGAGTTTGTAGAGGCGGTCTTCCTTGCCTGTGGCGAGGGTCTCCCAATGTCGGTCGATTTCGAGCGGGTTTTCGCCGATGAGAGTTGGTTTGATGATGCTTTCGAGGTACGCCTCGAAGACGGATCCGTTTCGACCGGGGACGATTTTGTTTACGCCGGGTCCTTCAGACCAGCCTTCGACTCCGGCGTCGGTTTGGACACGGACGAGAGATTTTCCGGTTGTGAGTGGCGTGGTGGTGATATCGGTGATTTTCAAAGGCTTTTCTCTTTTAGTCTTGGTCGTTACTTTGTAACTCGGCTCCGCGTCGCGTTTCTCGTTAGGTTCCATCGTCGTCGGACGACTCAGTCACGCATCGCATTTCTCCTACCCTAGCCCTTCCGTCTGGAAGGGGACCGTTGGTCGCTGCGAAATTGTAAGGAGCGGGCACACTTTACGACTTTTTTGTTGTTAGCGGTGGGGTGGATTGTCGGTTCGAGAGGGTTGTTGTTGGGGGCGATTTTGAGAATTTTCGAAATTGGGTGGTTAACTTGCACTACTTTTCGGATTATTAGCCTTACAATGATTGTTCCGGTTTGGGGCTTTAGCTCAGCTGGTAGAGCGCCTG
>JGI24918J38489_100964_pt1 | contig 26301 bp, 28 predicted proteins | sample LinPfosmplate6_FD_38489 | JGI IMG/M metagenome (IMG submission 38489)
TGCAGGTCGACTCTAGAGGATCCCACGGCCGGCCACGACGTCAAGCAGAGCGAAGTCCACGGCATGGCCCAGCGGGGCGGCTCCGTCTTCAGCCACATCCGCTGGGGATCCAGCGTCGACAGCCCCCTCGTTCCGCTCGGGAGTGCCGATGTGCTGGCAGCGTTCGAATGGGCCGAAGCCCTGCGCTGGGTCGAATACGTGCGCGAAGGCGGGGCCGTGGTAGCCGACCTGCGCAGGATCGTCCCTCCCGGTGCCTGCACTGACAGAAGATCCTGGTCCACCCTCTACCCGGGCATCGATACCGACCTCCTGAGCAGCCGTACCCTCAAGAGTCGCCTGGTCGACGCCTCCTCGACCGCCGCCGAACTCGGCAACATCAGGGCCGCCAACAGCGTGATCCTGGGCTCGGTGGCCGCATTCATGGACATCGAACACAACCACTGGGAGGCTGCGATAGAGCACCTGGTGCCAAGGGGCACCGAGGAGGTGAACCTGGCTGCATTCCGGGCCGGCTGCGACGTTGCAGAGGCGTCCGTACAGCGGAGGCCACCCGACCCGGTGGGCTTCCCGGGTCCCCACCAGATCGACATCAGACACGACTGGTGCAAGGGCTGTGACATCTGCTCCCGGGTGTGCCCCGAATACTGCCTTGAGGTGGACATCGACGGGGCGCTTGCAATCGTTGACGCAGAGTCCTGCACCGGTTGCCGGCTGTGTGAGATGTTGTGCCCCGACTTCGCCATAGCGATCAGTCCTCCACGCGATACGGCCTCCCTGAAAGAGCCCGTGTCCCTGACCGGTGAACAGCTATGAGCGGGGCGAAGCTGGTCCAGGGCAACGAGGCCTGCGTCCGAGGGGCACTGGCAGCCGGATGCAACTTCTACGCGGGCTACCCCATCACACCCTCATCGGAGATCGCCGAGATCATGGTCCGGCGCCTGCCTGACGCCGGCGGCGTGTTCATCCAGATGGAGGATGAGATCGCCTCGCTCGCAACCGTCATCGGAGCCTCCCTGGCCGGATCAAAGGCGATGACGGCCACCAGCGGCCCGGGTTTCTCCCTGATGCAGGAACACATCGGATTCGCCACAATGGCCGAGGTCCCGTGCGTGATCGTTGACGTGATGAGGGGTGGCCCCAGCACGGGACTCCCCACATCACCCTCCCAGGGCGACATCATGCAGGCACGCTGGGGTACCCACGGCGACCATCCCGCAATCGTGTTGGCCCCCTCATCGGTAGGTGAGGTCTTTGACCTTACGGTGAAGGCCTTCAATCTGGCCGAGCGCTTCCGCACCCCCGTCATCCTCATCTACGACGAGATCATCGGACATACCCGAGAGAGCGTCGTGTTGCCGGACCGGGTGGACATCGTCGACCGGTCGCGGCCCAACGGCAACCCATCCACCTACCAACCCAAGGCTCCGGCCGCCAACGGTGTACCCCCCATGGTGGCCTTCGGAGACGGCTACCGGTTCCATGTGACCGGGCTGACCCACAATGAACACGGCTTTCCAACCACCGACCCGGGAGACACCGAGGCCCTCATAACCCGGATCCATGACAAGGTCTACGACCATCAAGACGAGATCAGCGCCGTCGAGGAATTCATGCTGGACGATGCCGAAGTGGCCATCTTCGCCTACGGGATCGTAGGGCGGTCCGCCCGGGAGGCGGTCCTGAGGGCCCGCCGGGCCGGCATGAAGGTCGGCCTGATCCGCCCACTCACGCTCTGGCCCTTCCCCTACGCGCAGGTCGCCGATGTGGCAGCCGGTATCGACACGCTGCTCGTTGCCGAGATGAACCTTGGTCAGCTCATCGGCGAGGTGGAACGGGCGGTGGCCGGCACGACCGAGGTCATCGGCCACCTGCGTGCAGACGGTGAACCGATCACACCGGCCGACCTCATCGCCGCGCTGCCCGACCCTGCAGGAGCCAGAACGTGACCGATGTGAGGGACCATCTCCGTGAGTGGGCGATGCCGCATGTCCTGTGTCCCGGATGTGCCCACGGCATCGTATTGAGGTCGTTCCTGGAGGCCGTGGACCAACAGGGGATAGACCCCGACAAGCTTGCAATGGTCGCCGGCATCGGCTGCAGCAGTCGCCTGGTCGGCTACGTGGACTTCTGCACCCTGCATGGGACGCATGGAAGGGCACCCGCCTTTGCCACCGGCCTGAAGTTGGCCCGCCCCGACCTGGAGGTCGTCGTGATAACCGGCGATGGAGACGGCCTGGCCATCGGCGGCAATCACCTGATCCACGCAGCCCGCAGGAACATAGACATAACCGTCCTACTGCTCAACAACTCGATCTACGGGATGACCGGCGGCCAGGCTGCCCCTACAACCCCCGCCGGGGCGGTGGCCTCCACCACGCCAGCCGGAAACAGCGAACCCGACTTCGATGCCTGCCGGTTGCTCCTCGGTGCCGGAGCATCCTTTGTGGCCCGGGTGCTGGCCGCCACACCTATGGAGATGACCAAGGTCATGGTCGAAGGCATGAAACACCGTGGCTTCTCGTTCATTGAGGTGATCAGCGACTGCCCCGAGTACTACGGGCGCTACAACAAGGTCGGCGGTGGCGCTGACATGCTCACCTGGATGGCCGGCCGCGACCAGAACGTGACCGGCCCCCTGTCCTCCAAAAAGTTCGTCAACCACGTACCCTCCTCAATCCCACCGCCGGGAATCACAACGGGGATCCTCCACTGTGAGGAGAGACCCGTATTCGCCGGAATCCGCGGAGACGACTGCAATGGGTCGTAGCGAGTTCCGTATCGCCGGCGCCGGTGGCCAGGGGGTGGTCACGGCCGGCCGGATCCTGGCAGAGGCAGCGATCCTGTCCGGATCCGAGGCCATCCACAGCCAGGTCTACGGACCCCAGTCCCGTGGGGGCGCCAGTCGCTCCGATGTGGTAATCGCCACCGAGCAGATCGGCTATCCGTTGGCCGAACAGATCGACCTCCTCGTGGCCCTCAGCGGCGAGGCCTGCTCCAGGTACCACCCCGAACTGATGGAACACGGCCGCCTGGTGGCCGACAGCCGTTGTGCCCCGACCAGCCTGGGTGTCAGAGACCACCAGTTCCCGATCGTCGACACCGCCCGTTCCATCAGCGGCGGTCACCTGGTCAGTGGGGTTGTGGCCCTGGGGGTACTTCAGGCCCTAACCGGAGCGGTAGAGGCAGATGCCTTGGATCGGGCAGTGGCCGACAGGGTCCCGTCCCGACATCTGGACATGAACCTGAAGGCACTGCGGGCCGGTGCCCGACTCGTCACGGGCGGCGTGGGATGACCAGCCCTCCAACCACCAGGGATCACATCCGCCAGGTTGCCGCAGCCCTGTTCAACCAGAGGGGGTTCAACGGCACCAGCATGGCAGACCTTGCAGCCGCGGTGGGCGTCACCAAGTCCAGCCTCTACCACCACTTCCCCTCCAAGCAGTCCCTGCTCTCTGAGATCATCGACCTGACGGTGAACCGGGTCACCCCCCTGCTGCGTGAGGTGGCCGAATCCGACCTACCGGTGGTGGAACGGCTCCACCGGGCGATCCACCAACACACCCTCGAGGGGATTCGCGACCAGGATGCCCAGGCCTGTTTCATGGAGGAGGGTCGGTATCTGGCACCGGAATTCATGGCCGCCCATGTAGCGCGGCGCGACCGCTACGAGTTCATCTTCAGGAACATGTTCGAGGAGGGAATCGCATCGGGCGACTTCCTGGACCGGGACATCAGCCTCACCGTGAAGGCGGTGCTGGGCATGTGCAACTCGGCGGTTCGCTGGTACCAGCCGGACGGCGACCTGACCCCCGACGAGATCGCCACCCAGTTCGCCGACCTCGCTGTCCGTGGAGTCACCAGTGGACCCGAGACAACCATGGGTGGGGCGGGATGAGAATGGGTGGGCCCCTTGAGAACATCACCGTGCTGGACCTCTCACAGGGAGCAGCCGGGCCGACCTGTTCGATGTACCTGGGCGACCTGGGTGCCGATGTCATCAAGGTGGAACCACCGGGAGGCGAATGGGGACGGGGCCTGGGTCCGCCGTTCGTCGAGGGCGTTGCCGCCGCCTTCCTCGGAATGAACCGCAACAAACGCAGCATCGTCGTCGATCTGAAGAAGCCGGACGGACCCGAAGTCATCCTCCGGCTGGCCGAGCGCTGCGACATTGCTCTTGAGAGCTTCCGCCCCGGCGTGGCTGACAGGCTCGGCACCGGCTACGAGGCGATGGCGGCACGCAATCCACGCCTCATCTACGCGGCCATCTCTGCCTTTGGCCAGACCGGCCCCTGGCGGGACCGGCCCGGAGTCGACGGCGTGGCACAGGCAATGGGCGGGATCATGAGCGTCACCGGAACCGCCGATGGTCCACCGGTGAAGGTCGGCGTACCCGCAGCCGACATGGCCGGGGGTGTGTTCGCATCGCAGTCAATCCTGGCGGCCCTGTTCTCGCGGGAGAGGACCGGTCAGGGACAACGGGTCGACGTGTCCCTTCTGGACTCCCTCCTCACCTACCAGGTCATCCCCCTCTCCATGTTCCTGGCCGACGGACAGGCCCCCACGCGGCTGGGTAGTGCCGCACCGTACGCGGCGCCGAATGAGGCGTTCGCCACCAGCGACGGCCAGCTGATGGTCGCTGCCTATACGCCGACCCGGTGGCCAGCCCTCTGTCGAGCACTGGGCCAACCGGAGCTGGCGACAGATCCGCGCTTTGACACCAACGAGAAGCGCGTCCGGGCAAGGCCGGAACTTCGCGATGTCCTGGAACCGCTGTTTCGCACCAGGACCACCGCCGAGTGGACCGTCGCTCTTGACGACGTCGATGTCATCTGCGGCCCACTCCTCACATACCCGGAACTGGTGGCTGAGGAACACGTTTCCCAGGGGGACTCGTTGGTCACCGTGCAACACCCTGCTGTGGGAGATGTCCGTGCCCCGGTGTTCCCCGGTCGACTCTCGCAGACACCGTGTGATTTCACAGGACCACCGCCCCCGATCCCCGGTGAACACACAGAGGCGATCCTGGCCGAGAACGGCTTCGCAGAATCCGAGGTCTCAGAACTGCTCCGAAACGGGGTATTGGGCGATAGCCACGAAAACGAACCAGTCCAGAAGAGGAGACAACGGTGACCGACGACCAGGCAACTGTTGATGAAGGTGAAACGGTGCTCTACGAGAGAGACGGTGCGGTCGGGATCCTCACCCTGAACCGACCAGAAGCCCTCAACTCGATGACCGTGGCGATGCTGGAGACGATGTCCCACATCCTCGACGACGTCGAGGCCGACCCGGAAACGCGGGTGCTCATCGTGACCGGGGCAGGAGAGAAGGCCTTCTGCGTTGGTGCCGACCTCAAGAGTCGGGGCAGAGAGTTCGAGGCCGGCCTGATCCATGATCCACTGGGCATCCTCGTACGAGACGTGTTCGGTCGTCTGGAGGACCTCCACCTGCCGGTCATCATCGCTATCCGCGGCTACGCCCTGGGCGGAGGTCTGGAACTGGCCCTTGCCGGCGACATCCGGGTGGCGACTGAGGGGGCCCGCCTGGGATTCCCCGAAGCCAAGGTGGGAAGCCTGCCCGGTGCCGGTGGAACACAGCGGGCCACCCGGCTGATAGGACCCGCCTTCACCAAGGAACTCATGTTCACCGCCGACCATGTCAGCGCCACAGATGCCCTGCGCATGGGCCTCGTCAACCGCGTGGTGCCTGACGGTGATCTCATGGAGGAGGCGATGACGCTGGCCGCACGGATCGCCGGTCGCGCCCCACTCTCCCACGATCGGGTAAAGGCACTCGTCAACCGGGCCAGCGAGACCGACCTCGAAACCGGCCTGGAACTGGAGGCGACGAGCCATGCCGTTCTGCGTGCCAGCGAGGACCGGGATGAGGGGATCCAGGCCTTCATAGAGAAGCGACCACCCGAGTTCAAGGGACGTTGATACCGACCAGGAGGTAACAGTCATGGGTGTTTTGGACAGGGTTGCAATAGTCACAGGCTCGGGTCAGGGCATCGGTGAGGGCATCGCAAGGGTGCTCGCCGCAGCCGGGGCGAAGATCGTGCTGAACGACCTCGGCCCGGAGAAGATCGACGCTGTGGCAGCCGACCTCGTGGCTGCCGGACTAGAGGCCACCGGCCATACCGCCAACGTCGCTACTGCCGAGGGTGCCGAGAGCCTCGTGGATGCCGCACTCGACACGTACGGCCGGGTCGACATCCTCGTGAACAACGTCGGCATCGCCAGGGACGGCTACCTGGCGAAGATGAAGGAGGAGGACTGGGACGCAGTGATAGAGGTGAACCTGAAGTCGCAGTTCCTGTGCTGCCGGGCGGTGGCCCCCCACATGATGGAACAGGAATCAGGTCGGATCGTGAACATCACGTCACGTGCATGGCTGGGTGGACCCGGACAGACCAACTATGCGGCCTCCAAGGGAGCCGTCGTGAGCCTGACCCGCTCACTCGCCCTGGAGATGGCCCGCTACGGGATTACCGCCAACTGCATCGCCCCTGCACTCGTCGACACATCTCTGTTCCGGGGGCTCAAGGAGGATGTACAGGAGCGCCTGATTAAGACCATTCCGGCCCGACGCATAGGCACGCCCGAGGACATCGGCAACGCTGCACTGTTCCTGGCATCCGACGAGTCCTCCTACGTGACCGGCCAGACGCTCTACGTGTGTGGCGGTCGGAGTCTGGGAGCCGGATGAGGGTGGGTGCGGCACCGTGGGTATGAACCTCGCCGAGCGCATCCTTGCCCGCGCTGCCGGACGGGACCAGGTGGCCGCCGGGGAGTTCGTCATGGCCGAGGTCGACCTGGCCCTCCTGCACGACATCTTCGCCGCACAGGTGTTCGACCTGCTCCGCGAGGTCGGCGTGGACAGGGTGTCGGATCCAGATCGGACCGTGGTAGTCATCGACCACCTGGTACCAGCCCCTTCGACCGCTGCTGCGGAACTCCACCAGAAGATCCGGGAGCACGTCGCAAGGCTCGGTATCGGAGCCTTCTACGACGCCGGCCGCGGAATCTGCCACCAACTGCTTCCCGAACAGGGCCACATCCGACCGGGTGAGCTGGTCGTGGGAACCGACTCCCACACGACCACCTACGGGGCCCTCGGTGCCGGAGGAACGGGCATCGGTACCTCCGACATGGTCTACGCACTGGCGACGGGGAGGCTCTGGTTCCGGGTACCGGAGACCATCCGCTTCGAGATGACCGGCCAACTGATGTCCGGTGTCTCCTGGAAGGACGTGATCCTGCACCTGGCTGGCCGATTCGGGTCGGACGGTGCCCAGTACCGGGCGATGGAGTTTGCCGGCCCGGCGGTGGCTGGAGCCGACATGTCCAGCCGACTCACCGTCTCCAACATGGCGCTCGAGATGGGGGCCAAGTTTGGCCTGTTCGCAGCCGACGAGGTCACCGACGCCTACCTGCGGGACCACGGAGGTGCAGGCACCGAACCCTTCCAGCCGGACCCTGACGCCACCTACGAGGCCGTCCACGAAATTGCGCTCTCCGACCTCGAGCCACAGGTTGCACTTCCCCACGAGGTCGACAGGGTCAGCCCGGTAGTCGAGGTCGAGGGCATCACCATCAATCAGGCCTTCATCGGTTCCTGCACGAACGGGCGGATCGAGGACCTGCGGGCCGCAGCCGAGGTCCTGGCCGGGAAACACATTGCTGACGGGGTTCGCCTGCTGGTTGCCCCCGCATCACAGGCCGTCCTGGGTGAGGCACTGGAGACGGGGGTTGCAGCATCGCTCGTGGAGGCTGGTGCCTCGATTCTGGCGCCGGGTTGCGGTCCGTGCTTCGGTGGCCACGGGGGGTTGCTGGCACCCGGTGAGCGCTGCATCGGTACCCACAACCGAAACTTCATCGGACGCATGGGTAGTGCCCAGGCCGAGATCTACCTGGCCTCCCCCGCCACGGTGGCGGCATCGGCCCTGACCGGGCACATCACCGACCCCAGGCACCTGGAGGCACCCGATGGCCGATGACATCCTGAAGGGTCGAGCCTGGAGGCTCGACCATGACATCAGCACCGACGTGTTGTCACCGGGCGCCTATGCCGTCGACCCGGTCGAGGTCAGGAAGCTCCACGTGCTGGAGTCCGTCGTCCCGGAGTTCGCCTCCGAGGTGAGGCCCGGCGACATGATCGTGGCGGGCCGCAACTTCGGTTGTGGTTCCAGCCGGGAGACTGCTGCCGAGAACCTCAGGGCGCTGGGGGTGACCTGCATTGTCGCCGAGTCCCTGTCGCGGCTGTTCATGCGCAACGCCATCGCGGTGGGACTTCCTGCACTCGTGTGCCGCGACGCCCACGCTGCATTCACTCAGGGTGACGAAATTCAGGTCCACCCTGGAGAGGGCCGGATCATCAACGTCTCCAGCGGGCTGGAACTCGAGGCCGATCCACTGCCCGAGGAAATGTGCAGGATCCTGGCAGCCGGTGGGATCCTCGCCATGTTGAAGGGTCAGGGAGTGGCCTGACATTCCCCCCGCCGACGTTGACTGGAACCGAGCCCCAACCTACATTCGGTCCCGTCTATGACCAGCGTGACTGCCATCGAGCCGCGAGTTGCTGGCATTCTCGCGGACCTGCTCGACGTGCTCGGCCGGACCGGCGATGCAATGCTCGCAATCGACGGTGAGTTCAGCATCATCGCCTGGAACGGGGCGGCGACCGAACTGCTGGGCTACTCCCCCGACGAGGTACTGGGCCGGCCCTGTCATGAGGTCCTCTGCTGGCGGGACCGCTGCGGCAATGCCGTGTGCGACGGTCGCTGCCCGGCGGCGGCCGTCGGTGAGCCAGACGAGGTGATCGAGACCAGAGAGGTACTTGGCCATTCTGCTGGCGGCGGAACCCTGTGGTTGAGTGCCTCGACGATCACCCCACCAGCCGAACTTCGGGAGCAGTGCCGTCTGGTTCACCTGGTGAGGGAGGTGGCAGTTCCCCTCGAGTTGGAACGCGTGATCGTTGAGAGGCTGAGGAACTGGAGCCCCGCCACAGGTGTTGAAGACGGGCGCCTGGACGTGCTCACAAACCGTGAGCGGGAGGTGTTGAACCTTCTCACCGAGGGGCTGAACGGTGCCGCCATTGCCGAGAGGCTGGTCCTCTCACCGGCGACCGTCCGGAACCACATCCAACACATCCTGGCCCGCCTGGATGTGCACAGCCGGGCGGAGGCCGTGGCCCTGGCCCTACGCCGCGACTAGGCCCGGTTCAACAGGGCCAACTACTCGATGCGCATACCTGACAGGGCACGGGCGATCACCAGTTGCTGGATCTGCTCGGTGCCCTCGAAGATGTCGTAGATCTTGGAATCACGGTGCCAACGTTCCACAGGGTGGTCGGTTACGTAACCGGCACCACCCAGTATCTGCATCAACGACTGGAGGTCTCACACGCAGGTGAGGAACCAGACTTATTCAGTTGTCAGTCCCACACCTTACGTTGTTGCACTGACAACGTCAGGTCGGGCCCTGAGGGTCCGACCAGCTTGCGACAAGAGCAAAGGGCCCCGTAGCGGCCGCTCTACGGCTCCGGGTCGTCTATCCGGTAGAGGCGCATCGTGTGCCCCTCAAGGTCGTCGGTAGCGCCCAGGACAGTGACCCGGACTGGTCCTGGCCAGGGACCCACCGCTTGTTGGAACGTGGCGGAGAGGTTGCCGATGTGGGTGTTGTCGATGACCGTGGACTGGCCCGGCCCCAGTCCGGTCACCCAGGTCAGTCCGTTTGCTGGGTTCCGGTAGTAGTGGTCCATCTCGTGGTCCGTGACATACAGCAGAACTCTCTCAGCGGCAAGTGGTGTGAATGTCGCTAGCCGGGCAACGTCGTGCACGAGCATCCCAGCCAACTGGGGCCTCGGGAGGTTCGCCCCCGACTTGTTCGACCGGTGGTACTTCACTTCTATGGCCACGACCGGTTGGCAGTGCTTGTCAACAATGACTGTGTCAACTCGGGCTCTGTCGTGAACCGGGTGCGGGTACTCGAAGGCGAACTGTTCCAGCTTTATGCCACAACTGGTGAGCGCCTGGAAGAACACGTACCGGACCAGGTCCTCGCTCTTTGGCGTCGGGAACCCCATGACTCGCCTCAGGTCCGATTCGAAGGCAAGCCAATGCCCTGGCGGCAGGCCCGACCCGCACAGTTCAACGTGATCAGGGAAGTCGGGCAGGCCCTGGGGCTGGGTCCTTCGGCGCAACATGTCGTTCCATTAGTCCTAGCTCACTGGCAGGGGTCACGCTAACGCCCAAGGAGATGAACCAAGATGGTGGAGTAGCTTGAAGCCGTGGGTGAGAAAGGTTCTCTCAATCTGGGCGAGTTTCGCCTGTGGGCGACCGGAAACTTGGTCGAAAACCGGAACCGTGGAGTATTCGCTGAATGGCTCGTCGGCAAAGCCCTCGACGCTGTCGACCCGTTAGTTCCTCGCCGTGAGTGGGACGCAGCTGACCTCCGCTACAGGGACAGGCTCATAGAGGTCAAATCATCAGGGCGGGGCCAGTCGTGGCCCCAAGATCGACCGTCAACTATCCGGTTCGATATACCGCCGTCGAAACAACCCTGGGACGCCGAAACAAACCAGTGGGCTGACCTGGACCCACCGAGACGAGTCGCCTGCGTGTACGTGTTCTGCTGTCACGACCCGTTCCCTGCCACGAACGAGAACGTCGCTAACCCGTCGTCGTGGCGATTCTGGGTAGTACCGACGTCAACACTTGACTCCGAACTAGGAGACCAAAAGACTGTTGGTACCGAGACACTCGACAGGCTCGTCGAGACAGTCCGATGGACCGACCTACGTGGCGCAATCGATGCTGCAGTCGAGCAGTCCCCACCGTTCACGGGTTTCAACGCCTAACTAACCGAACTAGAGCCTCCCTTACTACGACCGAGCTGGTAGCCATCAACTCACCCAGCAATTGCCCTCCCCAGGAACAAGCAAGTCGTGTGAAGTATCTTCAGATACATGGCTGGCCCAGCAGACCGTCGACGAATCGGGAAGGTCTTAGCTGGCCTCATCAGGGAACACGGAGCACACATTGATGTCGACGCTCTCAGCGACGAGCTGGCCGAATGCCTGATCCCTGCCGACTACCTTGAGCGGCTCGGTCGAGCCATTGTTGACAACGTCCAAGAACCACCCCGTCCACCCTTAGAAACGGTCGAACCAACAGTGGATGAGATGCGGGACACTGCCCTGGAACACATCGCCAACGCCACTGGCGGAACTCCCCGCCTGTCTGGTCGAGGTAATGAGCAGACCTACCAGGTTGGCGACGGCCCGACGATTTACCTGCGGACGAGGGGTCGGGACCAGCGTCCGGGCAACCACAGGGTGTACTGGTTTGGGCTTCGACTCGCCTGCTGGGACGACCCGGACGCATGGTTTGTGCTCCAGTGCGATCTTGACTTCGCCATCGTGGTTCGTGTCGAAGACTGGCTCCCCTACAGAGACCAGATCGGAACAACCCAGGAAGACAACCAGCGTCAGCCTCATGTTCATCGGGAAGGCAACACGACCGAGCTACGAGAGGCCGGCGGACTGGTCCTCAACATAAGCCAATGGGTCGACAACTGGGGCGATCTCGGCCAGGCCCATCACTAGCGCCATTAGGTCGAGAAACTGTTGTGACATAACGTTGCCGCATGGCTCTAGATGGCAAGGCCTTAGCGGGTCTGACAGATCGGCAAGCGGTCCTCGATGCGATTGAGGAATGCGACCAGCTGGGCCGTGAAGTGTTCCTCGACAAATACGGGTACGGGCCAGCCAAAGAATACTTCCTGAGGTTCCAAGGCAACTACTACGACTCCAAGGCCATCTGCGGTGCCGCCCACGGCTACCAATACCCCGACCAGGGACCGCTAGGTAACGATGAGTTCTCTGGCGGGCGACCGGTGCAGACCAAGCTTGGTGAGCTGGGATTCGTTGTTAGCGATGCACCCCCGCAGACCATCGACGAGCTTTTGGACAGACTGCAACGGCTGCGCACCTACAAGCGTGACGGGATAACTGCACCCCACAAGCCCCTCTTGGTTCTGATGGCGTGCCGGAACGCTCTCCTAGGCCTAGACCGACACCTGCCAGTGGGCCAACTGATTGAGGATCTTGCTCCGCTGATAGAAGACTTTTCCACTGCCGATCCCGGTAGCGCCGAAAAACCGGTTTGGCGCCTCCAGTCGGACGGGTTCTGGGAAGTCTTGCGAGACAAACGGCACCTGACCGACGAGCATCCCTTGGGCGAAGTACCCCCGGCCGCAGTGTTCAAGGCATCCGGTACGACCGGTGGCTTTCCGCAGCTGGTCTTCGACCTGATCACGAACGACCCCCCGCTCGCCGGTCATGTCTTAGAGCATCTAAAGGAGTCCTTTAGCGCCGAGTTTCAAGCTGGCGTAGCGTCATGGTTCATGTCCGACGGGGTGGCCGAGATCATCGAAGACGATGAGTGGAAGTTCGACAGCAGCAGTGTTCGGACTATGGGGAACTTCTCACCAAGAGCCTGGTTGGTCCGACTCACAGGGGGGGCAGGAGAAGACGAGACCTTCTGCTTGGAGAACGGTGTTGCCTGTGTCGGCTGGGACCTACTCCCAGAACCCCCAACCCCAGTCACCAAGGAGTGGCTCAGGCAGGCACTCGACGAGACCTACTCCGACGAGCCACAAGCGAAAAGGGCGAACACGCTCGGCCAGCTCTGGCCCTTCATGGGCAGGATCGAGCCCGGGGACCTGATCGCCTCCATACTCCAAACGACCGAACCAAGCACAGTGGCTCTCGGGGTCTGCACCAAGCCGTTCTACTTCGATAAAGCGGAACCCGATAAGTACCGCCAGAAGAAGATCGGTGTCGACTGGCGAGTCACGAACCTTGACCGGTCGATCCTTGGCGACACCATCAACAAGTACCTGAACCAGCCGAGAACCATCGGCTACCTAGACGACGACACCGCCGAACGTCTATTCGCTGTGCTCGAACACGGCTCGCCACGCCTCTACTGGTGGGTCAACCAGAACGAGAGCTGGGAGGCTGAAGAGTCCCACAGCTGCATCTGTGCCCTCCGGGAGGCCAAGGGCGGTAGGAAGTTCCGACATCACCTCGATGTTGGCCGGGTTCAAACCGGGGATGTGATCCTCCACTACGCCGACAAAGAGCTCTGGGTCGTCAGCGAAGCCATGTCGGACGGTCACAAGGACATCCGCCCCTACCCATTAGGAGCAGACCGTTGGCAAGAGGAGGTCTATCTCGCCGACTGCTTCTACGACAGGCTCGTCAAGGCCATTCCATTCGATGACATTAACGGCCGGCCTCCCAGCACCGGGCCGTTCGACAAGAACACTAAACCCAACCAGGGCTACCTGTACCCGGTGCCACACAGCTTCATCACACAACTCCAACAAGACCACGCCGACTCACTCCGGGGCACCGCTCTTAACCCGGGAACCGTGTTGCTATTCCAGGCCAACCCCACACACCCACTGTCTCGGATTCCCCAGATACTCAAAGAGAGTTACCATGACGACCCGTTCACCATCGAAGACTGGTGGGAAGCAGTAACCGGCCGATCGGGCATGGCCGCCGGTGACCGGGTCCTATTCTGGTTGGCCGGTAAAGAGGCAGGTATCTACGCCAGCGGGATGCTCACAGGGGCACCCTTCGAAGCCAATGTTGACCCTGACGAGTCGATCACCGACTCGCTGTGGCGAGTCAACGTGCGGATCGACCACAACTTCTACGGCAACCCCTTCTTCCGCAATGATCTGAAACAACACCCGGTCCTCAAAGACCTAGGTCCGATCAAGTTCCCCAACGCAACCAACTACAAGGTCAGCCCGGAACAGTGGGCCAGCTACCGCAAACTGTGGTTTGCGATCAAAGAAAAGGTTCCGACCCCCATGAAAGATCTCGACCAACTGGCAGCCGACCTCTACCTCGAACCAACGACCGCACTCCAAGAAATCGTCGACCTGCTCAAAGACCGGAAGCAGGCGATCTTCTACGGCCCTCCCGGTACCGGGAAGACACGAGTGGCACTCGACTTGGCCGAAGCGTTCGCCGGGACCGAAGACCGGGTCGAACTTGTCCAGTTCCATCCCTCGTACGCCTACGAGGACTTCGTCGAAGGATGGCGACCCACCGAAGACGGCAACTTCAAACTCAAGCCTGGACCTTTGAGGCGCTTGGCCAAACGAGCCGAAGAGGAAGAGAGCCACAACTTCGTGCTCGTCATCGATGAAATCAACCGGGCGAACCTGTCCAAGGTCCTGGGCGAACTGTTCTTCCTCTTCGAATACCGGGACCATCAGGTCACCCTCCAGTACTCCGAAGAGAGGTTCTCCTTGCCGAAGAACCTCTACATCCTCGGGACGATGAACACCGCTGACCGGTCGATCGCACTCGTCGACGCCGCCCTACGGCGCCGGTTCCATTTCCACCAGTTCTTCCCCGACCGGCCACCCGTAGAGGGAACCCTCAACCGGTACCTAAACAAGCACAATCCGTCATTGCGCTGGCTGACCGACGTTGTCGACCGGGCCAACGAGAAACTCGCAGACCCCAACATCGCCATCGGTCACAGCCACTTCTTCCGCCCCGACCTCTCCGAAGAACTGATCGGCAAGATCTGGAAACACAGCATCCTGCCCTACGTCGAGGACCAGTTCTTCGATGACCCCGACCGGGTCGCACAGTTCACCATCGACGCTTTGCGCAGCGACGACACAACCAACCCCGAAGAAGATGATGCAGACGATCCGACTAACTGAACACGAGGACAGCGAGCCAGTCCCCATCACTCTCGAAGACTGGGACGACATCAGCGGCTACCTCAACGAAGCCACGATCACACCCGCACCGGCAGGCCAACCCGGCTACATCATCAACCCCAAGAACCACGTCGGGTTGATCCGAACCGGCGACATCACGATCCAAATCGCACCGAAGCTCGACATCAGTCGGGTCCTGTTCCTCGTCTTCTACGGGCTCGACCCCGACTACTGGAAAGAGCACACCGTCGAGCTGGAAGACGCCCCGACGCTCCACGAAGCGATCGCTCGACCCTTCGCAGACTTCGCCGAACAGGCCACCCGGCGTGGGCCGCTCCACGGGTACCTGACCATCGATGACAGCCTGCCCGGGGTCCGGGGTCGGATCCGGTTCGCTGACCAACTCCGTCGCCATCAGCGGGTCACCACCCCCATCGAGGTCACCTACGACGAGTTCACGCCCGACATCGACGAGAACCGTCTCCTCCTAGCAGCCTCACAGCGGCTCCTCCGGCTCCAAGCGCTCAGCGAACCGACCACCAAGAAGCTCCGGCGGGTCATCGGGCGACTCACAGACGTCACGTCAGTCCGATACGACCGGCGCAACGTGCCGGAACCCCAGCTCAACCGCCTGAACCGCCACTATGCCCAACCCCTCACTCTCGCCAGACTCATCCTCGGAGACGAAACAATCGAACTATCCGACGAAACCCCGACCGTCACCTCCAGGGGCCTGCTATTCAACATGGCCAAGGTGTTCGAAACGTTCGTGCACGCTGCCCTCCGAAAGGCCCTAAAACTTTCCACCCACGAGTTCCCCAAGAACGTCAGACGACATCGACTCAACCTCGACAACGCAGGAAAGGTCAAGCTCGAACCCGACCTGTCCTGGTGGGACCAGGAACGTTGCGTGATGGTCGGCGACGTGAAATACAAACGGACGGTCGATACCGGACGAAAAGCCAAGGACAGTGACCTGTACCAGCTGCTGGCCTACACGACCGCCACACAAGTTGACACCGGGTTCTTGGTCTACGCCGCAGGCGAATCCGAACCCGTTACCCACACGGTGCGGTTCGCTGGCACCGACCTCGTTGTCGAAACACTCACATTGAACAACGAACCGGAAGCGATCCTCGCCGAGATCGGGGCCCTCGCCGAACGGATCTCTGATGCCCGTTACCGGGACGGACCCGCCCTCAGTGCCGCCTAATCAGAATCTGTGAGGTGTTTCGCAAATGACTCGGCGGCCGCCTTGTCGTCAGGGTCTGAGTGGCGTGAGAGCACCAATCGGCCTTTGATTTGCCACGAGTGCCCGCACTCTGAGCACCCGTAGAACGGGTCCGTGGCGATCACTTCGGTTTTGGTCTGCTCCCATTTGAACGTGAATGACGGACCGGTCTCAACCGACCCGCACGAAGGGCATGGCTTTCTCATCTGGTTTCCTTTCGTCGATCACGGCGGGGCCACCGCACCCAGGGTTGGGCCAGTTGGCGGGCCTTCACAGAGCCGTGTCTCTTAGGCCTCTCTTGACGACGCCTCAACCGGGGCCAGCGAGATTGCTGGCCCCGGTTGAGGCGTGGTTCACCGATTCTTGCGGCGCCTCATCTCCAGTTCGGCTTCCTTGAGTCCGCCGAAGAAGTCGGCCTTGTCAGCGACCCGCTGCTGGCTTGACTTGCCACGGAACTCGCTCGTAGCCCGGTTCATTGACTGGTAGGCCATGGCGATGTTGGCACTGTCAGAGGTGTAGTTCTGAACGTTCCCGTCGTCGAGACCGATCTTGTCACCCTCGGCATACGAGTCCTGGTTGGCGCCCATGAACACGAACGCCCAGCCGTCGTCCTGGCGTTTCTTGACCAGTTCGAACACCTTGGGCCGGTCGTAGCGGTGGCTGTCGTTCTCCAACCCGTCAGTGAACACGACCACCAGCTGGTCCTCGGCCGACTTTTCGGCCTTGGCCCGCTTAGCGATCCGTTTGTCGGCACGCTTGATCAATTCGCCCATGGCGTCATACAACGGGGTTAGGCCCCGGGGCTGGTACACGGAGTCGTTCAACTCGGGGACATCATCGGGTTTCTTCCCGTCAGCGATCACTTCGAAAGGGTCTTCGCTGTCGAACTGAACGACTGTCATCCGGCATTCGCCGGCCTGAGTGGCCTGGTCGGCGAGGAAATAGTTGAAACCCCCGATGACATCCTCAGCAACCGAACCCATCGATCCTGAACGGTCCAGCAGGAACCAGATCTTTGCCCGGTCCTCAATTTTCTTTTCCACGTGCATCTCCTCTCATAAAGGGCACCCAGCACATACGGGTACCCGTGTATCGGCTTCGCTGATGTACATACGGACCTGACCTTCGGGCTGGTTGGTAGCAGCGGCTATCCGTCGGGGAGCCCCGTGGCCTGGTCCTATCTCTCAACAACCCCAACAATACGAAGGGGGTGTGACAGTCCTTATTTCCCGAGGTCCTGGACCTAGCGGGGTCAAATATTCGGTCAATCGATGACCACCGGTGGGCAGTTCCGGGGCCCGCATTGGCCCCACGTGGAGGCAGCGGTACCTCAGTTCACCTCGTGCACGTCCCAATGGCTGTCAACCCATAATCCGGTTACTTCCACGTTCTCGTACAGCTGCCGGAGTAGCTGAACTGCGTTCAGGGTGTGGACGCCTTGTTCGTCCCGGGATGCCGGGTTGCCAGCACAACTGTGGTGGCCGACGACAGCAATCCCCACGGAGCCATGGTGTTCGACTGAGATGTTCACTCGGCTAAGGATCGATTGAGTCGAGTTATCGTTTCTTGCTTCAGAGAGGATCAGGTTGGGCCCGGCTTCGGTAACCGAGTCCACAAAGTCGACGTTGAACCGTTTCTGCAGATATTGGATGACTGGTAGTTGGACTCGTCCGTCCATGCAGTTGATGGCTGTGCAAAATCTCATTGTCTCTTCGAGTTGGTGGGGTGTCGGCAGGTTTGTTGGTTCTAAGCGTGTAATAGGCCTAAGGCATGCCCTCTGTTCACATTCCCAGTTTGTCACTCCTTTCCTAGGGGGGTGGGTGACACCGGAGCCACCAGGTGTTCTTCGTCGGACCACAATGGCAAGTGTTTCCCTCATAGCGACTTCATAGGAAAGACCACCTACTAGAACGTGGAAGGAACCGGGCCGTGTCGAAATCTGTTACAACGGGCACCGTGAGCAACACCTACGAGAATCCTTATCCGTCTCCAGACCTGGAGGCAAGATTCCCCTTCGTTTCGTATCAGTTCCAACGGCGGCCCAAAGCCGAGATGTTGGAGCGAGCCCAGGCCTTTCACGCTCAAGCCGAAAAACGCCGCAGTATCCGAATGTTCAGCTCTGACCCGGTGCCCCGGGAACTGATTGAGTTGGCCGTGCGGTCAGCATCGACCGCTCCGTCAGGTGCCCACAAGCAGCCGTGGACCTTCGCTGCAACCCAAGATCCCGAAGTGAAATCGATTCTGCGGGTTGCCGCTGAAGAGGAAGAGCAAGCCAACTACCTCCTAGATCGCATGAACACCGAGTGGATCGAGGCAGTAGCGCCAATGGGTACGGACCACCACAAGGAGTACCTAGAAGTCGCTCCCTGGGTGGTAGTGCTCTTCGAACACCGTTACGAACGCCGACAGGACGGCTCAACCAGGAAGAACTACTACGTGAAGGAAAGTGTCGGCATGGCTGCTGGACTGTTTGTTGCCGCTCTCCAGAACATGGGTCTGGTCACTTTGACCCATACTCCGTCACCGATGGCATTCCTTCGGCCACTCCTCGGGCGCCCCGAGAACGAGCGCCCCTTTGCCATGTTTCCCATTGGCTACCCACTGGAAGGCGTCAAGGTGCCCGACCTGAGGCGGAAATCACTCGACGAGATATACGTGGAGGTGGGCCAGGAAGAATGACCGCCTCAACAGCTTCCGTACCGAGGTGGTCGACTTCTAGGAAGAACAGCACATGACTCCAAGGGCTGAAACCAGTCATGTAGCGATACTCACCAATAGATGAGCGATGTCTCGAGTTATTCCCCGCCCTCAGCGCCGCCTAATCAGAATCTGTGAGGTGTTTCGCAAATGACTCGGCGGCCGCTAACTAACCTGACTGGGGCCTCCCTCACTCCGACCGGGCTGGAGAGCGGCCGATGCTCAATTCCGTCCCAGCTATACACCCCGAGGAGGTGTCTCACACCCGGGTGAGCCTTAGCTGGCCTGAGCACAGCGCTACCCAGTTGCGGCTGCGCCTGCCTCCCAGCGTGAGCCGGTGAGTGTCACACTGGAATCGTGCCCACACAACCGACTCACTCCGTAATCGCAGGTGCACTTGTTCTCGCCGCAGTCGTGGCCGCAACTGTCTTCGCCGACTCCGACCCACGAACACATGAAGACGAAGCTGTGGTACTCGCAGCAATCTCACAGATCGAATCGGCCGAAGAGAACTGTGACATTTCATATGGCCTCAACACCGATGAACTCGACATCTTTCAGATGGTCGATTCTGGCTACGGAGTTACGTTTGGCCTTCCTCACGCAGACGACACGATCACGACCGTTGTCATCGAGTGCGTCGTCTCCGAAGACGTCGACGCACCGGACTGGGATAAGTGGGGCATGTGGTATGACCTCGACCTCCGCTACCCGATTAAGCGTGGCAGCCACGCCAAGGCGATAAACGACCATGTCCGTCGTGACGTCGCTGACATGGTGTCTGAGTACTACGCCAAGACCCGTGACCGAATCAGGTCTCACGAATGTTGTCCAGACCTTCTAGAAGGCCTTCAAGAGCGAGCATTCCGACGCTCCGGAGATCTGAACATCACCGGTTTCGTTTCCCTAATGAACGATGGCCTCTACAGCGTCAGCCTGAATTCATCCGCACATGACCCGGAATCGAACACGTCAGAGAACTACCTGCGGACCCTGAACTACGACCTCGCTACCGGCGAAGAGTTCTTGCTCAACGACGTTCTTTCCCCGGGACACGACTCCTATGAGCGACTCTTGCGATTAGCACTGGCAGCAAGCTCAAAGGCCGACTGGACCTGGTCAGACGAGTTCTGGTCGAACCTCGACTCAGATGACCTCCGAGACCAGGACTTCACACTCACAGCCAACGGCATCGCATTGCACTGCACCTGGTACTGCAACAAGGGCATAGCACCAATACTCCTCTTCAAAGGGAACGGCCTCGAAATCCCCTACAGAGACCTCGACGGCTACCTCGACCCGAATGGCCCCTTCAGACACATCGATGTCATTGAACGGCCCGGTGACCGTCCGACCGTGCCACCGTCAACAACGGCATGTGAGGACACATACACGGCCTCCAAGCATCAGAGGCCAAACGAAGCCGTGGGCGTGTTCGTCGCAAACGGCACTAGTGCCACCATGAGGGCGACTGAAGTGAGCCAGATTCTTAGCGCCGAGGGATTCCGTTGGATTACCACACTCTGGAATGCTGTCCCCGTCCCAGAAACCAAGATCTACTACGCCATGGGTTACGCAGCAGAGGCCAGAGGAATCCAGGCGACCCTCTTCCCCTGCATGGTGGAACTCCTCACCCCCGCCCCGCCTGGCACTGACTGGATACCCAGAGCGATCGACGGCGGAGATCCGGTTGCAATCCGTTTGGTAGACCGCAACGTTGTCGTCATCTTGGGTTCGGACACGTCGAAGCATTGAACCCTTGGAGACCAGTTCCTGAGTAGTCGTCACCGAAGTGTGACACCATTGTCGGACCGGTTCGATTGAAGATTGTCGGAGCCCGCAATGGACCTTTCTTTTTTGATGGGGACGCTAGGGGCCATTCTCCGTGTCCAAGAACAGGATGTCGGAGAGGTACTCCTCGTGTTGGGTGTCGGTATCCCTGTAGCAGCTATTGCGGGCGTCGCCTGTATCACCAGTGGGTACGAGGGGTTCGGGAGGCTTCTGCTGTCAGGGGCCGCAATCGGCGTGCTCCCGTTTCTGACACTCGGTTGCCAGGTGGTGGCTGGAGTCTGAGCGTTCGAATATGTTTTGTGAGGTGACTTGCCATGGTCTGGTGGACCAACAAGGCGAAATTTGTTCGGGCCGACGGTGCAGCGAACATTGACCAGGATTGCTGGAATTGCGGAAATCGCACTAGGCACGGTCTCCACTTCGCTAGGTCCGGGGTTGGCTTTGGCAACCCGCTAACAGGGAACCTTTGGGTGTCTACAGGGAAGCAGTGGGTGCTCATTTGCCCTGTCTGTGAAGAAGTAGACCTAATCGACAAGAGTGTCGCCAACGAGCTGTTAGGGAGGAGTTAGCTAGTGGTTCTTGTGATGGGCTGGGGCGACAAGTACGACTTGCTGGACCCGACACTAGACCGACACAGCGCCGGGGCAGTCGGAGCGGCCAGGAGTACACACATTTCGGGCGGTGGTTGAGGAGCCCCATACGGGGGCTCACTGGCACAAGGAGTTTCTTGTGGACATCAACTACCTAATCACCGCTAGTGAGACCGCTGAGCGTCTCGGCTGCACCGAAAAGATGGTTCGGAAGATGGCCGGAGATGGCCGATTCCCATCTGTCAAGGTCGGGAGCCTCCTCAGGTTCCGCCCTATCGATGTCGACAAGTTCGTCGAGGCGAACCTTCGGGCAGAGATCCGATGAACGCCGAAACAACACGTGACGAACTGTTCCGACTCGCCACCGGCGTCGTGGATCCGGCCTTTCGGCCGATGTTCTTGGATGCAGACAACCGGAATGCCGGGCGGGCACCGTCCCTGAAGGCGGCGTGGGACTCTGACCGGGCGTTCTGCTGCGGATTGCGCAGCGAAGTCGTACCTGTAGACATCGACAGTGCTCAGGTTCACCTGCTGCCCGCCTACCGGGATGCCATTGAGGCGTCGAAGCAGGCATTCGTCGAGGCTGCATCAAGTGGAACCGATAGTGCGAACCGTCACTTCTTCATCTGGGCACCTGCCGACACGGACCATGAACACCTGGTCGACACGCTGCGACACATGGGCGGTCGAGAGCCAGTCCGAATCGGCCAACCGATCCGGCTCCCAGGGGTCCGGCACAGGTGCCACAGCACCCGTTCAACGCCGGTCGACCGCCGACAGGTAGCAGCGATGTTGTCGGCAATAACCGACCACGACACCAAACCACAGGACGTAATCGCCGACCGGTTGATGGGGCGGCTATCGCCGCCGACAAGACGACTCATCAACGACGGCCCATCGACCGACCGCAGCACCTGGGACATGTCTGTTACCCACCGGCTCCTAACCGACGGCCTCCCAACTGACGAGGTCGTCCACTTTGGCCTCAACAGTGCAACCAAGTTCTCTGAGAAGGCCAGGGAAAAGGAACGGCGCCGCCCTGAAAGCGGCGCCCACTACCTGCGCCTCGGAATCAACAAAGCCGAATCCTTCCGGAAGAACGGATCGTTGGGAATCCGAAGCCGTGAAGACGCCATCAGATTGCTTGATGCGAGGGCTGGTACTGTCGCCAAGACTGACTACCGTGTCTTCGGCGGGCTCACCGCCCACCGGGTCCTCGAAGGCTGCATCGAACTCTTCACAGAGCAGTCAACGGTTCGAACGGCCACTACCCGTTCGAACCGTTGCTGAGGCAGCACAAGTTCACCAGTCCACGGCACAAAGGTGGCTACGCCACCTACATGCCAAAGGATGGCTCACCAAGGTCGAGCATGGACTTCGAGGCCGAGCGGCCGTGTACCGGCTGGAAACCCCAAGACTGCTACCACTTCTAGGTTCACAGGGGGGGTGTGAGCCTAAGAGTGTGCGAGATGATGGGGTTTCGAAGAACGCCCTATTCCGACACGGTTACGTAGGAGAGTCCGGTTGGCGAGCCACCAGTGCACTAAGTGCACTTGGTGGCGAAGCTTCCACCGGATCGATCGCTACCGGTTCCCATCTGTCAGACAAACACATCGGGTTGGTCCTGAACAGGCTTCAAGCCCACGGAGTAGTCGAAAAGGTACGCCACGGTACGTGGCGCCTCACCGGAGAAGACCTCGACTTCCTGGCCGAACACTGGGGAGCTGACCTAGTAGCGAAGCGACAAGCAATGCGGCACGAACTGGATCGTGCCGCATTCGGCCAGTACCGGCTCTCCCGGCTAGCGCAACTGTTGCCACCCGATTCTCTACTCCACCTTCAGGCCCTGGATTCCGTGAATGCCTGTGACCGGCTCACAGGAGAGATCGTCTCTATCGATGACTTGTGGGCCGACCCCACCCTGATTCCAAGGAAGGTCGGACAGTGACTCGCCGCAAGACCGGCCCGTTCAACTCTGACGGTCATTCGATGCACATCACTCACACCAGGCGTCCCAGACGCCGCCGTGGACGAAGGCCGCCCGACAAGAGTTCGAAGGTGGTTACGACACGTCTAGACCCGAGCCCTGCGGTCAAGTGCGTGGACTGCCCAACGATGATCTTCCCCACGATGCGCCGCAACAAGTCGACCGGTACGGCATTCAATATCTGCCGGTGCGGACCGTGCTGGCAAACACATATGGGGATCCGGCGTCACCACTACACAGCGCCCCCAAACGAGCACCAAACAAGCTGACAGTGAGCCGGTTTCGTTAAACAACTCGATCCGAGTCGACAAGCTTGCAGATGGTCTTGGTCTCGATTCCGTCGACATCCAAAAGGGACAGGCTGATTGTTCCGTGTGGCCGGGTCCTGATAATCGCCATGGCAGTCGCCCGATCGAGGCCGAGGCTCATGAGTTCCTGACCGGACGCAGTGTCGAGGTAAACGATGTCGGAGCGTGGGATGTATTCGTCGCATGCGTCCCTGGCTTCGTCCCAATCTTTTCGATCCTCTAAGTGGTTGAGGTGGCTCACATCGCAGATCTCGCAGGTCGGACCGTCATAGAACCCGGGGCATTCGAGATCGAGAGTTTCGTGGAAGAACTCGTCATCCCACCCCAGACGAGACACTCGACGACAGCCCGGTCCATCTCGGGGAGGTCCTCGACGGCGTCGACGATGCGGTCCCGGTCAGGGCCCGGGAGGGCGACGCCTGCAGCGGCCCGGCGGGCCAGGTGCGCTGGGTCTACAGGTATTTCACGAGCCACTGAGCAGCGCCCGAACGGTGGCCTCGAACTCGTCGAGGGTGCCGTTGTTCTCAATGACGTGGTCCCAATCGGACCAGTCATCGAGGGCGCATTCAGTGGGGTGATTCATCTTCGGGACATCAGGTCGGTCGATCCGAACGAGGAGGCCGCCGAGGCTTCGGATGGCTTCGGCTTCGTTGGGGAAACGCAGGTCGGTGAAGGCACAGTTGAGGCCACTGCCGAGGTAGTACTCGACGTTGGACATGGCGGCGTTCAAGAAGACGTCGGCCCCCAGCTCGACCCGGCAAGCCTGTCCGAGGTCCTGGAGCAGGGTCCTGACCTCCGGGTACTGGACCTTGGCCTCTTCCCAGTTGAGCCTCTCGAACACCTTGTTGAGGTGTTCGCCGGCCCCTCGGATGAACGGGTCGATCCGTTTGGCGATGTTCCTGACCGAGTCGGCGAACGAATAGCGGTGGAACCCGGCTGCGTGTGCTGCTGTGTCCTTGCCGACCTGGGCCCGGTGTCCGAACCCGATCAGCGTCCCGGTCGTGCTCATACCTGGTTCACCTCGCCGCCCTGGCAGGGCGACCGCTTCCACGCCTGTTCCACAAGCAGGGCGTGAGCGATGGTCGGGATGTCGGCCTCGTCGGCCGCTATCTCTTTCTCTACCTCTGCGAGGTTCTTCTCTCTTACAGCGATGCGACGTGGGTCAAAGACCTTGGCAAGTTCTGCGATTCGAAGCTTCTCCAGGTATCGGCGTCCATTGGTTGTGAGCCTTCCCTCAATCCCGGCTGCATTTGCCAAAGAGTCGACTGTCAGCTCGGGATACCTGCGCTCGAGTTCCACGACATATTTCGGTGCCATGTGGGTCACAGTAGGTGGCAGGTGTGACAAAACAAGGTCGGTTTGTCGGCAACATCGTTGAGCACCTTTCCCACTACTCCCCCTTCCGCTATTTATGGACCCCCACCAGCTGGGGAGCACCTGAGGGGCCGTTTCCGACGGCGCATCATCTCTTACCTAGATCAGGTCACTAACTGAGGCAACTGGCCAGTAGCGGTGCTGGCATCAGTTGAATTTCATAGAATCAATGATGCCCTTGCCGATCACAACCGCTATGAAGCAAGCCAGCCATGGGATCCATAGACCAACGAAGAATGGAGAAAGGAACCACCCGGGTGGACTCATAGCCAACAACCCGCCAAGGATTCCCCATCGGTCGAAACTCCGGTAGATGCTCATTACCTCAAGCAATGCGATCCCTGGCCCACCCACATAGGTGAGTGCTATTGCCAGGTACCCCTTGAATCGATTCATTCGCAGTACGTCACTACCTTCTTCTTAGAGGACTCTCAGCAAGTCAGCTCAACTGCACTTGCAGAGACCTTGAATGTCGATCTCAGCTCCACACGCATTGCAGAACTCACCAGTTGTCGGTGTCGGTCTACCTCTAGGTCGATGACCTCTTACGTCGGACACATAGCTGTCAGTGTTGGAGGGAGTCGATGACGATCTGGGACCTGAACTGCGATTCGGCTGCCTTCTCCCACCCGGCCCTGGGCCTCCAGAAGGCGTCCTCTGCGCCTTCGGCTTCGACTCAGACTTGACACGCCTAGGGGGTCGGACACCTCTTGGCTGAACAGACCTTCCTGAGTCTTGGTAGCACTCACGCACTTCCTTGGCCCCGGGGTGGCTTTGTTTACAGTTGCCACAAATCGGCATTGGAGCGCCTCGCCCTAGGTTTGCGAATCTCAAATCGCAGTATGAGTATTGCACTGCACTACTCGCCTTATCCATCGGCCCCGGTTACAGCTCCAGTGCGGCTACGGCACGTAGTGCCCGTGTCGGGTTAGGGGTCAAATAGCAGCGGACAGTGGTATCAGCACTGGAGTGGCGGAGTGCTGTCTGAATGGTCCGCAGGTCGATACCTCGGTCGTCTAGGAACCCGGCGAAGCTGCGGCGTAGGTCGTGTGGTGCGACGTGTCCGATGCCCGCCTGGTTCGCCCTGTGGGCCAGCACGGACCGTGTGAGGGCCGTTGAGGCAGTCTTGGCCCAGTTGAACCGGTAATCCTTGGTGGCGCCCTTGAGGCCCCCCACATAGGACGAGGCGCAAAACACTGGCGCCGTCGAATCCACTGGTGTCCTTGTCGATGTTTCAACCAGGTCCCTCCACGCTTTCAGGGCCTCGAGAGCCTGGGCCGGGATGGCGACCTCGGCCAGTTTGCGTCCCTTGCCCACTAGTTGGATCCGTCCCTGGTCCATGAATACGTCACCCCAGGTGAGGCCGACGAGCTCGGCTGCCCTCAGACCAGTGAGTAGAGCAGTTCCCAAAAGGGCCCTGTCCCTGACTCCCCGTGGGCTCTGGTCACACACACCGAGCAGCCGGGCTGCCTCTCCTTTGGTGAGCCACCTGCCGAGCCGCACCCGACGGCACGGCAGGTCCAGGGCCTTGAGGGCTGGCCGGTAATCGACTGCGACGTGGCGG
>JGI24918J38489_100504_pt1 | contig 25680 bp, 23 predicted proteins | sample LinPfosmplate6_FD_38489 | JGI IMG/M metagenome (IMG submission 38489)
TGCAGGTCGACTCTAGAGGATCCCACGTTCAATGGATAATTCGGAAATTGCTGAATTGACTGAACAATATTTTGATCAAGGTTTGTACAAGGACGCGGATGATATATTCAACAATAAAAATTCACAACGTCAATTTTTCACAAATCCATCAACTACTATTCCGAATGACCGTGAAGCGTTTACTGATTTTTGTTTTAGTAATATGAAAAGTTGTCGTGGAGGAGATAGTGATAAATGTTATCGATACGAAGATTTAAGAAATGTTGGTGGTGCTGGATTACGTCGGTTGGTTTAATTGTATGATTTAATTGTATGAGTTGTATTGAAATCCGAATTCCGTCAAATCGGGGAATGTGTTCGTCTTCACACTCGTTGTAACTGTACAACATGATTTATGTGACATATTCATATATCGTTCAATTTACAAAGAAACTCTTTCATATATTTGGTTGTCGGAAATCCAATTTCACAACCTTTCTCTTTTGTCAATCGAATCCGATCAACATAACTTTAATCGAAGTATATGTAGTGCAATTCAATAGTTTATTCTTTTCTGAACAGTTGTTTTTATGTGTTTGGTCGATGAAAATTATTTATTGTTGTTAATATAATCAGCGATCCAAATTAAAATGAGTCAACAACAAAGTGAACGACAACACAATCAAATATTGATTGCCCAATTATATGTAGAGTTATTAAAACGCCAACCAGACGAGAATGGTGAACAACATTATTTACAATTGATGGATGAAGGTTATACAATTGAAACAATTCGTCAACGAATGATGAACAGTAATGAGTATCGTAAGAAACAAGAACTTGCTGAATCAATCAAAAAATCAAGTGTTAAACCATTATTTCACGAATCAATCAAAAAATCAAGTATTAAACCATTATTTCACGCAACACAACAACAACAAAATGCGAAATTACCAAAAACCGTGTTGAAAAAACAACAACAAATGGAAAGACGTAAACACATTCGCCGTCTACCAACAAATAAAGTAACTCAACAAAACATGATTATGAACAGCACATTCAAAATACCCGACGTTAAGGAGTTTACTGAATTAGGAGAAAACGCTAAATTGCTTAGGGAGTTTTATTTTGAATATGCGACAATGTATAAACCACAAAACAACACATACGATGATGATACTGATAATACATTGACTGTAGTAATTACGAATTGGCATCGTCCAGAACGTTTACGTCGATGTGTTGAGTCAGTTGTTGAAAATGATGTTCAGAACATCGTCATATCAGTTGCGGAAACGGATCAAACAATAGTTGATACTTTGAGAGAGTTGGTTGGTAAATATCCATATTTGCGAATTATTGCAACACCATATGACGTAGGATGTAATTGGATGTGGTTGTCTGGTGTATATATGGTTACAACACCATATGTATTAGTTTTACATGATGATGATATTTTATCACCCGAGTTTGGTGAAACATATCATTCAATCATTAAACCGCAATTGAAGGATGAGACAGTTGGACATGTATATTGGGATGGAATGATTTATGATGTAAAGAATGACAAAGTGACGGATGAGTATTATAGAAATGCGATGGGACATGAACCGATTACTGGATTGTATCCACCAGAGGATTTTTATGAGAAATACAAATCACCGAAGTCCGTATATCCACTTTCACCCGTTGTTCAAATTTTTCGAACAGACATTGCGAAAAACACATTGAAAGAGTGTGAATTGAATTTAGTGGGTAAACCGGTTTTCACATGGCCTCGTCCAACAATGATATTGGGAAACGATGTAATGTTGTGTTTACGTAATTTACAATATTGTGTTGAAAATAAAAAACAAACGTTGTATGTGAATAAAGCGTTGACATGTTATGGAAGATGGGATGAATCAGTATCCCAGATGGCGATTGATAAAGATGAAAGTTCAACATTTCAAAAAGGATATGTCGCGTTAAGAGATTATTATCGTTCACATGAGAAAATGAATGTGAATTATCCAATGTGTATTCATGTGATGAGTTTTTTCAAACCACGAAATGAAAGTGATTTACGACGACATCAATTGGCGATGGATACATGGATTCGACAATATGCTAATAAACAGATGTTGTTCTGTCCGTTATTTGATACACAATTGAAACGAACATCACGAGATGTGGGAGATAAAATTCCATTGCCGTTTATTCGAGATATATTTGATTACGGTTGTAAATGTTGTTTGAAAGAAGATATAATCACATTTTGTAACAGTGACATATGTATGGTGGATAATATAATGAGATATGCGATGCCGACAGTTGAGAAACATGGATGTACATTTTCATTTCGACGAGATGTACATACATTATTAAACCGTCGATTGAGATATGACGAAATAGAAAATGAGACTAAATGGTATGTAGGGATGGATTTTACAACATTTACAAAAGAGTGGTGGGAAGATTGGAGGGGAATAACGACAGATAATTTGATTGGTCGTCCAACATGGGATTGGATGATGAGATTCGTTATGTCATATAGTGTTGATAAGATGTATGTGATTACAACACCTATCAAAGATTTGGGAAAGTTGATTGAAACACCAAACGTTATTTATCATGAGAAACATGATTCATATGCTGAACGTCCAGAAAATTACAAATTTGACAAAGCAAACATCTATTGTTTTGTTAATATGACATACTTTCTGTTGCGATACTATTCCCGATCACAGTTGACTCGGTTTCATCAATACATCATGAATCTGGATTTGATTTTGAAATATAACGCGGTGTACAACGACGACAAATCGAAAGTTGTCATGTCCGTGTATGAAGAACTGCAAAGTACTCGTGAACAGAATAAGTCGTGAATTTGACATATTTCAACATGAACGCCATTTTTCATAACTCTCATTTTTCATAACTCTCGTCTCATTCAACCTGATATTTTATGTGGCACGATCCAAACATTTCAATTTATAATCGAAATGTTCAATTGCCTTAAACATTGCTCTTTTCTTTACTCCATATCCCAATTGCGAAGAAGTTCATCCTCATCGATTATTTTAATCCACAAAGTGTATTTGATACAATACGTGGTACATATGCCGTAAGGACTTTAACGACGACATACAGTTCAAACCTTTGGATTTGATAGGTTATCTTATATTCGGAACTGAAAAACCAACTTGTGTTGTAGTTTAACCGGTTGAATAGTTATCACATAAGAACTATAACCAATTCATCAAACGTCTATTTCCGAATAGACAAACAAATACACTTTGTCAGATGAAGACTGAGGATTTCCAATGATGAGTGTAAGTGCTCACCAAACAAAATTCTTTTTTCTGTAATGGTTCAAAAGTCACTCAATGTGTTGTGACTTGCTTTGTGTCAATCCAATGTTTCAATTTTTTCTCTTTGTATGCGTCATTTTGATAATCAAACGTACATTGATGTAATTCAGGATAACGATGTTTGCTACAAAACTTCTGTCCGCATTCACATTCAAACATATACATACTTGTATGTTTCTTTCTACTTCCGTGTTTTGCGCATTCTGGACAATTTGATGGAGGTTTACTGGGGTTTTTGTGCAGTTCTGCAACTTTTTGGGTTTCTTGTTTGAATGATGTGTCCATGATTTGAATTAATATTTCTTATCAAAAGATATTTCAATTTATTTTTTCAAACCATCACAAAAAAAAGAAACGTTCATTTTTTAATTTTGAATTTCACACTAACATAACTCAACATAACTGCTTAAATGGATACCAGACAACTCAATATCTCGAAAAACGAAGAAAAAGTAGCAATAATCAAACAAGAAATAGTGCTTCTTCTTTACCTTCAACATGTACTATGTTTTCGTAACGTGTAATTCCTGATGGTATGTAGAAAATGAAGATATCAAACAACAAATTGATAAAACTTCGAATGACCAAAAAACTTAATGAAAATATGACAATATTACGTATTGTGTTGAACAATGATATCGAATAAAAATAGTTGGAATCTGCTAAAATATATACATATTGTGTTCCTGCTGAGCTGTTTATTAAAGAATTACGTTTGTATTGTTTTTCTACTTTTTTCGTTGTTGTATCAATCTTTGCAGTAATTCCTAAATCTGGTGCTAATTCGAGCGCGGGTAAATTTGGTACCGTTTTACTTGATTTAATGTACATACCTTTCATGTGAATTATTTGATAATCTCTTATTTCATCTTCTGTTAATATGTATGAAACTTCTATATCAATTTCACAACCATCAACATCGTTGATGTTATCGACAGTATACAACAAATTGTTGTAAAATTGAACTTGTGAAATTATCAAATCACAATTTGTTTTGTATGATAGTTTTATTGGATTTTCAATTATACCACTTTTAGTCGCAAAATATGGGTTTCCAGACCCACTAACATCAACATAATCTTTCTTGATGATTGTTGTGAATTTTACGATATCTTCGTATTTTATTGATTCTTCTCTTGTTTCAACAGGGTCGTTGACTGAAATGATGGTATTAATTATTGTTGCGCTTGTCCAGATAACGAACCATATGATAAAAACAATCTTTTTGATTTTTCTGAAAGAGCCTACACGAATTCCTCCATTAAAAATACTGAACAAAATATGTTTCGAATTTCGTAAAATTTTGTGATGTTTCCCCTTTATTTTGGCGTCGATTTGTTCAGTTGTGGGGTATATTTGCATCTCCATTTTTTAAAAACTATTATTTTAACGATTAATTACATCCTCGAATTATTCGAGAATTAATTTTTTATTTTCATGACCATTGTAATGAAGTTTTATTATTGAACATTTGTCATATTTATGTAATTCTGTTGATTTTGCATTTATTAATTTTACTAACCTCTACAATTATTCCGTTCGCAATTAACTGTAAAAATGACTCAGACGGTAATGCATTCATTTATGGTCTTGAAACGATGTTAGTCAATCATAAATATTCAAGCAAAAAAAGACAAAATAGTAATTTGAATCAGCGTTGTTTGTGCATACTAATACACGAGGTTGACGAAGTTAACATATCATATCACCTTGATACAATCCATAAATATCCAAATCTCCATCTTTGATTTCCAATTTCTGATCGAAGTACATTTGAATCGACACAAAACTTGATCAACATCACACATCCAAAGAACTTTTGATTTGAATGACCAAAGTCACGTTGATCGCGACCGCTTTTTTTCGTTTCGGTTTCACGTTGTTTGTTTCGTTTCGGTTTCACGTTGTTTGTTTCGTTTCGGTTTCACGTTGTTTGTTATTGTTTCGGTTTCACTTTGTTTGTTTGTTTTTGTTTCTGTTTCATGTTGTTTCGATTTCACTTTGTTTGTTTGTTTTTGTTTTTGTTTCATGTTGTTTCAAGAAATTCATTGTTTTTGAGTGTTGTAATGTAAACAGTGTGGGCATTTCCAATATTTGTAATGGAACGGTACAGTCGAGTCTATTCCACATTCGTTACAATGGATTTTAGTTATTCTACTTGTCAATTCTGGTGACATCTGATCCAACATCACACTTCTGTCCAACATTCTATCAATAACTGTTAAATCGACAACTGATTTTCGACACAATGGACATGTTGGAATTGTTCCGGACATCCATGTGGTTCGAGCATACCTTTCTAAACATTGACGATGTGCCCAATGTCCACATGGTGGAGTTGATGCGTGTTGTCTGGTATGCAACAAACTTTCTCCACATATTGAACACGTGCTTTCCGAAAGTGTGTACTTAAAACATTCATGCGGTTCAAATACACATACACCACATGCATCACAATGTTTGATACTTTGACCAACGTTACATTTACGACATTCTCCACATTTGTCACAATGGAAAATTCTGATTCCTGTCGGAGGACAATCAAACAGATGACATTTGTCACAGTAATATTCTGCCATACGTGCTCGACAATTTACACATCTGTTTGACACTGGTTGAACATGTGAACAATAACTACATGTCATCGTTGTAACATCTTTTCTGCGAAATGTATGAGTTGGTTCTACTCTATCATGACACAAACGACAACATACAGATACGTCACAATCTGGACACTGTATGTGGCAACCACGAATGTATTCCTTACATCCAAAAATGCCTTGGCATTTTGAATGATATGTCGCAAATATTCCATCTCGGATACTCGATTCCACACGTGATTTTGTCGGCAATGAAAGTATCAGTTGTATCTGATGTAAAATCGCAGTTCGTACATGTGACATCTCAGAAAACTTAGAAAGCAGTTTGCCAATCTCGTTTTGTACTTTGACTGTATTCACATATCTGACAATCTTTTCTGAATGATCCACAATTCGGTGTTCAAACTGAAAATGTCCCCGTTCATCGAGATAACGAATTACACCTTCTGTATCACTTGTTGATAACAAATAACACAATTCACATGAATGTACATCTTCTCCGTCTACACACACAATGTTTGACTTGGAAAAATGAGGACACGACATTTTTCGAATTTTTGCTTGTTTGGTTTTGATTTGCTAATTGTTGCTAAAAATATCTATTCTTACTTTGTTGAGGTGTGTAGGAAACGAATAACCGTGTTAAAAAAAATTCGTTTTTTTAAACTTAAATTTTAAGTCCCCATCAAAACGAGTAGAATTGTCACAAACTCACAATATAAAAAAAAAGTTAAAAAAAAGTAAAAAATGTATTTTGTATTAATTTCCAAAACATATCATATCAAATCAAAATTTAAAATGAGTGGATTTCTTGATCAACACAATTGCAAAAAATGATGAGTATCGAACATTCACCTGATACGAATGGTCGAGTACCATGTGTGGGGTTTGACAGACAATTTAATCCATGTCGACAAAAGATATATTGTCCAGAACGTTTTTGTCGAGAACATAAATGGCAAGAAAAACATTTGATGTAAATAATGTCAATCATCACAACTCATTTTCAAACATATAAAACAATTGTATATGTCATCACAACAATTATTAAATCCATGACTGTTGAAACATAACTTTGTTTGAAAACATTTATTTGCCATCTTATTTCCTTCACCAATTAACGAAACACATGTATGTCGACACACATTTGTGTATATCTTGTCCATACATTCAGTTTCTGTTTCATCTGATTGTCCATATGTAATATAACCTGCAAGCATTAATATAAACAACGCAGTTGTCATACGTGAGTGTTTCATGGTTGGTTATGTAATTAGAGTTATTAGGTGATAGTTGGAAAAATTATATATGACACCTGAAAAAATAAATTTATGTTTCTGTCGTATAACATATCACCATTTGTTTTTTTTCACACACTAACGAAAAAAACATTCCATACAACATACATGACAACGCAATGTGTGACAAACGACCAACTAGATCCGCAATCACTCACGTTGGAGGAGACTTTATCGTATCCGTATCCGAATTTGAAAAGAATTAAGATGTCCAATGTACACAATGACTATCGATATGTCAGAAAAAACACACAATCAACCAACAACAAAGACATAAAATGAATAAAATCATTGAAGTGTATTCAACAACAAAAACACACCAATACTGAAATGAACAACAAAGTGAAAAGCAAAAGTGAAACGGACACAAACCACACGAGTGATAATTTGCAGAGTGAGAATTCGAAAAAATCAGTCAATTTCTTCGATTGATGGACCATCATCTTGATTTGGCATGTGACTTTGTGAGGGTGCGGGTTGTTCAGAATACAATTTGGTCACAATCGGATTCAACTTGTTTTCAATCTCACGTTGTTTTTCTTTGTATGTTTCCTCGTTTTCATCTGTATGAGTATCCAACCAACTGATTGTTTCATTGACCACGTTTTCAACAATTTGTGCATCACCTCCCAATTTCGAACGAGTTGCTGAATCGTTCAATAACGAATTTTTCATGTTGTAACAATAGTTTTCGACTCCGTTTCGTGCTTCTGCTTGTTGTTTAATTTTCGCATCATCTTCTTTGTATCGTTCTGCTTCTTCAACCATTCGATCAACATCTTCTTTGCTCAATCGATTACTGTCATTAGTAATAGTAATTGTTTGATTCTTACCAGTTGTTTTATCTTTCGCTGTAACTGTCAACATCCCATTCGCATCAATGTCATATGTGATTTCGATTTGAGGTACACCACGTGGTGCTGGTGCAATATCATTCAATGTAAACTCACCCAATTTGTTATTGTGTTGTGTCAATTCACGTTCACCTTCAAAAATTCGAACAGTCACACCTTGTTGATTATCAACTGCGGTTGAAAATGTATCACTGTGTTTGTATGGAATAGTTGTTCCGCGTTTAATCATTGGTGTCATAAATCGTCCTTGTGTTTCGATGCCAAGTGTCAATGGTGTGATGTCCAACAAAATCATATTGTCCAATTTTTCGTCACTTTCACCTGTCAAAATAGCACCTTGAACACTTGCTCCATATGCGATTGCTTCATCTGGATTGATATTTCGACACAATTCCTTTCCATTGAAATATGATTTGATCAACTCTTGAATTCGTGGGATTCGTGTTGAACCACCAACCAACACAATTTCATCAACATGACTTTTTGAAAGTTTCGCATCACTCAACACTTTGTCAATTGGAGTAACAACTTTATTGAACAAATCACTACACAATCCTTCAAACCGTGCCCGTGTCAAAATCACACTCAAATCATTCGCATCATGAATTGCGTCCAGTTCAATCGTTGTCTGAGTTGATGATGTCAAACTTCGTTTCGCTTGTTCAGACATGGTCTTGATTCGTCGAAGTGCTTTTGGAAATTGTTTCAAATCGACATTGTGTTTGCGACGATATTCACTAACTACATAATCAACAATTCGATTGTCGTAATCCTCACCACCAAGGTGCATATTGCCAGCGGTCGCTTTAACTTCAAACACTCCTTCTTCCAATTCCAACAATGAGTAATCTGAAGTTCCTCCACCGATATCAACTACCAAAATATTCTTACTTGTTTTCATTTCCTTTCCGAAACCATATGCGATTGCTGCAGCGGTCGGTTCATTGATAATTCGGAGTACCTCCAATCCTGCGATCGTTCCTGCATCTTTTGTTGCTCGTCGTTGTGCGTCATTGAAATATGCAGGAACAGTGACAACTGCTTTTGTAACTTTTCGTCCCAAATATGCTTCTGATGTTTCTTTCATTTTGATCAATACCATTGCTGAAATCTCCTCTGGTGTGAATTGTTTTACTTCATCTTTGAAAGTTACTTGAATTTTTGGTTTGGTATTGTCATTTACAACTTTGAATGAAAAATGACGAATATCGTCTTGAACTTCACTATCATTGAATTCACGTCCAATCAATCGTTTTGCATCATACACCGTGTTTTCTGGATTGGACGTAATTAAATTCTTGGCGGAATCACCAATCAATCTTTCTTTGTCTGTGAAACTTACAAATGACGGAGTTGTTCGATTGCCTTGATCATTTGTAATGATTTCGACTTGACCATGTTGATAAATACCGACACATGAATATGTTGTTCCCAAATCAATTCCAATTGCGATTTCCTTGGTTGCCATTGTTTATGTTGTTATTGAAAATATGGATGAATGTGAGTTTGTGAGTTTGTGAGTTTGTGAGTTTGTGTTAAAATGAAAAAATAAGTGAATATATATAATTCAAAATACTTTCTTTTCATTTTTTACGTGTACAAAAATTTTATTTTTGAACTTAACCAACAAAGTGAATTATTCCACCGCCAACCCATCTAATCAACTTTATCAACAATTTAAAAATGAAACGGAGACATTTGTTTGTGAATGATAGCATGTCTTCAAACCAGTTATGGCACTATTTTATAATTGTTATTTTTTTGAATACGGAAAAAACGATAATTAAATATCTTCACATCTTTCATCATACAAAATTTTTGTAAAATGAGTAAATTAACTGGGGAAACAATCAATCAAAACATTGAGAGACAGTATGTTTCAGGAGCGTGTATCACATGTCCATGCAACGGAAAATCCATAAAATTCAGTTCATTTAAAGGTCATAAAAAAAGTCAACAACATAAGAAATACATTGCCGAACGTATAGCATCTGGACAATCGCAAGTTATGGTGTCCAAAGTAACACCATCAAATCTTCGTGTACTTAGTGATTTAATTGAATCGATAAAAGAACATCCAACGATTGAGTCATTGTTATCAACATGTAGTAGTGATGATAACAACAAGGAAAAAGGTTTGATGTATCAAGCGATTTGTAACATCATGGTAAAGTGTGGTGTTGTTTATGACAACAAATATGCAAAACACATGAAAGGAAATTTGAGAATAAACGATTATAAACAAGTTATTGATTTGAAAAGGTACATGGATGAAACATGCATCAATAATTCAAATGCTGATGGTCCAAGTGATGTAACACTCAAATTCAATAACACATGGGGATTCACGTCAGTAAAATACATCAATGAAGACGCACATGGAGAGTTTTTGAAAATGTTTGGTGTGTCTGACATTTTGAGTCTTTCAGATAACTACAAAAACAAGTTAATCATTGTATTTGGGAAAGACAAAAAGAAAATTCAACAACGATTGGACCATGCACATTTATCGGAGGATATCAAAAACAAAATACATATGTATGGAATCGCAGAGATGAATACTCGTTATACGTTATTTACAGAATATCTCAATAAATATCACATAACACGTGAGACTATAAATCAATACTTCTCTATTTCGAAAAGGACATTTAAGTGTCGATTTCATCAGGATTTATTTACGCGTATGACGATTGAAAAATACAATGATGGACATCGAACATTTTTATTTGGATGGAAACCTCGTTCAGGAAAAACATATGGGTGCGGTAATGTTATTTTGGAAATGTTAAAGATAAAAGGGAAATTGAATGTAATGATAGTTACTCCGGCACCGAGCGAAACAATCAGTCAATTTGTTGACATGTTTCATAAGTATGTTGAGTTTGAGCGATTCAATATCATCAACATTCGCGAAGTAAACAAAAGCGGTAAATCAGCATTGAAGTCAATTAAAGTACTGCCAAATGTGAATAATATAATTGTTGTTTCGAAGCAATGGATTGATGGTTACACTGGAACACAAAAAGTTGATTTTGGAATCAATTTCGATGTGTTGGTGTTTGACGAGATGCATTTCACAGGAACCACCCAAATGTCGAAGAACATTATCAATTCATATTGCAATGAACACACATTAAAGTTGTTTTTGACCGCAACATACATTAAACCATTGAAAACGTATGAAATTGAGGATTCGTGTTGTTATTACTGGTCAGTTGAAGATGAGATGTTGTGTAAATCCAGAAATGTTGATAAATTGTGTGAATTACATGGCGAAACAGTGAAATTGGTTCTTGGTGAAAATTACGAAGAGAAATTAGCACAATATGATAAAATGCCGGACATGAGAATAATGACATACTTGTTCAAACAGACCGAGTATGAAGATATACTTCGGAAAACCGCAAATAGTGAATACGGATATTCAATGAGCACATTATTTTCACTTAATCAAACTGCACATAGTGGAACATTCAATTTTCCCAATGAAGTCAAACGTATATTGGAACTGATGTCTGGAAGTAATCGTGAAACCGATTATCCGAACGGTGATTTATCGATGTTTGGACGGATTAAAAACTCATCACATTCTCATAATGGACGAACGTTAAATGGTGAGTTTACAACACAATTGTGGTTTTTACCATTTGGATGTGGAATGAAGATAAATGAAGTTTCAATCGAAATGAAACGAATGATGTCAAGTGATAGAGTATTAAAAAACTATGATATTTGGATATTGAATGGTGAAACAAAAGATCAACGGGAATTGAAAACTCAAATCAAAAATAAAGAAAACACAGCACGTGAAAATGGGAAAGATGGATTAATAATACTGTTGGGCAAAATGTGTGTTCTCGGAATCACACTGAAATATGCAGATATTGTAGTATTATTCAATGATACTGAGTCAGGGGATGAAATAACACAAATGATGTATCGATGTATGAATGAATCGAACAAACATAAACCATTTGGTTATGTTATAGATATGTCATTGTCACGAGTTGTGACAACTACACTCGAATATGCATCAGTACGACAAGTTCCCGGTTCGAAAGGTGATAAAATTGAGTACTTGATCAAAAACAACTTGATTAACATTGATAATGATTTAATTGATACACATACATTAACGAAAAGCGATATAATTACTCGATTGACTGACATTTGGAGACAGCATTCAACTGATAACATCGAACGATCATTGAAAAAATTGACGGATGGAATGAGTGAATTTGCGCAACTGAAAAACGACGCGCGGTTTGTCGAATTGGTGAAACAATCATGTGTATGCAGTATAAGTTCGTCGGATGTACGTGAAACATTACATATTGATATGAATGATGAAAGTGATGAGCAAACAATTCAATCCGGATCAACAATACATCGTGTCACTGTGCCAAATGAACCAAACACAACTCACTCAACAACCGCAGAAACAACAAATGAAATTGATGTGGATAAACAAATTAAGTTCCTTAATCAAGCAATTCCAGACATGGTCATATGTATGACGATGCTTGTTTATCTTAAACTGACTGATGGTATGCCGACTGAGATAAACCTATTGCATAATCATGTACGAGAGGATGCGGAGTTGTTGACAACAATATGTGAAAAATTGAACAAATGGCATTTTACAAAAGATATCGAATATGTGTTTAACGACACATACATCATACATTTGATGAACATTATTAGTTTTGGACCTGAAACTGTTAAGATTCAAGATAATATAAATGATGTTATATTTGAAATCAAAGACAACATGAAGTCATTGATTAATGAACCTCAAAAACTTATACAATATGTGAATGCAGTTATGTCTCCAAGGAATATCGAGAAGAAAACGTACGGCGAAGTATTCACACCATTGAAACTGGTCAATGAAATGTTGAATCGATTGGATGATGTGTACATTAAAACGTACAAAACCCGCATATTTTCAAATCCTTCGTTGAAATGGTTTGATCCAGCGAATGGAATTGGCAATTTCGCAATTGTATTGTTTTACAAATTAATGGACGGATTGAGAGAAGTGATTCCACACGACCAACAGCGAAAACATCACATTTTAGAACAGATGTTGTATGTAAGTGAATTGAATCCAGCGAACAATTACATATATCGAATGATTATGAATGCGAATGGTCAATATAAATTGAATATTAATGAAGGGGATAGTTTGAAACTTGATGTAAATGAGAGATGGGGAATAGATAAATTTGATGCCGTGATTGGAAACCCACCATACCAAGAAGATTTTAGTAACACTGCAGATCCACACGCAAAACCATTATATCACAAATTTGTAATGCGATACATTGAACATGCGCGAATGTTGACTTTTATTATACCATCAAAATGGTTTAGTTCACAAGACAAACAATTGCTAATGTTCAAAAATTTAATGTTTGAAAGTGGAAAATTGGTGTATTTAACACATTACGAAAATGCAAAGTCCATATTTCATGGAGTTGATATAAAAGGTGGAGTATGTCACTTTTTATATGATGAAATGTTTATTGGTAAGTGTACATTCAATAACATCACAGTTTGTACAGATTTTGACATACCAGTAAAAACAACCAATGTAAATTTGGTACGTATCATTCAAAATGTGTGCAACATATGTGGTTCATTGTCCTCATTATATCGCAATCAATCTGAATTTGGAATAAAATCGAACGAAGAAAAAGTGATTTTCACCTTGCCAACCCATTTGACCAACGCACAACATATGTACTATAAGTGCGTGGTGTCATCAAAAAACAAAACATTCAAAGAAAGTAAGTCGTCGGTTCCAATTGGTTATATATCAAAAACGCATGTGGATAAATATCGATCGTTTTGGAAAGTAATAACTTATTCGGCATCATTTTCAGGAAGTAGTGGTTTTGGAAAACGTTTCATCGGAGATCCAAATACGTTGTATAATAAGTCGTGTATATCATTTTCCACGAGAAGTCAGGAAGAGGCACAAAGTTTGTTCAGTTATATGAACACAAAATTTGTCAATTTTATGTTGTCATTGAGAAAATCGACACACAACATTACAAACAAAAAAATTGTGTCATGGATACCGCTTGTGCCATTAGATCGCAAATGGACAGATGAAGATGTATTCAATCATTTTAATTTACCATTCGATATTCGAACAATAATAAATAACGCACATATCAATTACGAAAAATATTAAAATCAACATGCAGTATTTTTGAGATTTTAATACATCGTTATTTACAAAATATTTAATTCTTTGATTTAACTTTTTTGCTAATATCTTCCAATATGTATTTCCTTTCTTGTTTTTTCAATGATAATGAATGTGTCAATTGTTCGATTATGGTATAATTCATTCATTGTTTGCGAATCATTAACTTCTTTTTTGGTTTTATCATCTCGTAATTGTGAAAATGATTTATGGGTTATTCCGAAATCATGTTCCATTTTAATTAATCTTTGTTTTAAGCAGTCATTTTCACAATGTAATTGTTCTATCTCATCATATATATAAAATTGTTGAACAATATATTTTGCCAATAATGGAGAACGGAATCCATAATAAAAATCCTTATATTTGTTTTTCATTTTTTGGATTGTTTTGGACATTGATTTTTAATTGATTTGAACATCATGTACACTGCCAATTAAAAAACTTACCAGATTTTAACGATTTATGATTCTAATATTTTTTACAAATGTAATATAAGGACATTTGAATGTTGAAATCAGTAAATTCAGTGGGTTGACCAAAAATGATTGACGAAGTTGAAATTATTGCAACGTTTGTTGGATAGAATGATAGAGTTCGAACGATTGAAAAAAGATGTTTGGTTCACAGTAAGTCATCAATTAGAAAAACCATACAAAGAACTACTTTGCATATACAATGAAAAAGGTCTTTTTGATCAACTCCAATGATCATAAAACAATCAACTACCAAACCCAGGTTCATATAATACATTTGAACATTTGGAAATACATTCCAAAAAATGATGGTCACACATCATAAATGAATCATTGTAATGTTTCGATTTAGACATTTTTTCTAATATTTGTCTTAATGTAATTGGTTTGTTATCATTTATTCTTCGAATAATTAGTTTGTTTCTATATTTCTTTTTAATGTCGTCATTAATTAAACTATATTCCCACAAATCCATTCTATTATCATAAATAATTATCTTATTTTCATCTGTGAATGGTTCATCTAATCGTATCATATCAGTTCTATCAAGAGAAATAGAAAAAGGACAATTTGGAAATTCATTTTCTATTCGATCGTATCCTTTCGTCATACACTCTTCACAACAAGAACACCACTCATTATAATGTTGTTCTTCCATGAGATCTTTGATTATATGTATTGATATTCTTTGATTATATGTAATCCAATTGAACTGATTTTATTCAATTAGTATTAGTATTTTTTATTTTTTGAATTGTTTTGGACGTCAAATTTCAAATATATCGATTTTATAGTTGTTCTAATATGTTTAAATGTTTGAAAAATGTTTGTTTGGAGATTGTCTGATGTAGTGATGTACGTGTTACAAAAATTCATTTTTTTTGAATACTGTTTTAAAAAAAAAGTTTTACGTCTTTAACTTGTATATATTTTTCATATTTATTTATGCCAAACTTTTTTAATTTTTCAGTTTGTTTGATTTTCAACAAACACAAACACAAACACAAACACAAACACATACACATCACATAATAAACGCAATGATTGGTGATATTCAAGAATGTGATATTGGAAGTTTAATTCTTGATCAAGAGAATGATGAGGGTTCACATGAATACAAATGTGATTTGACTAAATTAACCCATGACCAATATATTGAACGAATCAGTCAAATGTTGTTTCGATTGAGCGAAGGAAATCGAGAAGCAACATATGAAATCGGATTTATGGATGATGGTTATCCGATTGGATTGGAAAAAGACATGTTCAATGAAAGCATTGAAAATCTGAAACAAATTGCGAATGATGCAGACGCATGTGTAATCAAAATTGATACAAAAACGTTTACTCGTACAATTACCGAGGAAAACAATTTGCGCAAAAAGTATTTTTATCGAAGCCATGTTAAACGTCATGCGAAGATTGAACATGACAAAGATAGTGATAAACAAATTAAAGAGATTAGAAAATATGTTGCGGAAGTATTGATTCGAAAGAAGAATGATGGTGGAAATTACATTGACATTCGAATCGCAGTGGTTGGAAATGTTGACAGTGCTAAATCAAGCACAATCGGAGTATTGACAAAAGGAGTATTGGATGATGGAAACGGATTGGCACGTGCAAAGATTTTTAATTTTCAACATGAGGCAAAAACTGGACGAACAAGCAGTGTCGCTCATCATATTATTGGTTTTGATGATGAAGGAAAATCAGTCAACGATGTTGAGATTCGTTCGAAATCATGGGAAGATATTGTCGAACAAAGCAACAAAATCATCACATTTATTGATTTGGCAGGACATGAGAAATATTTAAAAACGACAGTTCGTGGAATTTCATCTACATTGCCGGATTATGCAATGATTATGATTGGATCAAATATGAAAATTACTAACATGACGCGTCAACATATTTTGTTATGTATGACTTATTCAATTCCATTTTTCATTGTATTGTCCAAAATTGATATTTGCCCACCCAAGATTTACAAAGAACAATGTGATGAAATTGAGAAAACGTTGTCACTACATATTCTTCGACGAAGAGCGTTGTATATCAACAAACAACACACATATGACATGGAGGATGGATTTGAACATGTAGAACACGTGGACAAACAAAAACAAACGGTTGAAGACAATGTCACATTTGCAGTTAAGAATATCAAACATAAAGTGTATGTTCCGATTTTTTCGATTTCGAATGTTAATGGTCGGGGATTGGCAGAATTGAAAGATTTCTTGAATCAATTGCAAAAAGTTCGAGATATGAGTGATTTGGAAACTAAACCCGCATATTTTATCATCAATGACTATTTTGAAGTGAAAGGAATTGGGACGATTGTTCATGGTTTGATGTTAGAAGGAATGGTCAAAAAAGATGATGTACTTCGAATTGGAACATTTAGTGATGGTTCATTTCACAACGTCAAAATCCGAAGTATTCATAAGAAACGGGTTCCGGTATCATATGCGGTTGCTGGTGATACAGTATGTTTCAATATTGTTCCATTGAAAGAGGATAAAAAGAACTTGGTAAATGGAATGGTCATTGTTCATCCGGATCGAAATCCGATTGGTATTACTCGTTTCACGGCAGAAATCAATATTTTGAATTCACATTCGACAACTATTCGAGTTGGCAAATATCAAACATCAATCCATATTTTGAATACTCGTCAAACTGCTAAACTGACGGATGTTGTAAAAGTGTATGAACATAAGAAAGACCGAACAACGAAGGAAATGATCAAGACTGATGTAAGTGAAGAATATGACAAAGAAAAGAAAGAGTTGGTGTTGCGTGCGAATATGAAAGCGTTGGTTATTTGGGAGTTTCTATTTAAACCGTTGTATTTCCGAGTTGGTGAGCAAATTGTTTTCAAAGAATCAAAAATTCACGGAATTGGAAAAGTGATTGAGTTGTTGTAATAACACTACCACAATTTCAAATGGTGTATCACTCATTGATGTCACTTGTTTCGTTTTCATCACTTTTGTCGTCATCGTCCAAATATGAAACGATATCTTCCAAATCAAACGCTTCATGTTTATTGATTAGATATTCCAGTGATTTTTTCAGTTCATCCAACTTGGGTGTATCCCAATGATACACCATATTATAACCACGATACCATCCTATATTTAAATCATTTCGAAACCGATCATCATTCAAATATTGTTCAAACTCTGGTTGCCTCATACAACCGAACGCGCAACCAGTATCACAAATCACATATTCTTTCAAATCGAAATACTTTAATACTTTGTTTCCTTCATCCGTCTCATCATTTTTATCGTATGGAGTGTTCATATCCCATGAAATAACATCAATCCGTTTTTCACCTGAACAACAAGCGATGTATCCAACATGTTTAACATACTGATCCTCGATTTTTTGTCCGGATTTACGCAATTGTTCGACAATATGTTTGTATGTGTTTTTATCGTAATTGATTGACATCATATCTTCATTTGACTTATTTTCGTTTCCATTTTCATTATTTTCAATTATCATTACTAACATACCACTGTTGTCCTGACATGGTGAAACAACAAATCGAAGAGTTAAATTGTTATTCATTATTGGTTAATCGAACAATTGACAAAAATTGACTGAATGATTGAGTGATTTAATGAATGATTGTTTGAAAATGAAATGAATAAGAGCATAATTTTACAGGAGTTCGTTTTTTTCCATATATATATAAATTAGCAATATAACATAAATACAACATGATTACATTTATCAACCCACAACAAATCAAATTACAACAATGAGTTACGAGAACGGTTCACATACATTTGTTTGTCCAACCAAACCACAATCTGAACAGACACTGGAATCAAACACAGACACATATACACATACACCAAATCGCGTTGTAACACAAATATTGAGTGACAAACCACTACAATATGCGTCAGAAATTGTTGATACACAAACGACCAAAGTTGGAAGCAAATATGTGTGTAATATGAGTGAATTCATCACATTTAGTTTGGAGGAAGTGGTTGGTATTCGATTTCGGGTTGCTTATGAGGATGGTGTGGTTTACAAATATATTCAAAATGGAAAACTACATATTAAATTCGATGATGTGATTATGACTACAATCGATTTGCGTTTACGAACAAACCGGAAAATTGAAACGGTTGATGGTAAATCATATGAAATCATTTATATTCCGTTTCGCCAACTAGTATCGAATATTGGATTGATCGGAATGACATATGACAAAGTAAAACTATCATATGAAGTAGAATTGGATGCTGAATCAGATCAATATGTTACTGGTGTCACATTGATTCGAAAATGTGATGTGATTGATTTTGAGTGGTCATGTATTGAATGTCATATGATAGGTACTGACGTTCCAATTCAACGAATGATTCCGCAAAAGTTCGAAATCGTAAAACTACATGATGGGTCAAGAAAATTGTGTACATCTGACCTGACATGTGGTAAATGTCGTGGATTATTGATTGTTCATAAGGACATAAACAAGTCAATGAACTTTACAAGGATGAACACTCGAGTGGGTCCAGCGAAGATTGGTCAGTTTTGTTATAGTTTATTGGATGAGGGATTTGGATTTCGTCAAGATATTGAACGGAACATTACATATATTCCATTTGATTTGGATAAACTGGAATTGTTTGAACCAATTACTACAGACACATTCAGACACAGTTTTAATGTCGGCGCGTCAGTATGTGGTGCGATATATGATATGAAATTTGAAATGTTCTTCGATTCAAAGTCAGAAGTGGAAGAACAGGATTTGGAAATTTACGGATTGTATCAAGGGGTTATGATATGTTAAACTGCGATTACGTCGTCTTTTTTATTTGAATACTATTCATCAATTCCATCAATTACTTTCACTCTATTTATAAATGAATTGTTCTTTTATACTTCTTCATACGGCACATATAAGAATTCTAATCCCATTAAGTATGTATCCATAATTGGATGACCTCCACTATGTCTTAATCTATCCTCACCACATAAACGTTCTCTCATGTACATGAAAACGTTTTTCAACAATTCTGTCAACTCAGTATAATAAATGTAATATGATGATGGTTAATTTGTATTGTTTTTTTAATGAGAGTAATTATCTATGGTATTTCATAATAAATGGTGAAGCGAAATGAACAAATTTATATTTGATGTCATTCAACAAAACGTTGCGGAATCAAATACACTATTACATGATGTAATAGATATTAATAAAATAAACAACATCTTACAATCAAATCACGACACTCAAAGTCATGTGATACTTTGTTTCATATCCAGTTGTGAAAATTCAGGGTTCATTGAAAACTTGATCAAACACATTGAACATAATTACATTCGATTAAAGTTAATTTTTATTGACACACGGTTCAATCACTTAAATTTTGTTCAGACGCATAACATTTTGAATAGATATCCGAAGTTTTTACATTTAAGATTAAGTGAAGAGTACATATATGAATACATTATAGCAACAACGTTTCACAAACATAAGTTGTTGAATGACACAAAAACGTCGGTCACATCAAATGTTCAAATGAAAGTGATTGATATAACTCAATTTATGTCTGTGTCGCCAACCAGTTCACGACAAATCACGTTAATGGATATTGAACAGATGTTATGTGATATATTTGATAGTGAGGAAAATTATCCGATTTTGAAATGGAATTCACTTGAAATAAATGGATGTGTGTTTAATTTTGTTGAATACCTCGCCAATAAGTTTCATATTCCATTGATAACAAAACAAAGTGCGAACAAGTTTGGAGTAACCAACATCAATGATTTGATTGAATATGAGATGTTTAATTCATACATTCATTGTGCCAACATTGAAAAAAGTTTAAATGAATACAACAACTCGTTCAATCTAATTACACTCGATAAACTTCATTCATTCGATCAACAATTTATTGAATTGACCAAAACATTAAAACCACGCAAACCGACACGAACTCGAAAACGTATTAAACTCACACAATCTGTTCATATACATCGGTTGCGATTACATACTTTACAAAAACACACACATGAACATACACGCGAAACAATATACAAACCGAAAACGCAGACACGACATGTCCGACGTGTACGACCAGTTCGATATGTATCGAAACGATTACAATATTTGAAACGAAAACGTGAACAACATGAGCATTTGGCGATCAACAAACCAATCGGAGAACAAGTTGTTAAATTAACAACTCGGCAATTTGGAAATCATGGAAGACGCAGTGTTGATTTGGGAACTACAAAAATCAAGAAATACAATTACACAACCAATAAACAACGTGTTCGTATCAGAAATCAACCAATCAACGTGTGTGGTCAAATAGTGAATGACATATTTGAACGCACGTGTGATATAATAACTGAACATGAACGTGTGAATGAACGCGGAAGAAAATATGAACGCATACTTGAACAAAATGAGATTTCATTGAATTACAAACGGATAAACACTGAACTGAACAACCGTATCCAAAAAGTTCGTCAACAATTGCAAAATATGAATGAATGTGGTTCAAAAGATAAACAACAATTGACGAAATTGATTATGGAATTGCGTACACTACAAAGTCAAATGGCGAAATTCCGTGGATTTGAAGAAGACATTCGTCGAAAAGAAAAAGAACAACAACGTGAGGAATATGAACGACGAAAACAAAATGTCAAATTACAAACACAACATATTCCACGACCACCTCGTCGATATGAGAAACGAATAATTGAACAACATGAAATAATCAGAGAGGTTGAAGAATGTAAATCCGAGTTTTCGAATACATTAATTACAATGAAAGAATTACTTCAACAAATGAGGACAAAAGTCAGTGATGTAGTAGATTACAATCGACGTCGTGGAGAATTACGTGGTGAATTTATTTGATCATCTATAACTTGCAATTTGAAGTATTTTATTTGTATATTTTTATTTTTTAACTGCAAAGAGTTCATATTGAACAACTTAAGTCTAAAACATCATAAACAATAACATCTTTCATTTAATGTTGAAATCGAAATATTTTAGACCATTGAAACCACGAGTCACAAAGGATTTGGAAATGGATGTTATTGAACCAACAGATTACGATGCTCTTGGATACAATCAGTCATATGTTGATTTTGAACAGAGATTTGTGAAGTATCCTACGTTAAGTAAAGAAATCGGAAAGTTATATGAATCGTTGGATACAACCATTCGAAATAAGTTGTATAACATATCTAAAAAACATTCACATGATAAAGAATTGGTGAATGAAATCAGTTCAATTTTGTCAGGTGATTTGAATGATATACTTGATATATTGATGAATGAGTTGGTTTCAAAAGATAAACGTTTCAAACAAATACAAGAATATGTATTGAACAATGAGTTGTCATTGATGGAAATGTGTTTTATAAGTGTGATGTGGATGAGACAACAAATACCAAGAACTGTAATGTATGCAGGTCCAATGTTAAATGAACCGAATAGTACAATAGAGAAAATCAACTTGGAAGGAGTATTCACATCTGATTCACAAGGTTATGTATCAGATGGAACAATGTTTCAACGTCCATATTTGGATATGATAATACCATATGAAATAGGAAAATTGATGTCTGAAAAGTTGAAAGACAAATATTTCATCATAATGTCTAATCGCGACAGTGAGTTGTCAAAAAATATTCCACTTACATTGGAATATTTTTTGAATGATATGAAATATAAGGTTTTGACCAAAGTGTTCAACACATATGGTTATTCAGAAATTGAACATCATGAACAAGAGTACAATTGTCCGCAATTATTTCAACAATGCGTGTTAATGAAAATAATTCATCCGCGATTTAACGATCCAAACTCGGATGAGTTGTTTGATGATGTATATAACACAATCATAAACATTAAAAATTCCGGTAAGATCACGTATTTTTCAACGTGAATTCTTGGTCAAACACATAATTCAAAAACGAAAAAAACTAAAACATGTATTATTCATACATATAATCACTTCCATCTCTTTACACATATTCCTCTTTTTTTACAAAACCCAATACTAACTCTCATCATCACACATGGATTTCCATAATTTAGACTTCTTTAAAATTACCAATGAACAAGAAACTCATCACGGTTTGACTTATTCCACAGGTCATAACATCGATCCTCTCCCTTTCATATCTTCCGGTTCATGCGTTCCCGGTGGCATCTATTTCACCACACGTGATCACATCTCTAAATTTTACGATTTCGGTGTTTGGATTCGTAAAGTTCATCCAATCGGTGAAATCGTTAAAGATCCAAGTGGTGATAAATATAGAGCACATGAAGTCACGTTAGACGAACGTTATCCATTATATGATCCAATCACATGGAAGAAATTAAATATTCCACCTCCGACAATGGATTGGGTATCACAATATGGACATATTGAAGTGTTGAATTGGTGGAAAAACAGTGGATTAGAATTGAAATACAGTGAAACTACAATGGATTGGGCATCACAATATGAACGTATTGATGTATTGAATTGGTGGAAAAACAGTGGATTAGAATTGAAATACAGTGAAAATGCAATGAATTCAACATCACAAAATGGACACATTGATGTATTGAATTGGTGGAAAGAAAGTGGATTGGAATTGAAATACAATGAATATGCAATGGATTGGGCATCACAATATAAACGTATTGATGTATTGAATTGGTGGAAAGAAAGTGGATTGGAATTGAAATACAATGAATATGCAATGGATTGGGCATTAGAAAATGGACACATTGAAGTATTGAATTGGTGGAAAAACAGTGGATTGAAATTGATGATACAATGAATTGTGCATCAACAAAGGGACATATTGAACGGGAATTCGGCATCAAAAAAGAGTCGATTTTAAGTATTGAAATACTGTGAATTACAATGAATCGGGCATCTATTAATGGACAACATTGAAGCATTGAAATACATTATATATGAATTGAATATTTATGGAACGAAAATTTCATCAAATTGAGATGGTACAATTCCAAAATATTACTCGACTTACTTCCATCCACTTTGTCAATTACTACTTCAACTTACTTCCATACATCTCATCAATTACATCTCTTCGTAACTTACGTCTCAACTTACTTCCATCCACTTTGTCGATTATTACTCATTTCAACAATATCTCGAATAGTTTGTTTTTTCTCCATTTTTTCAATCAATTTATGGTCAATATTTCTTGTTAATATTTAATAAATTATTTTTTTGTTAATGTAAAAAAAAATGAATTTTTATATCACGCATCTTATACGTATCAGAAACATTACACCTTTCATTAATCTCTTTTTTACACTTTACATTTTTATTCACATTCACATTCGCACAACCGAACACACGGTTTAATCAACCGAACAACATCAATCGAAATGAACACTGCTGTTTTCCAATTGCAAGATGTTCGTCCCTTCACTCCAATGAAGAACGAAATTGATGTGGGTATGTTGTTTTCCAGTTTGTTGTCTAATGAACACGCAATTGTTCCAGTTGGGACAGTTGAACAGATGAAGTTTCCACATTCCGATGAGGGTATTGAAGGAGACACAATTTCATCTGTTGGATTGTTGATCATTGACATGGCGATGGATTTGGAGTCGTATAATTCAAATTTGAAGTTCGTTGAACCGTTTTTCTTGAAGAAATTGTTTGAAATTAACTCCGCTCCGTTGTGTGTTGATGATTTGTTCAAATTGGAAAATGTTCCGACATCAAATTTGCTTGAAAACGACGTTGACAGTATCATCTCACTTGGTTGGATTCTACATGCTCGTTTGGATCGTGCGATGTATTTGAGCGAATTGTTGTCAAAACAGTTCGACGTCGGTCAAGAACATGTGTTGCCGTTTCTCAGACTTCCGATTTTCCAAGAGTTTTGTTTGACTGGTGGAATTAGAATCAGTCCCCGTTCAAAAGGACGATACGACTTGAATGAAGTCGCATTGCGCGGTGGTAAGTATTTTCGAAATGGACGATCTGCAGAACAATCACACAAACTAACAAAACCGATCATGGATGATATCGTTCAACGTTTTCACATGATTCATTTCCATGTGGTTCAATTGTTTGATTTCTATGAACGAACAAAACCTGTGTTTGCTGAGTCGTTTTATATTCCACGGAGTTCAACATTGATGCGCAACTATTTGTTGACATCCAAGATTGCTCGTTTCTATCCAGACACAGAATTTGATTTTCGAGGAATGACACATGAAGACATTTTGATGTCCCTGACGCGTGACGGATACAATCCACGATACAAGGTTCGTTATGTCGTTCCAAAAATCGAATTTTTGATGAATTTGATTTACATTTCTCGTGTTGCACATGATTTGGATAACAATCCAGAGTTGCCGTGTGCCGGATATTGGTTGAGCAAACAACCTGAAAATCCGTGCATGCATGAGGCGTTCATGTGTCATCTGTTGTTCCATCATGGCGGAAAACCACTGTTCTAATTTTCTCCTCTCTTTCACTCATAAAAACTCAAAAACTCATAAAAATGTTTCATTTCCATCTATTTCCTTTCCTTTTCTCAAATAAAAACTCATAAAAACGTTTCATTTCCATCTCATTCTCTTTCCTTTTCTTTTCTTTTCTCAAACAAAAACTCATAAAAACATTTCATTCTCTTTCCTTTTCTTTTCTCAAACAAAAACTCAAAAACGTGCCATTTCATTTCCCATTCGATTCCCCCTCACATCAAACAATTTTCAACAAAAACAAAGTGAGTAAAAAACTCATTTCCATCTATTTCCTTTCCTTTTCTCAAATAAAAACTCATAAAAACGTTTCATTTCCATCTCATTCTCTTTCCTTTTCTTTTCTTTTCTCAAACAAAAAC
>JGI24918J38489_101485_pt1 | contig 20529 bp, 13 predicted proteins | sample LinPfosmplate6_FD_38489 | JGI IMG/M metagenome (IMG submission 38489)
TGGCTGGTGTGGCTCGCTTAGCTGAGAGCGAGCATCCGCTCAATGGGCGTTAGAGCTGCCAGGCGTAGTTCTTCGCTCATCTCGATGCGCGGATTGAGGTCACGCAGGCACAGATAGAGCTTCTCGAGGGTGTTGAGCTTCATGTAGGGGCAGTTGTTGCAAGCACAACCAGCCTCAGGAGGAAGGGGGATAAAGCTCTTTTGAGGGCTGAGCTTCTCCATCTGATGGAGGATCCCCGACTCAGTAGCGACGATGAACTTCGTGGCGCTGTCCTCTTGACTAAAGCGGAGCAGGGACGAGGTGGATCCGATGTGGTCAGCGTGGCGCAAAATGGCAGGTTCACACTCGGGGTGGGCGATCACCTTGGCTTTGGGATGCTCGCTCTTTAGGCCGACCAGTTTTCGTTCGGAGAAGGTCTCGTGGACCACGCAGGTGCCTTGCCAAAGGAGCATGTCCCGCTCACATTGATCTTGTAACCAGGCACCCAAGTTGCGGTCTGGCGCGAACAGAATCGGTTGATCTGCGGGCAGGGAATCCACTACGCGTTGGGCGTTGCTGGATGTGCAGATCAGATCTGAGAGAGCCTTCACAGCAGCAGAGCAGTTGATGTAGGAGACCACGGCGTGGTCGGGGTGCAGCGCTTTGAAGCGGGCTAGTGCTTCGGCTGGACAGGAGTCAGCGAGGCTGCAGCCCGCTGCCAGATCGGGAAGCACTACGATCTTTTCAGGGTTCAGGATCTTGGCGGTCTCGGCCATGAAGTGCACACCACAGAACACGATGACATCAGCATCGGTGTCACGGGCTGCCTGACTGAGCTGCAGAGAGTCTCCCAAAAAGTCGGCAAGGTCCTGGATTTCACCATCCTGATAGTAGTGAGCCAGGATCACTGCGTTCCGCTCTTTACGTAGACGCTCTATCTCCTCGAGCAGGTCGAGAGAGGGGTCGATTCCAGCTAGGGCCTTTGCCAGGGCTCCCGACATCGTCTCACTCCTTGCCCCACCTTGTCGTTCAAGTGCAGAGTCTTACAGTCTCATTTCGCGAACCGTACGTAGAGACTCTGTATAACGCCGTGTGCGCGCGCGGGCAACGCCCGAAGCATCGTCGGTGTACCCTTGGGTACTGGCGGCTCGCAACTAGTCTATAGGTCGCTTTACCTGCTGCGAAAGGCCGTGCCGATGCGTCCTCACTCTGTATTCGACGTACCTCCATCCGTCTCATTTTTGTTGGCTTTGCTCCTTTCTATGGTTCTCCCTTTGTTGCTCGCATCTTGTGGCGAGAAGGAATCACCTGAGCTTGTGGTCGAGGCTACGCCTGAGCCAACGCCTGAGCCGACACCAGAGCCCCTTGCAGCGGGGAAGCTCTACTATCTTGTGCTTGATGAGGCGGTGCTTACGCCGCCAGGCTCTGGATGGAGCCCGCTGCACCGTAGCCTTGGGCTCGCGCCGCTTCGTCGTCCGTCTCCTGACTTTCTTCGTGACGACGGTGCCAGCGAAGAAGTAGCAGGGGTCGTGAGCGATTGGCTTGCTGGACGAATCGCTTCCGCCGAGCAACTGCTTCTTGTTCAGTGGTCGATGTCCTGGGGTAGCCAGGGAGATGCTGGCAGTGCTCGACAATGGGGTGTTTGCTCTCTGCCTTGCACGCTCAAGGACAGCTTTCACGCTGCGAAGAGCCGCCATCCGGCAGATGCACTGAAGGATGCCGTGGCATTGTTCGCCGCCCGTGCCGGCGCACGAGATCTTAAGGTGTCTTTGGATGGCGGTCGTCTGGTAGTTCGTAACGGCGATGAACCTCTACTTCAGGCTGATGGTGAGCTGCGCAGCAGCGCGATCGCCTCTCGCTGGAAGATCGCCCAGGCCGCTGCTGATGGCATGGTTGCAGAGGGGCGTTCTGTGCCGCATGGGCGTACCTTGCGAGTGGTTACCTGGGGCGTCGAGGATCTGGCTATCGAGGAGCGCACCGAGGCCAGTCCCAGCACGGCACGCCTGTATCCTGACCTGAGTCAGAATGGGGGCGAAGTTCCCCCGAGGGTGCGTGGCGTGGAGGGCTTGAGCCAAGAGTGGCCTTGGGAGGAAGCTAGCAAGTTTGAGGGGCAGTTTGGAATCAGGCCGCTCCCAAGTGAGGAGGGGCTCACTGTCGAGAGGGCCGAAAAGCTGGTTCGCTGGGTCCCGACCACTCGGCAGGCAGGGGAAGGCTCAGCAACGTTCTCTTTGTATTCGGCGTCTCGAGGTGCCGTCACCGCTGTCTTCAAGCCTTTTCCGCGTGGGGCCGAGGCCTATGCGGCGGTAGTTGCCAGTCTTGAGGGGACCAAGCAGAACTTTCGTATCGCAGGACCAGACTCAGAGGTATTCAAGGCCCGGGCTCTTGAGGTTGACTCAGCCTTTAAGCAGTTTCAGAAGGTGATGCCACTGCCCCCAGAAGGCTTGCCAGAAGAGGTGCTTGTCTATCTTTCGTCGCAGCCGGTGGGGGTTTTGGATGGAGGAGCCGGGCAGGCCTCCTTTTCGTTAGCAGTCGATGAACGCCGCGGTGAACAGGGATCTCTTGCTAGAGCCTGGGCGCGCCTATTGCTTGGGCCCAATGTCACAGCCCGAGGGGCGATGGTTGCTGACTGGGTGCGCTTTGTTGAGTCCCGCCTACTGGAGACAGAGGACCGTTCGGTCTGGACGTCCGTGTTTGCTTCTGCTGGGGACGACGTGTTGGAGGTCTGGTCTCAGCGAATGCGTAAGGAAGAGTTTGGTGGTGAACCCAGCCCAGATGATTTCCTGCGCTGGGCGGCTGCCAAGATCCCTGCATTGGGTCGTGAACTCTACGTCAAGCTACCTGCACGAGCCTGGCAGCTTGGTCCCGGTTTAGAGGCTCTTCCTGATCCAGTTAAGGGTGATATCGGGGCATCACTTAAGTCTCTTGCTGCCCCCCATGGCGCCGCAGTAGCTCTGCGCTCGCCCGAGGGCGGTATCGCTACAGGGGCCAGCGCTGAACTCTCGATCGTTCCTGGAGACGGGGCCTCTTTTGAGTGGTCCTCGCAGTGGATGTCTGAGGAGCAGTGGCTCGATGCCAGGGACTTCAGCGATGCGCGCGTGAAGCTGTTAGAGGGCTGGCAGGAGTTTGTACCTCTCAGTTCGGGGGCTACAGCGATCTCTGTTCCTGACGATCTCGAGCAGGGGGCTGTTCTGGCGGTCTTCGTACGTGGTCAGGCGCCCTGGAGCGCGAGGCTACAGCTTCGGGTTGTGCTCTCTGAAGGTGTTGAAGACCCTGTAGGGGAAGAGGATGTGCCTTCGGTGCAGGGGCAGACCGACCAGAAATAGAGGCTCCTTCGAGGAGCCTTAGCCTGTGTCTCTCTAGGGGGCTGCTGTTGCAGCCAGACTGCAGTCTGGCTGATTCTTGTAGTTGGCTAACCCGCAGATCCGTTGTGCTTGCTTGGCCAACTTCGGTCGTGCTTTTTGAAGCAGAGCCCAGTCGGTACCAGCGAGGCGAAGGATCTGAAGAAAGAGGCGCTTCTTAGCTTCCTTGACTACCTCAGCGTTTTCGATGCTTTTGAGTTGGTTGAAGGCTGACCCCAGACTGCTCATCGCATCGTCGATGGCCCCTTTCTCGGCACCCGACTCGCAGCGGTCACCCGCACAAGCACGATGTATGGCGAGGCTAAGCCTTGATTGGGCGGCACAGGCGTCCCAGCGCCCCGCAGCACAGTGACTCGTGAGTTCGTCTCTCACCTCGCGAAGCACGCTGAGGTGTTCCGTTGTGGCGAGATCTGAGGGCACCTTTGCGGGCAGGGCATTGAAGCGAGCCACCAATGAGGCGACGGGGTCATTCTTCCCGTCCTCAACCCCTGGAAAGGGGCCAATCTCTACAGAGTCAGAGAGCCGGTCTATTTGACTTGGTGCTTCGCTCGTGAGCTCTGTGGGGGCATTCTCTGGCACTGCATTGCTATTGATTTGTCCAATCAGTGCTGTGATCAGTACGCCCACAACAGCCATCGAGATGATGAGCCCTATAATCAATCCACCACGGCCAGCTTTTTCCTTCTTCTTGCGACCAGTTCTGCCCCCGCCGGTTGCAAGTGAGAGCGGACCCGGGGGTGGCTCTTCGATCTTTGGAGTGAATGGTCGGGTCACCGCAACGTCGCCCGGCTTTGGCGCCTCAATATTGGGCGGCGTGGTGGCGACTACGCGAGAGGTGGTGTCCATGCCCTCGTCTTCGCCGGTCTGCTCAGAGGCTTCGACACCTCTCTGACGGACAGTGGGAACCACTCCATCGTCCGCCGGTGCCTCCTCACGTTCAGTAGCTACGAGCTCTTGGTCGTCATCAGACTGTTTGGGTCCATCGGCGTCTTCTGTCGCTGTCGGCTTTGATTCGTCTTGTCCCTCATCGGTCTGTTCAGGCTCGACATCCTGGGCCTCATCGGTCTGTTCAGGCTCGACATCCTGGGCCTCGTCGGTCTGTTCAGGCTGTACATCCTGGGCCTCGTCGGTCTGTTCAGGCTGTACATCCTGGGCCTCGTCGGTCTGTTCAGGCTCGACATCCTGGGCCTGGTCGATCTGTTCAGGCTCGACATCCTGGGCCTCGTCGGTCTGTTCAGGCTCGACATCCTGGGCCTCGTCGGTCTGTTCAGGCTCGACATCCTGCGCTTCGGCGGGTTGTTCAGGCTGTACATCCTGCGCTTCGGCGGGTTGTTCAGGCTGTACATCCTGGGCCTCGTCGGTCTGTTCAGGCTGTACATCCTGAGCCTCGTCGGTCTGTTCAGGCTGTACATCCTGGGCCTCGTCGGTCTGTTCAGGCTGTACATCCTGCGCTTCGGCGGGTTGTTCAGGCTGTACATCCTGCGCTTCGGCGGGTTGTTCAGGCTGTACATCCTGCGCTTCGGCGTGCTCGTCTGCCACTGAAGACTCTACTGGAGCTTTCTCATCTGCCACTGAGCGACGCCGTCGCTTCTTGCGCTTTATCTCACCGGTTGCGCCAACTGCTTTCTTCCCATCGCGCTTCTTGCCCTTGCGCAGTGAGCCACTTTTATTGGCATCGTCTGGGGCTGCCCGTTTCTTTTTGCGCTTGCGGGGACGTGGGAGCGTACGGCGCACGGACTCTAACTCGGCATCGCCGTCGAGGTTGGTGAGATCGATAATCTCGTCGTCGGAGACAGTTGGGGTCTTAGGCTCTTGTATGGGAGGCGGAGCGCTGGGTACGAAAAGTCGGATCCGAAAGGCGTAGCTTGCACCCTCGTGCTCGCCTGGTCCGGCAAAACCTGCATCACCACCGCCATCAATCTTTTTCTTGATCGCGCGTGCAGCAGCCTCAAGGTTGCCTACGGCAGGAAGGGGGGCGAATCCACCGGACCGATTCGGCGCGTAGATCTTCCAGGCCTTTTCGTTCCCGTCTTCGTCGTAGATGGTTCGGTCGATGGCTTCGGCTGCTAGCGCCGCTATCTGACCTGCAGGTTGTGCAAGATCAATCTCGACCACGGTTTTCGGGCCGCCAATTAGCTCGACCAGAATGGCTGCTTTGGCCAAGGTCCAGACTCCTGGTGCGGGAGAAGAAGTCTCCCTTGGGTGACGTGGTGAGCGGTCGCTCCCCCAGGCTGGAAGGCTAACAGACTGAGCAGCTTCCAGGAACACAGCGATACTTGCCTTCAAGAATTGCCGTGAAGTGTCGATGAGAGTTGGACCGACTCAGTTTTTGCGCCATCCAGGGGCATGCTCTGTCGGTGTGTGGGTCTGGCTCCCTTGTTCGATTTTGAATGAGGGGTAGGACCGGCAATGTTCTCTGCTGTTTTTCGCATAGTGCCGGAAGGTACTGGAATACAAGGAAAATTTGCGCCTGAACACGTGACAATAGGATCATGTAAGATCGATAGACCTTACTGTGCTCCATACTTTGGATTTGGGGCGCGATGGAGAGCCTGATGAGACCTGATGTGACCCGCCCAGTCCGCCTGATGCTGCTTGCCTTAGTTGTTCAATTGCTTGCGGGCTGTGCCTGCGGTGACTGTCCGGATGAAGATGGCGACGGCGTCACTACATGTGATGGTGACTGTAATGATGCCAACCCCACCGTGCTGCCGGGGGCATTAGAGATCTGCAATGGTCTCGATGACGACTGCAGTGGTCTGGCTGATCAGAGCTTCGACCGTGACGCTGATGGCCATCTTGAGACGGCCAGTTGCCCTGGTGTTGTCGGTGCAGATGATTGCAATGATCAGGATGCGACCATATTTGGTGGTGCCACTGAGGTCTGCGATGAGATCGATCACAACTGCGATGGTGACAGTTATGCCGGTGCGGAAGGGACACAGGACTGGTGCCCGGATCTCGACGGAGATGGATATCCCAATGGCGCGCCTGTCTCAAACTGCGGCGGCAGTGGCTGGGCGGATTGCAGCCTGAATACGGATTGTGATGATCAAGCGCCTGGCATCAACCCCGGTGTGACCGAGACGTGCGATGGGGTAGATGAGGACTGCGATGAGACCATCGACAACGGTTTCGACCTGGATGGAGATGGGGTGACTACTTGCGGTGCGGATGGCTCGACACCGAGCGCCGATGATGACTGTGATGACAACGACAACGCCAACTTTTACGGCAATGTAGAGGTCTGCGATAACGCTGATAACGACTGTGACACTGCTGTGGATAACGGCTTCGATGGCGACGGTGACGGCTTTACTACGTGCGGAGCCGATGGTGACGCGACGGCCACTGATGATAACGACTGCAATGATTCCGACAACGCAATCTATCCGCAAGCCGCCGAGATCTGCGACAGCATCGACAACGACTGCAATGGTCAGGTCGATGACAACACGTCGGTCGTTGAGTGGTATCCCGACACCGACGGTGACACCTTTGGTGACGCTAGCGCCTCGTCTATAAGTTCGTGCGCGCCGCCAGCGGGTGCGTATGTGTCTAATCGCGATGACTGTGATGACACGGACGGCACGATCAATCCTATAGGCATTGAAGTGTGTGATGGCGCCGACAATGACTGCGCTAACGGTATTGATGACGGTTTTGACGGTGATACAGATGGCGTGAGCAGCTGCGGTGGTGACTGTGATGACACAGACAGCCTGACCTTCCCGGGAGCGTCTGAGATCTGCGATGGAGCGGACAACGACTGCGACACAGTTGTTCCGGCCAACGAAACAGATGATGACGGTGATTTCTTCGCGGAGTGCAGCCCTTGGGTTGGTGTAGCTGGTCTGGGTGGCGGGGATTGTGATGACGTCTTGACTCAGGTGAACCCCAACGAGGCAGAGGTCTGTGACGGCATCGACAACAATTGCGTAGATGGCATCGATGAGAACAGCATCGACTCAGACGGTGACTTGTCTGCTAGTTGTGTGGATTGTGACGATACGGATCCAGCCAACTTTCCTGGCAATATCGAGATCTGTGATGGTCAGGACAACGACTGCGTGACCACACCAACCGAATTGACCGTCGATGGTGATGGGGACGGAGCACCGCCTTGCGGACTCGATGGAACAGCGGGCACTGCCGATGATGATTGCAACGATAGCGATGCGGCGCTGAATCCCGACGACAACGACGCTGATGGGTATTCGACCTGTACCAATGACTGCGACGAGGACTCTCCGTTAGTTAATCCGGGCGAACCCGAGTACTGCGATACGGTGGACAACGACTGCGACGGAGACGCCGACCCGCTCAATGCTCTGACAGATGGTGACGGAGATGGCTTCGTCGGCACCGATTGCATCGATCCGAGTACCAGCGCGCCAGGTACCGACTGCGACGACTCTAACCCAGCGGCATTCCCTGTCCTTGAGTACTCCTCGGGGATGCAACGCCAGTGCAAGCCAGCTGTCTACCCTGGTTTCAGGCACCAGTGGAACCAGTTCGAGGCGGCTAATCCAGCGTACTTCTATGACGATGTGAGTGCGACCCACTACCTCTACTTCAGGGGGCGTCGTGTACCCGCCGATAGAGCATTTGGTGTCGTCTCTTCTACGGACGGTATTAATTGGGGGCAGCCGGCATCGTCCCCCTTGTTTGAGAAGAACTCAGACAGTGGTGCCTGGGACTCCAATAAGATCGCAGCTCCGTCTGTGATTCGGGTTTCATCGCTGGTGGGTGGTGTCGTTCCTGCACGCCCGTATCTGATGGCGTACACCGCTGACCAGGGTTCAGAAACAGACATTGGTCTGGTCACCGCAACCAGTCCAGAGGGGCCCTTTGAGAGGATAGGTCCCGATGGCACCACGGTGCTTGATGCGCCAGTGCTCTCGCATGGTCTGGGTGCATCGGACCTCGATAATCGTAAGGCACATCACCCCTTCCTTTATCAGGATAGCAGCGGAGTGCTGTTCCTCTGGTACACGGGGCGCACTACGAGTAACGCATACAATGTGCTCTATGCGACCTCGGTGGATGGGATCAACTGGCAGAAGTTCGATACGACTGCGCCGGGCACGCCAGATGCTCTTCTCGGACAGGGGATATCTGGAGAGTGGGACGACACCAAGGTTCAGTTCCCCACGGTGCGACCCAACTCCGATCCTCTTAACATCACCCAGTCCTTTGAGGTCTGGTATGCGGGCAACAATGGAATTACACAGGGGGGCGTCGCGCGTGGTGAAAACAGCATCGCCTGGGAACGGCACCCGCTGAACCCATGCATCCCTTCGTATAGCGACCCTCTCCGCCTCGATGGCAAGGATGTAGCCAAGATGGACCGCCGTTTTGAGCCGGACCCGGATCCAACGGCAGCATCTCAAGGTGCTGGGGCCTATCACCTCTACTACCACTCAAAGGTTAACGCTTTGACAGGTGACATCTACGGCAGTGTTGCGGGCAACACCTACGGTGATGTGCATTACATCGCGTATGCGATCAATAACGCGCCCCAGGTTGCGTTTACTGGTTTGACCGCGGGGTCGCAGATTGCTTCCCCTCTGGACGTTTCAGGCACTGTTACCGACAACGCGCCAGAGACCGTGCTGTTGACGCTGGTTATTGACGGCGTCGCGCAGGCAGAGACGGCTACTATTACTGCGGCTAATCCAGCAGACTTTGGTGTCCAGTCGACGGACTTCACCTTTCCGCAGATCGATCTGAGCGCAGTTGCCCTTGATAGCAGCGGCACAGTTGGGCCACTTTCTTCAGGTACGCATATACTCAAGATTGAGGTCTCTGATAGCGGAGGTGCCGAGCGAAGCACTTCGATCTCGGTGACTGTTCCCTGAGCTGATTAAGTACGCGATTTTGCTGGTAGCTGTTCTCGCGTTGACCTGCTCTCCGGCCATGGATAAGCTCCGCCACCATGTCGTCCACCCCCTCAGATACTGACGAAGCTCAGGCCCCAACTGCGAACACTGTGATTCGTCGCCGTAGGTCTCAACCTGCAACTCCAAGCGATGGTGTAGCCGAAGCTTCGGCTGTGGCTGAGGTGGCGCCGGCAGACGCACCTGAGCCTGACAGCAAGGATCCACAGGTTGCTGCTGAACCTGCCGAGCAGGCCGCCGAGGTTCAGGGCCGGCAGGTGTCCTCGTCAGGGGCAGCGAGTGATGAGTTGAGCATGCTATTGGCTGCTGACTCGGGTCTGTCCTCGTCTCAAAGTCATAAGGGTGACGCGCTCTCGGAGGCTGACGTTGCTCTCGCTATGAAGGAGCCCGCAGCTCCAGTCGAGGAGCAGGACTTTGCGACTCTCCTCGCTGCATATGGAGGCCTCTCGAAGCTCAAACCTGGCGAGCGGGTCAAGGGCACCATCCTTTCTATTTCGGACTCCACGGCCTTCGTGGATGTAGGGGGAAAGGCTGAGGCCACCATTGAACGTAGGGAGTTGCTCGACGATAGTGGAGAACTGCGACACAAAGTCGGCGATGAACTCGAGGCCTCGGTAGTCAAGAACTCTGATGGTGTGGTGCAACTCTCGCTCGGTGCCTTACAGGCGCAGCTGCTCTCAGAGATGCTTTCAACAGCGGTTGAAACGGGTCTCCCTGTCGAGGGGAGGGTGACCGGCTTTAACGAGGGTGGCTTGGAAGTGCGCGTTGGCGGCCGAAGGGCTTTTTGTCCCAGGTCACAGATCGATACGTACGGTGCTGGTTCCCTTCAAGACTATGTCGGTAGAGACCTGAGTTTTCTAGTCACCAAGTACGAGGAGTCGGGTCGTAATCTGGTCTTGTCGCGCCGTCAGTTGATGGAGCGTCAGTCCAAAGAGATGGCCGAGCAGACGCGAGGGACACTCGAGGTCGGCAGCATCATCGATGGAGTGGTCCGCAAGGTGATGCCTTTTGGGGCGTTTGTGGATCTTGGTGGTCTCGACGGTCTGGTCCATGTCTCTGAGATCTCGTGGAGGCGAGTTGAGGACCCCTCTGAAGTGGTCTCGGCAGGTCAGCAGGTCAAGGTGAAGGTCCTTAAGATCGACACAAGTAAAGATCGGATCTCTTTGTCGTTGCGGCAGGCTTCTGACAACCCCTGGGACGGGGTAAAAAACCGCTATGAGGTGGGTCAAAGCTACCCAGGCAAGGTGTCTCGCCTTACTGACTTTGGCGCTTTTATAGATCTTGAAGATGGAGTCGAGGGGCTGGTGCACGTCAGCGAGATCGACTGGACGAAGCGCATCAACCATCCCAGCGAGGCTCTCGAAGTCGGTCAAGAGATCACCGTGAGCGTCAAAGAGGTAGACGCCAAGAGGAACCGCCTATCCCTCTCAATGAAGCGCGTGGGTCCAGATCCCTGGGCCGAGATTGCTGGTGGTCTGAAGGTAGGGACTGAGATCGAGGTTACTGTCGAGAAGGTCGCTGACTTTGGGATCTTCTGCACCATTGCTGCAGGAGTTACCGGGCTGCTTCCGACCTCTCAGGCGATCGTCTCCCGAAGCGGAAATATACGCCGAGAGTTCCAGCCAGGTAAGAGCATCAAGGTGGGTGTCCTTGCTCTAGATCGTCGTGCCCGCAAGGTGACCTTGTCACAAAGGGCTCTCGAAGAGAGCGGTGGCGTTGCGGACTACAAAGCGTACCGCAAGCAGGTAGAGAAGGACCAGAAAGACCAGCCATCGGCTCTGGCCCTGGCCTTTGCGGCAGCCAAGAAGGATAAGGACGGCAATTAGTCTCCTGCCGTAGAGCCAGAACGACAACGAGCCGTCAGGGACGGCTCGTTGGAGGCTCGCGTAGGAAGCTGTTACTGGATGCCGAGTACGAAGTACTGGGTGTCGCTGGGCGTAAACACCAGACCTTCGCCGGTGACGCTTCCTTCGGGGACAGTGAAGGTCACTACCGAGATGTTGCCGTTCAATTCTTTCTCTGAAAGATCGAGGTCAGTCTCATCGACGCCCGTTAGATCGGCATCGGCTTCGAAATCATTTCCACCAGTCTCAAGCATTGCTGCTTCACCATCAAAGGTGCAGAACCAGAAGTCGTCTACAACGAAGTCACCGACCGGAGCGTCTTCCTCAGAGGTCATGTAAACGCCTACCTCGCTGCCGGCTTCTGCGACAGAGGGTGAGATGCCTACGACCTCAAAGGTTGCTACCCCTTGGATGCCCAGGCGCGGTGCAAAGGCACCCTCTTCAAAACCCTCGTGGGTGCCGAAGAAGTCGGCGCAACCAGAGAGCACAAAGAGAAGACTGCAGGACAAAACGAGGCTGACTATTCGATTGGCGAGCATGAGACTACCTTTCAGCGAATTGAAGCTAGCTAGAATCTTATCCCAATCGCGGCACCTTCGGAAGGCATAGTTGTGCCTGCATGTGGTAATCAACAAGTGATGCGCAAACCAGTTGCAATAGTTCGGTCGTTGTTTGGCGGCATTTTGGCCGTGATGTTTCTGGCCGAAAGCCTAGGCTGCAACGCTACTGTTGTGGACTCTCCTCAACTCAGTCCTGAGGTCGTTGACTTTGGTGCTCTGGAGTCAGGAGAGGTGGGCTACGCCCTGGTCGAGATTTGGAATCCAGGTGATGAGTTCGAGGTGCGTGGCCTGGTGCAGCCAAGCAGCGGGATCTTTAGCAGTCCAAGGACGCCGGATCCTCTTGTCCTCGCTCCATCGAGTTTGACGATGGTTGAACTGCAGGCGATGGGCGACGAGGTTAGCGAGTATTCCGGGGTGCTGACGCTTGTCTGGTCTGGTGGTTCAGGCGAGGTTCTGCTCAGTGCGCGGGTTGTGGATGCAGTCATCGATCGAGATCGCGATGGCTTTGCCAGTGATATTGATTGTGACGACGATGACCCTGCAATTCGCCCTGGAGTAGATGAGATCTGCGATGGCGTCGACACCAACTGCGACGGCATTCTTCCTGACGACGAGGCGGATCAGGATGGAGACGCTCAGTCCGTCTGCTCAGGTGACTGCGACGACGCCAGCGTCGACGTCTTTGAGGGCGCCGTCGAGTTGTGCGATGGCCTGGATAATGACTGCAATGGCAGCGCTGATTTCAGCAGTGATGGGGAGGCCGATGCTGATGGCGATGGATCCCTTGCCTGTGCGGACTGTGATGATGCTGATGGGGCAAACAGTCCCGATTTCATTGAGCAGTGTGATGGGGCCGACAATGATTGCAACTTGCTGGCTGATGCCGATGCGAGCGGAGAGATTGATCAGGACGCAGATGGTTCTTTGTCGTGCAGCGACTGTGATGATGCGAGCGAGTTGGTCCGTCCGGGGGCGCTTGAACTCTGTGATGGTTTGGACAACGACTGCAATGGCCTCACTGATGCCGATGTGCAGGGTGAACAGGATCTGGATGGAGACGGTGCGCTGTCTTGCATCGACTGTGACGATGACGATGCAGGACGGTTTCCCAGCCAGGAAGAGGCGTGTGACGGCTTGGATAATGACTGCAACGGCATCGCAGATGCAGATCTAGGCGGTGAGGTCGATGCCGACGGGGATGGCTCACTGTCCTGCGTGGATTGTGATGACGCCGACGGAGCCAACTATCCAGGGAACACCGAGGTATGTGATGGTCTGGACAACGACTGCAACCAGCTCGCTGATGAGCCTCTCGGGGAGGGTGATGGCGACGGGGATGGCTCGCTGACCTGTGCGGATTGTGACGATGCCAATGCTGCTAACTATCCCGGTAACAGCGAGCTATGCGATGGCGAAGACAACGACTGCAATGGTCAGCCAGATGCCGACGTGCTCCTTGAAGTAGATGCCGATGGCGATCTCTATCTCTCTTGTGCGGACTGTGATGATAGCGATGGGTTGATTTCACCGGCCGCCCTGGAGTCGTGTGATGGTATCGATAACAACTGCGACGGCGCCGTTGATGAGAACGCTGTACATCAGGAGTTCTTTGCCAAGGGCGTGAATGGCCCCGCGGCTGAGCTGTGGACCTCCGATGGTAACGGCAGCTTTACTGGCCCTCTCAGCTACAACCCAGCGGGTTCGGGAACGGTGACTGGTGCTGTGTCTGGGGACTTTGACAGCGACGGTTATTTGGACTTTCTACTCACTCGTGGCTCCAACTCGGTGCGCGCTAGCTTGTACCTCTCGGACTGCGAGGGCGGCTTTGATGAGTTGGACTTGAGTCAGGGGGGGGGGCTCACCCTGAGCGGACGCTCCAACATTAAGACTGCAGCGGATCTTGATCTGGATGGTGATCTTGATCTTGTGGGCTGGGACTTCTCTGATGGAAAGGGCTGGGTTTGGTTGAATGACGGTGACGGGGAGACTTGGCACCGGATCCCGGCGAACTCGACAGGTGCGCACCCGTTCGATCTGGACTGGAACCCCAGCAGCTCGAGCTTCCGAGAGGTCGTCGCGATGCCCCCAGTGGACATGACTGGTGACGGGTATCCCGATATCGTGGAGTGCATCAATCCCGACTGGGGAGGTCAGGCGACCGCCAGTGCCAGTTGTCAGGTGCACGCGGGCGTCGGAGACGGCACGTTCACCTCAACCCCATTGCCCGAGTTCGGCGTGCTTCGCCGTCTAAATGGTATGGCGCTCGCTGATTTTGACGGCGACGGGGACATCGATCTGCTGGGGGGGCTTGATGATGATGGAGACGCCGGGCAGGTTTGGTTCTGGTCAGGCAGTGTCATCTATCCAAGTGGCCAGGGTGTAGAGGCCTTCGACATCAACGAGACACCTGGCACCGGGAGCGGCGACAATGACCTTTCCGGATATGGCTGGATGTTTCCCTATGACTGGAACGGCGATGGCTTCGTCGATGTGCTCATCTCTTCGATGCACCCCAATGACAGCCAAGACCGTCTCCTGACGGTGGCGTTGAACGATGGCGCGGCCCATTTCACACTGCAGACTATTGGCAACTCAAGTCACGGTTTTGGCATGTCCTACCGCGCGATACAGGACGTTGTTGCGGTCCCAGTCTGGCCATAGCCACTGAGAGCTAGTGTGAGTCTCCGACGCGGATCGGCAGCGGGATTCCATCGAAGGTGACCAGGAGTCGGTGCATGGTGTGTGCCTCGAGGTTCTTGGGATCAAGGAATATGCGATAGCCAAGTCGCACCCCACCGTGTCGAAGGTCGAAGCCCAGCTCGACCCCTCCGCGGAAGCTGGACTCTCGATCGAGCTCGCGTACCAGCGTATGGCTGCAGTTGATCAGCACCTTGCCGCACAGGGAGTCGATGCTCTCGACCTTGTGCTCGAATCGGTTCCAACCAAGTCGAAAGCCGACATGCGGGATCAGATAGTTGCGTGAACCTTCGCTGAAGATGGGGATTCGATAGCCCACATTCATGCCCGTCTCTAGAGACCACCACAGGTCTCTCGGTCGTGCCGAACTACCGGCATCATCTCCACCGGTGGATGCCCGGCTGCCGAGGTCGACCTCGAACCATGGTTCGAGTCGCAGTCGATCGAAAAACACCCCTCGGAAACCTAGTGCGATCAGTCCTGCTAGATGCGAGGGGCTGTTATGAACGGCGACTCCGAAGCCGCCCCAGCCTTGCAGGTGGTGAGGGCGAGTGTAGGGTTTTGGGCTTCGCTTTTGCTCTACAAAGCCTTGTAGGCGAGGGGTAGCGATGGCCAGAACTCTATCTCCGGCATCTTTGAGGACGCGGGTGATCAGTCCAGTGACCTCTCCAGCCTCATTGAATACCGGTGCGCCCAGGTCTTCAGGAGCGATAGCGCGATCCAGTAGGAACCCCGAACTTTTCGTTGGTGGGTCCTCGCTGTGGACGGCTGCGACACGTGCCCACAGGCTGCTGAAGGAGGCTAGATCGCTGAGTGCGCTACCTCGGTCGTCGTTGCGGGTCGAGCCACCATGACCAATCACCCGCACAAGATCACCGGCCTGTGGGGGGCTCGCGGCGAGACGGGAGACCTGGTTGCCTGGGGGAGTGGTTTCGAGTTTGACGATGGCCAGATCAAGTGCCGTGTTAGTCGCGACAATTTGGCCCGTCGTGGCATGGCCGTCACCGAGTAGGACCTTGATCGGGGAGCTCAGTCGAACGACGGAGAGAAGGCAGAGGACCTCGTCGCCTGAGGGTAGCAAGAGACCCGCACCGACTCGTCCACCCGAGAAGATGCGTGCGACCACAGTGTGCAGTGGCTTGGCCGCCAGCGCTGTTGGTGCAGACGGCTCCTGGGACGCTGCAGTCTCTTTGACAGGTTCCTCTGCCAGAGGCTCATCAGCACTCTCTGCCTCAACCTTTTTCTCGCTTGGGGCCTCCTTCTCGCTTGGGGCCTCCTTCTCGCTTGGGGCCTCCTTCTCGCTTGGGGCCTCCTCAGCTGCAGTGGCTTGTGCTGGAGGGAGAGCAAGGGAGACCAGGGCCGAAATGAGCAGGTAGAACGGGGCAGAGAAGTGCCGCATGGGGGCCTCGCAGGGAGAGTTTCGGGATAGAGGGCACAGGGTGAATATCATAGTGACCGGTTCTCAGAGCGTGCGCGAAGGTCGGCACGGAGTTTACGCTCCCGGGGCAGCTCTCGGAGGAGATGCAGGGGGTACCAGCGGTAGTAGTTACGGATCTGTTGGTCAGCGATCTGTGGGTCTTTAGCAAGCCATGCGCTCAGATACCCTCGCAGGTAACCCCAGCCCATCTTGCTGTGGCCGCGTATGAGGTCGAAGAATCCCTTGATCAGCGCGTAGCCAGGGCCGATGCCCCGGTAGTGTGCAGAGCGTCCATAGTACTCAGTTTGAACCAGCGCTCCGGTCTCTCTCGCATCGAAGAGGGCATTCGGCTCGACCAGGATGTCCCAGCCGAGAAGACGCGCTTTGCATAGAGAGGTGGTGTCCGCCGAAGGGCCGACGAGGTAGCCGGTCTCATCGAGGCACTCCCGTCGCCAGAGTCGACAGTTGCCGCGAACCCAGGTCAATCGCGCAGAGCTGGGCCTGCCGTCAAGGCGTCGATCGAGTCCGCTGGTAATGCCAAGGCGCGGACGGCTTTGTAGGAAGTGAATGAGGCTCTCGAAGTAGTTGGGTCGTGGAAAGCAGTCGGCATCGTTAATGCCGACTGCGACATAGTCGAGATAGTCTTCTCTGTCTTGCAGCAGCTTCATTCCCTGCTCGATCAGCCGGGCATACTGTGCACCGAGCGCGTAGCAGGATCCGCTTGGCTGCAACGTCTCAATAAGAAGCTCTCCTTTCTTGTAGCGTTGCGCCTTCTCTTCCAACAGCGCAGCGCTTCCGTCCTGACTTCCGTCGTCAATAATGATCCAGGTGTGTGGCGCGAGTGACTGGGAATCCATCGCATCGAATAGACGGTCAATATTGTCTCGCTCGTCACGAAGGGCTGTGATCAGTGCGAACTTTGCCATCAGTACAGTCGCCTCCGGACGTGTCTGCGCACCCTGCGCACGAGCCCTTGCTGCCAGAACTCGACCCCAGCATCGCGAGCCTTCTCAAGTGGGGTGGCCGCGCGCGGCGTAGAAAACTGTCGCTTGTAGCCCAGTGCATCCAGTCGTACTGAGCAACTGGACTCAATGATCTCTCGGTCTCTTGCGCTCAGTTCGTGCTCCCAGGCAGTAGCCCGTCGAGGGTCAATGGCTTCGTTCACGAGCGAATGTTGTCTTTGAGAATACGAGGGGACAGGGTAGGGCCCAGACTCTTTGAGAGGCACTGAGAGATCCATCCACTGGGTGATCTCGGAGAGAGTCTTGTCGGTGTGAGAGAGCAATTGTTCGAAGGAGATTTGCAGACAGCGCTCAGCTAGATGGGCTTCTGCTTCGAGCCCACTCTCGAGTCGGGTGAGCCACCAACGCGCTGAAGAACAAGGAGTGCAGGGTCCCCAGTCGAGGCTTCGAACCGATGAATAGACACCTCGCGGGTCTCGGACGATGTGAAGGAATCGAGCAGTAGGAAACAAGCTCGCGAGAGCCGAACTATGGGTGATGTTGCTGGGCGTATGGTCGATCCAGGTGACCTCTTCATCGCTCTTGTTCCCATGCTGCCGCACCAACCACTCAAGAAACTCGGCCCGTGTTTGAGATTTCCATGGCCAGGTATCGAACGGGGGGAGGTCCCAGGCGCGCCGTTGCCAGTGGTCGTGCAGCAGGGCAACTTCCTCATGTGTGATCTCTTCGTTCAGGTCTTCGCTGAGTAGCGCTTCCTTAAAGTGGCTTTCCGGAGGAACTACGGAACCTTCGACCCCCATCAGCATTCGGGCCAGCAAGGTGGTGCCGCTGCGGGGACAGCCTCCGATAAATAGCTGGTTAAATCTGCTCACGAAATCCGGGGAGGGTCTTAGTTGTGCTGGCGGTGTCTGCGTCACGATCGCACCGCCCTCGCGTGCGAGAAGACCTATCATATCCTGCCTGCCGTCCTCGATGTGCAGTGTCTGATCCGCTCGATACGGAGGGTCTCAGGAACGCCACCGCCAGCTGGATGATCAGCGTCTACCGTGTCGTTGTAGTGATGACCGCACACGTTTATGATTCGACTCGCACTTACATCGATTGGAGAGCGACACATTGAAGCTCGCACTCATCACATCGACCGGTGGTCATCTGCTGCAGATGATGAGTCTTCGTGACGCCTGGCAGGGAGAAGACCATTTCTTTGTCACTTTTCCTCTGGAAGATGCAAAGACGCTCCTGAACGGAGAGAAGGTGTATTGGGGCCATCATCCGACCAACCGCAGCATTAAGAACCTGGTGCGGAACGGATGGTTGGCTTGGAAGGTGCTTCGAAGAGAGCGGCCTGACGTGGTTATTTCGACAGGAGCAGCGCTGGCCGTGCCCTTCCTCTGGCTGGGCCGTTTGATGGGTATGCGTACCGTGTATGTGGAATCCATCACCCGCATCCACACGATTTCCATGACGGGGAAGATGGTCCTTCCGACAGTGGATAAGTTCTACGGCCAGTGGGAAGAGCTAGCGATGCTTCATGCCAAGATCGAATACGGCGGTCGAGGCATCTGATGATCTTTTTTACCGTTGGTACGGAGCAGTTTGACTTCGATCGCATGGTCGACGCAGCGGACCGGGTCGCAGTTGCTCTTCCCCAGGAAGAGGTGTTCATTCAAATTGGCACGAATAGGCGTTGTCCCAATCGCGCGAAGTGGGAGCGTTGGCTTCCATATGAGGCTTTCGTGCAGCGGGTCGAGGATGCTCGCATCGTTGTCACCCATGCAGGCGCAGGCTCGCTGCTCTCTTGCGCCTGGCGTAGCAAGGTCGCTGTCGCAATGCCCCGCCGTCAGGACTATGGGGAGCACGTTGATAATCATCAGGTGGAGTTCGCGCAGCGTATGGCTGCTATGGGCCATGCGCTCATCGCCGAAACTCCTGAAGAACTCTGCGCTCTGGTTTTGAACTACGAACCTTCGTTGGGTCGTTCCAATGGCACCTCGGTATCGGCCCCACCCCTGGTTGAGTCTCTCAAGCAGTGGCTTGCTGAAGGGGCCTGAACCAGCCAGCCCTGTCCATCAGTATCTGGCGCTCAGGTTGCCTTGATTCCATTCGTATCGTTGCCAGTGGCCGTGCGCGAGGGCAACCTGCCATCGTTCGAGATACTCACAGACAGCCTCGTTAGGTGCTCAGGTGTCGTAGATGCCCGTGAGTATCGGCGCCCAGAAGGTGGTACTGCTGCTGGGGTAGCCATCTGCGAATGACCGGGTGAACCGACTCGCAACATCTGGAGGGTCCTGGCGAGTGCAACCTGCGCCTACAACACATCGGGGCTTGCGAACAAAGGATTTTCTTGCACGTGGCGGGCTGTGGGGCTTCGCCTTGAAGCTGGCCTCGGTCGCTCTTGTGTTGTGTGGCGAGGCCATGATTACCAATCATCTTGGCCTTGAGTCCTATGACCTGTGGGCCACTGCAGTGTCTTGGCTGTCGATCGCTGCAGTGTTCTCAGTTCTTGGCATGAACATGCTGGTCGTGCAGCGGTTGCCTGCAGCTCGAGTTGCTTCGGAATTCTCTCTGATGCGCGGTCTGATTAGCTGGACAGGCGCGCGGATGCTGGCAGCTGGTCTTGCCTGTGGTCTCGTACTCTTTGTGTCCCGCGATCTGTTGTCGATGTCTCGACCAGCTCTGGCCCCCATCTTGCTCGTTGTGGCCCTGATGGTGCCTGTGCGCGCCTCGGCTCTTCACCTGCAAGCGGTGCTGCGCGGCCTCAAACATCCGCTCGTATCGCAGGTGCCTTTGATGCTTGTGCGTCCTTTTGCCTTGTTGTTGGCTCTGGTTGCTTTGAGCGCGGCGGGTATGACGTGGTCGCCGCAGCGACTTGCCCTGGTCTGGTTGGCAACACTGGTACTAGCCTGGGTTGTTGGACGTTTGTGGCTGATGCGTCTGACCGAGCCCCAACTGCGCGATGCGCCTTCTAGCGTAGTTGAGCCCAAGTGGAGCGGCCTGGTCGTACAGTTCTTTGCTCTGCAGTTAGCGGGAATGGTGCTCACTCAGGCCGACCCGGCGATGCTTGCCGCTTTCTCTACCCCTGGTGAGGCGGGCCTGTACGCCATCGCTGATCGCCTGAGCATCTTGCTTCTGTTCGCTCAGATAGCGGTGAATGTAGTCATTGCTCCGCTCATCTCGCAACTGCACGCGAGCGGTGACAACAACGAATTGCAGGGAGCTTTGATCGTTGCGGCTCGCGGCATAGCCGCCTTTACCTTGCCCGCCGCCATCTTCATGCTGCTCTTTGGTCCCTGGCTATTGGCACTCTTTGGAGACGACTTTGTGCAGGCACATTCTGCTCTCAACTGGCTCGTCCTCGGCCGAACATGGGCGGCGCTGTCTGGTGCGGTGGTTTTGCTTCTGGTGATGAGCGGACATCAAAAAATAGCGCTGAAGATCCTGCTCGGCTCGGCCCTGGGAAAGCTGTCCCTCAATGTCGTTCTTATTCCGTCGCTGGGTGCTGAGGGGGCCGCTATCAGCACCGCTCTGATGTTGGCTATATGTAATTCCTGGGCACTCTTTGAGGTCCATCGCCGGCTAGGGCTCTCTTCTTCGGTCTTCATCATCTTTGCCCGCAATGAAAGCCAGGGCGCGTCATGATGGGTCCGCACAGCCCGCTTCGTCAGCTGGCCCGCAACACGTTATGGACTATGCGCTGGCCCGCTCGTCGAGTGACCGCTGCGGTTCGTGCGCTCCCTCAGTTTTTGGTGATCGGTAGTCAGCGAGCCGGCACCAGTAGTCTGCATTACTGGCTTGCTCAGCACCCACTCCT
>JGI24918J38489_100442_pt1 | contig 19192 bp, 8 predicted proteins | sample LinPfosmplate6_FD_38489 | JGI IMG/M metagenome (IMG submission 38489)
CCCCCGGCCCCCCCCCCCCGGCCGCCCTCCCTCTGGCCCTCCTCGGCGCCCGTCCCCGGGAAGAGACGGAGGCGGCGGCGATCCACCGGCGCGTGAACGCCCACGCGCGCCGCCACGGGGCCCGCCCCGCCTTCGACGCCTCTGGTCCCCGCGCGCGGGGGCGCCTGGAAAACTACGTCGTCTCCGTGCACGGGGCCCCCATCGCCCCCGCCCTCCTCGCGGAGGTGTGTGGCCTCCTTGCCGACGACCCGGCGGCGGCCTGAGCCGGGAGAGCCCACCCGCGCCCGCCGGCGGGTTCCTTTTTTAGACTTTTTTCGGCCGAGGGTATACCATCCTGTGAACCGCCCGCGCCGGCTAGCTTCGGCCCGCCAGCCGTGGGAGACGATGGGCAACAACAGTTCAGCACCCGGAGGCGGCGGAGGCTCCCCGGACGGGCGTCCGCCCCTGCGCGGCGGGGGGGTCGCCGCGGAGGCCAAGCGCTCGGGGGGGTACTACCCCCTCCTTAAGCAAAATGCGGGCCCCAGCCTGGGGCGGCGGGGGCGCACCGTCACCGGGGGGGCCGGCCTGGCGCTGGGGGGCTACTTCGGCGGGGCCGACGAAGACCCCAAGCACGGCCTGAAAGACTACCACCTTTCCCAGGCGGCCCAGGGGAAGGACCGCATGATCCGGGGCCTCGCCCGCGCCCTCCAGCGCGCGGGGATCGAGGTGGACCCCGACGCGAGCGCGGAAGAGATCGCCCGGGCCCTCGAGGCCAACCTCCCCGACCCCCGGAAAGGGAAGACCTTCGCGCAGGACGCGAAGGCCCACGAGAAGGTGTGCAAGACGATCGGCGACGTCCTCAACCACGAGTTCGCGCCGGGCGCGTCCAAGGAGAACCGGATCATCGACACCACCCAGGGGGCCGCGAGCGTGTGCTGGCAGATCCACGAGATCGTCCACTCCCTCTCGACGGGGATCCACGTGGAGTTCCTCGAGGTCTACGCGAGCCTCAAGCGGGTCCTCACCAATCTCGAGGTCCTGGGCGAGATCCTGAGGGAGGTGAACAAGAAGATCCTGAAGGGGACCGAGGGGGCCCACTTCAGGTCGAGGGGGGCCGAGCGGGAGTTCGATCACTACGCCGAAGTCTACAAGAAGGTCGAACACGAGCACGACAACCAGATGCGCCTTCTCAAGAACTTCCTCCACGTCCACCTCGCCACCCCCAAGAAGGAGCTCGAAATGGCGATGCGCCGGCAGGGGGAGTCGTACCAGATGGTCAAGAAGCTCAAGCTGACCCCGGGGTCCAGCGGCTTCTCGGACTCTCTGGCGTCGGCCGTGAGCGGCCTGGGGACCGTCGCGTCGATCTCTGCCCGGGTCGACAAGGCGCTGCGGGAAGTGGGGCTGAGCGTCCAGTCGTACCTGGAGAGCTCGGGCCTGGACCAGCTGGAGACCGCCCTGAATGAGCGGCTGTACTCCGGCGAAGTCGACCGCGACGACTTCGCCAAGTACCTCAAGGCCGTCAAGGTCCTCAAAGAAAACTTCGCCGAGCGTTCCCGGCTCGAGCTCGGCGCCCCCACCGAAGGGACGTGGGGGGGCAAAGCCGCGGCGATCCGCGGCGGCGGCGCCTGGGGGGGGGGGCCCTACGACGATGACGACGACGACGGCGTGCGCGACGACGCCGGCAAGAAGCTGACCAAGCTCGACCGGCGCGTCAAGGCCCGGAGAGAGGAGCAGCGGCTGATCGTCTCGGAGTTTATGGAGAAGTCCACCCGCCAGTACGACCTCCTCCTCAAGGCCGTCCAGACGCTTGGCCCGAAGCTGGGGCGCGAGATCCCCCTCAGCGACAAACTCGGAGAACTGCGGAACGCGATGCAACGGCTGGGTTCCGTCCAGCTGGGGGTCGTCAACGTTGACCTCGCCCTCCTCGGCGTTGCCTCCGAGGCGATGGGCCGCGAGACGAAGGATCTCTTCGTGGGGGCCCTTCGCCGCATGGTCCAGATCCTCGACGAGCTGATGGGGATGGAGTTGTACCGAGGCGTCGGACACGACTTCGCGGCGATGCGCGGCGCGCTGGACGGCCTCATCCGGATTATCGATCTCTTTAGCGACGTCATCTCCAAGAAGCTGGGGGCGATCTCCCCAGAGGAGAAAAAACAAGGGGGGGCGGACCCGAGCATCTGGGGGAGCCCCGACGTAGGGCTCGCGAAGAGCCCGTACAAAGACATGCCGCTCCTGGCGAGGTCCGAGTACGACCTCGACCGCGCCATTAACACCTTTCTCTACTTCTTCTACATCGCGAAGGTGCGCGTCAACCTCACCCAGACGGGCAAAGAACTCGTCTACTACGGGGAAGGGTACGCCGACCTTCTTGGTGACGCCGTCGCCATGCGGATTCAGAACCTGCTGTCGGAGAGACAGGATGCAGTCGCGCTGGAGCAGCCCTTCCTGGTCGGCCCGGAGGTGAAAACCACGGCGCCAGACGCCGCCTACCAGGCCACGTTTAAGACCTTTCGGGATAAGACCCTCAACGCAAAGATCTCCTTCTACCGGGCTCTCCAGGCGATCGATCTCTACATGAAGGCTTTCACCGACGGGATCGTCACCAACCCCGACGACGTGAGCGACATCAGGAGGATCATCGAGGGCTACGAGGTCATCGGCCCCTGGTTTACCGCCCAGACCGGCGAATACCTGGCGGATGCCTTCGACCTAATGCCCAACGGGGGCGGGAAGGAGCTATGGCCGGGGGACGCCACCCAGGCCGCTGCGACGTACCCGACCGTGGCGGATCCCGACACCGATGGACACTACTACACAAAAATCGCGGGCCGGTTGGGGGAGGACCCTAAAACTATCCCCGGGGTCCCCTTCCTCCCCTTGACCACTAACCCCGGGGCCGCCGACGGGGGTCGGGTGGCGAAGGTGGAGAATTTAATCAGCCAGGCGATCGACAACTTCCAGGCCCTCAAGAACCTCGTGAATGCTTTCGTCCGGATCGGTGACAAGTTTGGCGGCACGGAGCTCCGGCGCCAGGTCTTCATGTCGCCGGGAGAGATTTACCGGGCGCTTCACGACTACCTCAAACACTCGGCTCTCTCCTGCGGGACGGTCTCAGCGGCCGGCCCAACTTACACGTTGGAGGGGGGGACCGCGCTTAAGATCCCCATGAGCGGGTACTCGGACGCCAACATGGCGTGGGGGGCCGGGGTCTTCTTCGGGATGGCGGACGTCGGGGCGGCGACCATCACTGAGCCCGCGCAGCTGCAGGGCAACTTCGTGGTAGAAGACCGGTACCTCTCCTTCTGCGTCAAGGCGATGGGGGCCAAAGTCCTCACGGTGCTGGGGGTGTACGACCTCTTCGAGCGCCCCAAACCGATTTACCAGCTCACCCCCGTCCGCATGATCATCGGGGGCAGCGACGGCTTCGGGGCCCCTCCGCCCGTGATCGCCGAGGCGGCCGAGCTCTACTTCCGGCTGCCGCGGCTCGCGGAGTTCTACCAAGACCTCTTCAAGGCCTCGGCGCCCGGCGGCGCGGACCAGATCGCGCTGCTCCCCGAACTGGAAGGAGTGTTTGCCGGCATTATGCGCCTCATCTTCTTGCGGAGCGGGCTGACTGGCCAGGACTACTCGGCGATAGGGGTGGACTACTCGGAGTCCGAGGTTCAGTCCCTGGTCCGGGAGATCAACAAGATTTACGAGGTCTTCCGCGGGATCGACGCGGAGAAGCCGGTGAGCGCCGCCCTCTCCGCCTTCGTTATGGAAGTGAATCGCCACTACGGGGTAGTCAAGGCCGACGAGCTCAAGAAGATGTACGATCTCTACAGCCAGCGGTGGCGGCTCGAGGGCCGCGGGGCCGGGAACGATGCGAAAGCCAACATTCGCAACATGTTCGGGAAGCTCAACCCCACCGACTACGCGATCCTCCCCGACGAGACAGATACTTACTCCCGCAGCTCGGCTCCATCCGACCGCTGGGCGCTGTCCGGAAAGTTGGCGGCGAAGGTCGACACCCCCCTCACACTGCGGAAAAGCGACAACAAGCTCGACGACTCCATAGAGAGGGCCCAGTGGATACAGTGGAAGTTGCTCGCCACGTTCCGCAAGACGCTCGACAACCTGCTGGATGTCAAGTCGGCGGAGGGTTTCGAGGAGCTGAGGATGACATCGTACTCGCGGCGCATCACCGTCGGTGAGGAAGAAATGCGCGACGGGCGGGATGCGGAAGCCAAACTGGGGGTGGCGGCAAAGTTGATCCAGGGGACCGGGATCGGGATGACCTCCCCCGGCGCCGATGTCGACGCGGGGAAGGCCTTCATGTTCCACGAGACGGTGGGGGTGGGGCTGAACACCCTGGGGGCCCTCTACACCGAGCTCGTCTCGGTGCGTCAGCGGATCCAGGCGCTCGCTCTGAAGCCCCTGCGGGAGGCGCTCAAGCAAGTTCTCGCCGCCCCCCCGGCGGCGCCGCAGCTGACCGACGCCACCTCCCTGCGGGAGGCGGTGATCGCGAAGGCTATAACGAACGGACTCAAATACCTGGCGCCGAATAGTTTGGACCGTTATCTCGTGCCCCTACGGCCGGTCGCCGGACAGGGGGGCGCCGACCCAGCAAGCCCCCTGACGTACGAGGCCTTCTGGACCGAATACTCGATCCAGCTAGCGGCTGGGGGCGTTATGTCGGACGGGGCGCAAAACACCGCTGCAGAGATCTTCTTCGACCAGCCGGCGATGATGGAAGATCTGGTTGTGCTCCTTCAGGGGCTCACCGCCACCTACAAGAATCTTGTCACCCTGCGCTTCCCCGGGACCACGGCCTCCCAGGTTATCCTCGACTTCGGGGGACTCCGTGGCGCGGTCCAACGGCTGATGGCGGACGTCCGGGGATTCCTCGACTTCTTCCGCCCCTTCCTGTCAGCTGGGTTCCTCGCGGTCTATGAGGCGGGCGAGCAGAACGGCAGCCTGTACTGGCTTGAGCGGCGCCTCGTCGACGAACTCGTGCGGGGTTTCCCCTCGGAACAGGAGGCGCAGGAGGTCAAGAACCGTGAGGCCAATGATCTAGAAGGGATGGCTCGGTCGCTCAACGACACCTTCGTGGCCCTGACCGAGCCGAGGAAGTTCTGTCTTGCCACCTGGCCGGGGGCGGCCGCGGCGGGGGTCTGGACAGATACTACCCCCGCCGTCCCCACGGATCCTGTTGCCCTGGCCACCTGGCAACGGACCCAGTATGGCGATGTCTTCTGCCGGCTGGCCTTCTACTCGCCCCAAGCTGGTGGCGACGCCCCTACTATGTCTGAACTCGCGGCGGACTGGGTGGGGGTGGGGATTGGGCAAGAACTCGGGTCCCTCTTCACCCCCCGCCCGGGGCCGGGGGCCTCTCCCGGACCAACGCCGGCGATGTGGGCGGCCGGTGACAAGGCGCCGCCCGCCTTCCGCTTGAACCTGTTCTCGAAGTGGGGCCTTGTCACCGGCGCTCGTGGAAGCCGCAGCCTTCTCTTCATCTTCAATCAGATCCTGGGGGGGTACCTCTCGGCCTTCTACGACCCTTCCAGCCAAAAGATCTACCGCACCCTGATTGAGGGGTTCGCCCTCGGTAGCTTCAGCCAGGCCGTGATGTACCCCGGCTTTGCGCTGCCCGATCTCATCGCGGGCGAGGACTTCCCCGCCGGCGACACCAACTGGGGGATTCGCGGGGACCCCCAAACGGTCCTCCTCCAATCGCTCGCCTATCTCCTCAACGTGCTTACCACCCGGCAGAACCTCACCCCCCCGGGGCCAGCCCATCTCTCGTCAACCCTCTCGGATGTCCCCCCTTATGTCCATGAATCGTACCGCGCCAATCTTCCCACCTACGTGAAGCTCTTCGATACCGTTAGCCAGTACGGAGAAATCCTCAAGATGGTGATGAGCCAGACGAACCTCTCGGATACGCGGTTGATCGGGGGAGGGGGGCTCGCCCGCCTTTACAGCCCCCTGGTGGCCGCGACGGTCGGAGGGGTGGTGCCCGCTAATGCCACCGTCGCGACGTTTGGGGCCACCCCTGTAGCGGCCGGCGGAGCCGCAGGCGGCTATGCGGCTGGGGATTTCACGGACTGCCTCGCCCCCATAGAGGCGCGCTACTACACCTCGACGGCGGCGATGAGCATGGTGACGCAAGTGGTCGACAACATCGTCGCCGCGTGCTATACGATGGGGAACTGCGCCCTGGAAGTTCTCCGCGAGCTTGCCGATAACGACCCCCTCTATCTCCAGGGGCAGAAAGACTCGATCGGCGAGTACAAGACGAGGTGGGGGAAGCTCCCCCTAATGCCCCTCTCTCTCGCGCTCACCGCGCTCAAGCCCTCGTGGCAGAGGTCCGTCGTTGGGGTCGGGGCCTATCCGTGCGACGGTCGTTCCACGACGTCGACTCTCTGGCCAGGGTTTCGCATCGGCCAGGCGGGCTTCAAGCTCGCCTACGGCACTCGGAAGCTCTTTGGACGCCCAAAATCGAAGTTCGAACTGTCGGATGCCCCCGGGGTCCGTTCGCAGCTCGAAGCGTTCAACGCGACCCTAGGTGGGGGGCGGTCAGGGCTCCCGCTGGACCGCTATGACGCCTTCTTGCAGAACGAGGTGGCTCTCTTGAGGTTCTCTGTCGACTTTGTCTGCATCGCCGGGTCGTTTGCCCCGGAGGGGTGGAGCGGGTGCGTCTTCCGTCCGCTGCTCTATGCCCCGACCGCCGCCGCCGCAGCCGCCGAGACCCAATTCGGCGGCCCGGTGCCTGTCCTCATCGGGGATGTGATCGCCGTGTATCCCCTCACCCTGACCGAAGCAGAGGTGATGGCCATCCCCGAGTCCTCGTACCAGGACCAGGAGATCAAGAAGTTCACCGCGAGTCTGGGCAAAAAGGGGGCCTCGACGGCGCTGGGGGCACCCACCCGCGACAAGGCCGGCGCCCGGCGGGCGGAGTGGCTCAGCAACATCATCGACATGAACATCATGCCCATCAACGTCCACGCCCTCATGCGAGGCATCCCCCTCGCGCCCCTGTACAACTACGCCTACACCTTCGAGCAGCTCACCTGCCTGATGTTTGGCCTGGCGATTGAGGCCCGACGCCCCGAGCCCAATGGGCCCCCCAAGGTGGCGACTACCACCCGCGAGATGTTCGTCGACCTTCTCCTCGACCCCTACATGGAGGTGCAAATCGAGCAGTATGGCGCGTCGACGGCGGTCTACAACAACCCGGGCGCGAATGGCCTGGTGTGGCGGATCTTCCGCGGCGACGACTCGCTTATGATGGGGCGACCGAAGTTCCTCAGCGACCAGCTGTTCAACAAGGCCCTCTTCGGCACCCTCTACGACATCCCGTTCGTATTCGAGGAGACCGGCCCCGCCGGGGCGGGACGGATGTCCCGCGGACGTCAGAAGACGCTGGCGACCGGCTGGGCGCCGGACGCGGCTAACCCGCTGGGCGCCTACCCCTGGAATGTAGGTCCTGGCACCCCGAACTACGCCGCGTTGAACGCAACCGCCGGGGTGAAGGCGCTGGCCTCTTCGCCGCAGTCCAAGAATAACTTCGGCCTGCTCACTTTCCCCCCCAACGAGGGAAAGGAGGGGATCATGTACGCGGACCCCGGCAGCACCAATGCTCTTGAGCGCATGAGGAATCTGGAAGCGGTAGGGAAAGCGCGCTTCGACACCCGTTTGGTCCGCAACCTCGTCTTCATCACGAATGTCCAGCGGGTGCTGCGGCTGCGGCTGAGCCAGGAGCTGACCGAGTACCGCAACGTCCTGGCCAAGAGCCACAGCGCGGTAAACCCGGGGATCACCGAGTACGGCACCATCCCCGCCGGAGCGCTCATGCGGGGGTACCCCGCGGGGCCGCAAGAAACGGCGAAGAGTCGCCGCTACGACAACGAGCAATTCTTCTTCGCACAATGAGCTTGCAAGGGCGCGAGCCTGCCCCGGCGGAGCCAGAGCCCGCCGGAAGGCCGCACCGCCTCAGCGCCGCAGGGCGCAGCGCGGGCCGGCGGCGCGCCGACCAGCATCGGGCGCCTTTTTTTGCGCCAGAAGAACCTGCCTCCCGGGCCGGCTCAGCGTTAGAGCTACGGGGGGGAAAGAATCGCCGGACCCGAGGATGGCCCGGAGGGGCGACCTCGAACTGACGGGGGTCCTCGCGACAAGCGACCCCCAGGGGCGCCTGCGGCTGTGCCTGGTCGACGGCCTCGAGGCGCGGGGGGGGGCCTACGATTCCTCGTGGCGGGCCCTCGTCCGCGCCGTCCCCGAGGGGGCGCCCCCCTCCGCGGCCGTCCCCTACCGCCTCGACCGCGGAGGGGCGAGCGACTCGGCGGGGGTGCGGGGGGAGTGCTGGGTCACCGTCCCCCCCGCCCGGCGGGCGCGGATAGAAGAACTCGCGCGCGCGCTGCGCGGGCGCGAAGTGCGGCTCACGGCGCGTCCTCGGCGCTACGCCTTCGACTCCCGGAGCGCGCGGAACCGCGGCGCGCGGGTCGAAGGGACCTCCTTAGCCTTCGTTGGCCTCGAACTCCTGGAGCCCGACCCGGCGGGACGGGGCTCGCGGAGAGAGGAGGGACCGCAGAACCGCGAACAGATTTAAAGTCGCTCAGAGGGGCGGTATAGGCGGCCTTGGGCGCCGGGGACCAGAGGCCCGCGGCCCTCGCCGCCCGGGAACCCGATGGCCGGCGCGCTCGAGGCCTACGACCCCGCCCGGGCCCCCGAGCCGTTCGGCCTCCACAACACCGGCGCGATCTGCCACTTCAATGCCCTCCTCCAGGCGCTCGCGGGGTGCACTTCCGTCGCCCGCGCCGCCCTCCGCCACCGCGGCTACCTCGCCCGCACCCGGACCGGAAGAGCTTTCCACGACTTCTTCTGGGCCACCGTCCCGGCGGGGCGCTCCGCCGGGGGCGCCCCTTTCGAGGCCGGCGTCGAGCTGGGCTCCCGGTCGGCGCGCCTCCTCGCGGCCCTCGTCGCCGACCTCCGGGCGCGGCGCCCCGCCTTCCTCTACGGCCCCTCCCAGGAAAGCGCCTCGGAGGGCCTGGTCCTCCTCCTCGACATGCTCGACGCCCCCGCCCGCCGCGGGGGCCCCCCCGAGGAGAACCCCATCGCCCGGCTGTTCTACCACCGCTACGAGGCGACGGTCTACTGCCTCGCGTGCCGCGCCGCCGTCTCGGAGGAGCTCGACGTCGCCGTCCAGTTCAACCTCTTCCATTTCGACTCCCTCTCCTTCCCCCCCGCCACCCCCGAAGAGTTCGGCGACCTCATCCGGGGCCACGTCTCCCCCCTCGAAGGGTACCTCTGCGAGCGGTGCGGGGCGCGGGGGCGGGGCGTCCGCCGCTACCGCCTGAGGATGGTCCCCGAGGTCCTCGTCTGCCTCTTCAACCTCTACGGGGGGGCCGGGCGCGCCCGGCGCTACTTCCCGGCCCGCCTCCCCCTCCCCGGGGAGGGGGGCGGCCTCCTCTGGTACCGATGGGTGGCTCAGATCGAACACGGCGGCTCTCTCCACGGAGGCCACTACGTCACCGCCGCCCTGCGCGCGGGGGGGCGCCCCTTCCGCTTCGACGACGAAGCCGCCGTCCCCACCGACCGGGCCGGCCCCGCGCCAAACGTGTATATTGTTCTGTACCACGCCGACTCCCCCCCCTCCCCCCCCAGCAGCTCGAAGAAGCTCCTGGCCCTCCCCCCTCCGCCCTAGGACAAAGGGGCGACTTTTCCCCCTCCCTATACGTCTCCGGCGATGACTCGCCTTTCCCCCCCGAAGCTCGCCGCCCTCGTTGCCGCCGTCGTCGTCCTCGTCGTCCTCGTCGCCGCGGGCCTGTGGTGGGCCTTCCGCGGCAAAGGGCCCGGCGGCGCCCCCGGCAGCGGCAACGGCAACGGCAGCGGCCCCTCCTTCGGGCCCAGCGGCGACTGCGCGCCCGCCGCGGGCGGGGCCCCCGGGGTGATCACGAACGTCAGCTTGACGGCGGCCCCCTGGAAGCTGCCGGTGGCGACCCTGCGCGCCGCCGCCGGCAGCGCCCCCGGGTTCGAACAGGCGGTCTATCCCCACCTCCGGGGGGTCCTCCAGAACTGGGACGCCGACGCCTGGAAGTACAAAAAGCGGACGGTCAGCGCGGCGGCGGTCCGCGCCTTCGTCGGCGCCCTGTTGGCGCTGAAGACCGACCCCTTCGGGGGCCAGCACCTTTCGGTGCCGTGGGGCGACGTCGGCCCGGCGTACCCGCAAGGGAAGCCGTCCTTCCTGGGGCTGAGCCAGCTGGCCGTGGCCTACCTCCTGGCCCGCTTCGCCATGCAGGACGACCTCGGCGGGGCCGCGGCGGGGGGCAGGACCGCCTCGAACCTGGCGACCGCCCTGGACCACTGCGGCGCCATGGGGGCCATCAAGGGCGACGTCCAGGCCTACTCCGTCTGGTCCCTCCTCGCCGTCGCCTCGGTGGACCTTTCCGCGGACGGGGGCCTCCGCGCGGGGTGCCACGTCATCTACGCCCGGGGCCCCTCGGGGCCGGGGGCCGCCGCGGACTGGGTCGACGCCGCGGCGCTGGCCAGCGCCCCCCTCCCAAGGGTCGGCGCCTGCGCCGTCCACTGCTCCAAGCCCGACGACCAGACGTCGGGCTGCAGCTCGGCGGACCTGTCCGACGTGCTCTGGAGCCCCCAGGGGGGCGCCCCCCTCCCCCCCTGCAGCGTCGGCGCCGCGGCCGACTCGATGCAGGCCCCCGTCGAAGGGCTGGGCGTCGTCGACGTCAGCGCCCAGACGATCGGGGGGGGCGCCTGGTTCTGCGGGCTGGCCCAGCAAGACGAGAGCTCGCCGACCTTCTACCCCGAAATCATCGTCCTCAGCATCTTCCTCCTCCCGCTCCCCCCCGACCCGCAGGGGCGGCTGGGCGTCAACCAGCTCCCCGTCCCCTGCCTCGTCTTCGGGTGCCGGACCTTCCTCGCCACCTACGTCCAGCTCGGGTCCCCCTGCGGCGGCGTCGACAAGAAGGCCCCCCTGTCGCCCAACATCATCCTCGCCTGCTCCTCCACCAGCCTCGCGGGGCACTCCATCTGCGTCTACCGCCGGTCCTTCGTCCCCCTCTTCGGCCCCAACGACCACGCCCTCTTCAAGCCGGGGGACCCCCCCTGCGGCCAGGCGACCCTCAACAACATCCGCTACCTCACCAGCTGGGCGGCGACGTCGATGTCCCCCGCGGGCTACGCGCCGGAGGTCTACGGGGCCTGGAAAGCCTCGTTTCGCGTCCTCGGGGGGGTCCCCTGGGGGGCCGGCGCCTTCCAAGGCTCGATCTCCAACTACTTCTTGGCGCTCGTCCTCGGCCTCGCCGCGGCGAACGTCGACGTCCGGAAGCTCCTCGGGGCGGAGTTCGCGCTGGATCTCATGTACTACTTCTACAGCTGGTTCTGCGACGCGGGGACGGGATTGGCCGGCCAGGGGTGCGCTCTCTGCTCCTACTGCCGCCCCACCACCCCTCCCCCCGGCGCCTTCGCCCTGCCGGGGGGCGCGACCATGCTTGACGGCCTGGACCAGTTCCCTGAGTGCTCCTTCGCTTCGCTCCCCTGCGGCAAGTGCGGGGACCCCGATAGCGAGATGCGCGTCGCCCTGGGGAAGCTGAAGGGGATGGACTTCGGCGCCCTGTGGGAAAAAATTGTCTACAAAGACCCTTCGAAGTGCAACGAGTACGCGCGGTCGGACAGGGCCTTGTCCCTCCTGTAGGCGCCTCACAGGGGGAGACCGGGCTTTGGCGGTGGGTTTCCTCCCTTGCCTTTCACGCAGTCCAGCCCGACCCTGCAGTCGCGGCGGCGCAGGCTCCCCCATCGCCTTTTTTCCGGGATCCATGGCGCAATAGCCGTCCTCGCAGCGATACCCTTGCTTGCAGTCGGCGCTTTTCTTGCACTCGTGGCCGCCGGCGCCGCCGTTGGTCGGCGGGAAGAGACCCGAGGGGAGGGGGCCTGGGTTCGAGGGGGGCCCCGGGGCGGGGCGGGGGCTTCCGGACGGATATATGATGATCCTACCAAGACGCCGACGAGCGCCACCGCCCGCGGGTTGATTTTCATGTTGCCTGCCAGCTGGTACGTCTCCCTATGATGGGGGGGAGGGAAAGCGCCGGGGCCGAGTTAGCTGGGCCCCCGTTTTAGGACGCACCAACCGCCCTCGCAGTAATAGTTTTTTCCCTTGCAGTCGGCGTCTTCCCCGCACTGGTTGCCGGGACGGATTATGGGGTCATGCGCGTGGGAGCGCAGGAAGAGCGCCACTGCGATCACTATGATCACCAGCACGAGGGCGCCCAGCGCCCACGCCCACGGGTTGGCTTTCATGCTGGCCGTCGGCCAGGACGCATTATTATGGGGAGAGGGAAAATCGGAGGTCGCCGCCTTCCGCGCAGCTATCAAGAGGGATTCGATGCCGAGTTTCTACAGTTTGTTGAAGCAGATCCCGGAAAAAGGAGGCACGCTTTTTTTCCGGAACGTGCTTGCTCAACCCCCAACCATGAACTCGGTCGCCTCGAGAGCATAGTCTTCCGGATCTTGGTCGGTGATAAAGAGCGGATTGTGCTGGGAAGGGGCGCCGAACCTGAAGGAGTAAATGCCCCACCCGTGGAAGTTGGAGACGGCGGCGGCCTCGTTGATGGTGTCGACCTTCATCGAGGTCTGACTCTTGGGGGCCACCTCGGAGTACCAGTTGGCCTGCTGGGCCCGCATCCGGGGGTCGGAGATGAGGTCGACGAGGGTGTCCTGGTAGTTGAGCGCCGACTCGGGGGCGACGACCCCGCCCTGGTTGGAGTAGTAGGGGGGGGGGCTCTCCTGGGAGGTCGCCTCGAACCAGGCCGCCCGCTGCGCCTCTTCGATCGTCTTGGGGGTCGCCGCCCAGTTGCGGTAGTTCTTGGCGAGGTCCTCGGCGGCGTAGCCGTGGTCGAGGCCATAGCTGTCGACCCCGACGGGGTCGGCCGGGGGGGGCGGGGCGTCGTCGTCGAGCCAGGGCGGGTGGGGCATCGGGATCACCGGGCCGGCGGTGGGGGGGCGGGCGCCCCCCGCGCCCTTCGCCGGCATGTGCCCCGGCTGCGGCCGCAGGGCGTTGTACCCCCCCACGGCCACCGGCCCCGGCCCCGGCCCGGCGGTGGCGGAGAAGCCCGCCTTGTTCCCCGCGGCGGGCATGGGGATCTTGGCGCCCTTCCCTAGCCCTCCCCCCTGGTAGAGGACGACGACCACGAGGAGGGTCACAAGCACTAGGAGGATTCCCTCGGCGATGAGCATCGCTACCGCGGGTCCGTGGCAGTGCGGGTATACCCGCGCCGGATCTTCTTATAAAGGGCGACGAAAAAAACGCCCCGCCCGGCTAGTAGGCCCCCCCGTGGAGGGGCAGGCCCAGCGGGGCGAGCCCTTGCGCCGCCTCCGCGATCGTCTGGCTGATCTCCAGGGCCGGGAGGGCCGCGGTGTGGCCCTGGCGGCGGTTCTTGAGCGCCACGAGGTGCGCCGCCAGCGCCCGGTGGCTTTCGCGGACCCGGTAGAGGCCCACCAGCGCGTACCAGCAGCGCCGCAGCCCTTCCAGGCGTTCCCGCTCCTCCGGGCTCAGCGCGAAGTGGAAGCCCGCCTCGGGCTCCGGCTCTTCGGGGGGGGGGTCGGCGCCCCCCGCGTAGGGGCCGAGCGCGGGGGTCCGCGCGTGCGCCCGCTGGCGGTAGCCCTCGACGACCCCGGCGATGCTGGCCTCGTAGCGGATCGCGACGTCGCCCATCTGGCCGATCTGGGCGGCCAGCCGGGAGCGGAGCTCGGCCTCTTGGCGGTCGAGCGCCGAGAGGACCAGGCCGCGGATCGAGGGCCCGGAGCGCCCGCGGAAGGGGGGGCCTTCGCGCGCGAGGAGCTGGGCCGCCGCGTAGAGCCGGCTGGCGGGGGGCGCCCCTTCGGCCGGCGCGAGGTCCTCCCCGTCGGGGGCGATCCCGAGCAGCGCCGCCGTTTCCCGCGGGAGCCTCGGGCTCAGCTGCCGCACCGCGCAGAGGCGGGCCTGCTCCGCCAGGGGGGGGACCCGGTCCCCCGTTTCCTCGGAGGGGAGGAAGAGGTGCCAGGCGAGGGCGTCGCCGTCGAGGACCTCGGCGAGGGGGCCCAGGGCGTCGCGGGCCGCCGCCTTGCAGGCCTGGGCGGCCTCCTTCCAGACCGCCTTGTAGGCCACCCCGTGCCGGCGCACCCGCTCGGGGTCTTCCCCGGACAGGGCGGCGACGAACCGGGTGAGGTACTTGACCGCCGCGTCCTGGGCCTTTTTGTCGAGCGCCTGCTCGTCCAGGGAGGCGGCGGGGGGCACGAACTGGTCCGCGTAGTTGATGAAGCGGGCGCAGAGGCCCACCACGTAGCTCCGGAGGTAGCGCCCCACGTCGGGGGCGATCCCCCCCGCCCGCGCCAGCTCGGCGTGCTCCATGACGTCGCCTTTGCAGGGGGTCACCCGCACCCCCTGGAGGTTGTGGGTGCCCAGCGGCGGCCGGAGGATGTAGGGGAACCGCTCCCCCGGCGCCGGGACCCAGAGCGTCGCCGCCTTCGGCTCTTCCCCTCGGGCCACCCGCGCGGCGTTCTCCGCCGCCTCGCGGGCCACCCCCGCGCGCATCCGCCCGACAAAGTTCTGGACGGCGATGTTGTTCCGGTGGGGGCGCCAGCACTCGGTCATCACGAAGTCCGAGAAGCTCCACTGGCCGGGCGCCGCGACCGCCCCCGCGAGGGCCCCCTCGACGATGGCGAGGAGGGTCTGGGTGTTGTCGACGGCGACCGACTGCCACATGACCCCGTGGCCGATTTTCTTCGCCAGCTCGGACACCCCCTGCTTCACCACCTCGATCCCCCGCACGAAGAGCTTCTTCGGGTGGAAGTTGGGCTCGGAGACGTGCGCCACGCCGAAGTACTTCTTCTTCCCCGTGAAGGCGACGGGGAAGAGGACCTCCTCGTAGGCCATCCGGAGACGGCGCGTCCCGTTGTCGGCTTCGAGGCGGCGGTTGACCGCGTCGCGCAGGGTGTCCATCTCCCGCATGGAGATCCGCACCATCCGGGCCCAGTACTCTTCGCGGCTTATCCGCCCGAGGGCGTAGGCGGCGTCCGCCCCGCCGAAGACCCGGGCCGGGCAGCTGAGGTAGAGGGAGTCGGTGTCGCCGTAGATCAGCTGGAAGTCCGCCGCCTCGACGAAGGCGGCCGCCAGCTTGATGTTGTACTGCCCCGCCGAGGTGACCCCCCCCGCCAGCGGGAGGAGGAACAAGGGGGAGAGGCTGTTCCCCGCCTCGCCGTAGAAGGTCAGCATGAAGGCTTTCAGCGCTTTCTGCTTGGAGTCGAGAGAGCGCGCGATGAAGTCGTTGAGGCGGTAGCGGGCCAGGTAGGCCCCTTCCTGCCCCCCCTCGGGGGCGGCCGCCACTCCCCGCAGGTGGCCCACGAGGGCCTCGAGGGCCGGAGCGGGGCCCGCCGCCGCCGCCCGCTCGGCGGCCGCGAGCTCTTCGGCGTAGGTCCAGCCGCCCTGCGACCGCTTCCCCTGGGCGACATCCATGAGCTCCCGCACCCCCTCATAGAGGGCCAGCCGCTTCTTGAGCGCGGCCCTCTGGTCGTAGAGCTCGGCGAGGATCCGGGGGTAGAGGCCCAGGGCCTGGGGGTCCTCGCCGTGGCGGATGAACCACCCTTCGACCGGGGCCTGGTCTCCCACCATCGTGAAGGACACGTGGTGGAGGTCGTGGCCCGCCTCCGCGAGCCGGGCCGCCTCCTCCGCGGCCCCCACGAACTTTTCCGGCGAGAAGTTGTAGGCGATGATGATCGAGGGGTACAGCGAGCTGAAGTCGAGGCCGGTCACCGGGCGCCCGGGGTGGTAGCCGGGGAGGGGGCCCGTCCCCTCCCCGCAGAGGTAGACGAAGATCAGCCGCAGGGCCTCGGCGGGGCACGCCGCGCGGCGGCCGCGGAGGAAGGCCCGCACCGCCTCCATCGCCGCCACCCCCGGGGCGGCGGGGTCGGGCAGCAGCCCTTTCTGGGGGTGGAAGACCCAGGCCCCGGGGTACTTGCGGTGCTCCTCGTCCCGGCGCGAGGCGATGTGGCTGGCGAGCAGCCCGCAGCGGTGGGCGTAGGCGGCGACCATGTTCTGCACTTTGTGGCCGCCCGCGTAGAAGACCGCGTCGGCGTACGACACGTACGCGAGCGTGGCCACTTCCCGGCGGTCCGCCACCACGCTCCTCTTGACGAGGAGCTCCTGGCAGCGCTGGGCGTCGTTCACGCAGTAGTGGGCCGCCAGCCGCATCTGGGCGGGGTCCCCCTCCTCGTAGATGCGCCACAGGCGCGTGTGGGTCATGTCCGCCTTGAGCGGGAGGTTGCAGGCGCGCAGGTAGAAGTCCAGGGACGAGCCCTTGCCCACTTCCGCCCGCGGGTAGAGCTGCATGAACATCACCCGCACGTCCATCGCCACCCAGCCCGGGACGTTGAAGAAGGTCACGCAGACGGAGTTGTCGCCCCCGCTGATCTTGATCCTCTTGTCCCGCGCGATGTTCCACTTCTGGACCCCCTCCTCCGTGGGGCGCCAGGGGGGGAGCGCCGAGACCGTCGACGCGTAGAAGGCGAGGAGCCCCGCCTGCTGGACCTTCGTGAGGACGAACGGCCAGTCGTAGTCCCCGTCGTTGAACCCCACGACGAGGTCGGGGGCGAAGTGGCGGAGCAGCACGGCGAAGGCGCAGAGGAGGCTCGTCTGCCCGGAACAGAGGACCGTCGTCCACCGCGCGTCGGGGGCGGCGCCCCGCCCCCCGATCAGACAGACCTGGTGGAGGGGGGCCGCCTCGGCTTTCCAGTGGAGGGACGCGCTGATCATGAACACGGTGTCCTCGGGGGCCGTCGCCACGGGGAGGCCCCCCTCCTTCCGCGGGGTGTGGGTCTCGATGTCCCAGCCGAGGACCAAGGTACGGTCCCGCAGGAGCGCGGGGTACCGCTGCAGGACTTCTCCCTGCCGCTCTCTCTCTTCTCGGGGCGCCATCGGGTCGACCAGCGGGACGAAGTGGACGACGTTCACCCGGAAGTAGTGCTCGCAGAGCGGGGAGCCCGCTCCTCCCCTCTTCCCCCCCTCCGGCCCGGCGGGGTGGGCCCCTCCGCGCTGGTAGGCGTACTCCCGCAGCTTCGCCCAGTCCGTCAAGACGAAGCCGTGGACGCGGGCGGCCATCCGGTAGTAGGCGGTGAGGTCGTCGGAGGCCGTCTCGTAGCCGCGGTCGTGGAGGAAATTTATCGCTTTCTTCCGCGTGGTGGTGTGGCCGTAGAAGAGGCGCTTCCAGCGCGATTTCTGCTCCCGGTAGCCGCGGAGGGGGTAGGCCTCCACCCCCCGGATGAGGTCGGGGAGCAGCTCGTCGTTTTCCACCAGCACCTGCCGCAGCTCCGCCTCGAAGTTCTCCGCCCCGTCGCGGACCCGGACGTCGAAGTAGACCTCGATCCCGTCCAGGACGACGTGGGCCTTCGAGCCGTCGGGGAGCGGGCCAAAGAGGTGGAGCTTGTAGGCGAACACGCCCCCGGCGATGTCTGCCTGCTCGTGGACGTCCACCGGCATGAAGCAGACGGCGCCCCTCGCCGCGAGCTGCTGTCCCAGCTTCTCTGTGGCGGCCGCCCCCCCCTGCCGGACCAGGTCCGAGCGGGTGAGGAGGCCCGGAATATTCAGAGAGGCTCCGTCGTACCGGAGGGGGGGCGCCGCCGGGGGGCCCTCCGGCTCGGCGCCGAGGTCGAGCCAGCCCCCATCGCCGCCGGAGCCCTCGTCGTCCGTCTCCTCGACGACGACGAGGGGCGCGTCTGCGGTAGAAGCCGTCATTTCACTGGATACCTCGGTATCCTCTCCTGTGTAGGGGTTCAAATCGCTCGCGAACGACCCATCGGGCGAGCCCGGGGTTTCTCGACTAATCCCCCTTAATTTTGAGGTGGTGGGGCCCGCGGGCGGCGCGGGGGGCGCGGGGGGCGCCGGTTTCCGCCGGAGACAGCCATCCTCCTGCCCAAGGGCCAGGAAGCAGCAATTTCCCATAGAAACCAGCAGGCCGGCATGGCAGTCCGGCAATCCCCGCCGCCCCCCGCTCTAATTGCGCCGCGGCTCTTTTGAAGCCCCAGAGGGCATAGTAGCGAAACTCCGGTTTGGGGGTTTAAAGGGTTCGCTGCGGGTTGGAGCACTTCGATGGTGATCTCCAGGAAGTGGACCCTTGGGTGGGGGGGGGTATGGGGGTAACTGCGCCCGAAGAAAAACAGGCTGGTAGTTCAGTTCTGCGGGCTTCGCAAGTATTCCAAGTACTTCGGTCAGAAACAATATGGAGGGTTTGATGAGGCAGGCGTGGCCGCTGAAGACAACCGTCGCCAGTATGCGTTAGTACACGGCCTGGTGAAGAACCTATGGAGAAGGCGTGTCGACCCAGAGGGCGAGGAATACATCGAGGTTCAACTCCAGGATGGAGAGGACAAGTGTTTCATCTGCGATCCTGAAGATCTTCCCTTGGTCTCGGCGGGTACTACGTCGAGGATACGGGGTCGACAACTTCTATGTGCACACTGCGTCAAAGAAGGTCATCTCGTTGTTTCACCGAAACCTTCGCCCCGAGTGGAAAAAGATCGACCATACCAACCGCGAGCCTCTCGACAATCGTCGTTCCAACCTCCGCGATGGGTCCGGCCCAGTAAACAACACAAACCAGGCCAAACGAAGAGACAACACCAGCGGGATCACGGGGGGCTACTGTTCGCAAACCAGGGCCTGGGTGGCGCAGATCCAGATCAATGGAAGGCACCACCGACAATTCTTCCGAGAAGAGGAGTACGATGACGCAAAAGAAGAGGCCATCGCCCAGCGCCGGGCTTGGGCCAAGGAAGCTGGCAACACCAACGGGGAGTGATAACTCACCCTGTGTTTTTTCAGATCAGATCTGGAAGCCCCGAATCATACAACGGTTGGTAGTCTATATTTGTGCCGCAGAAGATGACGTTGTGTTTCCCGAAGTCCTGGACTTCGTAGATCCCGGCGAGCTCAGCCTCGGCAATGATCCACCGGAACGCCTGCCAGAACTCGGTGGGGTGGTCGTATACCTCCACGGCGACATGGGTCAGCTCGTGGAGGGCGACGAACATGAGGGTGTTCATTTCGTGGAGGGTCGACTTCCCGTCTTTCGTCCGCAGGCACAGGGCGACGATCGCCCCTTTGTCGATCGTGTAGCTCGTGTCGCCGGTGGGGTCTTGGGGGGAGTTCTCGGCGAGGTTGTCGGGTGGGATCCTCTAGAGTCGACCTGCA
>JGI24918J38489_100782_pt1 | contig 18857 bp, 20 predicted proteins | sample LinPfosmplate6_FD_38489 | JGI IMG/M metagenome (IMG submission 38489)
CGAGCTCGGTACCCGGGGATCCCACCGTCTCATGTATTTACGAAATGACATAGCAAAATTAAAGCAAGATCTAACCATCCAGGTTAATTTATTGGATCATGATCTAACGTTTAAAACCCGTTGGGGCGTGTTTAGCCCAAGGGCAATTGACGAAGGTACGCAGCTATTTTTAAAGCATGTAGATATTCAAGAATCCGATAAATGTCTTGACTTAGGTTGTGGTTATGGTCCAATTGGTTTGGCGGTGGCTAAATCTTGCCCAAGGGGTGAAGTACATATGGTAGATAAAGATTTTATCGCCGTTGAATTGTCAAATACTAATGCTAAGCTAAATAATACTAATAATGCGCAAGCTTATCTTTCAGATGCTTTTTCTGCCGTTGGTAAGACTGATTATTTTGATCAAGTGCTATCAAATGTGCCTGCAAAAGTGGGCAGAGAGCAATTGAGTATTATTCTTTATGATGCTTATGACGCATTAAAACCAGGTGGAAAAATTACTTTTGTCACCATTAATGGTTTGCGTCATTTTATTAAGGATAACTTTAAATCCGTTTTCGGCAATTATAAGAAACTCAAGCAAGGGCAAAAGTATACAATTGCTCAAGCAATTAAATCATAAAACGATAATATACGAGTAAAATACTTGTAATTATTAATAATTAATACTCAGGAGTTAGATCATGGATGTAATGGAAAGAATTCAGCAACAAGTAGATAGCGCAGCAGTGGTGCTTTATATGAAGGGAACGCCTCAATTTCCACAGTGTGGATTTTCAGCAACAGCAGCACAAACACTAGCTTCTACAGGTATTGAATTTGCTTATGTAAATATCTTTGAAGATCAAGAAGTGATGCAAAATTTACCAGCATTTCAAGATTGGCCAACTTTTCCACAAATTTACTTCAATTCTGAATTAATGGGTGGTGGTGATATTATTGTTGAAATGGCTGAAATGGGTAGCTTGAAGGGTGCCATGGAAGAGGCGGTTGCAAAGTTCGATAAGTAACTAACTTTCTTCAACAAAGAGCGGCTATAAATTTTGTAATTTATGGCCGTTTTTTTTGAGCCAACTTTTGTCAGCCTTATAGTTTGGGAATATTTGCTCAACTAAATGCCAAAAATCCTTTGAGTGATTCTTATGAATGGTGTGGCATAACTCATGCACAATCACATAATCAATCACACTCATTGGCGCCATTATAAGTAAATAATTTAGGTTAATGTTGTTTGTGCCACTGCATGACCCCCATAAGGTTTTTTGATTTTTTAGCCTTACTTGGCTGTAATTAAGATGATACTTTTTTGCATAATATTCAAGACGCGGTAGTGCGATTTTTTTAAAAGCAGCTTTATACCAAGCTAAAAATTCCTGCTTTCCACCCGCATTAAAGCTGAATACTTGCCCATCAAACCCCAATTTTTTACCGTGGGTAGTATTAACACTTAATGAGTATTCACTACCCAAATATAAGAATTTTTCACCTTCTATATAGCTAGGTTTTTTAAGTATATTAGATTGAGAAGATTGTGATTTTTTTTTAATCCAGTTAGATTTTTCATCAATAAATTGTTCTATTTTATTAACCGATAATCGATTTGGCGCACGTACAACTAGCTCAGCATTGTTGTTAATTTGCAAACTTAAGGTTTTACGTTTTGATCGAATCAATTGGTAGTTCATAAGAGTATTTAACCCGATAAAAACACAGAAAATCACTCATTCGTAAAATTTCCTAAATTTTCTAATACAATTGCCTTTAGTGAATCACGCCTATCTTATCAAGGCTAAAAACCTATAAAAACACCTATTTAATCAATTAAATTGCCCATTTTTTACCTGTTTTGATACGGATAAAGCCTTTATTAAAGAGATAAGTATTTGATTTGGATTATTTCCAAAATTTTTTAAAAATCTAGTGGGCTTTTGGTACTGTAAAAAACTTTCTGTAAATTCAGCAAAGGCACTTGTTTTTATTTTTGCTTTAAAAGATAATTAGGGTCAGAGTGTAATTTATTCAATTTTTTTTAAAAATTTGATAGTAGACGTGAGTAAAAAAACATGTCTTTATATCGGTCTGAATTTGGTACAATATTAAGACTGAATTAAATGAAAGGATTTTTGCATGCAATTAGCTAATGATATAAAACCTGTTACTTATTTAAAGAGTAGAACCGCTGATGTGTTGAAACATATTAATGCGACCCATAGGCCTATGGTAATTACGCAAAATGGAGAGGCGAAAGCGGTTATTCAAGATCCTCAAAGTTATGAAGATATGAAAAACTCCATTTCTCTTTTAAAGCTTTTATCTGCTGCGGAAGAAGATATTAAAAATGGTAGTCTTCATAGTGAAGAAGATGTATTTAATGCGGCGGAAAGTCTTTTGAAAAAATGAAAAAAGTTTATAAACTTCAATGGACTTTAAATGCAAAGAACGACCTTTTAAACATAGTTAAATATATTGAAAAAGATTCTCCTCTCAATGCAAATGAGGTTTATTTAAAAATAAAATCAACAGCCAAATCAAGCAATTTTTTTCCATTAAAGGGTCGCATACTACCAGAGTTGCAAAAACAAGGAATTACTACTTATAGGGAAGTAATAACTGCACCATGGAGAATTATCTACAAAGTAGGCGGTGACATTGTTTATATAATGGCAATCCTAGATTCAAGGCAAAACCTTGAAGATTTGCTCTTGCAAAAACTACTTAAAGTATAAAAGTTGCACCCTTAAGTTTAATCAACCCAAGTTCTAGCATTTTCAAATATTCTTATCCATGGGCTACGTTCATCCCAATCTTTAGGATGATGAGAGTGTTGCACTGCTCTGAAGACTCTCTCAGGATGCGGCATCATAATGGTAACGCGTCCAGAATCGTTAGTAACACCGGCAGTTGCCAAGTCCGATCCATTTGGATTGTGAGGGTAGTTTTGGGTAATGTTGCCACTATGGTCAACGTACTGCATTGCAATATTACTTGCGCTGTTGCCATTAAAACTCGCCTTGCCTTCACCGTGTGCAATGGCAATTGGCATAGTTGATCCAGCCATGCCATCTAAAAATATTGAGTTTGATTCACCAATTTTAACGCTTGAAAAGCGTGCTTCAAATTGCTCTGATACATTACGAGAAAAACTTGGCCAATTTTTCGAACCTGGAATAATCTCAGTTAGATTAGAAATCATTTGACAGCCATTACACACGCCTAATGCAAAGCTGTCTTCACGATTAAAGAAGGTTTCGAACTCATCTTTAGCACGTGCATTGTATAAAATTGAACTTGCCCAGCCTCGTCCAGCGCCGAGCACGTCACCATAAGAGAATCCGCCACAAGCCACTAGGCCTTTAAATTCTTCTAACGAAACTCGCCCAGAAAGAATGTCGCTCATATGTACGTCAATAGCATCGAACTCAGCCTTGGTAAATGCAGCACCCATTTCAACCTGGCCATTAACACCTTGTTCTCTAAGAATGGCAATTTTAGGCTTAACATTGGTTTTAATATATGGTGTAACAACAGACTGATTTAGATCAAAGCTTAAGTCAGTTTTAATACCGCTTGTTAATTGACTAACTGCGTCAAATTCTTGTTGTGCACATTCTGGATTGTCTCTTAGTTTGGAAATTTCATAAGAAGTCGATGACCAAAGTGAATGTAGCTCAGAGCGAGATTGGCTATAAATGGATTTTCCGTTAGTGATAATTTCAATTGTATCAGTGGTGTTGATAGTTGCAATTGAATGTGTGCACTGCCCAAGACCAGCTGATACTAATGCATCATTTACTGCTTGCTTGTTTTCTGCTTTAACCTGAATCACACAGCCTAACTCTTCATTAAATAAATGCTCAATACTAGCATCTGTTGTAATATTTAATCCGCAGTGTGATGCAAAAGCCATTTCTAGCAAGGTAGTGATAACGCCACCATCAGAGCGATCGTGATAAGCACTAATTAACCCGTCTTTATTAAGCTGGTTGGTAACGGTGAAGAATGATTTAAATACGCTGCTATCATCAAGGTTTGGTGCGACGTTACCCACTTGATTATAAACTTGTGCCAAACACGAGCCGCCCATACGATTTTGAGCAAAGCCAAGATCAATTAATAACAACTCAGATTCTGAGTCTGTATCCAGTAAAGGTGTTATTTGACACCTTACATCCGGTGTTTTTGAAAAAGCAGTAATAATTAATGATAAAGGAGAAGTGACTGATTTATCAGTGCCACTCTCATCTTGCCATGAGCTTTTCATGCTCATAGAATCTTTACCAACTGGAACTGTTAAGCCCAGATCAGGACACAAATCCATACCAACTGCTTTAACCGCTTCAAATAATTTAGCATCTTCACCTTTGTGACCACTGGCACTCATCCAATTAGCACTTAGGCTAATATCGTGAATATCCTCAACGTAACCGCCAAGCATATTAGTTAATGATTCGCCAATGGTCATACGCGCTGCAGAATTTGCATCACACAAGGCAAGTGGGGTGCGCTCGCCCAAAGACATAATTTCGCCTTTATAGCCCACATAATCAGAAACAGAAATAGCACAATCAGCCACTGGCACTTGCCACGGACCCACAAATTGATCACGCGCAACCATGCCTGTTACACTGCGATCACCAATGGTGATTAGGAAGTTTTTACTGGCAACTGTTGGCAGCTGTAAAATTCTATCAATGGCATCATCAAGTTCGATGTTGCTAGTGTCTAGTGGGTTAAGTTCGATATTTTGTGTAATCGCATCAATACTCACTTTAGGTGGATTGCCAAGTAAGACAGACATTGGCATATCAATTGGTGTGTCTGCAAATAGCTCATCACTTAAAACCAATTCTTGCTCTTTGGTTGATTCACCCAATACAGCAAATGGTGCACGTTCACGCTTACAAATACGCTCAAATAAATCTAGACTTTCTGGAGCAATGGCAAGAACATAGCGTTCTTGTGATTCATTACACCAGATTTCAAGTGGTGACATTTGGTTGTCATCATTTGGGATGTTGCGAAGCTCAAAACGTCCACCACGTCCAGAATCGTTTACCAATTCTGGTAGGCCGTTGGATAAGCCACCTGCGCCAATATCATGAATTGAAATAATTGGATTGTCGCTGCCTAAATTGGCACATCGGTCAATTACTTCTTGGGCGCGTCTTTCCATTTCAGGGTTTGCACGCTGAACCGAAGCAAAGTCTAGATCTTCACTTTGCTCACCACTTTTAATTGAAGAGGCTGCGCCACCGCCTAAGCCGATCAGCATAGCTGGACCACCCAGAACAATAATCTTACTGCCGACAGGAATTTCACCTTTTATGATATGTTGTTCTTGAATATGACCCAAGCCACCAGCCAGCATAATCGGCTTGTGATAACCGCGAACATCACCATCAGGTGTTGCTTGTTCATAAGTGCGGAAATAGCCTAGTGTATTTGGACGGCCAAATTCATTGTTAAAAGCAGCAGCGCCAATAGGGCCTTCTAGCATAATATCAAGCGCTGATACAATTTGAGAAGGCTTGCCATGCTCAACTTCCCAAGGCTGCCCAGCGTTGTTAATTTTTAGGTTTGATACACTAAAGCCACACAAGCCAACTTTAGGCTTAGACCCCTGTCCTGTTGCGCCTTCGTCACGGATTTCACCACCTGAACCTGTTGCTGCACCCGGATGCGGAGCAATGGCAGTAGGGTGGTTATGAGTTTCGACTTTCATCAAAATTGCTCTGTGTTCGTTAGAACTTACATACTTACCTTGTTCGTCAGCATAAAAGCGTTCACCGTCATAGCCCGCCATAACAGCAGAGTTATCTGAATAAACACTAAGCAAACCCTCAGGGTGTTTATGATAAGTGTTACGAATCATGGCGAATAAACTTTTAGCTTGCTCAATATTGTCAACAGTCCAATCAGCATTAAAAATCTTATGACGACAGTGCTCAGAGTTTGCTTGTGCAAACATCATTAGCTCGATATCTGTTGGGTTGCGCTCAAGTCTGGTGAAGCTTTCAACTAAGTAGTCAATTTCGCCTGCAGATAAAGCAAGACCAAGTTCTGTGTTAGTTTTTTCTAATGCTGATTTTCCATCATTTAAAATATCAACACTTGAGAATGGTTGAGCTTCAAAATTATCAAATAAGGTGTGAGTATCTTCAATATTGCCAAGTTCAGATTCGGTCATCTTATCCATAACACAACTAAGCACTGCTGATTTATTGGTAATTTCATCATCAAAATGATAAATAGTCGCACGCTCAATACGTCTGATTTTGTTAATATCGCACAAGTGCACAATATCAGTTGCTTTGGATGACCAAGGTGAAATTGTGCCCAATCTTGGAATAACGATAATACTGGATTTTGCAGTGTTGGCAGACAATGCTTGCGTGTAAGACAGTAATTGATCAAGGTGTTTTTTTTCTACCTCTGTCAGCGCATCGTTAAGATCAGAAAAATGAATAAATTCAGCACTTAGTAAATTTAACCCAGGCTGCGCTTGAGATATTTTTACTTGTAAGGCCTTTGTTTTAAAAGCGCCAAGAGCACTAATACCTTGATGGGTATGAATCATAATTGCGCCATTACCTCATCTGAAATATCGGCATTATGATACACCTCTTGCGTGTCGTCTAAATCTTCTAAACGATCAATGAGTCTCATGAATTTTTCAGCATCTTGAAGATTAAGCTCAACTCGCGTAGCTGGCTCCATAGTAACTTCAGAATGACTTGCTTCAAGTCCCACATCAGAGAGCGCATCTTTCACCGTAAAGAAGTCTTCAGGTGTGGTGATAACATCAATAGAACCGTCATCATTAGTAATAATATCATCTGCGCCTGCATCAAGTGCGGCTTCCATAATTTGATCTTCATTACCCGAAGTAAAACTAATAAAACCTTGTTTGTTAAACAAATAAGCCACCGAACCATCTGTGCCTAAATTTCCACCATGTTTTGAGAATGCATGGCGCACATCAGCCACAGTGCGGTTACGATTATCGGTTAAAGTGTCAACCATAATAGCGGTACCACCAAGTCCGTAACCTTCATAACGCACTTCGTCATAATTTTCACCATCCAGATCACCAGAACCACGTTTGACCGCACTTTCGATCGTGTCACGCTTCATGTTGGCAGCCAGAGCTTTATCGATTACCATGCGTAGAGAAGGGTTGTTTTCAATAACGCCGCCACCCACTTTAGCAGCAATCACAATTTCTTTAATTAATTTGGTGAATATCTTACCACGCTTAGCATCTTGAGCGCCTTTTCGGTGTTGAATGTTATGCCATTTAGAATGTCCTGCCATGTTCGATGTCTCCGAGAATACGAGTAATTAAGATTTTACCTTTTATGCAGTAAAGTCGAGTAATTTTTGAATAGATTCCTTTGCTTTTTTGGCAACGGTTAAGTCGATTAATATTTCATTTTTTTTAGTTTTTATGACATCTAAGCAGTTATCTAAAGTGTTCATTGCCATCCACTCACAATGTGCACAAGATTCACAGTCTGCGCCTTCACCCATAGTGGGCGCTTCAAGTAGTTTTTTGTGTGGTGCCACTTCATGCATTTTATGAAAAATACCATTGTCAGTAGCAATGATAAAAGTAGATTCGTTTCTATCTTTTACGGCATTAATGAGTGCGGTAGTTGAGCCAACCACATCGGCTAAATCTACCACAGATTGAGGGGATTCAGGGTGTACCAATACAGCTGCTTCAGGGTATTTGGCTTTTAAAGTTTGCAAAGCATCTGCTTTAAAGCGCTCATGTACCACGCAAGATCCTTGCCATAAAAGTATATCGGCATCCGTTTGAGTCTGCACATAGTGGCCTAAGTGTCTATCAGGCGCCCATAAGATTTTCTCTCCTTGATCGTGTAAATGCTTAACCACTTTAAGCGCACTCCCCGAAGTCACTACCCAGTCAGCACGCGCTTTAACTTGTGCTGAAGTGTTGGCATAAACCACTACTTTTCGATCTGGGTGCTGATCACAATATTTGGAAAATTCATCGATTGGACAGTCTTCATCTAAAGAGCAAGTAGCGCTTTCATCAAGCACCAAAACAGTCTTTTCAGGAGAAAGGATTTTTGCCGTCTCACCCATGAACTTAACACCTGCAACAATGATAGTGTCTGCATCGCAATTTTGTCCGAAGCGTGCCATCTCTAATGAGTCAGAAACAAGGCCTCCGCTTTCTTGTGCTAAATCTTGTAAATCACCACTGACGTAATAATGCGCAACCAGTACAGCGTTGCGAGCCCTAAGTTCGGCTTTTATTTGATCTTGAATTGACACGCTACTTGTTTATTGTTTAGTCTTTTTCTGGCAAGCTCACTTTAACACTAAGCTCTCTAAGTACTTTCCTTGGCACACTAGCAGGTGCATTGGTTAATAAACAAGCTGCAGTTTGGGTTTTAGGGAAGGCAATAACTTCACGAATTGAATCTGTACCAGTCATAATCATTACTAGACGATCAAGGCCAAATGCCATGCCACCATGAGGTGGGCAACCATATTCAAGGGCATCAAGCAGAAAGCCAAATTTATCTTTGGCTTCATCATCAGAAATACCCAGAAGCTTTAATACGGTTTGTTGCATTTCAACTTGATGAATACGAATCGATCCACCACCTACTTCACTACCGTTAATGACTAAGTCATAAGCACGAGAAAGCGCTGTATCAGCTGTACTTTCTAATGTTTTAGCATCGACACTTGGTGCGGTGAATGGATGATGAATTGCATTTAGAGAGCCATCACCATCAACATCAAACATTGGGAAATCAACTACCCATATAGGTGCCCATTGTTTATCAAATAGATCTAAATCCTTAGCTAATTGTTCACGCAAGTTACCCAAGGCCTCATTCACAATTTTGGTTTTATCTGCACCAAAGAAGATGATATCACCCGTTTGTGCGCCAGTCATCTCAATCACTTTGGCAGTTACATCATCACCTAAAAATTTTAAAATTGGTGAAGCAGGGCCGTCTTCATTCAGTTTGATATAAGCTAAGCCTTTGGCACCATAGATGCTTACGTATTTGGTGTATTTATCAATATTTTTACGACTAATGGTTGCACCACCTGGTACTCTGAGTGCGGCAACACGACTCTCAACATCGTTGGCAGGGCCTGAAAATACCTTAAAGTCAACACCTTGCATTAGCTCGTCCATATCAGTGATTTGCATAGAAATACGCATGTCAGGGCGATCAACACCATACAAACTCATAGCATCTGCGTAAGTAATGGTTGGAAATTCGGCGGGCAGGTCAACATCAATGACAGACTTAAACATGCCACGTGTCATTTCTTCCATCATTGCCATGATTTCATCTTCGTCCATGAACGAAGTTTCAACATCAAGCTGGGTAAATTCAGGCTGACGATCGGCACGTAAATCTTCATCTCTGAAACATTTAACGATTTGATAATAACGTTCAAAACCTGACATCATTAACAGCTGTTTGAACAATTGCGGTGATTGTGGTAGGGCAAAAAACTCACCTGGATGAGTGCGTGAAGGTACTAAATAATCACGCGCACCTTCAGGGGTGGCTTTGGTTAAAAATGGGGTTTCGATATCCAAGAAATCATTGTTATCCATGAATTCACGCATAAAGTGTGTAACCTTTGAACGCAAGCGCAAGCGCTGTTGCATTTCATCACGACGCAAATCTAAGTAGCGGTATTTAAGGCGAACCTCTTCGGAAGTATCGGTTGAATCAATTTGAAATGGAATAGGCTTAGAGGTATTAAGAATTTCAATCTCATCGGCCACAACTTCGATTTCACCGGTGGCTAATTTTGGGTTAATCAAGCCTTCACCGCGCGCAATAACTTTACCTGTAATTTTTAGTACAAATTCCGATCGAACACCTTCGGCAATCTCAAATGTTTTTTTATGTTCCGGATTAATAACTACTTGAGCAATGCCACGCTTATCGCGCATGTCTAAAAAAATAACGCCACCATGATCACGACGACGATTAACCCAACCGCATAATTCAACCGTTTGATCGATATTGTCTTTGTTTAATTCGCCACAATAATCTGTTCTCATAAATTCATCCTTTGTTAGGTTCCTTGATCAGGTGCAACCACACCTGTAGATATAACTAGTTTAAAAGCATCATCGACGCTCATTTTAAGTTCAATGACGTCTTTTTTAGGCATCATAATAAAAAATCCAGAGGTTGGGTTGGGCGTTGTTGGTACGTATAAATTGATAATTTTTTCGCCAATAATTTTTTCCACTTCACCGTGGTAGCTTCCTGTTTGAAAAGCAATGGTCCACATGCCTTTGCGAGGGTACTCAACCAATAATGCTTTTTTAAAACTTTCTCCGGATGGGCTCAAAACTGTGTCGGAGAGTTTTTTTAGAGCGTTGTAAATACCTCTAAATCCAGGGATTTTATTGAGTAATTTTTCCCACAGTTGTAATAATTTTCGCCCAATAAAATTATTAACCAATGCGCCAGTGACCAGCATGATTAATATAACCCAAATAATGCCTGATCCGGGAATGGTCTTGTCTAAATTGAATAAGGCTTCTGGTAGATACTGTGGAGGAACGATGTTGTTAACCAGCTCTAAAAAGAATGAGATAACCACAATGCTTAGGCCTAATGGAATCCAAAAAAGCAGTCCAGATATGAAGTAGTTTCTTAAGTTTTTCAAAGGGTATAAATGCAGAACAATAAAAACGTTATTTTAGCATAAGCGTATCACTCTCTTCTTCTCTAAGCGTTAGAATGTCACAACCATTTTCTGTAACCAAAATAGTGTGTTCCCATTGTGCTGAAAGTGAGCGATCTTTAGTAGTAACTGTCCAACCATCTACTTTAGAAGTGGCAACTTCATAGCTACCAATGTTGACCATAGGCTCAATGGTAAATGTCATGCCCGGCTCAAGAATTGGGCTAGAATCTGAATTTCCATCATTGTAATGCACAACTTGGGGCTCGGCGTGGAACTCTAAGCCAATACCGTGTCCGCAATAATCATGCACAACGGAGCAATTATTTTTATCGGCGTGCGCGCCAATAGCCTTACCGATTTCACCCAAACGAACGCCAGGCCCTACTTTATTAATGCCAATGTACATGCACTCTTGTGCAATTCTACAAATACGCTGAGCTTTAACACTGGCTTTACCAATGATGAACATTTTAGAAGTATCGCCATGGTAACCATCCTTGATAATGGTAATGTCTATGTTGACAATATCTCCCTTTTTGAGTATTTTATCTCCAGGAATCCCGTGACAAACCACGCTGTTAACACTGGTACAAATTGATTTTGGAAAACCATGATAATTCAGTGGCGCAGGAATGGAGTTTTGGACATTAACGATGTAATCATGACACAGATTGTCTAGCTCATTAGTGCTAATGCCTGCTTTAACATAAGGGTCTATCATGTCAAGAACGTCTGCTGCCAAACGACCGGCAACTCGCATTTTTTCTATTTCATCGGCAGATTTGATTGCAATGGCCATAAAAAACTACGATCTATTCATGGCTCGTTTTTCTAAGGCTTCAATTCGATCTTCTAGTGGTGGATGTGAAGACCACAGATGCATCAAACCTTTTTTAGGTTTTTCGCCAATACCAAAAGCAGCTAATTGTTCAGGTAGTGGCTCTGGTTCTCTTTGTGCTAGGCGTTTAAGTGCATTAATCATATTTTGATGACCCGCTAAATCAGCGCCACCCGTGTCGGCCACAAATTCACGTTTTCTCGAAAAATACATCACAATTACAGCCGCAAGAATGGAAAGGATAATTTGTGTAAAAATTACCGTTACAAAATAACCAATGCCATAACCACGATTATTTTTCAAAATAACGCGATCAACCACGTGACCAATAATGCGTGATAAAAATACCACAAATGTATTAACCACACCTTGAATCAAGGTTAGAGTTACCATATCACCATTCGCAACATGACTCATTTCATGGCCTACCACAGCTTCGATTTCACCTTGCGCCATGGAGTCTAGCAAGCCTTGAGAAACCGCCACTAAAGCTTTATTTTTGCTCATTCCTGTGGCAAAAGCATTCATCTGTGAGGATGGAAAAATAGCCACTTCTGGCATTTTTATACCGACAACTTTGGCCTGTTTTTCAACCGTTTTAATCAGCCATTTTTCCATGTTAGTGCTTGGACTGGTAATCACTACAGCACCCGTCATGCGCTTAGCCATCCATTTAGAAATAGCCAGTGAAATAAACGCACCACCAAAACCAATTACCCCTGAAAAGACGACCAATGCTTGCACGTTTAAATCAGAACCATTTTGTTGAAGTAAGCTGTCAACCCCTAATAGGCTTAGAGTAATGCTTAAAACCACCATAATGGCAATGTTGGTCATTAAAAATAAAAAGATTCGTTTCATGTTCCTTCCTGCTTAATAATAATTGAGTACTAGATGTGGGTATTATCTTATAGATTCAACCTTATTGGGTTACAATGAGTGTGATGATTAGATATTTTTTGTTGCTGGTTTTGCTCTTATTCGGTTTTGTTGCTCAAAAATCCGATCAAAGTGTTGCAGTTCAAGAGGATAGTGTCGTTGTTCAGCAGAGCGATAAAGATGTAAAAAAACAATCTTATCCAGAAAAAGAAGAACCTGCTATTTGTGAAAACTTAACAGTAGCTGAATGTCTGACCATTATCATTCCTGCGATCTGGGATCGTGAAGTAGAGAAAGATTGCTCTTAGAGTTTGATTCTTTCGTCTTGGTTTAGTTTGATCTTTACAGTTTGCTTATCAATTGGGCAATTAAAAATAAGTTGAATGGCTTGTAGTTGTAAATCTTCTGGATGATTTTTTGCAGCATTACCGTACAATCTATCGCCAATAATAGGGTGGCTAAACTCACTCAAATGTTTTCTAATTTGGTGTTTTCTTCCAGTTTCTATTTTTACTTTAAGTAATGATTTGAATTTTTCAGACTCTAAAAGAGTGACATGACTAACGGCATTTTTGCCATCAATAGGCTTTTCAAGGGTAATTTTTTCTTTAGTGAATTTTCCTTCAACAATGGCTAGGTAAGTTTTATCAATATTTCTATCGGCAAACATTTTAGATAAATCACGAGCCATATTTTTAGTATGCGCTATCAGCATCAACCCGCTGGTGGCACGGTCAAGTCGATGCACTAAGAAAGTAGGGCGATCTAATTTTTTTTCAACCAATCGTGTGAGTGCACAATGATCCCCCCATTTAGACCCTTGAGAAAATACACCCGCAGGCTTAAACCAAACACTGTAGTCGTTTTTATCGAGCAATAATTGAGGTTGGGAAGCGACCGATGATAGGATTTTTTCGTTAAAGTAAACAAAAACCTTATCACCAATATTCAACGGTTTTTTAACACGCCGTAGGCGATTGATTTTTTTACCTCGTTTTAACCAAACACAACCTTTATCCATGGCTGATTTAAGTACTTGCTTTGACAGTGGCAATTGACTGGATATTGCATCGATAGCAATTTGAGATTCTTGCTCAATAATAATTATTTTTTCAATGATTTGAACCATCTTATTCATTTTATAGACTTGATAAAAAATAAAGCAACGACTTGTTAAATTTGCAATTCAAGTTTAGCTTGTGTATAGTGCTGAGCAACAGGGAGGAAAAACCCATAAGGCAATTGCGCTTTTACGGTTAACTATATTTATAAAATACCAACTAGTGAACGTTCGCTAGGCGTGGATTTATTTTTTTATTTTGGTGAGGAAGGCATATGTACAATCGTATTTATTTAGTAGCAATCCTAGGAATGGTTGCCATGTTATCTGCTTCTTTTGTAAACGCAGATATTTCAATTGGCACAAATAAATTTTTTGGAAACGATAAAAATTCTCAAGGATTTGTTTCTGCAACAGTAAAACCAAGCACCAATTCTAACAATCTTGTTTTGGCTTTGGACAGTGGATTAAAGCAAAAGATTCGAGGCATGGATGATGCAAGTGTTAATATTGATTTAGGTTTAGATAATCTTAATTCTGATTCCACGAACAAGTTAGCTCCAAGCATCGAATATTCTTTATCCGTTAATTTTTAATAAAAATAAACAGAACATCAAGCCCAAATAATTTAAAAAATTATTTGGGCTTTTTACTGTTAAAAAATAAAATAAATAAAAACCCCTGATATAGTGGGGCGAGAAAGGGGGTTTGAAACTCATGTGCATGATGCTATACACCAGTAAACCCTAGTACTAAAGCATTTTTAAAATTCAACTTGGTGCATTTTGGTAGGATTTGGAGAGCATGTTGTCAAAATGTTGTCATCGATTTTTTTTAGACAATTAGGGTAAATAAATTAAACCCAGTAATCAAAGTAATAAACAACCCTAAAGACAAAAAAGGAATAAACGGAGTTTCGATTTCTTTTTTGACCATCAAGCCATAAACCGCAGGAATGAGTGCCAAGATGGCGGCGAGAAATATGGCGGATATTCCTAAGTGGATCCCTAGCAAGCCACCAATAGCGCCAGCGATTGGCATATCTCCTTCGCCCAAAGCCCTCTGATTTTCAAGTTCTTTATTTTTGGTAATTTTTGCCTTGATGGTTTGAATATAGAAGGTAAGAATAAGCTCTAGTAAAACAAAGCCACCCATAAAAATTAAGGTGTTTTTCCAATCACCAACGCTCAAAGTGAGTAGCAACACAATAATTAACAAATAATCTGGCACTGCCTTGTATTTAAAATCAATGAATGAAAGCACAATCAACGTGTAGAAAAGTGCAATGGTTAGTATCAAATCCACATCAAGCCACTGATGTTGATAAAGCAATACAGTGACTACGCCAGTAATTAGCTCAACGATTGGATAAACAACAGATATGCGCTCAGAACAATTTGAGCATTTTCCTCTTAAAAATAAATAAGAAAACACAGGAATGTTTTCATACCACTTAATTTTGTGTTGGCAGTGAGGGCATTCTGACCCTATTGGGTTAAACAATGAAATTTCTAAAGGCAGGCGATAGATCAAAACATTTAAGAATGATCCAAAAATTAGTCCGATTGCAAAGGCTGCTAGTAGTTCCATTTGTGCCATTCTATCCTAATACCCACTTATTTAGTGCTACAATACAAATTCGTATAAGTAGTAAGTCATCAATTTTTTGGGGAAGTCGATGTTTGAAATTATAGAACGATACGCCAATGAGTACAAATTCTCTGATATTCATCTTAAGGAAGATCAGCCGTTAATCCTGCGTATTAATGGTGAGATGACCAAGCCGAGTGATGATATTATCTCTGCGCAAATGCTCAAAGAGTTTGCTGATAAAGCGCTCACAGAAGATCAAAAAACCCACCTTGAAGAAATTCGTGATGTTGACCTAGCTATCGAAGTTGGAGATTATCGTTTCCGTGTTAATTTCTTTTATACTTCAGGTGGTCTTTCAGCTGTACTTAGAAAAATCGAAACCAAAATTCCAACTATGGAAGCGCTTAATCTGCCTTTCATTATGCAGGAAATGGCTGAAAAGCCTAACGGTTTAATCTTAGTTACTGGTCCAACTGGTTCGGGTAAATCTACTTCTCTCGCCGCACTGATTGGTGAGATTAACGCCACACGTAAAGGCCATATTCTTACCGTGGAAGATCCGATTGAATACATTCACCATTCCAAGGAGTGTGTCGTATCACAGCGCGAAGTCGGGCGTGATGCGCATTCATTTGCCAGTGCTTTACGTGCATCACTACGTGAAGATCCTGATGTGATTTTAGTGGGTGAAATGCGTGATCGTGAAACCATTCAATTGGCGCTTACCGCCGCTGAAACCGGGCATTTAGTATTTGGCACATTGCATACTTCAGGTGCACCTAATACTGTTAATCGAATTATTGATGTATTTCCTGCAGGTCAGCAAGGTCAAGTTAGATCCCAGCTATCTCAATCATTACACATGGTAATTACACAGAGGTTGTTTAGGCGTATCGATAAAGATGGAAGGATTGCTGCTTTTGAGGTAATGATTTGTAATGCTGCAATTAGGAATTTAATTCGTGAAGGTAAGATTCATCAAATTACAAATGCAATGCAAACTGGACGATCAGAAGGTATGGTTACTATGGATAAAGCAATAGAAGAGTTAGTAAATACTGGAAAGATTAATGAACGTGATGCAAACTCACACTAAAGCCTTTACTTTAATTGAAATTATTACTGTAGTTGCAGTAATTGGTATTTTGGCTGCAGTAATGTCTCCAAAAATTGACGGCTGGATTGGAAAATCTAAAATTAGAACAGCTGCAGATGAGTTGCAGCAGTATCTTTATTTTATGAAGGGTGAAGCGTTAAGTAGAGGTGTAGTAATTAAAACTGAGATTAGTGAAGAAGACAATTCTATGGCAATATTTTCATCCGATGAACTAACAAGTAGTTGTCAAAGTAGCGATGTCACTTGGGGTAATATTAATAATAATCTTGACTTTAAAAATATAGAATTAATTTCAGAAGTTGATAATGATGAATTGTGCTTTTTCCCTGATGGAAGTTCAAATGGCGGGACGATAACACTTAAGTCAAAACACGGAGAATATGAAATTGGGGTTTTGTCAGCCACTGCGTTTATAGAAAATAGAAGAATAGAAGAGTGAGCACTCGAATATCAAAAGATGGATTCTCACTCATGGAGGCGGTAGTCTCCATTGCTATTGTGTCTATTGGCTTTGTGGGTATTTATTCTGTATTTGTAGTGGCTGAAAAATCATTTGCCAAAACTTTTGAAAAAAATCGTCTTATTCTGACAGCTAGCTCAATGATTGAAGATATTGGTAGTGATCAAGCTAACATAAATGATTTTAAAGACATGAGTCTTGATCAAACCAATGATTTGTATGATGATCTTGAGAAAGAAAAAAAACTTAATAAAATTAGAGGTAAATGGAAAAAAAGATTGGACAAAGCAAAGCATAATGGTGCAGATGAAGCGCCAACCAAGTTAAAAGACACATTAATAGGAGAAGACCAGCAAGACTTGCTAACCGTAGAGATGGAAGGCGGACAAGGTACAAAAGTAACGTTTCATAGGTTGTTCAGGAAGCAGGAAAAGTGATGACAAGGAAAATGCGTTCAGCTTACACTTTAACTGAACTTTTAGTGGCAACTGCCGTTGGATCTATTGTAATGGCAATGGCATTTTCTTCATTTTCAGTTATCAATCAAAAATATCAAAAATATTCAGATTTATCCAATCTTCATCGTAGTTCAACTCAAGTATTAAATATTATCACTAGAGATCTACGTATGGCCGGTTATCAAGACCTTGATACAGTTAATGGGTTAATTACATTAGCTATTACCACTGAAAATGATGATAGCGATATAGGTGCTGATGCTATTACCATTGTTTACGATACAGATGCTCAAAACCGAATTAAGGTTAAATATTATTTATTACCCTGTCAGGATGCTGGCCAATGTACTGAAGAAGGCCGCTACCGACTGTACAAAACCAAGTGGTCAAAGGTTAATGGTAGTTGGCAAATGAGCGCTGATTATGAACAACAAGCCGTTGTTGATTACATAGATGACCTGCAATTTCAATACAATATGACAAATGGTGACAGTAAAAATACTATTGAAAGTGATGAAATAAAAAATGTGCGCAGCATTGATGTTTCTATATTAATGCGCACTGCACGTAAACATAAGAAAGATGACGGTAATTATATACATGAGCTGGAAGATAATGACACAACCCTAGAAGGTGGCTATATTCGAGAGATTTTTTCCACCACGGCTTATACGCGTAATTTAGAGCTTGGAGGTTAGGGTGAGACAGCAGCGCCAAGCGAGTATTCTTTTTATCTCTATTCTGATACTCACTGTAATGGGCGTACTAGGTGCAACGATATTATTTCTTGCTGAAAAAGAGCGCAAAATCATTGATAGCACTCAATCACAATATGACACACTATATGCAGCAGAAGACTGCATAGAACAAGGCATGCAATGGTTAGAAAAACAAAATGTTATGGGCAAGATACCGCTTGCACTATTAGGCACGGAGGATTATGTCACAGTACATGAGGGCAATCTAGAGTTTGATACCACTACCGATAGTCAAAAGAATATCAAAGTTGAGTGTGGCTATATTATCAAAGAGAGAGGTGTTGGTTCAGTGGTACAAGGCAATGATATTGGCGAGGCTTATGGTTACACCAATCCAGATTTAGGCAAGCAGTTTTATTATGAAGTGCAAAGCACTGGCACATCAACTGGCAGTGCTAAAAAAGTAGTGGAGGTCAATGCAATTTATGGGCTCTAATATCAATACAATTCGTTTTTTTATCGCCACTTTGCTATTATTAATGGGGCAGTATGCCTTTGCAAAGACTGATATTTATGCATCTAACGGTTATTACACTAGCACCGTTACTTGGGAAAAAAGTAAGTCGCCTTATGTTCTGCATGTAGATGTCAATATTGAAAAAAGAGGTACGTTAATTATTGAACCTGGGGTGGAGGTTGTAGGCAAATGGAAAAAGATTAAAGTGGGCGGGCGGCTGTATGTCGGGTATGTAGAAGGGCATAAAAATGATAGCCCTAAAAATGAAAAAGTAACTATAAAAAATGCATATTTAGAGGCTGCAGGTATTGGTGATCGAATCATGAACCTGTCTCATCTAAACATGACCGGAGGATCTATAACTCTTAGTAGCCGTGAAAGGGTTTTGACTCGAGACTTTAATCTAACTAACTCTTCACTAAAAAATACAAATATTAACTCTAATAAAGCACAAGGTAATATAACACTAGATAATAATAAGCTTGATAATAGCCCATTTTATTCTAATGAGGATGGTATGGATC
>JGI24918J38489_100357_pt1 | contig 18504 bp, 21 predicted proteins | sample LinPfosmplate6_FD_38489 | JGI IMG/M metagenome (IMG submission 38489)
GGATGGTGACTTCGCCTGCCTGTTTGAACACCAGGGTCAGGGGAAATGTCTGGCCGGGCTTCAACGGCTTGTTCAGACCCATCATCATAACGTGATAACTACCGGGCTTGAGCATAGCCATGCCGTTGGCAGGCACCGGCATCCCATGTATATGCTTCATTTTCATGATGCCGCCTTCGGAAACGGTCTGGTGTAGCTGAACCTTCCTGGCCACATCCGCGCGCACGTCCACCAGCTCGTCAGCCGCACCCATATTGTGAATGCTCATAAAGGCACCACCACTTCGCGGGGTGCCCCGGGCCCAGGCGTCCTTGATCGTGATGGCACCTACCTTGTAGGTTCCGGCATGTTCCGCCGCATGAGACGACGCCATACCAACCAGGTTGGTGGCGACCATGGCCAGGGCCACGACAAGAGCAAAGACAAGTGCTGCCATCGGCGCCAGACGCCCCAGTTTTGGCAGGTTTAACAGTCGAAGTTTTGATTGTCGGATTGTTACGTTTTTCATCATCTGAATTCTTTCGCAATGGTCGCCTGATCAACGCTGGATCGATGTATCAAACATCGACACAGGATTGCGTCATCAACATGACGACCGGTCATTTATATAAGGGAAAGCGGAAAGGTCTCAGACGAGGTGCGGTGGTCCACGTACGGAAAGCATCAGCACCGGACGACGATCCAGCCAGCCGGAAGACGACGGCACATCACCGACGGTGCGCCCTTTGACCAGTGCCACAAAGTCAGCAACCGGTGCCAGAACGGATTGCCCGAACAGACCCGCCGTACAGACATCACAGGCCGCAATGTCACGATCAGCCCCTGGATCAGACAAAGGATCAACCGACGGCAAACCCTGATGCAGCGGCATGATGCCGGTGGACGTACAGATATAAATCGTGGACTCAGACTCAGCCGCCTGCAGCATCTGGCCCAGCGGCACCAGCGTCTGCATCACCAGGGCAAACAACGCCAGCCACGCAGCCGCGCGCCTTTTACGTCTGAATAAAGTCCCGAACGTCAAATCAAGCCTCATTTGGCCAGGTTAAATCGCGATGCCACCTGGGCACCTTAGTCAAATATATAGCGCACGACGCGACCAGGGACCATGCAGCATTTTGACGCGGGGACTTGAGGGGTGTCCGTTAAACCATGCATAAGCTGAAATTCCAATTTCTGAATTAGACAAATTCTGGACAAGGGCATATCTTATCCAGATTACGTTGGTAAATTTTTCCGGGGGGACACAGTCATCGCAAGTCACAAGGGTTATCTGCTTATTGCCGATATTTCCGGCTATACGGCATTTTTAACATCGTCCGAGCAGGATCATGCCAATCCGATCCTGCATTCGCTTCTGACCTCACTGGTCGAGCAAGTGGGTGATCCCTTGCACTTTTGGCGCATGGATGGTGACGCCGTGCTGGCCTATTCCACCAATACCGAATTTCCATCCGGTGAGGTTTTTCTGACGATTTGCGAAAATCTTTATAATGCCTTCGCTGACCGCCAACGGGACATCATCGCCAACACGACCTGCCCCTGCCAGGCCTGCGCCAATGTCGGAAATCTTGATCTCAAAATCATGGCCCATTACGGCACGTTCGAGGAAATGAAATTCGGGCCCATGACCGACATTTCGGGGTCGGATGTTATTCTGGTCCACCGTATGTCCAAAACCGACGTCAAGGTGGCGACCGGCATTCGAAGCTATGCCCTGTTCAGCGAGGCCGCCATCGAGGCCATGAATATCGATGCAGCCCTGACGCCTTACAGTCAGGATATCGAACATTTCGGCAATGTCTCCATGAAGGTTTATGATCTTGGTGCGGCCTGGGAAAAGTTCCGTGCCGGGCGAGAGCGGTTTTTCCTGAATGAAGAAGACGGCACCTGGACCTATCGCCGTCACCTTGATCTTCCCATCAATATTGTCTGGGACGCCTTGACCGCAGCGGATTCAAAACAGCGCTGGATGGTCAATATGAAAGCCGTGACTGTCGACAACCCGGAGGACCGCATCGGTGCCGGTTCAGGTTATCATTGCGCCCACGAAGCAGCCGATTTCAAGTACTGGGTCACTGACTGGGAACCCTTCGATTATTTTTCCACCCGTATCAATGATCCGGCCCGTGAGGGCATAGACACACCGGAAACTTACCAACTGGTGGCAACGGATACCGGCACGGATTTACGCTATACCATGGGTCAGGCCAGCGACGCGGACGGCAACCGGTCCAAGATTTCCGAAGAGGAAGCAGCTGGTTTTCTCTCTGAATTCTGGCCAGCCTGCTTCGACGAAATGGAAGCTCTGTATAAGGGTCGAAGCTGACAGGACCGGGGTACCGGAAATTCTCAGCTCGCGGCTTTGACCTCGTCTTCTTCGACGCTGCGGACCAGGGCCGGATAGCGCACGACCAGGGTGATGGCGCGCATGATCATGTAGATATAGAACGCCATCCACAGGCCGTGGTTGCCCCACATGGGGACCAGAATCCAGACGCCGATCAAAAAGCTGGCCATGGAAATTGCCATGCCGTTGCGCATGGCGCGGGTGCGGGTGGCACCGATGAAGATGCCATCAAGCTGGAAGCTCCAGACGGAGATCAGAGGAGACAGCACCGCCCAGTACAGAAAGGTTCTGGCAGCGTCTCGCACACTGGCGATATCAGTCATGGCGGCAATTAACAAAGTTCCGGCAACGGCGTAAACGGCGGTGAACAGGGCCGCGAAAATACCGGCCCAGATCGTGGTGATGCGCACGGCTTCCGATAACTTTGCGCGATCCCTGGCCCCGATGGCAGCCCCGATCAAGGCTTCGGCAGCAAAGGCAAAACCGTCCAGGGCATAGCCCACGATCATCTGGAAATTCATCAAAATGGCATTGGCCGCCAGCAAGGTATCGCCCATGCTGGCACCCTGGCTGGTAAAATACGCAAAGGTTGTCACCAGGCACAGGGTGCGGATGAAGATGTCGCTGTTGACCACCAACAGGCGTTTCAGTTGCACCGGATCCAGCAACCGGGATCGCGACCATTTCCCGCCCAGTTGATCCAGCACCCTGAGCGCCAGCAGCACACCTACACCGGCGGCGGCATATTCTGAAATGGCTGTGGCAAGCGCCACACCTTCGACGCCCCAGCCCAGACCCAGCACAAACCAGACGTCCAGCACGATGTTCACACCGTTCATGAACACTTGCAGCATCAAGGCGCTTTTGGCCCGTTGTTGTCCCAACAGCCAGCCCAGCACGGCATAGTTCGTCAGGGCCGCCGGTGCCGCAAAAACCCGGATATCAAAATAGGTACGGGCGAGGTTTTCAACCTGGTCGCTGGCTTCGATGAACCACAAGGCCCCGTTGATCAGTGGCCATTGCAGGGCAAAGATCGCCACCCCCAACACCAACGCCATCAACAAGGCCCGGCCGAGCAAAGCCCGGACTTCGGCACGGTCGTTGGCGCCAAAGGCTTGTGCCACCATGCCGGTCGTGCCCATGCGCAAAAAGCCAAAGCCCCAATAGACGTAACTGAAAATCATGGCACCCACGGCCACGGCACCGATGTACCATGCCTGGGGCAAATGACCCATGACCGCCGTATCGACCACACCCAGCAAGGGCACCGAAACATTCGACAGAATGATCGGCCCGGCCAGACGCCAGACTTTGAGATGGCGGTTTTCGGGCCGGTTTTCTGGTCGACCGTTTTCTGAAGTGATTTCTTCTGTCATGCGCGTGCCACCAGAGCGTTTCCGTCATTAGTCATTTATCACGCATCCACATAAACACACGTCGTGCCCGGGCTTGACCCGGGTACCCACGTCTATATGCGGATCGGCTGACATAACCAGATTTGAATTGAGGCTTCCGTCACCACCACAGCAAGCCATTTGTCTGGCTGCACCTAACAAGACGTGGGTACCCGGGTCAAGCCCGGGCACGACGAAGTGAGGGCCAACCCCTAATTCCGCAATCTGTCGTTGGCCGCTGTCTCAATAACCCAGTGGCGAAAGGCGGCAACCTTGGGGCGGTCGGCGCTGGCTTCGGGGGCGACGACGTAATAGGCGAACTCCCGAGGCAGGCTGATGTTAAAAACCCGGACCAGGCGACCAGCGGCCAGGTCATCGGCGGCAAGGGCGGACCGGCCCAGCGCCACCCCTTCTCCGGCAATGGCTGCCTGCAGGATATTTGCAGAATCTTCATAGACCGGGCCGCGCTCACTCTCGACACCTTCAACACCCGCTGCCAGCAACCACCGCGTCCAGTCCTCGAAATAGTCATCATGCAGCAAGGTATGATGTCTGAGGTCCGCCGGTTCATTCAGCGGGTATCTGCCTTTCAATAATTCAGGGCTGCATACCGGAAAAATATCTTCTGTCAGAAACAGATCAGACTTCATGCCAAACCAGTCGCCCCGGCCATAGCGCAAAACCACATCCACGGCCTCGCGGCTGAAGTCGGTCAAATGGGTCGACGGCGACAGACGCACATCGATATCCGGATATTGTTCACGGAAACCCCGCATGCGCGGCACCAGCCATTTGGCAGCGATAGAAGGCAGCACCGACACCGTCAGGGTGCCGGAACTGTCGAGCGCGTTGAGCCGGGCCGTCGCTGTATCGATTTCATCAAAGGCCATGCCCAGCGGCCCGGCATATGATTGCCCGGCTTCGGTCAGATAAAGATTTCGGTTCTTGCGCAGGAACAGGGGCTGTCCCAACCACGCCTCCAGCGCCTTGACCTGATGACTGATCGCGGCCTGGGTTACAAAAAGTTCATCAGCCGCTTTGGTAAACGACAGGTGCCGGGCAGCGGCCTCGAAGGCACGCAAGGCATTCAGGGGGGGCAAACGACGGGCCATAGCAGTTTATCTCATTAGTTTTTCTAATCCATTTCATGAATTTATATCGTTTGAGAAGCAGTGAAATCAAGTCTATTTATTTCATCAGCAGCAACGAAAACCGTTACTGCAAAATGTTTGAGACGATTTCGCAGGAGGATATGATGGAACGTTCAATTTTTTCGATGATTAGCTATTCTCGGTCTGTTTCGGTTGCCGGAAGCATTCTGGGCACCCTCAATACATGGTATGACCGCGTCCAGGAGCGTCGCCGACTGAATGAGCTTGAGCCACATATGCTGAAAGATATTGGTCTGCAATCCTGGCAAATTCGTGAGATCGCCGCCAAACCCTTCTGGCGCGCCTGACACCCCAGGCCTTTCCACTGTATGTGCCATTGACGCACCCCCTCTCCCGGTTCCATTGTTGCAACCAGACCAGCAACGGAACCGGGATTTTCTTTTGACCCTTTCACTGCACGAACACTTCAAGACCTTTGCGCATTACAACGCCTGGGCAAATACGCGATTGTACGAGGCTTGCGCTGAATTAAGCGAAGCTGACTATCTGCTGACCCGCCCCAGTTTTTTTGGCTCGATCCATTCAACCCTCAATCATATTCTGGTCGGCGACCGGTCGTGGATGGCACGCTTTAACGGCGGCACCACCGCCATTACAGCCCTGAACCAGGAATTATATGCGGACTTCGCCGGGCTGCGGGTTGCGCGTCTGGCAGAAGATGCCCTGATCATCAATTATGTCGAAAGCCTGAACGATGATTCGATGTTGTCCTGGCTGGAATACCAGAACATGGCTGGCGAAGATCAGGCCGATGAAATCTCGATCCTGCTGAGCCATTTTTTCAATCACCAGACCCATCACCGGGGACAGGTTCATACTTTATTGTCACATGCCGGCCTGGCACCACCTCAGCTGGACCTGATCTATTACTTGCGGGAACAACAATGATCAATTTTCGGCTCGAAGGCGCAAATGAATCCGATCTGATCCATGACCTTGTGCACAAAAGCTTCGGTCAGGAAGCTGAGGCCGTGCTGGTGAAAAACCTGTGCGCAGACGGCGACGCCCTGATTTCCCTTGTCGCCGTTGACGACGAAGATAACAGTATCGTTGGCCATATCCTGTTCAGCGACACCCCTGTGGGCACGACAAAAAACCTGTTACGTGGTGCTGCCATGGCACCTTTAAGCGTTTCAGAAACTCACCAGGGCCAGGGCATTGGTGGTGGCCTGGTCATACAGGGTTTGCGGGAATGCCGGGATAGCGGCATCCAGGTTGTACTGGTTTTGGGGGATCCGAATTATTATGGCCGCTTTGGCTTTTCTGCCGACATAGCGAAGGACCTGGACACACCCTACAAGGGTGAATTCTTTCAGGCTCTGGAAATTGAACCTGGCATTCTGAACGGTGTCAGCGGCAAGGTTCTTTACCCGAACGCCTTCAGCAAACTGGCATAACCCGAAAACTTAGTCAGGCCGGCGCAGGTTTTTCCAGCAACGCTATCTTTGCGACATGAGCCTCCCGCCGGATCATATAGATCGCTGAGGCAATAATGATTGTCGCCCCGGCCAGTGTCCAGGCATCCGGCATATCTGCAAAGAACCAGTAACCCAATATCGCGGCGTAGATCAGCTCGGTATATTTGATACTGCTAACCAGGCTGGCCTCACCCAGGCGCAAGGCCTTGATCCCGATCCACTGACCAAAGGTCGCAACGATACCGATAGCCAGCAGCATCAACAGGCCGGTCAGATCAGGCGTCACCCAGAGCCAGAACAGCGGTACACCCGACAACAATCCGACGAAGATCGCCTGATAGCTGAGCAATGTCGCCGTACTTTCAAACTGCGACAGCTTGCGCACAACGATAACCGCCACCGCCGCGCCCATGGACGCACCAATCGGGATCAGGGAATTCGTTTCGAAAAATCCATCAAGGCCCGGCCGCACGACAATCACGACACCTGCAAACCCGATAAAGATCGAGGCTAGCCGGTGTACACCCAGGCCCTCCCCCAGGAACCACATGGCCAGCAGCGCGATAATAAATGTTTGCGAGAACATCAACACCACCGCCGTCGCCAGAGGCAAAACCGATACGGCCCACAGGCCCATCGACAGGGCAATGAACGCACCACCCAGACGAAAACCGTGCGCCAGTGGATGCTGCGTTTTCAGGTTGTCGGGGAAGTTTCGCGCAACGATTGGCAAGACAGACAGGAATACAATGATTTGCCGGAAAAACAGGATTTGCAGGATGTGATAGTCGTTCGCTGCAAATTTGCCCAACGCTGCCGAGACCGCATACAAGGCCGCCGCCGCCAGCGCCCACACCGCGCCTTCGAGGTTTTTTGACATATCGCTGCTCCGGGAAATGCTAGTATGTTATCTTGGTACATAAATAACATTCAAACTGCAAGTCCTGTTTTCTTCGGTCGCCATTTTGTTTCAGGGTTTCAGCTTTGAACGCGGGGCCAGGTTCGGGCAAACGGCTTCCGGATGGCTTGCTCCAACATCTCCAGCCGGTCCTGGCCATAGAATATGTCGCCGTCCAGAACATAGGTTGGTGAGCCAAATACAGTCAGGGCTATTGCCGCCTGGGTATTTGCTTCGTAGGCGTCAGCAACTGCAGCTGAATCCGCTGCAGCCAGGAATACATGCCCGTCCAGGCCAACAGTGCCTGCAAGGCGGACCAGGGTTTCCGCATCGGCGAGATCAGCGTCATCCGCCCAGTGGCCTTCCAGGTACGCATGCGCCAGCTGATCGATATTCTGTCCGTCCAGCACTGCGGCCACCAGAACCCTGTTTGCAAGATCATAACCGTGATGATGATAAGTCGGCCGCCTGCCCAGGGTACGCAGACCCCGATATTCGGCCCAGCGTTCAAGTTCGCGATTGAAAAAATAGTTGCGAAACTCAAGTGATCGTGCGTCAAACGAGGTACTGCCCGCCGCCGCCATCACCCGTCGCAGGTCCATCGGTTTGTGCCTGATCGTTAAACCCGACGTTGATGCAATTTCCAGCAATCGGGCTGATCCCAGCCAGGCATATGACGAATAGGCCGCGTAATAATAGTCAATGGTTCCGTCGCTGCCTGGCATGTTCAGATTCTAATCCAGGGTCAGCACAACCTTGCCGGTGGATTTACGCTGGATCATCATTTCGAGGGCGTCACCAGCTTTTTCCATGGGAATGGTATGAGACACATGCGGTTTGATCTTGCCGCTTTCGTACCAGTCCAGAAGTGTCTTCATGGATTGCATAACGACCTGGGGTTTTTTGATATTGTAGGAGCCCCAATAGAATCCAACTACGGAAACATTTTTCACCAGCAGGATATTGGCTTTTGCTTCGGGTACCCGGCCTGAGGCAAATCCGATCACCACAAGGCGACCTTCCCAGGCAATACTGCGCATGGCTGCATCAAAGGCATCGCCGCCGACAGGATCATAAATCACATCAGCGCCTTTACCATTGGTGATTTCCTTGACGCGGTCGCGAATGTCTTCTTCGGAATAATTGATCAGATGATCTGCACCATATTGTTTGCAAACTTCCAGCTTTTCGGCGGAACTGGCGGCCGCGATCACGGTGGCCCCCATTGCCTTGCCAATTTCCACAGCCGTCAGGCCAACACCACCCGCAGCCCCCAGCACCAACAAGGTCTCACCCGATTTCAAACCGGCCCGGTAATCAAGACCAACGTGACTTGTGCCATAGGCAACCGGAAAAGCGGCGGCATGTTCAAAGGACATGCTTTGGGGAATGGGGATAAGCATTTTGGCATCGACCACAACTTCCTGGGCGAAGCCTCCATGACCTGTCATGGCCAGAACCCGGTCTCCGACTTTATAGCCTTTAACACCACCACCAACTTCCGAAATTTCACCGGCACACTCCATGCCGGGGCTGAAAGGCAGCGGTGGTTTGACCTGATAGGTGCCCTGAATGATCAGCGTATCGCCAAAATTTACACCGCAGGCATGAATGCGAAGCCTGACTTCACCGTCACCGGGTGTTGGTGTGGCGATGTCTTCCACGACCAGCTTTTCGGGTCCACCAAATTCCTTGCACAACACCGCTTTCATGTCTTCATCCTGTCATTGGGTTATCTGTTTGACCAGGCGCGCCAGCGCAAACCACCAGGTATCATCCCAGTATCCACGCGCGCGCCCGGAAGGAGAGGGAAGCACGAACACCCCCGTTTCGCCAAGCCCTTCGGGAAATAAACCGTAATCAATTTTTTTCAAACCCAAAGTCGAGGTTGCTGCAGCCTTTGAGGTAAAGCCTACATAACGCGGCTGGTATTTTCTGATTTTCACGACAAGGGCATCGGCGTCCCAGGCATCATCAGGAATCTGCGCATCCGACCCGGTCGCCGATTTGGCGATGTCGGTCAGGCCGATGCCAAAGTCCAGAAGTTGCGGAAAGTCTGTCGGCGAGAATTGACGGGGGGTCAGACCTGTCTTGAACAAGGTTGGCCAGAAGAGATTACCAGGATGCGCATAATAGGCCTGCGCCTTTGCCGATGCAGCACTGGCCGCTGTGCCAATAAGCACAAGTTTCAGATCATGTTCCAGCAGGTCTGGCAGGACGTGGGTTTTGGGTTTCATTGGTATACTCGTCATGCCCGTGCTCGACACGGGTATCCACGTCTTGACAAAAGCGGCCCCAAGACGTGGATGGCCGGGTCAAGCCCGGTCATGACGAATTGGAAGAACTGAATCTTTCCGACCATCAGCCAACAGGTGGCCAGTCGTCGCGAGCTTTGGACAAGCCGACCAGACGTCCGTTGTAATCGCGGATCGGGATTTCGATATGGTCTTTCATGGTCGCCTCAACAGCATCATCAATCACACCGAGATGTTTCAGGACAGCCACCAAAGCCGGACCACGTACCCGGCCTGGAATGTCACCATCATCAACCTTGATGGCGATGCCCAGGCCCTTGGCAGGAACCGCCACCATCACCATACCTTCAGCCCCGGTCTTGACGATAACCTTGCCCTTCAGGACGGCATTGATGTCGGTGCAGAAACTACCCGTTCCGGCAATCATGAACGGTTCCGCAGCAATAGACTGCACCACGCGATCCGCGGCGGCTTCACGCACAGCGCCCAGACCAGTCGGGTTGGCAAGTTTCGCCATGCCCAGGGCCAATGCAGAAAGCGGAATGGCGAGGGCCGGGATGGAACAGCCATCAATGCCTTCCGGCAGGGTCGAAACATCGACATCACACATCTCGGAGATGGTCTGGAAAATTCGTTGCTGGACCGGATGACTGCGACCAATATAACCGGCAGGATCTTCGCCCATATGCACGGCAGTGGCCAAAAATCCTGTATGTTTGCCGGAACAATCACTGCCCAGACGGCGGGCTTCCACACCCTTTTTCAAACGCTCGATCTTTACCGCTTCATCAATTGAAATTTTGGGGCCACATTCCAGGGCGTCCGGTGTCAGGCCAATCCGTCCAAGGATGTCGGTCACAGTGTTTATGTGGCGGTCCTCGGCATGGTGCGATGCACAGGCCAGCGAAATTTCGGCGGCGGAATAGCCAAAAGCATCGGCGGCACCTGTTTCAATCAACGGCAATGCCTGGATCGGCTTGATCGCAGAACGTGGGAAAACCTGCTGTTCAATATCGCCCCAGCCATGCACGATGGTGCCGTCCGCCGCCACGACGGCACAGGACGCCCGGTGACGGCTTTCCACAAAGGCTGTTTCCAGGGACTGGCCGCGGGTGACTTCGACGGCGACAGGGTTGGCAGCGGGTATCGTCATTGACTGAAACTCATGCAAAGGCGGGGTTGGATTGGTCGTTCGGGCACGGTATTGTCCGGTTAAATCACACACAGATCAAAAACAACAGGTCAAACGGGACCCGGTTCACATGCGCGGCTATTTTGGTATTGGCGTCCAACGTTTCAGCAAACCCATGAATGCGGGGAACTTGTTTCGCTCGGCCCATGGCTTTGGGGCAAGCTTTGCTTTCACCATCGACAGCAAGCTGCCGCTGAAATCTGCCGGTTCTGATACCAGCGACGCCTGGAAGCAGATGCCCTATTACCGTTTTGACAATGTGGCGACAATGGTGCTGCCGGACAACTGCGCCATTGTCGGTGTGGAGTTGCTGGATGAAGCCATTGAACTGCCAAGTTTCCACCACCCGAAACAGGCGGCCTACGTGCTGGGACCGGAAAAAGGTTCGCTGTCGCCGGATTTGGTTGAGAAATGTGACCATGTGATCAAAATTCCGACAAAATTCTGTATCAATGTGGCAACAGCCGGGGCGATTGTTATGTACGACCGGGTAACCAGTCTGGGGCGTTTTGCCTCCCGGCCTGTTACCAGTCGGAATATTCCTATCGAGCTGGCAGACCATATCCACGGTGCGCAAAAGTTGCGAACGGCGGATCTGGATTTAACCCTGCAAAATGCAGATGACGTTTGAGCTGAAATATTACGTTTGACTGAAATGTCTAAAGGGGCAGAAATGAAGTTTGAGAGACCTGTACGATCCCTCCACACCATATTGATTGCGCTCGCCGCGATGGTATTTGTGACGAACACAGCCCTGGCCCAGGCACCCAAGTTGCTGGGTAAATACAAGGACTGGGAGGCCTATGCCTTTTCGGACAAGAAAACTGGCAAAACCTGTTTCATGACATCAACACCCGTCAACATGAAACCGGACAAGGTCAATCACGGCGACGTCTACGGTATGGTCACCCATCGCCCCAAGGCCAAAATTCGCAATGAAGTCAGCCTGAATGTGGGCTATCCCTTCAAGGCCCGCAGTGAAGTCTCGATTTCCATAGGCAAATCGCCCTTCAAGATGTATACCAGCGTCGATACGGCCTGGAGCTATGACGAAGCCGATGACCAGAAGCTGGTGGTGGCCATGCGCGCCGGTGACGAAATGATCGTCCAGGGCCAATCCAAACGGGGCACCCGTGTCAGTTACCGGTTTTCGCTTTCAGGCTTCACCAATGCTTACAAGGCCATCAGCAAGGCCTGCAAAAAGTAGTTATGTCAGACATCTGAATGGTCAGGTGCCCGACCAATTAATTGGCACCTGTTCAAGCCAAATGTTCATGCCAGCTATACAAGATAGATAAAGACATGCTCGACCTGACGGATATCGAAAAACCTGTGCCTGTGGACAATGCAGGACCCGGCGATTTTGACGCCAATGGCAAACGCTATCTGGTCGGTCTGGACCGGGACGAGCTGGCCAATGTTTTTCGCGAACTGGGTGAGCCTGAAAAATCCCTGCGCATGCGCGCCAATCAGCTTTGGCACTGGCTGTATCATCGCGGCACGCAAGACTTCGAGGATATGACCACCATCGCCAAGGGTCTGCGCGCGCGCCTGGCCGAGGTCGCGACCTTGGATCGTGGGGCCATTGAGAGCCATCAACAATCGGAAGACGGCACGGCCAAGTGGCTGGTGCGTAATGCCGACGGCGCCTTGATTGAAAGCGTTTACATTCCGGAAGAAGATCGCGGCACCCTGTGTGTGTCCAGTCAGGTTGGCTGCACCCTGAATTGCAGTTTCTGCCATACCGGCACGCAAGCCTGGGTTCGCAATTTGCAACCACGTGAGATCGTCGCCCAGATCATGATCGCCCGCGATACCCTGGGGGAATGGCCCAGCCCTCAGGAAGGCCGCCTGATCTCCAACGTCGTGATGATGGGTATGGGCGAGCCACTTTATAATCTCGACCATGTCGCCAAGGCCTTGAAGATTGTTATGGACGGTGACGGTGTCTCCATTTCCAAGCGCCGGATCACCCTCTCTACTGCCGGTGTGGTGCCGATGATGGATCGATGCGGTGAGGAACTGGACGTTAATCTGGCAGTGTCCCTGCACGCCGTAAATGACGAAACCCGCGATGAGCTGGTGCCGATTAATCGCAAATATCCCATTGCTGAATTGCTGGCTGCCTGCCGGCGTTATCCAGGTTCTTCCAACTCCCGGCGTATCACATTTGAATATGCCATGCTGAAAGGCGTCAATGATTCGGCGGCAGATGCCAGGGAACTGGTTCGTATCCTCAAAGGCATTCCGGCGAAGATCAACCTGATCCCGTTTAATCCCTGGCCAGGCGTCGCCTATGACTGTTCAGACTGGCCAACGATCCGCAAGTTTTCCGATATCGTTTTCAATGCCGGTGTGTCCGCCCCCATTCGCATGCCACGCGGTCGGGATATCATGGCGGCCTGCGGTCAGCTGAAATCTGCCAGTGTTAAACAACGCGCCTCTCAAAGAACCTGAAGACCAAATCCGGCCAACAAAGATGAAGCCTGGTCCTTTGAGATAATAGCACCCTTGAGGGTTGTTGCCTGATCAAGGGTGATGACGCCCATGTCCACCGCGCGAAGGTCAGCGCCCTGGAAACGGGTCTCCAGCAATCTGGCCCCGCGCAGTTTGCAATTTTGAAAAACACAATCTTCGAAATTTACCCTGGCAAGATCGGCTTCCGACATGTCCAGATTGTTCAAAGTCTGGCGTCGAAAGGACAGGCCCTGAAGATCGGCCATGACCAATGCACAATCTTCCAGTTCAAGACCGACGCCGTGGCATTGCGTTAACGATGCACCTGTCATACGGCATTTTTCAAACCGGGCTGAGGTCAATTTTGCACCGCCCCAAACAGTGTTGGAAAGATCGCAACCTTCAAAGCGGGCATCGGAAAAATCAGCCTCGATAAAGTCCGCACCGCCCAGACGACAATTCAGCCATTGGCTCTCTGCCGCCAGCAGATGGCGCGCGGAAAAAGCCGGAAAAGTGCAATCCGTAAAATGGCAGCCCGTAAAATCTGCTTCAGTGAAATCCTCTGCCGAGAAGTCACACCCTGAAAATCTCAACGGCGACGATTCCGTGGATCGAACCTGCAGATCGTCGACCAGGTCGCGATCCACAGACTGCCCACGGACAATCAGGTCATTTTCGGCGGTATCAAAAAGGTTCTCTTGCATACATACGATATAGACGCTTTTGCAATCAATCAGAACCGTGCGCCACCAATCAGTATCAGGCCGAGGCCACTTCCGTCGCTTCAGTTCGACCAAAACGTTTGAACAAAAACAGTAATATTGCCAGCAAAACAGCCGCCGGAATGGCCTGGGGAACAGGATCATTCAGGGCATGCATGGTGATCGCGCCGACCATGATGACAGCCAGACCCAGGGCCGCCAGACGGCGCAAGGGCCAAGGCACAACAACTGTCATATTCAGCCACAGGCCAATAGCGCCTGCCACTTCACAGGCACCAATGAAATACATGAACTCGACGGGCAGGCCATATTTTGTGAAACTCTGCACCATTTCCTCGGCCCCCGACAATTTCATCGTGCCCGCCCCAAGATAGGCCAACGTTGCCAATCCTGTCGCCGCCAATGTGCCCCATTTTGCTGCCTTGCTGCTCATTTTGATCCCTTTCAAAATAGAAAATTTAATTGGAATAATTCACTACTGTGGAAATAGGGCTTCTGACTCCAACAAATAACCGATATAATATCGACCTAGTCAACCAAAATATTCATATGACTTTATTTTTGGCAATCTGAAAGCCTCATGATCCATCCCAATCTGCTCGATCAACTGGAAATGTTCGTCAGTGCCGCAGAGCTTGGCACATTCTCCGCAACTGCAAAAAAACTGGGTCGGTCCCAGAATGTCGTGAGCTATGGCATTTCGACCCTGGAAGAAAGTCTCAACGTCAGTCTGTTTGACCGCAGTGGGCACAAGGCCGTCCTGACAAAGACAGGTGTCGCCCTGCGGCGTCAGGCCGAAAATATCGTCGATGCGGCACACGGACTGTCGCGAACGGCCAATGAGCTGGCCTCTGGCGTTGAATCAGTTCTGACCATCGCGGTTGATGACATGATCCCGTTCGATTTTCTTGAAGATGCGCTTATCGCCGTTGAAGAGCGATATCCCGGTCTGGAGCTTCGCCTGAACAGCACGTCCGGACAGGACATTTTTCGCATGGTCACTGAGGGTCACGCAGCCATGGGTCTGGGCGTAACCCTTGTCGAGAACCTGACCAAACATACGTCTGCAATTGTCGGCACACTTCAGATGATACCTGTAATCAGTCCTCGTCTGATGGCAGATATGCCGGAAAGCAGTTTTGAAAAAAGCAATTTTGATCCCGCAAACCAGCGACAGATCGTCCTGTCACGGGCACAGGCCCCGGAATCCAGCCCCGATCAGGGCGTCTTCAGCACCCATATCTGGCGAGTACCCGACACAAAATCAAAACTGGAGCTGATCCAGCGTGGATTTGGCTGGGGGATGCTGCCAGCCCATCAGGTTGAACAAGACCTGACAGACGGCACCCTTCATCAGTTGCAGCTTGCCTCCCTGAAGGTTTTGCCTGAGCTGCCGATCTTTGTATTTGGCCTGATCGATTCACCGCTCGGCCCGGCGGCTTCCCTGTTTCGCGATCAGATTGCAAACTAACCTGGACACCGACTTTGGTTTTGCAATTGATCTAAAAGAAACACCTTCGCTTTCTCTCTATTAGGGCGTAAACTATACGATTATTTATACAATCAATGGGGTCTGTTATGCGCCAGCAATCGAACGTGCCTGGGTTCGCCTGTTTTGAGGATTTTCGCTGGAAAGGCCTTGCCCTGGGTCTATTCGCCCTGCTCTTCGTGGCCCTGCAGTCTGCGGCTTCGTTCGCCGAAACAACAAACAGACGCGCCGTCGCTGTGATCATGGGTAATTCAAACTATCTCGGGTCCATCCCGAAAGTTGACTATGCTCTCAACGATGCAGATGCATTCAAGACTTTCGTCGTTGATGTACTGGGCTATGACCCCGACAATATTATTGACATGAGAGATGCGACCAAGGCCGAAATGGAAACAGCTTTTGGCAACAGCAGATCCTTTGAAGGCAAACTTTGGCGCTATCTTGATCCAAAGGGCCGGTCTGATGTTGTGGTGTTCTATTCCGGACATGGTGTGCCAGGCCTGAAAGACAAACGCGGATATCTTTTACCTGTTGATGCGGATGCAAATGCGCCTGAAATAAATGGCTATCCGTTGGATTTAATGCTTGGAAATCTTGGCAAACTGAAAGTGAATTCGCTCTCGGTCTACATCGATGCCTGCTTCTCTGGTGAAAGCCCGAAAGGCATGCTCGTGCAATCGGCATCCGGCATTTCAATCGTTCCTCAGATGCCAAGCCAGTCATCTGCGATGACCTTGATCACAGCGGCCCAGGGAGACCAGGTTGCCTCCTGGGACAACAAGGCAAAACATGGCATGTTTACCAAACACTTGCTGGATGCCTTGTATGGCAAAGCCGACGGTGAGCTTTATGGCAATGCCGATGGCAAGGTCGCCCTTTCCGAAGTCAGGGAATATCTGGATGATCGCATGACCCGGTCTGCCAGACGTGAATTCGGACGCCATCAAAATGCCTGGTTCAGTGGCCAGGATGAACAGCTTCTGGTTCAAACCGTTTCAGCTACCGGTCGTCCGGAACAAATCCGCGCCGCGCCCGTCGTCAAAAAACCCAAGCCCGTTGTTGTTGCAAAAAGGGTCGTTGCCCCGAAGCCCGTCGTTGTTGCCAAACCTGTCGTTGTCGTTCGGGCCCCGGTTAAGCGTGTCGCCCCTGCTTTTGATGTTACCGGGCTGGAGCGCAATTCAACCTGGCGGATCACCGTTGATTTCGACGAGATATGGAGCGCAAATTTCTCTGAGGAAATTACCATCGTCAACGGCAAAATTGGCGAATCACTTTATAATGGTGCCCTGATTCTTAACATATGGGGCAACATGCGACGGGGCGTCATGGAGTTGAACGGCCGGGTCGCCGACCATGAACGATTTGTACACGCCCCCTGGGGGCCCGCTGTGGAAATGGTCCCGCATACATTTGAAACTAACACTGATGTTACCGGGCCGACTTTCGAAATTAACACAACAGCAGGGGCAGATTTCACGGGAGACAAATCTCCTGTCAAAATACGGTTTTCACTGCTTCGTCGATCTTGAGAGATATCTGACACCTGACTTACTCAAGGGATTAAGACCTGCTCTTGAATAAGATTTGACAATCCCTATATTTCGATTATTCTGGAATTATCGAAATATAGGGATTGATCTGATGGATATTGAAACGGCAGCCCGGTGTATGGAGGCTTTGGGCAACCCAAAGCGCCTTGAAATCGTTTTGTTGCTGGTGAAGGCAGGACCTGAGGGATTGCCCGTCGGTGATATTCGCCGTCACCTGGAAATACCAGGCTCAACCCTGTCTCATCACTTATTGCACCTCGTTGGTGCGGGTGTCATCCGTCAGGACCGCGAAGGTCGAGTGCTGCGGTGTCATCCTGATTTTGACCAGTTGCGCGGCCTTGCCACCATGTTGTTTGCCGAATGTTGCACGGGCGTCGCCGCCGATGCCTCACAAGCACAAGCCGGTTGAGGGAAAGATATAACCATGACAGATACAAGCCTCACACCGGCCTCGCCGATCAGCTGGTTCAAAAAGGCCGACAAGGTTTTGCTGGCCATTTTTGCCATCTTTGCGGCTTTGCTGATCCTGCTGCCCCAACAGGCGCTGGATAGTGCCATCTTCACCGGGCAAAGCCTCGGCGGCATTCTGGTGTTTCTGATCATCGCCGTCACCCTGGCGGCCTGGGCCACTGCGACCGGTCTTGATAAACAGGTCGCCCTGGTCTTTTCCGGCAATCCGACAAAAACAATTATCCTGGCGGCCCTGTTCGGTGCGTTATCACCGTTCTGTTCCTGCGGCGTGGTCCCGATCATCGCCGGTCTGTTGGCAGCCGGTGTGCCCATGGCTCCGGTCATGGCCTTCTGGATTGCCTCCCCCATCATGGACCCCAGCATGTTTTTTGTAACCTCGGCGGTGCTGGGTATTCCCTTCGCCGTTGCCAAAACGCTTGCGGCTGTTGTCATGGGTCTGGGTGCGGGATTTGCCATGCATGTCTTTGCCAAATCATCTGTCTTCGCCAATCCCTTGCGGCCCATGGTCAAAATGGGGTGCGGCACCAATACAGCACCACTGGCCGAACGCACCGACCCGGAAATTGTCTGGAAGTTCTGGCGTCACGATGAACGCCGGTCAAAGTTTGCCAGTACGTCAAAAGAAACCGGCTGGTTCCTGATGCGCTGGCTGACCCTGGCCTTTGTTCTCGAAAGCCTGATGGTGGCTTACTTGCCTGCCGACTTTGTTGGCAGCTGGCTGGGTGGCGACAACTGGTGGTCCATTCCCCTGGGCGTGCTGGTGGGCATTCCGGCCTATCTCAACGGCTATGCCGCTGTCCCCACGATCGATGCATTGTTGAACCTGGGCATGATGCCAGGGGCCGCCATGTCGTTCCTGATTGCCGGCAGCGTTACAAGCATCCCCGCCGCCATGGCTGTTTTTGCCCTGGTGCGATTGCCGGTCTTCGGGTTCTACATCTTGCTGGGGGTCGCCGGTGCCACCCTCAGCGGTATTGCCTGGCAAGTGGTGATGTTCTGAACGCCAGCGATCAGACACAAAAAAAGGCCCGGCAAAATCGCCGGGCCTTTTCTATTTGATAAGCCGCGTTGACTAATCACGCTGGCCAAAGAGATGCATCAACATGATGAACAGGTTGATGAAATCCAGATACAAG
>JGI24918J38489_101036_pt1 | contig 17246 bp, 20 predicted proteins | sample LinPfosmplate6_FD_38489 | JGI IMG/M metagenome (IMG submission 38489)
AGCTCGTCGGGCTCATAACCCGAAGGTCATAGGTTCAAATCCTGTCCCCGCTACCAAAAGATTACGACCCCCTTTTTAGGGGGTTTTTATTAGGTTTTATTTGATTTAGGCACGATGGCAAAAATTGCTGACAAAATTGAAGAATTAATTAATCCAGTTATTGTTGACATGGGTTACGAACTGGTGGGTATTGATTATATCGCCAGTGGTAAGCACAGCACTGTAAGGGTGTACATTGATTCGGATAAAGGCATTGGACTTGATGATTGCGAAGTTGTTTCACGCCAGATTAGTGCAATTTTTGATGTAGAAGATCCTGTTAGTGGCCAGTATAATCTGGAGGTTTCATCGCCAGGTATAGAGCGACCATTGTTCCACATTGGCCATTATCAGCGTTTTTTAGGCCATGATGTTAAGTTGAGATTGCTTAGGCCTATGAACGGACAAAGAAAATTTAACGGTGCCATTGGTAGCGTTAGCGAAGTTAATAATAGCGTTGAGCTAGTAACAGAATTAGGTCCAGTAACATTGGACATTGATATGATTGAAAAAGCAAATTTAATTGCTCATTTTTAGGAGAAGAACGTGGACGGTAAAGAATTATTTTTAATGGTTGAGGCGATTTCTAATGAGAAAAACATCTCTAAAGAGGATGTGCTTGAATCTTTAGAAGAGGCGCTAGCAGTTGCAACAAAAAAACGCAACAACATTGATGCGCACGTTGAGATTGATAGAAAAACCGGTGAATTTAACACCTTTAGGCAATGGATGGTTATTGATGATCATGAAAACTTTGTGGATGACGATGGCACAGCATTCGATCCCGAATTGCATATTTATGCCAAGGATGCCAATGGTATAGCCGTGGATGACTTTGTACGTGAGCCAATGGAAACCGAAGAATTTGGCCGTATTGCAGCGCAAATTGTTAAACAAGTGATTATTCAAAAAGTTCGTGAAGCTGAAAGAGAAGTGATTGTGGATGACTACACTAAACGCGTGGGCGAAGTGATTATCGTCACGGTTAAGCGTGTTGACAGAGGTAACGTGTACGTTGATATGGGTGGCGTTGACGGCATGATTTCTAAATTTGACTTAATTCCTAATGAGTCGACGCGCAAAAATGACCGTCTAAGGGCTTATATTAAAGATGTTAAATCCACACCACGTGGTGCGCAGATTTTCCTATCACGCACGGCGCCTGAGATGATGATTCAACTTTTTGAGATGGAAGTGCCTGAGATTTCTGAAGGTGTAATTGAGATTATGGGCGGTGCTAGAGACCCTGGTTTGCGTTCAAAATTAGCCGTTAAATCCAAAGACAAGCGTTTAGATCCAATTGGCTCTTGTATTGGTATGCGTGGTTCACGTGTGCAAGCGGTATCGAACGAGCTTAACGGCGAGCGTGTCGATATTATTTTGTGGGACGAAGATCCTGCACAATTTGTGATTAACGCCATGGCACCTGCTGAGGTTAGCTCAATTGTGGTGGATGAAGATAAAAATTCAATGGACATTGCTGTTGAAGACGACCAACTGGCTTTGGCGATTGGACGTGGCGGTCAAAACATTAAATTGGCCTCACGTTTAACCGGATGGAAGCTTAATGTAATGTCAATCAATGAATCGGAAGACAAACAAGCTGAAGAAAACCAAAAGGTAAGTGGTAAATTAGCCGAGCAACTGGGTGTTGATTCTGAGGTAGCCGGCGTGTTAATCGAAGAAGGATTTGGCAGTATTGATGAGGTAGCGGATGCGGATGCGGATGCACTGGAAAGCATTGAAGAGTTTGATGTGTCAATGGTTGAAGAACTGCAAGAGCGTGCGTCTGACGCACAATTGGTCCAGGCTTTAGGTGATGCTGAATCCTCTGAAGTATTAATGGGCGTTGAAGGTATGGATGAAGACTTAGTGCAAGCGCTAATTGAGGCTGAAATTGCCACGGTGGATGATTTAGCAGAATTATCAATCGACGAATTGTTAGATATTCAAGAGATGGACAAAGAAAAAGCGTCAAGCATGATTATGACCGCAAGAGAAAACGAAGGATGGTTTGATTAATCTACACAGTTTTAAAACATAGATTATTGAAAAAACACAACAAAGGCAAGCATTATGGCACATACGGTAGAAACGTTATCTAAATTACTGAAAAAAACTCCCCAAGAGGTTGTTGCAATTTTAGCGAATGCTGGAATTGACGGCAAAAGTGCAGATTCTGAAATCTCTGGAGAAGAGCGAAAAATTTTAATGGGCAGCTTGTCAAAGCGCTCAGGCTCTAAATCAGGCATGTCGGTGTCTCGCAGAGAGCCTTCTAAGTCCAGCCCTAATGCTGGCGGTATTAAGGTTCAAGTCAAGAAAAAACGTGTTAAAAAATCAACACCTCAATCAAACGATCCAACCAGTAATGAAGCTGCGCTTAAAGCACAAGAAGCTTTAGATGCTGGACGCAATGCAGATGAAAAATTACTGGCACAAGATGCCAAGCGTCAAGAGATGGTTCGTCTGCAAAAAGAACAAGAGGACGCACGAAAGGTACAGAAAGAAACTGCTGACAAGCCTTCAGAAGAAGCCCCTAAGGCAGAAACTAAGGACGATAAAAAGCCAAAGCGTTTGCGTAATGCGCCAGGCGGTAATCAGCGACGACAACTGCACGTTGCACATAAGTCGAAACGCAAATTAAAGAAAAAAGACAGAACACGTTTGAGTCAAAAGGTTCAAGAAGAACAGGCGCAACATGGCTTCCAAAAGCCGGTTGAAAAAGTTATTCACGAAGTGGCCATACCAGAAAATATTAAGGTGATAGACCTTGCACAAAAAATGACCACCAAGGCTGGCGAAGTACTTAAAGTACTCATGGGCATGGGTGTGATGGTGACACTCAATGATGTAATCGATCAAGACACTGCGTTACTAGTGGTTGAAGAGATGGGTCATAAAGGCGTTGCAAGCAAGCAAGAAACCATTGAAGACACATTGGTTGAAAAGTCAAAGCCTACGGGTGATGAAAGTCTTAGACCGCCAGTGGTAACCATTATGGGTCACGTTGATCATGGAAAAACTTCATTGCTAGACTATATTCGTAAAGCCAAGGTTACTGACGGCGAAGCAGGCGGTATTACTCAACACATTGGCGCTTATCAGGTTGAAACTAAAGGCGGCGCAATTACTTTTATTGATACACCAGGACACGCAGCATTTTCTAAAATGCGTTCTCGTGGCGCTAATACAACCGATATTGTTATTTTGGTTGTGGCAGCTGATGACGGTGTAATGCCACAAACGATTGAATCAATTAAGCACGCGCAAACGGCAGATGTGCCAATCATTGTTGCTATTAATAAGATCGACAGAGAAGGCGCTGACATCGACAAAATTAAGCAAGTGCTTTCAACACACGATGTCATATCAGAGGATTGGGGTGGTGATGTGATGATGGTGGGCGTGTCCGCACACACTGGTGAAGGTATTGATGCTTTATTGGAAGCAATTACATTAACTGCTGAAGTGTTGGAATTCTCAGCGGTGGCCAAAGGCCCAGCACACGGTACAGTACTAGAAGCGCGCCTTGAAAAAGGCCGTGGCAAGGTAACAACCATCTTAGTGCAATCAGGCACTCTGAAAAAAGGTGATATCATGATTGCTGGCTTGGAATATGGCAAGGTTAAGCAAATTGTTAATGACCAAGGAAAAGTATTAAAAGAAGCAGGACCATCGATGCCAGTAGAGGTACTAGGTCTTTCAGGCATACCAGATTCAGGTGATGAAGTATTGGTTGTTGAGAGTGAGCGTAAAGCGCGTGAAGTAGCTAGCTTTAGAAAAACACGTGATCGTGAAGCTGAATTACAAAAACAACAAGCATCGAAGATGGAAAACTTCTTACAGAAAATGGAAGAGGGCGATGTTTCTACGGTTAACGTATTGTTGAAATCAGATGTGAGAGGATCTGCTCAAGCATTGGTCGAAGCCTTAGAAGAATTATCCACCGATGAAGTGCGCGTTAAAGTGGTTTCAAGTGGTGTGGGCGGTATTAACAATACAGACATTACTCTGGCAGCAACTTCAGAAGCCTTGGTGCTTGGTTTTAATGTGCGTGCCGATGCAGTTGCTCGTAAGACGGCTGATAATGAAGGCGTACGTATTGAATACTACTCCATTATCTATAACTTAATTGATGATGTGAAAGCCATCATGAGTGGCTTATTAAGTCCTGCATTGAGTGAAAACATCATCGGTATTGCTAATGTGAAAGATGTCTTTAAATCACAGAAGTTAGGCGACATTGCTGGTTGTATGGTTGAAGAAGGTGTGGTTAGAAAAGACAGTCCAATTCGAGTGTTACGTGACAGCGTGGTTATTTATGAAGGCGAACTAGAATCTCTAAGACGCTTTAAAGACGATGTGAAGGAAGTTAAGTCTGGTACTGAATGTGGTATTGGTGTAGCGGATTATAACGACGTTCAGCCGGGTGATCAGATTGAGGTGTTCGAGCGTATTGAAACTGCACGTACACTTTAAGGGAAAATGCAAGAACAACCCTCTTATAGAGTTGAAAGAATTAATGAGCTGATTCGTCGTGAATTGGTTACACTGCTAAAGAATGAAACTAAAGATCCAAGACTCCAGTCGGTAAATGTGACTGATGTTTTGGCCAGTCGTGATCTTAGTAGTGCCAAGGTATTTTATACTGTGGCAGAATCAGAACAAATAATTGTTGAGCCACTACTGATTAAAGCCAGTGGTTTTTTTCGTTCTCGTTTATCAAAAGTGTTAGATTTACGCCATACACCAGCCCTTAGATTCATCTTTGATCCCGCACCAAATACCGGTGCTAGAATTGAAGATTTATTGTCTAAACTGTAGACACTAGCCATGTCACGGCGCAATCCAAAAGGCAGAGACATTAATGGCATTGTCTTACTTGATAAGGACACTGGCCTAAGTTCGAACGCCGCCCTACAAAAAGTTAAGCGATTATTCTTTGCTAAGAAAGCAGGCCATACTGGCGCACTAGATCCGTTGGCCAGCGGTATATTGCCAATTTGCTTGGGGCAGGCAACCAAGGTTGCAGGTTTTTTGTTAGACGATGATAAGCGTTATTTTGTGCGCGGTAAATTGGGCGAGACCAGCGATACACTCGATTGCGAAGGCGAGATCATTCAAACACAGCCGTTTGAGCATTTGAGTGAGGCCGAGGTTATTGAGGCGACCATGAGCTTTAAGGGCGATATCTTGCAAGTGCCACCGATGTATTCAGCACTAAAAAAAGACGGTCAACCCTTATATAAACTCGCTAGACAAGGTATTGAGATTGAGCGCAAAGCACGTCCTGTTAGTATCCATGAAATTAATTTTATCAGTTATGAAAATGGCATTTTAACCTTGGACGTATCATGTTCAAAAGGCACTTACATTCGTTCATTAATACAAGATATTGGTGACAAACTTGGTTGTGGTGCACATGTTGTTGAGCTTAGGCGTACCGGTTTTGCACACATCGATGTATCACAAACCATCAAGTTTTCAGATTTGGAAAATTTAGCGACTGATGATTATCAGAGATTGGATGAGATCATTCTTCCAAGTGATCAAATGTTGCCCAATATTCAAGATATTACGTTGGACAATGAACAAGCCATCGACATTAAATACGGCCGCACCATTCAATGTAACAGGCAAGGCCTGTTACATAAAGTTAAATTATTTGATCAGAATCAGAATTTTTTAGGCATTGGCGAATTATCCCAAGATGGTACCATTGCACCCAAACGCTTATTTGTTTAATCTATAATTTAACGCATGAATACTGGGAAGAGTAAAAAAAATGCCTTAGTTGGCTATGGTTTTGATGAAAACTTAATGCGCAGCGTTAAGGGTGACAGCAGTTTGCGTGACAGTGTTTACAATCGTGAGCGTACGCTTAATTTGGTGGATGAGAACATTGACGATCTGCTCGAGGTTATTCTATTTTTACTGCTGTCTACCGGTGTTTATCGAATTGTTATCGGGCTTAATAATGGCGAGATTAAAACTTCGTCGGTGTTTGATCCGTTTAATGTCGAAGTGCATTTGGCTGAAGACTTGTTGGTGCCTGATTACGTGTTTAATCATTTTGGTATGATTGCACTGGATGAAAAAGAAGCATTGATTAAGCGTTATTACCATATGCTTGAGCATGATCATGTATTTGAATATTTGTCGGAAGAATGGCAAGAGGCATTTCATGCGCGTAATGAAGTTATGAAGCAACTCACGGATGAAGGTGAGTTGCGTTATATTATTGAGCACATTCCTGCACTGCGTAATTTGGAAGGTTATTACTTGCGTTCGGCAGTGATTAATTTATTTAACTCAACGATTTCAATGTCATTTAACTGTGATGGTACACAGATTATGTCGCATAAAAAATTTAGAGAATTTATCGAAGAATACGTATGAAGATATTAGTAATAGGAAGTGGCGGACGCGAGCACGCTTTGGCTTGGCAATGTGCAAAGTTTGATAGTGTTAAAGAAGTATTTGTGGCACCGGGCAATGCTGGCACTCAGTTAGAAAACAAACTTACTAACATTGATATCGGCTCAGAGGATATTGGTGGGCTTATTAATTTCGCCAAAGATAATAATGTTGAACTCACTATCGTTGGCCCAGAAGCGCCCTTGGTACTTGGCGTGGTTGATCAATTTCAAGCACAAGGTTTGGCTATTTTTGGCCCGACTGAGGCAGCTTCACAACTCGAAGGCTCTAAAGCTTTTTGTAAAGATTTTCTTGATCGAAACAACATTCCAACTGCCTATTACGATGTCTTTACCGAAGTAGCACCGGCCGTAAAATACGTGCAAGAAAAAGGAACACCGATTGTGATTAAAGCCGATGGATTGGCTGCAGGCAAGGGTGTGATTATTGCCAATACTGAGGCTGAGGCAGTTGATGCTATTAATGATATGCTTGAAGGAAATCGTTTTGGTGAGGCAGGATCGCGCGTGGTGGTTGAGGAATTTTTGGTCGGTGAAGAAGCGAGCTTTATTGTCATGGTAGATGGCAAAAACATCCTGCCAATGGCAACTTCTCAAGACCATAAAGCCCGTGACAACGGAGACAAAGGCCCAAACACGGGCGGTATGGGTGCGTATTCCCCAGCACCGATTGTAACTGATGAGATTTTTCAATTAGTCATGGACACAGTGATTCGTCCAACCGTTGATGGTATGGCAAGTGAAGGCAATGCTTACACGGGTTTTCTTTACGCAGGGTTGATGATCGATGAGAGTGGAAACTCCAAAGTATTGGAATACAACTGCCGATTTGGCGACCCTGAAACCCAGCCGATTATGATGCGTCTAAAGTCTAACTTAGCAGATTTATGTTTATTGTCTACGCAAGGTAGGCTTGATGAAGCAAGTATCGAATGGGATGAGCGTTCTGCTATGGGCGTGGTGCTTGCGGCAAATGGCTACCCTGATACTTATGCTTCAGGTGAAGCGATTGGTTTACCGGCAGACAGTAACGATGCCAAGGTTTTCCATGCCGGTACAAAGATGAATAACGACACTGTTGTGAGTAGCGGTGGCCGAGTGCTTTGTGCAACGGCGCTTGGGGCAAGCACAAAAGAGGCACAAACCAATGCCTATGCTCTACTCAAAAAGATTGATTGGCCGAGTGCATACTACCGTACCGACATCGGATTTAAAGCGATTAAGTGATCACGGTCGGGGTTGACGAGGCAGGTCGAGGACCTTTAGTGGGCTCGGTGATTGCCGGTGCGGTAATTTTGCCCAATGATTTTAATTTGCCAGAGCTAACCGATTCTAAAAAACTCAGCGAGAAAAAACGCGAAATTCTGTACACCCTAATCACACAACAATGTCAGTGGGCGGTGGGAGAGGCCAATACTCAGGAAGTTGATGAGATTAATATTCTACAAGCAACCATGTTGGCAATGCGTCGTGCTGTCGAAAATTTAAACTCCCAATACGATCAAGTTTTGGTGGACGGTAACCGCTGTCCTAAATTAAAAAATTGCACAGCAATCATAAAAGGAGATCTTACTGAGCCTGTGATATCAGCTGCATCAATTATTGCTAAAGTAACGCGTGATCGGCAAATGATTTTATTGGATGCACGGTATCCAGAATACGGCTTTGCACAACACAAAGGTTATGGCACCAGGGTGCACTTACAAGCATTGGAAAAATTTGGTGCCATCAAGGGGCAGCACCGTTATTCATTTGCTCCGGTTAGAAAGTTGTACCAGTAGTACCATCAAGCTCTTTGATTTGACGCTTGAGTTCTGCCTTTTTGTCAGCAATTTCAGCTTGTTGTTTTTTGCGCTCAATTTCTTTTTGCGCCGCTATCTCTTTTTGTCGATCTTGCTCAATTTCAGCAGCAGGCCTAGTTTTTAAATAATCAAACAACTTAACCACTTTACGAGCACCTTTTGCCTTAGAAGCGATTTTTGCAGCTTTATCGGCTTCGCGTTTAGTCACAGCGCCCATCAGATAAATAGTTTGAGCTTCAGTCATGACCCTAACGTGTATTGGATGAAAGACTTCCTGATCGTGGAATAATGCTTCAACTTGAAGGGTGATGGCGGAATCTTTTGCACGACTGAGTAAACCACTGTTGGGCCCAACTTTGATCTCGTTAAAAACTTGCTTAATTTGCGGTGCTTGAAGTTGTGCTTGTTTACTGATATAGGTGCGCATCTCATTAGTAGACGCTTCGCCGGCAATGAGCACCATTTTGTCGTAAATTAAAAAGTTAAGGTGCGCATCTTCAGTTTTTGCATCGTCCATTGACCAAGCGACAAGCTTGAAGTACAAGGTCTTGTCATCCAAAATGGTTCCAGCACTGCGACGATCATTACTGACTGAGACAACTGAGTTGACGGTCGATGCGCCTTGAATGACCGGCAAGCAGCCCGTTAACAATAAAGAGTTGGCCATTAAGAGCGTGGAAAGAATGATTTTTTTCATGATTTATTACGCCCCGAAAGCGTCTTTTATCCAATTGATTTTAGGATATTTTAAATCAGATTCAACACCAACAACATCAAACCGACAGATAAATTCTTGATATTTAGAATGTTGTTGCAAGTAATACTGTGCGGTGCGAACAAGTTTGGCTTGTTTGTTTTGGTCAACCGTATCAGCGGCTGATCCAAAATACGTATTCTGTCGATAACGAACTTCAACAAAAACTAACGTTTGCTCAGATTTATCAAGCATAATAATGTCTATTTCACCCATTTTGGTTAAATAGTTTTGTTCGATTAGTTCTAAGCCATGCGTAGATAAATATTCCAGCGCAATGTCTTCTGCTTGATTACCAACTTTTCTTTTGAAACTAAACATTAATTATGTCATTGTATATTGTTGCAACACCAATTGGAAATTTAGATGATATTACCTTTAGGGCGATTGAAACACTAAAAACCGTTGATGTGATTTTGGCGGAAGACACCCGTCATTCTAAAAGATTACTAAGCCATTACGACATCGCCACACCGATGCGTGCATTCCATGAGCATAACGAAACGCAAAAATCAGCTGAAGTGATTGATGAATTGCTTGGTGGTAAAAACATAGCACTGATTAGCGATGCCGGCACACCTCTGGTTAGCGATCCAGGATATGTGTTGGTGAGTGAGGCAAAAAAAACAGGTATTAACGTGGTTCCAATTCCTGGGCCAAGTGCGATGATCAGCGCCATGAGTGTATCCGGTGTTGCCAGTGATCGATTTGGATTTTTTGGTTTTTTACCCAGTAAACAATCAGCGCGACTTAAAGCTATTCAAGCCATTGCTCACATTGACCAAACGGCTATTTTTTACGAATCACCCAAGCGTATTTTAGCTTGTGCGCAAGACTTGCAATCTGTCCTAGGTGATGAGCGCATTGTGTGTTTTGCTAAAGAACTAACCAAATCTTTTGAAACTATTAAAACTAATGCCTTGCCAGTATTGATTGATTACTTGCAAGCGGACGACGCACACCAAAAAGGTGAGTTTGTAATTTTGATTTCAGCCATTGATAAAAACAATAAAGTCTTAGGTGAAGAACAGCTGGATAAAATATTGCCAATTTTACTCACAGAGATGGGAGCCTCAAAAGCCGCAAAATTAGCCGCAAAAATAACCGGCATTGATAAGAAATACTGCTATCAAAGGACGATTGAACTATGAGTTTTTATACTAAACATATTTTCTTTTGTAACAATGTTCGCAAGGACGGCAAAGCTTGTTGCTCGCAACTTGGCGCTAAGCAAATGTATCGTCATGCTAAAGATAAATGCCGTGACGAGGGAATGCTAGGCGAAGGCAAAATTGGTATTAGCGAGTCGCGCTGTTTAGGCCGATGTGAGCATGGCCCAGTAGCTGTGGTGTATCCTGATAATGTTTGGTATCAGTACATCGATGAAGACGATGTTGATGAAATCATTGCCGAACATTTAATCGGCGGTAACGCAGTTAAACGATTACAAATTAAGTAGTTTTTGCGCTAAATCTTGCGCTTTTTGCTCCATTTCAAAAATTTGGGAATTATTTTCAAGTATATCGGTGGGCAATTTTTTACTCAAAGCTAAGCGCTGCTTTCGACTTGCTTGTGCTGAAATCATGGTTTTGGCAAGTTTTTCATCGATATTTTCACGTTTTAACAGTCTTTTTAGCTGATTTTGTTCATCGCAATCCACCACAATCGCTCGATCGAACAGATTTGACAAATTTTGTTCGACTAATAACGGCACTTCAACAACAACTAGCGGAACATTGAGCTTTTCAATGTCCATTTGCATTTTTTCCAATATTTTTGGATGCAAAATTTCTTCAATTATTTTCTGATTAGCGTTATTTTCAAATAGCACTTGGCGCAACGCTTCTCGATCAAGGCTTTGATCATCATTAAGAATGCCATTGCCAAAATGTGCAACCAATTCACTCAGAGCTTGAGTATTGGGCTCAACCACCTCGCGCGCAATCACGTCAAGGTCAATAATAGCGATTGCATTTTTTTTGAATATTTGAATGACGCTTGATTTTCCGCAAGCAATACCGCCAGTCAGTGCAATTTTAAAGGTTTTCATACTTATTGATTTTAGCAATATTATGCTTCTGGCTATTGACATTATTACCAAATATCTCGATAATACGCGTTCTTACGAAACCACTACATTGTTGAGTTTCTTTTGGTTATGTAGCTCAGCTGGTTAGAGCACAGCATTCATAATGCTGGGGTCGGTGGTTCAAGTCCACCTATAACCACCATCAATTCAAATACCCCTTTTCAGGGGTATTTTTTTTGCCCAACTTATTTACCATATTTTCCAAAAAGGACTACAATATTATTGTATTCAGTTTAAATAAAGGGGTAGCGTCCCTTTAATTAAGAAAAGAGTCACTTAAGCTGTATTGACCCATTTTTTTTAATATAATTTCAATATACAGATAGTCATGATTATAAAAATAGGGTCAAGATAACTTTAGAGGCTCTTTTCTAAAAATCGCAAGCAAAATTCTATAAATATTTTGCTTGCGATTATTAAATCTAAATTCACATTCTTTTAAGTGTAAATTAAACATCTTTTTATCCATTCCTTTAAATTTTACCAATCTATTTTTAGCATAACCCCAAAATGATTCTATGCCGTTAATATGTGCATTTCCTCGTGCAAACTCATTCTTGCCATGGTGCACTCTAAAATGCTTCTTATAACCAAAATCTACTAAGCCATTATACCCTCGCCACCCATCTGAATGAATCACACTATCAACACTAGTCTTGCCCTTGATAATCCTTTGTAGAGTAGCACTTTTACAGTCTGGTACTATTTCTGTATAAACTTCATTACCACGTTTTAACAAGCCAAATACTATCGTTTTTCCTCTGGCGCCACGGCCGCGTTTACCGCGGACGCGCCGTGCGCCAAAATAACTTTCATCGACTTCAATCTGCCCCACTAACAAGGCAGATTGGATCATGGATAATTCCAAGATCCTGAGTCTAATAGCGGTCAAATATTTATTGACCGTTGGTCTTGATATCTTTGTTAAATGAGAGATTTGAGTTGCACTCAAATCCTCAGAAAACAACAAAATTATTTGTCTAAATTTAGCCTCAGAAATATGGGCATGTTTTACATACTTGTTTTTTACTGTCATAGAGGCATATTATCATGATATTATGCCTCTAAAGTTATCTAGACCCTAAAAATAATACCAATTCTCTTATCAACTTTATTACTTTCTTCTTGCTGGTCTTCAGATTTAGAAGATGCACAAGAGTTGGGGTTTTCAAGTATTGAAGAAATGACAGTTATAACCTCTCAAGGCTATGAAACAAAGAAATTATACGATGAAAGGTACTTGAAATATGGGTTTGATTCAATAGAATTAATGAATGCATTTCAATCGAATGGATATGAATCAATGTCTGATTATGAGATTGTAAAAAGCCGGACGCCCAAATGGTTTATTAACAACTGCAAGGGTAGCGATCATTATATAAATGACTGCTTTGGAAAGCGAATTATTTGGTATGGAATAGTTAGTAATATCGGTTCAAATGCGGCAAATATAGATGTAAGAGGTGATAAAGGGGCCAAGATTGACACATCAAATCCATTTAGTTTACGAATAGATTCCAAGTCATTAAAACATCACGGGGTGAAAAAAGGTCAGCTGATAGAGTTTCACGGCAGGATTGACGAAGAGAATTTTGTAACGCCAGATATAGAGAGTGTTACATTTGTTAGGTTTGAATCTGAAGAGGATCAAAAAATAAGAGACAAGAGGGTTGCTGACAAAATTGCTAGGAAAAATAAAAAAGAAAAACAATATTTTGAAAAAAATAAGTATAACGCAAAATGGCTAATGAATAAATATGGGATTTCTGCTGGGATGACTTGCTCAAGAAAAATACCAAAATTAGCTAAGTATGACCATAAATGGACAGATGAAATGTTCGAGGCTAAATTTTCTCATTACAAGAGTGACATTTCTTCTCCAGGCGTGCTAACCGTACTTGGGGATAAAATAAAATTTCAGAATGGATTTGGTGCATGGATGAAGATGGAATACTGGTGTAAATACGACACTCAGAATAGAGTTGTTATTGATTATGGTCTGCAATAAATTAAAGAGAGTAAATTGTAAAAGGGTGACCTCCATTTAGGAGGAATATTATGAAAGTTAAAGAGTTTGATGAAAAATTTGACAATGGCGAAGACATAACAGAATATCTAGAAGTGTCTAAAGCTAAGCGCCCTAAGCACGATCAGAAGCGTGTCAATAATAAAAGGGTAGTGAGACTCCCCCAAAATACTGGACACTAAATTTAACCATTTAGGAGTCTAATATGACCATCATCACCAAGAAGTTCACCAAAGAGTTTAAACTAGAAACCCTCAGACTTGCAAGCCAAGCAAATACCAACATAGCGCAGCTTGCAAGAGATTTAGATATTCGCCGTAACATGATCTATAAATGGAGGGATCAAGTGAACTTAAAACAAGATAAAGCTTTTAAAAGAACCGCAAACAATGAACAGGTTGGTCACCATAAAGCAACACATGCCGATCTTCTCAAGGAGAATAAACGCCTCTCTAAAGAGCTTAAATTAGCCCAAATGGAGGCCGAGATATTAAAAAAGGCTCAGGCTTACTTCGAGGATCAAAACAGCTAAGGTTTGAGTTTATTGCCGCTCAGGCAATAAACTATCCAGTCAAGATATTGTGTCGCTGTATGCAAGTGTCAAGGAGTGGATTTTATTACTGGAACACCAAGCCAGTTAGCAATCGAAGTAAGCAAAACAATACAATTCTATTAGACATTATTCGTTTCTTTAAAAGATCTCATCGTAATTATGGTTCGCCTAGAATCTATAAAGATTTACAAGAAGATAAGATTCAATGCAGCTTAAACAAGGTAGCTAGAATGATGCATGAGAACGGCATTTACTCTAAGTTATCCATTAAACATAAAAAAGTGAAAATACCCAGAAACAATGTTGGCTTTACAGCCAACATTCTAGATAGGAAGTTTGATGCAGACCATCCCAATCAAAAATGGGTAAGTGATACAACCTTTATTCATACTAGGCAAGGCTGGCTATACTTAGCAACCGTTCTTGATCTGTTCTCACGCAAGATTGTCGGTTGGTCAATGTCAAAGCATAATGATACAGCTTTGGTTATAGGTGCACTAAAGATGGCGATTAAGAACAAACCAAAAGAGCAAGAAGTATTGGGCCTCCCCCAATAAACTGGACACCTCACTGTTTATTATAAAACGCTTTTTCAAAGAGAAATAAAAGGGGACGGTACCCTTTTATTTAAAATTAGGTTATACTGCCTTACATGCCTAGACAAGCTAGAAATGTATTTGCCAATATTCCTCATCATGTTACTCAGCGCGGTAATCGTCAAGACGATGTCTTCTTTACGGATGCAGACAAAGATTATTATCTAAAACTCTTAAAACAATACTCTCAAGATCATGAAGTTGAGGTGTTGGCCTATTGTTTAATGACAAATCATGTTCATCTTATCTTGAGGCCTTCGACAGAAGACGGTTTGCAAAAGGCGTTGAAGCCTTTGCATATGCGGTATACGCAGTATATTAATAAGAAGAAAAACTGGTCTGGGCATTTGTGGCAAGGGCGGTTTTTTTCTTCCGCATTGGACGAGCAATATACGTATCACGCTTTTCGTTATGTTGAAAATAATCCCGTTAGAGCCAGAATGGTTAAAAGAGCGACAGATTATAAATATTCAAGTGCAATGCATCATTGCGGAATGGCGACTGATCTTTTGATCTCAGAATATGATATTGGAGTGGATCAAGTGCAATATGTTGATTATTTGAATCAGGGAAATAATCAAGAAAATATTGATATTTTACGTCGTAATATCAACAAGGGTCTGCCTTGTGGGAGCGATAATTTTATTATAAATCTAAGTAAGATGCTAGGTAGAGATTTGTCTTTTAAGCATATCGGCAGACCAAAAAAAAGGTAACGTCCCCTTTTAAGGGGTGGTGCCTTAAACGAACACTAATATGCGCCTTGATTGAGCGTGAGTTTTTGCGTATAATTATTCAGTTTTTGTTCGAGGAAATTATATGCCATCACGCAGAGATCTAGCAAACGCCATTCGTGCTTTAAGCATGGACGCCGTTCAAAAAGCAAATTCAGGCCACCCGGGTGCACCAATGGGTATGGCAGATATTGCTGAAGTACTTTGGAACGATCACATGAAATATAACCCAACTAGCTCTAAGTGGGCTGACCGTGATCGTTTTGTTTTATCAAACGGCCATGGTTCAATGCTTATGTACTCGTTACTACATTTAACGGGTTTCGAGCTAAGCATGGATGACATTAAGGATTTCCGTCAACTACACGCTAAAACCGCAGGTCACCCTGAGTATGGTTACGCGGAAGGCATCGAAACTACAACTGGTCCATTAGGGCAAGGTATTACAAATGCTGTTGGTATGGCGATTGCTGAGCGTACATTAGGCGCACAATTTAACAAGCCGGGCCATACGATTGTTGATCACAACACTTACGTATTTATGGGTGATGGTTGTTTAATGGAAGGCTTGTCACATGAATCATGTGCAATGGCTGGTACATTGGGCTTGGGTAAATTAATCGCATTTTGGGATGACAACGATATTTCAATTGACGGCCACATTGGCGATTGGATGGAAAAAGGCGTTCCAGGACGTTTTAACTCATACGATTGGCATGTTGTTGCGGTTGATGGTCATGATGCAGATGCAATCAGCAAAGCGATCACTGAATCTAAAGCAGTTACAGATAAGCCATCATTAATCTGTTGTAAAACAGTTATTGGTTTTGGTTCGCCAAATTTATCTGGCACACACGATTGTCACGGCGCACCATTAGGCGACGAAGAAATTGCAGCAACTCGTAAAGAATTAGGTTGGACTTCAGATCCGTTTGAAATTCCTGCAGACATTTACGAAGGTTGGGATCATAAAGCACAAGGTGCTACAGACGAAGCAGCTTGGAATGATGCATTTGCAGCATACAAGGCTGAATTCCCTGAAGACGCATCAGAATTTGAGCGTCGTATGGCGGGTACATTGCCTGCTAATTTCGAGACGGAAATGGATAAGTTTATTGCCAACACTCAAGACGAAATGCCAAACATTGCATCACGTCAAGCGTCACAAAAAGCGATTGAAGCGATGGGTCCATTACTACCAGAGATGTTTGGTGGTTCTGCCGACTTAACAGGTTCAAACTTAACTAACTGGTCAGGCACTGTTAAAGTTAATGCTGACAATGCAAACGGTAATTACATCTCTTGGGGTGTTCGTGAATTTGGTATGGCGCATATGATGAACGGCATGGTTCTTCATGGCGGTTTTAAAGTTTATGGTGCAACGTTCTTCATGTTTATGGAGTTTATGCGTAATGCGTTACGTATGTCTGCACTAATGAAGATTGGCACGATTTATGTTTACACACATGACTCTATCGGTTTGGGTGAAGATGGCCCAACACACCAACCAGTTGAGCAACTATCAACCATGCGACTAATTCCTGGTTTCCATTCTTGGAGAGGTTGTGATGCAATCGAATCAGCAGTATCTTGGAAAATGGCAATGTTACGTGGCAACGCACCAACAGGTTTGGTGTTCTCGCGTCAAGCTTTAACACCTCAACCACGTACGGCTGAGCAAGTAGCTAACATTGAAAAAGGCGGTTATGTACTTAAAGATTGTGACGGCGACGCTGACATTATCTTTATCGCAACGGGTTCTGAAGTTGGTTTAGCGGTAGAAGCTGCTGAGGCGATGGATGCAAATGTACGTGTGGTTTCAATGCCTTGTACGAATGCGTATGACGAGCAAGATCAAGCGTATAAAGATTCTGTATTAACACCAGGTACTAAGCGTATTGCAATTGAAGCAGGTGTTGGTGATGGTTGGTACAAGTATGTTGGTATCGACGGCGGTTTGGTTTGTATGACAACCTTCGGTGAATCTGCACCAGCAGGCGATCTATTCAAAGAATTTGGCTTTACGGTAGACAACGTGGTTGCGACTGCTAAAAACGTATTAGGCTAAATAAAGAATTGAACAACGTTGTTGCGTGCAACCACGCTGTTTTAATAAAAATTACATCCTTTTGGTGTAATCGTAATAAAAGTAAATAAAAAGTAAATAGGAGTAAGTAAAAATGGCAATAAAAGTAGGTATTAACGGTTTTGGTCGT
>JGI24918J38489_100749_pt1 | contig 15949 bp, 17 predicted proteins | sample LinPfosmplate6_FD_38489 | JGI IMG/M metagenome (IMG submission 38489)
CGACCAAAACCGTTAATACCTACTTTTATTGCCATTTTTACTTACTCCTATTTACTTTTTATTTACTTTTATTACGATTACACCAAAAGGATGTAATTTTTATTAAAACAACGTGATTGCACGCAACAACGTTGTTCAATTCTTTATTTAGCCTAATACGTTTTTAGCAGTCGCAACCACGTTGTCTACCGTAAAGCCAAATTCTTTGAATAGATCGCCTGCTGGTGCAGATTCACCGAAGGTTGTCATACAAACCAAACCGCCGTCGATACCAACATACTTGTACCAACCATCACCAACACCTGCTTCAATTGCAATACGCTTAGTGCCTGGTGTTAATACAGAATCTTTATACGCTTGATCTTGCTCGTCATACGCATTCGTACAAGGCATTGAAACCACACGTACATTTGCATCCATCGCCTCAGCAGCTTCTACCGCTAAACCAACTTCAGAACCCGTTGCGATAAAGATAATGTCAGCGTCGCCGTCACAATCTTTAAGTACATAACCACCTTTTTCAATGTTAGCTACTTGCTCAGCCGTACGTGGCTGAGGTGTTAAAGCTTGACGCGAGAACACCAAACCTGTTGGTGCGTTGCCACGTAACATTGCCATTTTCCAAGATACTGCTGATTCAACTGCATCACAACCTCTCCAAGAATGGAAACCAGGAATTAGTCGCATGGTTGATAGTTGCTCAACTGGTTGGTGTGTTGGGCCATCTTCACCCAAACCGATAGAGTCATGTGTGTAAACATAAATCGTGCCAATCTTCATTAGTGCAGACATACGTAACGCATTACGCATAAACTCCATAAACATGAAGAACGTTGCACCATAAACTTTAAAACCGCCATGAAGAACCATGCCGTTCATCATATGCGCCATACCAAATTCACGAACACCCCAAGAGATGTAATTACCGTTTGCATTTTCTGCATTTACTTTAACAGTGCCTGACCAGTTAGTTAAGTTTGAACCTGTTAAGTCGGCAGAACCACCAAACATCTCTGGTAGTAATGGACCCATCGCTTCAATCGCTTTTTGTGACGCTTGACGTGATGCAATGTTTGGCATTTCTTCTTGCGTCTTCGCAATAAACTTATCCATTTCTGTTTCAAAGTTTGCTGGCAATGTGCCCGCCATACGACGCTCAAATTCTACTGCGTCTGCAGGGAATTCAGCCTTATATGCTGCAAATGAATCGTTCCAAGCCGCTTCGTCTGTTGCGCCTTGAGCTTTATGATCCCAACCTGCGTAAATGTCTGCAGGGATTTCAAATGGAGCTGAAGTCCAACCTAATTCTTTACGAGTTGCTGCAATTTCTTCGTCGCCTAATGGCGCACCGTGACAATCATGTGTGCCAGATAAATTTGGCGAACCAAAACCAATAACTGTTTTACAACAGATTAATGATGGCTTATCTGTAACTGCTTTAGATTCAGTGATCGCTTTGCTGATTGCATCTGCATCATGACCATCAACCGCAACAACATGCCAATCGTATGAGTTAAAACGTCCTGGAACGCCTTTTTCCATCCAATCGCCAATGTGGCCGTCAATTGAAATATCGTTGTCGTCCCAAAATGCGATTAATTTACCTAAGCCTAATGTACCAGCCATTGCACATGATTCATGTGATAAACCTTCCATTAAACAACCGTCACCCATAAATACGTAAGTGTTGTGATCAACAATCGTATGGCCCGGCTTGTTAAATTGTGCGCCTAATGTACGCTCAGCAATCGCCATACCAACAGCATTTGTAATACCTTGCCCTAATGGGCCTGTTGTTGTTTCAATGCCTTCCGCGTAACCATACTCAGGGTGACCTGCGGTTTTAGCATGTAATTGACGGAAATCTTTAATATCATCCATGCTTAGCTCGAAACCCGTTAAATGTAGTAACGAGTACATAAGCATTGAACCATGGCCGTTTGATAAAACAAAACGGTCGCGATCAGCCCACTTAGAGCTAGTTGGATTGTACTTCATGTGATCGTTCCAAAGTACTTCAGCAATATCTGCCATACCCATTGGTGCACCCGGGTGGCCTGAATTTGCTTTTTGAACGGCGTCCATGCTTAGGGCGCGAATGGCGTTTGCTAGATCTCTGCGTGATGGCATATAATTTCCTCGAACAAAAACTGAATAATTATACGCAAAAACTCACGCTCAATCAAGGCGCATATTAGTGTTCGTTTAAGTCGTCCCCTTATATTTTGAATTATTCAAAGGTCTCAATGAATTTGAATAAGTATGTTAATCTAGCAGGGTGTCGACTACCGACCATAATAATGCTCTAAAAAATATAAAACTAAATACTAAAAATGATTGAAGATAAGTCATAATCTCAAGAAATACAACCCACTATTCTTTCCTACGTGAAGGATGTCCCTAATCTGCTCTCGCTTGCAGGATTAGCCTGCACAATATTGGCTATTTATTTCAGTATATTAGGTATTTATTACGCAGCCATGATTGGCATGATTTGGGCTGTTACATTTGACTGGGCAGATGGATTGGTCGCACGAAGAATAAAGGGGCGCACAACTAAGCAAGGGTTCTTTGGTGGGCAACTTGATTCATTGATAGATATTGTGAACTACGGCGTTTCCCCTGCCATTCTTCTGTTGAGTTATGGTAAATTTGAGCCTATATTCTTACTAGGTGCGTTTGTTATTATTTCTGCTAGCGCTATTCGATTGAGTTATTTCAATACGTACGGACTTTCTGGCGGTACAAAATATACGGGAATGGCACTTGATAACAATAATTTAATACTTGTTTTTATATTTATTTTCGAAAGCATGTTCAGTCAAGGTGTTTTTTCAGTTATTCTGTATGTCAGCTGTCTAGGTCTAGCAGCTCTAAATGTTTCAGAAATTAAAACACCAAAACTTTCTGGAAGTACTTTCAATGTTTATATGCTTGTAATTCTTGAATTCGCATAACAAGTGCAATTTTAATTGTAATTAAATAGCCAGTTGCAATAAACTTTGCTATTTTCTTACCACAGGAAATTGCAATGAGTTATCAACAACTGACTGATGATGAACGATACCAGATAAAAGCGTGCTTACAACTACACATGAACCAAATTAGCATCGCTAAACTGTTAAATAGAAGTCCTGCAACTATCTCTCGCGAGATTAGGCGTAATACTGGCAAACGGGGTTATCGACCCAAACAGGCTAATGATCAAGCCACAGCACGTAGGCTTAGTGCTAAGAAGCACGTTAAGTTAACCGAGGCGCTCAAAGCTGATATTGTTCAATTAATCAAACAAGAGCTTAGTCCTGAACAGGTTTGTGACTATCTTGTATTGCACGGTAAAACTAAGCTGCATCATGAAACCATTTACAGAATGTTGTTACAGGACAAACGTAATGGCGGCACACTTTACAAACACCTTAGGCATTTACACAAAAGCCATCGTAAGCGTTATGGCAGCTATGAGCGCAGAGGTAGAATCAAGAATGCTGTGAGCATTGAGCAACGTCCAGAGCTTGTTAACACTCGCTCACGCATTGGCGATTGGGAAGGTGATACTGTCATTGGTAAAAATAAAAAGAGTGCCATCTACACACTGGTTGATCGTAAATCACTTTATACTATTATTGTCAAACTCAATGGCAAGAATGCCACTGAGTTGGCAGATAAGACCATTAAGGTATTAAAACCGCTCTCAAGCAAGATTCATACCATTACCTACGATAATGGTCTGGAGTTTGCTGAACATGAGCGACAAGCAAAAGAATTAAATGTAAACATATATTTTGCCCATCCATACTCTTCATGGGAAAGAGGTATTAATGAGAATACCAATGGATTGATTAGACAGTACTTCCCAAAGGGTACTGATTTTAACAAGGTGACAAATTCTCAAATTGAATTTGTCATGAACCGACTCAACACCAGGCCTCGAAAAACACGAGGTGGAAAACAACCTGTTGAGTTATTTTTAGGGAAAGCTGTTGATTTATTAACGGTTTAGAAATAATTGCACTTAATGTGCGAATTCAAGATTTATACATTGGCAATAACAGCCATTTATAGCTGGAAGCTTTTATAGAAACGATAGCAAGCATTACATCAATATAGGAATTAAATAGAATGACAGTTGTATATACAGTTGGTACTTTTGATTTATTGCATGTTGGACATCTTGCATTATTAGAATATTGTGCTACTTTGGGCGATAAGGTTGCTGTTGGTGTTGCTTCAGATGAAGTGGTTAAACTGTATAAGCCCAATATCCCCGTCATTCCACTTGAGCAACGCATAGAGATGCTTCAGGCATTAAGTTGTGTGGATATTGTAATCCCGTATCATGAGTTAGATTACTTGGGTGTTTGTAAGAAGGTTAAAGCTGATATTTTTGTTATTGGAGAGGATTGGGGTAGAAAACCACACAATCAAGATGTGGAGAACTATTTCAATGCGGTAGGAAAAAAGTTGTACAAATTAAATACAGCCCAAAAAATTCATCTACTCAAATAAAGAAAGACGTTATCGCTCAAAATTAATAGTGCAGGCGACGATAGACTTAGATTAGGAAAAAAAGTTGTACGTCTTAGATTCAACTTGCAAGTGCAACACATTCATGGATTAATTATATCTAAAAAATAGGCAAATCAAGGTGGGCAAAAAAAATACCCCTGAAAAGGGGCATTTGAAAGATGGTGGTTATAGGTGGACTTGAACCACCGACCCCAGCATTATGAATGCTGTGCTCTAACCAGCTGAGCTACATAACCAAAAGAAACTCAACAATGTAGTGGTTTCGTAAGAACGCGTATTATCGAGATATTTGGTAATAATGTCAATAGCCAGAAGCATAATATTGCTAAAATCAATAAGTATGAAAACCCTTAAAATTGCACTGACTGGCGGTATTGCTTGCGGAAAATCAAGCGTCATTCAAATATTCAAAAAAAATGCAATCGCTATTATTGACCTTGACGTGATTGCGCGCGAGGTAGTTGAGCCCAATACTCAAGCTCTGAGTGAATTGGTTGCACATTTTGGCAATGGCATTCTTAATGATGATCAAACGCTTAATCGAGAAGCGTTGCGCCAAGTGCTATTTGAAAATAACGCTAATCAGAAAATAATTGAAGAAATTTTGCATCCAAAAATATTGGAAAAAATGCAAATGGAGATCAAAAAAGTTAAAAATAGGCTGGTTGTCATTGAAGTGCCGTTATTAGTCGAACAAAATTTGTCAAATTTGTTTGATAGAGCAGTTGTGGTGGACTGCAATGAACAAAATCAGCTAAAAAGACTGTTAAAACGTGAAAATATCGATGAAAAACTCGCTAAAACCATGATTTCTGCACAAGCAAGTCGAAAGCAGCGCTTAGCTTTGAGTAAAAAATTGCCCACCGATATACTTGAAAATAATTCGGAAATTTTTGAAATGGAGCAAAAAGCGCAAGATTTAGCGCACAAATTACTTAATTTGTAAGCGTTTAACTGCGTTACCGCCGATTAAATGTTCGGCAATGATTTCATCAACATCGTCTTCGTCAATGTATTGATACCAAACATTATCAGGATACACCACAGCTACTGGGCCATGCTCGCACCGACCTAAACAGCGTGATTCGCTAACACCAATTTTGCCTTCGCCTAGCATTCCCTCATCACGGCACTTATCTTTAGCATGGCGATACATTTGCTTAGCACCAAGTTGTGAGCAACAAGCTTTGCCGTCCTTGCGAACGTTGTTACAAAAGAAAATATGGTGTGTGTAATAACTCATAGTTCAATCGTCCTTTGATAGCAGTATTTCTTATCAATGCCGGTTATTTTTGCGGCTAATTTTGCGGCTTTTGAGGCTCCCATCTCTGTGAGTAAAATTGGCAATATTTTATCCAATTGCTCTTCACCTAACACTTTATCATTTTTATCAATGGCTGAAATCAAAATTACAAACTCACCTTTTTGGTGTGCGTCGTCCGCTTGCAAGTAATCAATCAATACTGGCAAGGCATTAGTTTTAATAGTTTCAAAAGATTTGGTTAGTTCTTTAGCAAAACACACAATTCGCTCATCACCTAGGACAGATTGCAAGTCTTGTGCACAAGCTAAAATACGCTTAGGTGATTCGTAAAAAATAGCCGTTTGGTCAATGTGAGCAATGGCTTGAATAGCTTTAAGTCGCGCTGATTGTTTACTGGGTAAAAAACCAAAAAATCCAAATCGATCACTGGCAACACCGGATACACTCATGGCGCTGATCATCGCACTTGGCCCAGGAATTGGAACCACGTTAACACCTGTTTTTTTTGCCTCACTCACCAACACATATCCTGGATCGCTAATCAGAGGTGTGCCGGCATCGCTAATCAGTGCTATGTTTTTACCACCAAGCAATTCATCAATCACTTCAGCTGATTTTTGCGTTTCGTTATGCTCATGGAATGCACACATCGGTGTGGGGATGTCGTAATGGCTTAGTAATCTTTTAGAATGACGGGTGTCTTCCGCCAAAATCACGTCGACAGTTTTTAGTATTTCAATCGCCCTAAAGGTAATATCATCTAAATTTCCAATTGGTGTTGCAACAATATACAATGACATAATTAATGTTTAGTTTCAAAAGAAAAGTTGGTAATCAAGCAGAAGACATTGCGCTGGAATATTTATCTACGCATGGCTTAGAACTAATCGAACAAAACTATTTAACCAAAATGGGTGAAATAGACATTATTATGCTTGATAAATCTGAGCAAACGTTAGTTTTTGTTGAAGTTCGTTATCGACAGAATACGTATTTTGGATCAGCCACTGATACGGTTGACCAAAACAAACAAGCCAAACTTGTTCGCACCGCACAGTATTACTTGCAACAACATTCTAAATATCAAGAATTTATCTGTCGGTTTGATGTTGTTGGTGTTGAATCTGATTTAAAATATCCTAGAATCAATTGGATAAAAGACGCTTTCGGGGCGTAATAAATCATGAAAAAAATCATTCTTTTTACATTCTTAATGGTCAACTCTTTATTGTTAACGGGCTGCTTGCCGGTCATTCAAGGCGCATCGACCGTCAACTCAGTTGTCTCAGTCAGTAATGATCGTCGCAGTGCTGGAACCATTTTGGATGACAAGACCTTGTACTTCAAGCTTGCTGCTTGGTCAATGGACGATGCAAAAACTGAAGATGCGCACCTTAACTTTTTAATTTACGACAAAATGGTGCTCATTGCCGGCGAAGCGTCTACTAATGAGATGCGTACCTATATCAGTAAACAAGCACAACTTCAAGCACCGAAAATTAAGCAAGTTTTTAACGAGATCAAAGTTGGGCCCAACAGTGGTTTACTCAGTCGTGCAAAAGATTCCGCCATCACCCTTCAAGTTGAAGCATTATTCCACGATCAGGAAGTCTTTCATCCAATACACGTTAGGGTCATGACTGAAGCTCAAACTATTTATCTGATGGGCGCTGTGACTAAACGCGAAGCCGATAAAGCTGCAAAAATTGCTTCTAAGGCAAAAGGTGCTCGTAAAGTGGTTAAGTTGTTTGATTATTTAAAAACTAGGCCTGCTGCTGAAATTGAGCAAGATCGCCAAAGGGAGATAGCGGCGCAAAAAGAAATTGAGCGCAAAAAACAACAAGCTGAAATTGCTGACAAAAAGGCAGAACTCAAGCGTCAAATCAAAGAGCTTGATGGTACTACTGGTACACCCTTCTAACCGGAGCAAATGAATAACGGTGCTGCCCCTTGATAGCACCAAATTTTTCCAATGCTTGTAAGTGCACCCTGGTGCCATAACCTTTGTGTTGTGCAAAGCCGTATTCTGGATACTGTGCATCCAATAAAATCATTTGCCGATCACGCGTTACTTTAGCAATAATTGATGCAGCTGATATCACAGGCTCAGTAAGATCTCCTTTTATGATTGCTGTGCAATTTTTTAATTTAGGACAGCGGTTACCGTCCACCAAAACTTGATCGTATTGGGAGTTTAAATTTTCGACAGCACGACGCATTGCCAACATGGTTGCTTGTAGAATATTAATCTCATCAACTTCCTGAGTATTGGCCTCTCCCACCGCCCACTGACATTGTTGTGTGATTAGGGTGTACAGAATTTCGCGTTTTTTCTCGCTGAGTTTTTTAGAATCGGTTAGCTCTGGCAAATTAAAATCATTGGGCAAAATTACCGCACCAGCAACCACCGAGCCCACTAAAGGTCCTCGACCCGCCTCATCAACCCCGACCATGATCACTTAATCGCTTTAAAGCCGATGTCGGTACGGTAGTATGCACTCGGCCAATCAATCTTTTTGAGTAGAGCATAGGCATTGGTTTGTGCCTCTTTTGTGCTTGCCCCAAGCGCCGTTGCACACAGTACTCGGCCACCGCTACTCACAACAGTGTCGTTATTCATCTTTGTACCGGCATGGAAAACCTTGGCATCGTTACTGTCTGCCGGTAAACCAATCGCTTCACCTGAAACATAAGTATCAGGGTAGCCATTTGCCGCAAGCACCACGCCCATGGCCGAACGATCGTCCCATTCAATGTCTGCTTCATCAAGTTTGCCTTGCGTGGCAAGCAAACACAATTCAGCTAAGTTTGATTTAAGACGCATCATAATCGGCTGGGTTTCAGGGTCGCCAAATCGGCAGTTGTATTCCAATACTTTGGAGTTTCCACTCTCATCGATCATCAACCCTGCGTAAAGAAAACCTGTGTAAGTATTGCCTTCACTTGCCATACCATCAACGGTTGGACGAATCACTGTGTCCATGACTAATTGAAAAATCTCATCAGTTACAATCGGTGCTGGGGAATACGCACCCATACCGCCCGTGTTTGGGCCTTTGTCTCCGTTATCACGGGCTTTATGGTCTTGAGAAGTTGCCATTGGCAGGATGTTTTTGCCATCTACCATGACAATAAAGCTCGCTTCTTCACCGACCAAAAATTCCTCAACCACCACGCGCGATCCTGCCTCACCAAAACGATTTCCTTCAAGCATATCATTAATAGCATCAACTGCCTCAGCCTCAGTATTGGCAATAATCACACCCTTGCCTGCAGCCAATCCATCGGCTTTAATCACAATCGGTGTTCCTTTTTCTTGCACGTATTTTACGGCCGGTGCTACTTCGGTAAAGACATCGTAATAGGCAGTTGGAATGTTGTTTCGATCAAGAAAATCTTTACAAAAAGCTTTAGAGCCTTCGAGTTGTGAAGCGCGCCCCGTTGGGCCAAAAATAGCCAAACCCTCAGCTTGAAAACGATCAACCACGCCAAGTACCAAGGGCGCTTCTGGGCCAACGATAGTGAGTTCAACATTATTATCTTTGGCGAAATTAATAAGCCCACCAATATCCTCTGAGCCGATATCAATGTTAGTAAGTTTGTTTTCTAACTGAGTGCCAGCATTGCCCGGTGCCACAAATACTTCTTTAACACTATCAAACTTTGCACATTGCCAAGCCAAGGCGTGCTCGCGTCCGCCACTTCCTATTACTAATATCTTCATACGTATTCTTCGATAAATTCTCTAAATTTTTTATGCGACATAATCTGTGTACCATCGCAGTTAAATGACATTGAAATCGTTGAGTTAAATAAATTAATCACTGCCGAACGCAAGTAATAACCTTCCAAATTACGCAGTGCAGGAATGTGCTCAATAATATAACGCAACTCATCTTCATCCGTGAGTTGTTTCATAACTTCATTACGCGCATGAAATGCCTCTTGCCATTCTTCCGACAAATATTCAAATACATGATCATGCTCAAGCATATGGTAATAACGCTTAATCAAGGCCTCTTTTTCATCCAGTGCAATCATACCAAAATGATTAAACACGTAATCAGGCACCAACAAGTCTTCAGCCAAATGCACTTCGACATTAAATGGATCAAACACCGACGAAGTTTTAATCTCGCCATTATTAAGCCCGATAACAATTCGATAAACACCGGTAGACAGCAGTAAAAATAGAATAACCTCGAGCAGATCGTCAATGTTCTCATCCACCAAATTAAGCGTACGCTCACGATTGTAAACACTGTCACGCAAACTGCTGTCACCCTTAACGCTGCGCATTAAGTTTTCATCAAAACCATAGCCAACTAAGGCATTTTTTTTACTCTTCCCAGTATTCATGCGTTAAATTATAGATTAAACAAATAAGCGTTTGGGTGCAATGGTACCATCTTGGGATAATTCGCCAATGCCTAAAAAATTCTGATTCTGATCAAATAATTTAACTTTATGTAACAGGCCTTGCCTGTTACATTGAATGGTGCGGCCGTATTTAATGTCGATGGCTTGTTCATTGTCCAACGTAATATCTTGAATATTGGGCAACATTTGATCACTTGGAAGAATGATCTCATCCAATCTCTGATAATCATCAGTCGCTAAATTTTCCAAATCTGAAAACTTGATGGTTTGTGATACATCGATGTGTGCAAAACCGGTACGCCTAAGCTCAACAACATGTGCACCACAACCAAGTTTGTCACCAATATCTTGTATTAATGAACGAATGTAAGTGCCTTTTGAACATGATACGTCCAAGGTTAAAATGCCATTTTCATAACTGATAAAATTAATTTCATGGATACTAACAGGACGTGCTTTGCGCTCAATCTCAATACCTTGTCTAGCGAGTTTATATAAGGGTTGACCGTCTTTTTTTAGTGCTGAATACATCGGTGGCACTTGCAAGATATCGCCCTTAAAGCTCATGGTCGCCTCAATAACCTCGGCCTCACTCAAATGCTCAAACGGCTGTGTTTGAATGATCTCGCCTTCGCAATCGAGTGTATCGCTGGTCTCGCCCAATTTACCGCGCACAAAATAACGCTTATCATCGTCTAACAAAAAACCTGCAACCTTGGTTGCCTGCCCCAAGCAAATTGGCAGTATACCGCTGGCCAACGGATCTAGCGCGCCAGTATGGCCTGCTTTCTTAGCAAAGAATAATCGCTTAACTTTTTGTAGGGCGGCGTTCGAACTTAGACCAGTGTCCTTATCAAGTAAGACAATGCCACTAATGTCTCTGCCTTTTGGATTGCGCCGTGACATGGCTAGTGTCTACAGTTTAGACAATAAATCTTCAATTCTAGCACCGGTATTTGGTGCGGGATCAAAGATGAATCTAAGGGCTGGTGTATGGCGTAAATCTAACACTTTTGATAAACGAGAACGAAAAAAACCACTGGCTTTAATCAGTAGTGGCTCAACAATTATTTGTTCTGATTCTGCCACAGTATAAAATACCTTGGCACTACTAAGATCACGACTGGCCAAAACATCAGTCACATTTACCGACTGGAGTCTTGGATCTTTAGTTTCATTCTTTAGCAGTGTAACCAATTCACGACGAATCAGCTCATTAATTCTTTCAACTCTATAAGAGGGTTGTTCTTGCATTTTCCCTTAAAGTGTACGTGCAGTTTCAATACGCTCGAACACCTCAATCTGATCACCCGGCTGAACGTCGTTATAATCCGCTACACCAATACCACATTCAGTACCAGACTTAACTTCCTTCACGTCGTCTTTAAAGCGTCTTAGAGATTCTAGTTCGCCTTCATAAATAACCACGCTGTCACGTAACACTCGAATTGGACTGTCTTTTCTAACCACACCTTCTTCAACCATACAACCAGCAATGTCGCCTAACTTCTGTGATTTAAAGACATCTTTCACATTAGCAATACCGATGATGTTTTCACTCAATGCAGGACTTAATAAGCCACTCATGATGGCTTTCACATCATCAATTAAGTTATAGATAATGGAGTAGTATTCAATACGTACGCCTTCATTATCAGCCGTCTTACGAGCAACTGCATCGGCACGCACATTAAAACCAAGCACCAAGGCTTCTGAAGTTGCTGCCAGAGTAATGTCTGCATTGTTAATACCGCCCACACCACTTGAAACCACTTTAACGCGCACTTCATCGGTGGATAATTCTTCTAAGGCTTCGACCAATGCTTGAGCAGATCCCCTCACATCTGATTTCAACAATACGTTAACCGTAGAAACATCGCCCTCTTCCATTTTCTGTAAGAAGTTTTCCATCTTCGATGCTTGTTGTTTTTGTAATTCAGCTTCACGATCACGTGTTTTTCTAAAGCTAGCTACTTCACGCGCTTTACGCTCACTCTCAACAACTAATACTTCATCACCTGAATCTGGTATGCCTGAAAGACCTAGTACCTCTACTGGCATCGATGGTCCTGCTTCTTTTAATACTTTTCCTTGGTCGTTAACAATTTGCTTAACCTTGCCATATTCCAAGCCAGCAATCATGATATCACCTTTTTTCAGAGTGCCTGATTGCACTAAGATGGTTGTTACCTTGCCACGGCCTTTTTCAAGGCGCGCTTCTAGTACTGTACCGTGTGCTGGGCCTTTGGCCACCGCTGAGAATTCCAACACTTCAGCAGTTAATATAATTGCTTCCAATAAAGCATCAATACCTTCACCAGTGTGTGCGGACACGCCCACCATCATCACATCACCACCCCAATCCTCTGATATGACATCGTGTGTTGAAAGCACTTGCTTAATTTTGTCGATGTCAGCGCCTTCTCTGTCGATCTTATTAATAGCAACAATGATTGGCACATCTGCCGTTTGCGCGTGCTTAATTGATTCAATCGTTTGTGGCATTACACCATCATCAGCTGCCACAACCAAAATAACAATATCGGTTGTATTAGCGCCACGAGAACGCATTTTAGAAAATGCTGCGTGTCCCGGTGTATCAATAAAAGTAATTGCGCCGCCTCTAGTTTCAACCTGATAAGCGCCAATGTGTTGAGTAATACCGCCTGCTTCGCCGTCAGTAACCTTGGCTTTACGAATATAGTCTAGCAATGAAGTTTTTCCATGATCAACGTGACCCATAATGGTTACCACTGGCGGTCTAAGGCTTTCATCACCCGTAGGCTTTGACTTTTCAACCAATGTATCTTCAATGGTTTCTTGCTTGCTTGCAACGCCTTTATGACCCATCTCTTCAACCACTAGTAACGCAGTGTCTTGATCGATTACATCATTGAGTGTCACCATCACACCCATGCCCATGAGTACTTTAAGTACTTCGCCAGCCTTGGTGGTCATTTTTTGTGCAAGGTCTATCACCTTAATATTTTCTGGTATGGCCACTTCGTGAATAACTTTTTCAACCGGCTTTTGGAAGCCATGTTGCGCCTGTTCTTCTTGAACCTTTTGACTCAAACGTGTTCTGTCTTTTTTCTTTAATTTGCGTTTCGACTTATGTGCAACGTGCAGTTGTCGTCGTTGATTACCGCCTGGCGCATTACGCAAACGCTTTGGCTTTTTATCGTCCTTAGTTTCTGCCTTAGGGGCTTCTTCTGAAGGCTTGTCAGCAGTTTCTTTCTGTACCTTTCGTGCGTCCTCTTGTTCTTTTTGCAGACGAACCATCTCTTGACGCTTGGCATCTTGTGCCAGTAATTTTTCATCTGCATTGCGTCCAGCATCTAAAGCTTCTTGTGCTTTAAGCGCAGCTTCATTACTGGTTGGATCGTTTGATTGAGGTGTTGATTTTTTAACACGTTTTTTCTTGACTTGAACCTTAATACCGCCAGCATTAGGGCTGGACTTGGAAGGCTCTCTGCGAGACACCGACATGCCTGATTTAGAGCTTGAGCGCTTTGACAAGCTACCCATTAAAATTTTTCGCTCTTCTCCAGAGATTTCAGAATCTGCACTTTTGCCGTCAATTCCAGCATTCGCTAAAATTGCAACAACCTCTTGGGGAGTTTTTTTCAGTAATTTAGATAACGTTTCTACCGTATGTGCCATAATGCTTGCCTTTGTTGTGTTTTTTCAATAATCTATGTTTTAAAACTGTGTAGATTAATCAAACCATCCTTCGTTTTCTCTTGCGGTCATAATCATGCTTGACGCTTTTTCTTTGTCCATCTCTTGAATATCTAACAATTCGTCGATTGATAATTCTGCTAAATCATCCACCGTGGCAATTTCAGCCTCAATTAGCGCTTGCACTAAGTCTTCATCCATACCTTCAACGCCCATTAATACTTCAGAGGATTCAGCATCACCTAAAGCCTGGACCAATTGTGCGTCAGACGCACGCTCTTGCAGTTCTTCAACCATTGACACATCAAACTCTTCAATGCTTTCCAGTGCATCTGCATCCGCATCCGCTACCTCATCAATACTGCCAAATCCTTCTTCGATTAACACGCCGGCTACCTCAGAATCAACACCCAGTTGCTCGGCTAATTTACCACTTACCTTTTGGTTTTCTTCAGCTTGTTTGTCTTCCGATTCATTGATTGACATTACATTAAGCTTCCATCCGGTTAAACGTGAGGCCAATTTAATGTTTTGACCGCCACGTCCAATCGCCAAAGCCAGTTGGTCGTCTTCAACAGCAATGTCCATTGAATTTTTATCTTCATCCACCACAATTGAGCTAACCTCAGCAGGTGCCATGGCGTTAATCACAAATTGTGCAGGATCTTCGTCCCACAAAATAATATCGACACGCTCGCCGTTAAGCTCATTCGATACCGCTTGCACACGTGAACCACGCATACCAATACAAGAGCCAATTGGATCTAAACGCTTGTCTTTGGATTTAACGGCTAATTTTGAACGCAAACCAGGGTCTCTAGCACCGCCCATAATCTCAATTACACCTTCAGAAATCTCAGGTACTTCCATCTCAAAAAGTTGAATCATCATCTCAGGTGCCGTGCGTGATAGGAAAATCTGCGCACCACGTGGTGTGGATTTAACATCTTTAATATAAGCCCTTAGACGGTCATTTTTGCGCGTCGACTCATTAGGAATTAAGTCAAATTTAGAAATCATGCCGTCAACGCCACCCATATCAACGTACACGTTACCTCTGTCAACACGCTTAACCGTGACTATAATCACTTCTCCCACGCGTTTAGTGTAGTCATCCACAATCACTTCTCTTTCAGCTTCACGAACTTTTTGAATAATCACTTGTTTAACAATTTGCGCTGCAATACGGCCAAATTCTTCGGTTTCCATTGGCTCACGTACAAAGTCATCCACGGCTATACCATTGGCATCCTTGGCATAAATATGCAATTCGGGATCGAATGCTGTGCCATCGTCATCCACAAAGTTTTCATGATCATCAATAACCATCCATTGCCTAAAGGTGTTAAATTCACCGGTTTTTCTATCAATCTCAACGTGCGCATCAATGTTGTTGCGTTTTTTTGTTGCAACTGCTAGCGCCTCTTCTAAAGATTCAAGCACATCCTCTTTAGAGATGTTTTTCTCATTAGAAATCGCCTCAACCATTAAAAATAATTCTTTACCGTCCACGTTCTTCTCCTAAAAATGAGCAATTAAATTTGCTTTTTCAATCATATCAATGTCCAATGTTACTGGACCTAATTCTGTTACTAGCTCAACGCTATTATTAACTTCGCTAACGCTACCAATGGCACCGTTAAATTTTCTTTGTCCGTTCATAGGCCTAAGCAATCTCAACTTAACATCATGGCCTAAAAAACGCTGATAATGGCCAATGTGGAACAATGGTCGCTCTATACCTGGCGATGAAACCTCCAGATTATACTGGCCACTAACAGGATCTTCTACATCAAAAATTGCACTAATCTGGCGTGAAACAACTTCGCAATCATCAAGTCCAATGCCTTTATCCGAATCAATGTACACCCTTACAGTGCTGTGCTTACCACTGGCGATATAATCAATACCCACCAGTTCGTAACCCATGTCAACAATAACTGGATTAATTAATTCTTCAATTTTGTCAGCAATTTTTGCCATCGTGCCTAAATCAAATAAAACCTAATAAAAACCCCCTAAAAAGGGGGTCGTAATCTTTTGGTAGCGGGGACAGGATTTGAACCTATGACCTTCGGGTTATGAGCCCGACGAGCT
>JGI24918J38489_100783_pt1 | contig 12510 bp, 11 predicted proteins | sample LinPfosmplate6_FD_38489 | JGI IMG/M metagenome (IMG submission 38489)
ATTGAAAGTCCCGGAATAAGATATAACGGGAGTTATTGGTCTGGCGCTTATTATGAGCAAAGAATGAAAGGTCTTTTTGATTTTAAAATTAATAATAATACTTTTTGTCGGCAAAAAGGTCAGGGAGGTAGTAACTATAATGAATATGCAATATCTAATATTAACAAAATACCTGGCGAGGATCCCGCAACTATTGTACAAAATAACTTCTGTTCAACGGATAAATTCGCGGTAAGAATTGGCACAACGTCAGATGATAGAAGTGGTATGGTTGCTAAGTATAACTTTTGGAATACTGGCAATCACTTTACGATAGATTCTAAGATGGTGTATGACAGAGCCGATGACATTAATATCTATGGTTTTATTCCTTATGTGCCGTTTTTATCAGCACCTCATGGTGAGTCGTCTGGAGTGTCGCCAAAGGTTTCACAAACATTACCACAATGTACTGTAGTTTCTTCCAATCGAGCAAGCAGTATTTGTAATCAGGTTTGCGAGGGAATCTCACCAGGCGATGATGAACCAGAGCCAGAGCCGGTAGATTTAAATGTGGAGATGATGCTAACTTTTCCACCGCCATTGATCATTCCAAGATCCACACCTGGAGGTGATGATGCGATATTACAAGCATCATTTAATATTAGTGTTGGCCATCAGTGGGAAGGACATCTTAAAAAATACAAGCTTAAAAAGGATGGCTCTATTGGTGATTTGCAATGGGATGCTGGAAAACTATTAAATGACAATAAGCAAGCAAGTAGTCGTAATATATTTACTGTAGGCGATGGATTGACTGTATTTGGAGATAACAACTTTAAAGAAAGCAATGTTGAGAAATTAAAGCCATTATTATATGGAGACGGCCATGCAAATATTGATAATGAAGATGCGAAAAAATTAATCAACTTTGTACGTGGTGTTGATGTTTTTGATGAGTTTGAAGGCAAGGCCGAAAGATGGAAATTAGGCGATATTTATCATGCAGAGCTTGCAGTTATGGGTATGCCTACTGCGAAGATAACGGACAATCCTGATAAGAAGCATACTGATGCAGGTTATCGATTTAGTAATAAATATGCTACTTTTTCTAAATCATACCAAGATCGAACTAAGGTTGTGTTTGCCGGTGCGAATGATGGGATGTTGCATGCCTTTAGGCTGGATACTGGTGAAGAGCTATGGGGCTTTATACCCCCTATGCTTAATGCCAGATTAAAAGATATGGTGTCTTCTGAGCCGAATAAAAGCATGAGTATTTTTGGCGTTGATAGCACCCCTGTGGTTAAAGATGTATTTTTAAACGGCAAATGGAAAACAATTGTAATGGGTGGACTAGGTATGGGAGGGCATGGCTATTATGCACTCGATGTAACTGACCCGGATTCACCTGAACACTTGTTTAGTTTTGCATATGACCCCAACACTAAGCAAGGAAATACTTGGAGTGGCAGAAACGGTACAAAATCTATTACCAACAACTTTGATAATCTTGGAGAGGGCTGGTCTAAGCCGCTTATTCTGCGTGTACCTATTGGCGGTAGCGATAGATGGGTGGCCGTTATTGGAGGTGGATTTAATGGCGGCAATGTACGAGAATACGGCTCGGTTGTTTATGTGCTTGATTTGCAGGATAGTGGCAGGGTAATTCGCAAGATTGATGTTAGTGATCTTAGCGGCAACAAGATTTTTAATTCTGTACCTACATCACTTACAGCAATTACACCGGATAGTAGCGATAAGGCGGAATATACCGGTGCAATGGTGTATTTTGCCGATCTTGAAGGCAAGCTTTGGAAATTGAATTTAACTAATCAAGGGTCGCTTTATAGTATAAATAAAGTATTTGACGCTGAAGCAGATAATCTTAACGGCAGGTTGTCTTATCATTCTGTAACTCCGGCAATGGGAAGCGACAGTAAGTTAAGGTTGTTTTACGGAACAGGAGATCAACAGAAGCTGATGTCAGGCTCTCCACAAATTGATAATCGTTTCTTAGGTATTAAAGAGCAGAAATTCCCATCTGAAGATGCGAGCATTTCATTTAAGGAAAGTAGCCTGTTAAATAAAACGGGCGAATCGGATTTATGTTCTGATGAGAATGACCAAAGCTGGAAGATAAAGCTAAAATCTGGTGAAAAGGTAACATCTAAGGCAATGGTTAGTTATGGAACAGTATTCTTCTCAAGGTATGAGCCATTAACAACCGATCAATGCGCTCTTGGAAAGACATCAATAACAGGTGTTGATTACAAATGTGGTAGTGAAAAATTTACTGTTGATTTGGGTATCGGCATCTCAACCGTACCTACACTATATAGAGGCAAGCTGTATATTGGTATTAGTGGCGATGCAATCAATACTTTTACCCCGCCTGAAGGTTGGATTAAAAAAGATAATCTACTCATGGGAGAGCCAGGAGATCTGTCTAATTGGCAAGGAGTTAAGGTTAAAAGCTGGAGAGAGAGTTTTTGACATAATGTAGTTACTATTTGACTTTAAATACAACTACAAGTAGTATGGTTAAAAAATTATGAACCAAACAAAGATAATTAATGCATTTTTAGATCTACTCAGTAAGTACTCACGTGCTGATGAGGAGATTCTTGGCGTGGATATGTCCCCTGGATACATCAGGGTAGCACGACTTGAGCTTAAGGATGAAAAGTGGAGCATTCTTAACTTAATAGAAAGACCGATTGAGACTGATCTTAATACGACTCTTATTGATCAATCTAATGTCTATACAGATGCACTAAAAGATATTTTAGAAAAAGAGAAGATAAAGACAAAAAATGTAGCAATATCAATCCCTGTTTCTAACGCTATTATCAAAGTGATTGAAATGCCATCAATGACGGACAATGAAATCCAGAGTGCGATTGAGTATGAATCATTATGGGAAAATATTGTTCGTATTTCTGAAGACTTAAGTCAATACACGATTTTCCATCAAGTAATTAAACGCCATGTAAAGACAAATAAAATGGATTTGTTATTTGTGGCATCAAAAGTTTCTGATATTAATGCATACAATAAGATTATTAATAATGCTGGCCTTGAAACGATTATTATCGATGTTAAGTGTTTTGCTACCAGAAACGCTTTTGATATTGGGGTACAGAAGAATTCTAAAACTCAAAGTGAAGCGATAGCAATTGTAGAGTTTGGTTCTGTTGAAAACTATTTGCTAGTAATTAAAGACAACTCGCCACATATTACCGATATTTTTGTAAAAGATAGTGACACTAGAGACCTGGAAAGAGGAAGCTTTAGCGATGAGGAGTTAGACGGATTTTTTGGCAGATACACTATGCAAGTTAAGCAAATATTATCAGATTATGAGAGTAAGTATAGTTCTGGTCGCATCAAAACACTTTATGTTGTTTCTGATATGGTTAATATTAGAAATTATTTAGAATTATTGTCAAATGCTTTAAGTGATTTGAATATTATATTTTACGACCCTTTTGCCCAAGTATCGATATCTGGTAAAGAAAAAGATGTTATTAAAAAACACAAGAATAAATCTGTATTTACAGCTGCAATAGGACTTGCAAGCAGAAGTTTGGATATATTTGGTTATTATAAGTACACAACTGGCGTTAAAAATATTAACTTACTGCCAGATCGATCAAAAATTAAAAAGAAAAAACAGGCGAATGTTTTATTGCGCCTATTAATTATTGTGATACTTACTTTAAGCGTTGGTATTGGAGGTATTCAGTATCTTGTACTTTCTAGTGAGAAAAATACCCTATTAAAGAGAGTTGCACCATATGCAAAATTAAGGGCTGATCTGGATACAAAACAAGCCCGTTTGGCAAAAAGTATTGCTGAGAAAAAAAGAATGGATAAAAATCTTAAGTTTGGTCAGAAAGTGACAACCAACCAGGTTCAATTGAGGGATTTTTATAATGATATGGGTGCTGCAATTCCAAAATCTACTTGGCTAGATTCTGTCGAGTATAAGACGGACAATTCAGTTGATATTGTCGGTTATGCGATTAGTGATGAGAGTATCCTTAGTTATATATCAGCACTTTCAAAAAGCGATGAAGTAGAGGATGTTACATTAAAAACAATGGAATTAAAAACCTTTGACGATGAGACGGTTGAAAAACGTTATGAAATTAAAGCCTTTAAATTAGTGGCCAAGCTTAAACCGCCACGCAGAAAAAATAAATCTAATGAGGAAGGAGCTAAATAATGAATATAGACACTTCTTTTTTTCAAAAAATACAAGACTTTATCAAGAAAAATGTGAAGATTTCTTCTAAATCTAATGCTGTATCTATTCCTCAAGGCGGCCTGGGTGACGATACTGATTCGGTTAATCGTAATTTATTAATTGCCCTAGGTTTAGTTGTTGTGTCAATTGTTGTTATTATGACAACAATTTATTATCCTTATAAAGAAGATATTAACGCGCTTGAGAGTAAATATAAAAAGATTGCTCTTATGAGGAATGAAATTGCTCAAATTAATGGCAGACTTGATATTGAGGGTGTTTTATTACAAGAGAAGCGTAGAGAGTATGAGAAGATAACTCGTATTTTTCATTCAGAAAGTGAACTAGAAGAGTTGTATGAAAGTATTAGTAAGTTAGCAATTCGTTATGGTTTGAAAGTGGCTGGTTTTAGTAGAAAAAAGCCAGAGGCTATTTATGAAGTCGTTACTAAAAAGAAAAAGAAGAAAAGAAAAAAACGTGATAGAAAGATAACGCATTACAAGATGAAGGTTAATATCAATATGTCTGGGAATTATTTGACGTATATGAAGTTTAGGGCTGGATTAGCCGATCTTAAAAAAGCAGTTAATACAGAAAAAGAAACCATTAATATGGACAATGAAGACGGCGGTGGTAATGTTAAAGTACACTTAGTGCTTTCTACTTACCGATTGCCTTAAGGAGTAAAAATGAAAAAACAAACAATGATCTATTTATCTTTAGTTGTATTATTTTCTGTAGCCGTTTTTGCTGAGACATTGCCAAATCCATTTACCCCACATGTTTTTATTAAGCAAGTACAGCCAGTTCCAGTTAATTCTGGTGATTTAGTAGATAGCAACCCTACAACAGGTGGGCAGACATCTGTTCACCCTTTAAAGGCTTTTGACACTCTCCAGTATTCTGTTAAGGGAGTTATATTATCCAAGGACGATTCAATTGTTATTATTAATGCGGGACCTGGAAAGGACTATTTTGCCCGTAAAGGTGATGTTATCGGTAGTAATGGTGCTATTCTTGAAAAGGTTTTAAAGGATAAAGTTGTTTTTATTCAAGGTAAAAAGAAAGTCATAATTAAAGTACGCAATACTGAGGAGACCGCTCGTTATGGTTATTAATAAGAGAAAAATAATTAATTTTAGTATCGTTGCATTGTTGTTGCTCATGGCTTCAGGCTGTGAAAACAATAAAAACAAAGACTCTAATGCCCGTATTCATGCAAAAGATTTCATAGAAAAAAGTAAGGGTATAGTGCAGGAAACATTAGAAATCGGCCCTGTTATTAGTAAATCTACAGAAGTAAAAAAAATAGACAAAAAACGTATTTTTATTAGTCGCGAAGAGGTCGCTGATTATACTTCTATCAATAAGCAAATTGGAATCCAGGATGGTATTTTTAATGTCACTATGAACTTGGATGCTGTGGATATACACGCCGCTATGAAAATGTTGGCAGAAATTGTTGATAAGAATATTTTATTGGGTGATGAGGTTTCTGGATTTGTTTCTATACAGCTTACTGAAGTGCCTTGGAATAAGGCTTTAGATGCATTGTTAAAAATTAAAGGATTAGCGATGCATGTAGATCATGAAGCCAATATTATTAGAATTCATAAAGGTCAAACATTAATTTCTCAGGAAGAGTTTGAGAGAGATCGCATTGAAAGAATGAGGCAAAATCTTTCAATGAAAAAAGGTGTAGAGCCACTATACACTGAAATTATACGAATTCATTATGTTGATTTACAAACAGTACGATCTCAAATATTAGAAATGATGCAAGATTTCAGTTCTAATGGTCCTGAGAATTCAAGAATAAAAATAACAATAGATGAACGCCAGAAAAGTTTAATTATTAAAGCACCAAAAAAGGAACTAAACCAAATAGCGGGTTTAGTTGATAAGATTGATGTGCGCACTAAGCAAATATTAATAGAGGCATTTATTGTTGAAGCCGGCAAAGACTTTGATAAAAGATTAGGTGCAGAGCTTGCCTATTATAAAAAGCAAGCAGCTGAAGGGAGCCCTAGAAGTAACGAGGCCGCTGGTATTATGACTGGAACTGCCGGAGCATTATCACTGAGTTCAACCACAGGTAGGCTTGCAAATTTACCTATAACTGGAGCCGCAGGAGGAATTGGATTTTTATTTAATACCAGTGCTCATCAACTTAAATTAGCATTAAGCGCTCTTGAAGAGCAAATGGTAAGTAAAACTGTCTCCAATCCGAAAGTTTATACCTTGGATACGGAAACTGCTACTATTTCCCAAGGTAAAGAGCAGCCTTACGATACGCCAACTGGTGACGGTAGCTCTAATACGGATGTCTCTTTTAAGGAAGCACTATTAAAACTCGATGTAACACCAACCATTGTTGGTGATGGTAATATCATTATTGATATTTCTCTGCAGAAAGACACCGTTGGAACTGGTACCACACCACCAATTAACAAAATGGCGATCAAAACAAGATTGTTAGTTGAGGATGGCTCTATTGTGGTGATTGGCGGTATTTATGAAGACACCACTAAAAACACTGAAACCAAAGTCCCATTTTTTGGTGATATCCCGATAATAGGGAATTTGTTTAAATCAAATGTGGATGATACGGGTAGGGATGAATTATTGATTTTTATCTCCCCTCATATTATTTAGTTAGGCTGGCTATATTATGATTTGTTTATCTGAGGACATTACTGGAAAAATTGTTAGTTTTTTACTAGATAAAGAATCACTTACACTTAAGCAGTTAGATCAAGCCAAAGCATCCTCATCTGAGCTCGAATGCTCCCTTATTCAAGTGCTTATTGAGGATAATCATATTACTCAAGAGGAATTAGCTGACGAGATTTCAAAACTGTATGGACTTAAGAGGATCACTTTACATAAGGCCAGTGATGTTGAAGACAAAGCATACTCATTATTAAATGAAGATTTTATTATTGAAAATCATATTATTCCTTTTTCTTTAAGTAAAAAAATCATTAAGGTGGCAATATCTGATCCTGCCGCCCTAAATGTAATGGGAAATGTAAAGGTTTTAAGTGGTAGACAGGTTGAAACTTTTGTCGTTACTTTTAAGGAAATTAAAGACATTATTACAAAGCGTACTAATACTCAATTTGGCTCGGTAAAAAAGTTAAAAACTGACGATACAGATGAAGATAAAGAGGAGTTGTCAGAGATTATTCGTTATGTAAACCAAATTATTGAACTTGCAGTAAATGAAGGTGCGAGTGATATTCATATTGAGCCATTTAGAAAAGATTCTAGATTGCGTTATAGGGTTGATGGTGTTCTTAGTACTCAATCTGAAAAGATAATGACAGGATTTAGTGTTTCATCAGAATCTAGTTTTTTACATGAACATTATGCAGCAGTGACAACACGCGTTAAGATTATGGCTACACTGGATATTTCTGAAAAACGCTTACCCCAAGATGGTGCAATTGTTTTTAAATCTAAAAATGCCAATATCGATCTCCGTATTTCTGTATTACCAACTAATAATGGTGAAAGGGTGGTGATGCGTATTTTAGATAAAGGCGCTATATCAATGTCGATTGACTCATTAGGGTTTGATGCGAGTGATCTAAAAAAAGTAAAAAGCGCCATAGATGCACCACAAGGGATGGTATTAGTAACCGGACCAACTGGATCCGGTAAAACAACAACACAATACGCTGCTTTGCAGAGGATTAATCGTGAAGGTATTAACATTCTAACAGCAGAAGATCCTGTGGAGTATAACTTGGACGGGATTGCGCAAGTTCACGTTAAGGAGAATATCGGCTTAACTTTTGCCGCTGCACTGCGTTCGTTTTTACGACAAGACCCAGAAGTTATTTTGGTAGGTGAAATTCGTGACAAAGAAACAGTAGATATCGCTATAAAAGCGGCACTAACAGGTCACTTAGTGCTTAGTACTCTACACACTAATGATTCCGTTAGTACTATTACTCGTTTATTAAATATGGGCGTAGAATCTTATCTTATTTCGTCGTCACTCACATTGATTATTGCACAACGACTGGCTAGAAAGATATGTCCTTCATGCAAAGTGGTGGATGAATCGGTTAATGCAGATATGTTACGGTCTATTGGGTTTTCTTCTGAAGAGGCTACAAGAGTAAAGACCTACATAGGCGAAGGTTGCGACAAATGCAATGGTCGAGGAAGTAAAGGCCGTAGAGGAATATATGAAGTATTAAAGATAACCGATAGAATTCAAGAGGCAATTTTAGATTCTGTCTCCGTTTTTGAAATTCAGAAAATAGCAGAAGACGAGGGTCTTATCACAATGAAGGAATGTGCCAAAGGCCACCTGCAAGAGGGTGATATTAGTTTTGAGGAGTTTCATCGAGTGATGATTGTTTAGCTTATGCCACAGTTTTCATGGAAGGGAATTAAGAGCGGCGTTTATAAAGAGGGCATTATTGATGCAAAAAATGAGCATGAGGCTACTTATCTTATTAGAAAAAGCCATGTTATTATTTACTCCGTTGAAAGCTTAGAAAAACAAAAAAACAAAAAAAATATCTTTGCTGGTTTACTACCTAATGAAGAATCTCAAAAAAATATTAAGGAAAAAGATGTTTTAGTCTTTACAAAAAAGCTGACCACCATGGTGAGAGCTGGCCTTCCTGTGGTAGACACGTTGGCACTTCTGGCTGATCAAATAGAAAGCAAGGCTTTTAAAAAAGTCTTAAAACAAATTCATTTAGATATTGAAAGTGGTAATTCTGTATCGGTGTCATTTTCAAAATACGATAAATTGTTTGGCAATATATACATTAACCTTGTAAAAGCGGGTGAGGCAAGTGGAAAACTGGATACTTTTCTTGCTAAATTGGTGGAAAATTTAGAAAAAACTGCAAAAATAAAGGCAAATATCAAGAGTGCATTATTCTATCCAGTAATTCTATTGGTAGTTTCCTTGGCGGTGATTTCAATCATGCTAATCTATGTGGTACCAATTTTTGTAGAGTTGTTTGCTTCAGTGGGAGGAGAACTTCCAGCGCTCACGCAAATGATTATGTCTGCTAGTGATTATGTCCGTGATCCAATGCGTGGAGGTGTTACCTTTATCGCTATAACAGTGGGTTTGTACCTACTTAAAAAACAGGTTCAAACAAACTATAATTGGCGTAGGAAGTACCATAGAATGATGTTAAAAATGCCTTTAGTTGGAGATTTAATCATCAAGTCAGGGCTTTCCAAGATTGGCATGATTTTGGGCAATTTATCGGCTGCCGGTGTGCCTTTGATTGAGGCTTTGGAGATATCTACCACATCAACTGACAACATTCCGCTAACAGAAGCCATGAATAATGTCAAATTAGGCGTTTTTTCAGGAAGTCCACTTTCAGAGTTATTTGATAAAGAAAAAATAATTCCTTCAACATTCTCTCAAATGATTAAAGTAGGCGAAGAAACCGGTAATATGGAAGAAATGTTTGAATCTATTTCAAACTACTATCAAGAGGAGCTGGATAATGCCGTACAAAGGCTTACAGCAATGCTAGAGCCAATTATGATAGTATTTATGGGTGGAACTATTGGTTTTATTATTATCGCCATGTATTTGCCAATCTTCCAGATGGGTCAAATGGTTGGTTAATATTACCAATTATCTATAGAATTTCCGTCTCGCTCTCCTGCATGGTTATTATTTTGGTCTATTGAGAACCAGTCGTCACCGTTAACTTTGTAAGCAAAAGCTTTGTATTCTGTAGTGATATCATTTGATTCAATGCAAAAATAAAAATCAGGCTTACTTTCTTGTGGAATTGTTTTTGAGCTACCAAAAAGATTGATATTAATTGAAAGATTGATATTAATTGGGTTTGCATGATGAGAATCTTCACCACAACTACCGCTAGTTGTTTCATAATATTGGCTATTATCTGAAAATTGTTCTACCTCTGCAAGGTATATAAGTCGAAGTGAGTTTTGCGCTGAGTTTGTCTTGGCGCTGTTAATATAGCCATTGTAGGCAGGGATACCTATAGCAGATAAAATTCCTATTAAGGCAACAACAACAAGAAGTTCAACTAGTGTGAACCCCTTGGTTAGTTTTTTACCATTCAAGAGAGAATGTCTGCACAAGATCAGGTGTATCAACTCCAGCTTCTTTCTTTTTTGGGTTTTCAACTACGCCAGTTATTTTGATCGTATCATCATCAGGAGCCTCCATCTTAATGCCTCCTTTTAAAGCCTCACCAGTTATTATTGCATCTTCATTGGTGTATGGATTCTTCCATCCGTCCGATTTAAAATGAGCAATAAGCTTTGTTGTAAGATCGCCTGCAGTTAGTTGACACGGCGTCAAGGATGTTGCACCAGCACCTGCCGATTGTTTTAGTTTCATAACATTGCTAATTCCGCATTTAGTTACCTCGGCAGAGATAAAGGATGATGCGTTATTAAAATTGGCCAATGATGCATTGTATTTGGCTGAACTTTGATAACCTTGGTACATTGGAATACCAACGGCAGCAAGAATACCGAGAATGGCTACTACAATTAATAATTCAATTAATGTAAATGCTGATCTTTTTTGAGTGATTGTTTGCATTTTTTTCCTTAGTTTATTTTTTTAAAAATAGTGTTTTTACTAGGAATGAATATTATTCAATACGAACAACATGTTTAAATTTAACCATTGCTTCATCTGATAATGTATCTTCTACATCAGGGTCAAGCGCCAGTGTGCGGATGAATATTTGATTACCAATGCCAAATACATGAATTCTTCCAGCTTCTTCTGTATTAGGCTCTGATTGAACGTAGTAAACTTGTAAATCATCAACATTCATAGGATTCATCCATTGGTCACCTTTAAAATGATTAACAAATAATGGACCAAGTACACCTCCTTGTCTATTTATCATTTTTTTACAATCAACGGCGGTAGGTGCTCTTTCACCATCTGTACCTTTAAGGTCTAAGTTCTTACCAATACCACACTTGGTAACTTCTGAGGATATAAAGGTGACCACTTGCTTGTGGGTAGCTTTTACGGCGTTAAATTTAGCAGTTGCCTGGTAACCTTGGTACATTGGAATACCAACGGCAGCTAAGATGCCAATGATTGCAACTACAACTAATAATTCTATTAATGTAAAACCTTTTCTATTCATTCTCATTTTTTTATTCCCAAGATAGTTAATAATGGCTCAAGTATACACTTTTTTTCATTGCGGGGTTAATTTGGTAGAAAAATTTAGCAAATTATTGAAATGAGTGATAAAACCAGTCTAAAACGCCTTTACAGGGTCATGAGATATGCTTATTTATCTCCAAATCATCTTGATGATGTTCTTAAATTTGCACCAACAGTAAAGATTTTAAATTGAAGTTAGTAAATAATTCAATATCTTAGATTCAGCTAACTAATATTAATAATTTGATTGAGTATTGCACAAGCTTGTGCAAATTTAGTTTTTTCAAGTTGTTTCATTGGGTGTTTAGATGCACCTCTAGCCCTCCAATCAAAAGACTTTACTTGATGGCATAAAATATAGCCATTGTGACTCTCGCCTTGTTTTTTTACTTTGCCAATATCTACAGCAAAAGGGTTGGTTTTATTGTAGCTTGCGGTGGTCATTGGCAGCCCTAATACTAATGAAGTTTTATCATTAAAGGTTTTCGGCGATAAAACCAAAAAAGGATGAAGATTGCGCATTTCTTTGCCCGCTTGTGGTGAACAATCAATCCAAATAATGTCCTGTCTTGAAGGTACCCAATCTACCACTTTTCAGCACCAATAAGCTCATCTGTTTGCATTGCTTCTTTACCGTGAGTTTTGGGGTTAAATTGACTTAGACGTTGATCTAAGGTGATAAACTTATTTTCTACTGGTGAGATGATAACTTTGCCATGCTCAACACTTAAACTGACTTTTTGATCTAAGTGTAGATGCGCTGCTTTTGCTACTGCAGTGGGTAGGCGCATACCAAGGCTATTACCCCATTTTTTAATATCCAATAATACTTCACTCATAATTAACTCCTAATGTTTACACGTAGTATAAACAAAATAAATATAAAAAGCAAATTAGTGGACAATCTTTTTAACCGGATGAATTATATTTTTTTGACTAAAAAAGTACGCTTTTAGTCAAAAAAAAAGACGGCAAAATTTTTACATGTTGTCAAAATGTTGTCATTAAAACAGGTAAAAATTTAACAAAACCCTATGGCAATAGGGTGTGTAGTGGGGCGAGAAACGGGGTTTGAACCCGCGACAACCGGAATCACAATCCGGGGCTCTACCAA
>JGI24918J38489_100443_pt1 | contig 12158 bp, 9 predicted proteins | sample LinPfosmplate6_FD_38489 | JGI IMG/M metagenome (IMG submission 38489)
CCCCCCCCCCCCCCCCCCCCCCTGGCGGCGGCGGGGGGAGGGGGGGCGGCGCCAGGGGCTGGCACTGGCGCCCCCACCGCCCGGCGACGCAGCGCAGCACGCCGGGCTTCTTGCAATCGGCGTCCCCTACGCACTTCTCGAACTCGCCGGGGGTCGTCTTCACGCACCGGCCTTCGAAACACCGCTGGCCGACCCCGGAGGCGCAGTCGTGGTTGGCCTTGCACTGGGTCTGGCCGGCCCCGGGCTCGCCGCAGGTCCCCGAGGTGGCCGGCGAAGAGGGCGAGCCCCCGCAGACGAGGGGCGCAGCGCACTGCCACCCCCCCGGGGTGCAGGTCTTCCCCTTCGGGTACTTGCCGGCCGCCACGCACACGCCCCCGACGCACGGCCGCCCGGAGGGGCAGTCCCCGTCGGCCGCGCACGGGGCGCAGGTCCCCGACGTCGGCGAAGAAGCCACGCAGACCAGGGACGCGGCGCACGGCGCCCCCCCCGGGGTGCAGCCCGCGCCCCGCTCCCCGCTCCCCGGGGGGGGGTTGCCGTGGACGTAGACATAAACGGCCAGCGCGATAACAACGAGCACCACGGCGCCGAGGGCGTACAGCTCGAGCTTCTTCATGGCGGCGCGTGGGCGTTTCTGGCTCCCAGGCGGCCGGTCTATCTATCCGGCGCAGACCCCGCCGTCGGAATTGCGGCAAAGCCCCCGCCCGCCCAAATTGAAGCGGACCCCCGAGGAAACAGCACCTCCCCCCTTCCGCGCGATGGCCGGTAACCCTCTCCACATCGAGGACTACGAGTCCGCCCTCGGGGACGGACGGATCCCGGGGGCCTTCCGCGAGGGGCGGCGGGTCTTCGCCTTCCCCCCGATCGACACCCGCACCTCTGGAGGCCAGCATCTGCGGTGGACCATCTCCGTCGGGCTCGAGCTGCGGCGGGACGACGGCGCCCGCGACGCCGCCCCGTTCGCCCCCGAGCTGCTGCGCCCGGGGGCCGCGGCTCCCGCGGGACTGGTCGGGGTGGTCTCCACCGAGTGCTGCCGCGTCGACCCGCAGGGGGTCTGCGGCCCCCCCCGCGCCGGGGCGACGCCCACCTACGTCGCCGCGGGGAAGAACGCGGGGAAGGTCAACGCGACCAACGTCGCCACTCAGGCCCTGCGGGCCGCCCTCGGCCTCTACAACGCGCGCCTGCGCCGCGCAGCGCCCGCGGCGCCCGCGCCTCTCCCCCCGGCGGGCGAGGCGGCCGCTGAGGGCGCCGAGGCCCCCCAGCCCGCCCCCATGCTCGTGAAAAAGGAAGGGACGACCCGCGACGCCACCCTTTCCGCGCGGGTCTTCGCCGAGGGGGTCCAGGTCCAGAAGAAGCTCAACGGGGTCCGCCTCGTCGCCCACGCCCCCCCTGGGGGAGCGGCCATCCGGCTCTACTCCCGGTCTTCGGGCAACTACCCGGGCCTCGACCTGATCCGCGAAGAGCTCCTGGGCCCCCTCTCCGCGCCCCCCCCCGTCCCCGACGACCTCCTCCGCCCCCTCCCCGGGTGCGGGCCGCCGGCGGGGCCCAGCCCCGCCGCCCTGCGGGACCTCTACTCCCGCGCGCGGGTCTACCTCGACGGGGAGCTCTACCTCCACGGGCACTCTCTCCGCTGGATCTCGGGGCAGGCGCGCCGGGCCACCGACTCATCGCTGCTGGAGTTCCACGTCTTCGACTGCTTCTTCCCCGAGGCGAAGGCGGCCGGGCACGAGATGGCGAGCGTCCACCGGCAGGCGTACCTCAGCCTCCTCTTCGCCGAGGCCGGGCGGGGGGGGTGGGCCCGCCCCAGCCCCCTCCTCCGCCGGGTGGAGAACTTCGCCGCGGACCACGGCGAGGAGCTGCAGGTCCTCCTTCGCCGCTTCCTGGCCGAGGGGTACGAAGGGGCCATCGTCCGGAAAAACTGCGGCGGCTACGTGTACGGGATCAACAACTACCACTCGAGCAACGTCGTCAAGATGAAGCCCCTCGGGGACGACGAGTTCGCCGTGGTGGGTTATGGCCAGGGGGACCGGGGGCGGGACGCGGGCGCGGTCGTGTGGACCTGCGAGGTCGCCGCCGGCGATGCGCTCGCGGGGGAAGATCGGCTCTTCCGCGTCGTCCCGAAAGGCATGACCTACGACGAGCGCTACCTCGTTTACCGCTGCCTGGGCGAGTTGGTCCCCAACGCTCCTGCTGCCGTGGCCGAGGGGGGGGGCCCCCGGGTCACCCGCTTCGTCCGCGACTTCCTGGGGAAGCCCCTCACGGTCGAGTATTTCGAGCGGAGCGCAAAAACGGGCAAGCCCACCCAGGCGAAGGCCGTGGCCTTCCGCACGTACGAGGGGGGGCCCGCCGACGACCCCCTCCGGCGCCTCTTCGATGAGTGCCGGGTGCCCGGCGCGGGCTAGCGGCGATCGGGCGTTTTTTAGGGCGTCGCCGCCGAGCAGCGATCCTCGTAGCCGCTGAGCATCGCCTGGATCCCCGGCGGCGCGCGGGCCTCCGGTCCCCGGGGGCGGCCGAGGAGGGCGGGGGGGGGCGCCGCCGGGGGCGCCGCGCGCGCCCGGCGCGCAGGGGGGGGCTCGCGGCACCAGGAGCACAGCGGGCACCCGTCGGCGCCGCGGGGCGGGGAGTCGTCCCCGAAGGGCGGGGGGGCGCGCGGTTCCCTCCCCTCGGTGCGGGGGGTGGCGGGGCCCGGGGGGTCGCGTGGGGGCGGGGCGGGGGGCGCGGCCGGCGGAGCGGGCGGCTCCTCGGCGTCGAGCGGGGCCCCCACTTCCGGGGGCGGGCCTTCCCAGGGGCGCGGGGAGCCATAGATGGGGTTGTCCCGAAACTTCGCGGCGTAGGCCCGTTTGTCGGCCCCGTCGAGGGTGGGGCTGCTGAGCTTGAGCGTCTCGATCTCCCCCAGGACCCCTTTGACGAATTCCCGCGCGTCTTGTCTCTCCTCCGGCCGAAGCGCCAGCTGGAACTGGACCGACCGGGCGAGGTGGGCGAAGTCCACCTGGGCCACGAGGCCCTGCGAGCGGACGACGTCCAGCTTCCAGGTGCCGTCGAGGACGAGGAGGACCGCGATGAGGTACCCGGCCCCCGCGTCCACGAAGGAGGCCCAGGAAGGGCCCTGGCTGGCGGGGGCGGCGGCGGCGCAGACCCCCCGCGTCCCGACCAGCGCCCCGAGGAACCCCGCGGCGATGGTCAGGGCGTTCCCCCACTTTTTCGCCCGGGAGACCTGGCGCTCGTACATCCAGGAGAACCCGGTGGCCTGCATCATTGCGCGGCGCGCGACGGCCTCGAGCCGGGGCGTCCAGTGGGTGGAGCGGGGGGCGCTGTCGGCCATTGTCTCCCGCTGGGGCCGCTCCACTATCCCTGGCCCTGAAAATTGCCACTCAGGGCGAAAAAGCGGGGGCGCCCTAGTACCGCTTCCACGGGGGCCCGGTTGGCCCCCGGGGGCTCTGGCTCCGTTGGCGCCGGACGTCGCCCCGCTCCTGGTTGGGCGCCGTGGCCGGGCCCCTCGGCCCCCGGCGCGCCCTTTTCCGGCGGGGAACGGGGGACACCGAGCGGACCTCGGGAGAAGGCGAGCTGTGCTCGGAAATGACCATGCGCTGGGGCTCGGGAGGGCGCGAGCGGCCGCGACGGCGGCGCCACACAATCTCTGGAGCGCCGCGGAGCCTATCCGCGGTGATCTCGAGGGCGGCGATTCTCTCCTTGAAGGCCTTGGTGCGCGCGCTTTCGGCGAAGGCGGCCTCGTCTTTTGCCCGCAGGAACTCCTCGGCGCGGGTAGACCAGAACTCGACGTCTTCCCGGGCATTGACGAGGCTTTCGGCCGAGCTTTTCTCCCCCTCTACGGCCTTTGTCAGCTTCTCGTCCAAGATGTGGATGCGCTTCTCCAGCTCCTCGGAGCGGCCCTTCTCCTTCTTCAAGGCCTGATCTTTAGTCTCGGAGCGCCACTTCGCGGTATTCATCTCCGCGGTCACAGCCTGGGCCTGGGTCTGGGTGTGCTGGAGATTCATCTCCGCCCCCTGAGCCCTATTGCACCAGTAGGACGACAGGCGACGAGCCTCGCCCAGGGAGTTATTCGCGTATTCCATCTCCTGGGCATGGTGGGCCTGCTCGGCGGCGTGCGAACGTATAATCTCCTGGTTGCGACTCACGGTCGCTTCCAGCGTGCGCACCTGTTTCGCCTGGGCCTCGTGCTTCTCTCTGATCGCCGTCAGGGAGTGGAATGCCTCGGCGTCATGCCCCCCCTTGTCGGGGTGGATCTTCCTGGACACCTTTCGGAAGTCGCTGGCGCAGTCGTACATCGTGTCAGGAGTTCTTGCGGCAGAAGCTCCTGAGCCAGAAGTCCTTGAGCCAAAATGGCTACGGTGCTCTGCCGCACAGACGTTCAGTTTTCCCACGACTTTCCTGGCTAGTATCGGCCCCGTGTCCTCCTAATTTGCTCGCCCCGCCCAGATAGCCTGGGATCGCTAGTCTCGGGGGTTTAATATTGAATCTCCTGGGAGATCCCATACAGCAATTACTCACCATGGCAAGCCCAGACTCCTGGAGCCTTACCCTCCGCCTTGAGTGGGAAGGGGGGAAACCATGGGGAGGGCGCGTCCTCAACATGTGGCGCTGGTGTTTCACCCTGGACGGTGAAGCATTCATCGAGGTCCAGCTTCAAGGAGGTGAAATGGGGGAGTTCCTCATCTGCTGTCCAGAGGCACTTCCCCTAGTCACGGGGCACACTTGGAGTAGCGCATCAAGACCTAGCTCGTTGGGGGTGGTTACGCCGTACGCAATCACCCACATCACCATCCACGGAGGAAGGAAAAGCATTTCTTCCACCAGATGGTTGGGCCTGGGTGGCCCCTGGTCGATCATATCGATCGAAATGGTCTTAACCACAGGAGGACCAATCTCCGTGATGGATCTGGAGGGGTAAACGAAAGGAACAGGCGTATACGAGTGAACAGTAGCGGGCCACGGAGTATACCGCAATGATGACCGGCAGCGCTACCAAGCCCAGATTTGGACGAATAATCAATCGCAGTCGAGGGTCTTTACAGACGCAGCATTGGGGAGCCGCGAGGCTGCCTTCGCAGCCGCCTGCGCCTGGCGTTCCGCAATGGCCGCAGAACATGGAAATGCCAACGGGTAGTAGAGGCCTTTATTTTTGAAGCTGCTCTGAGGGAGTAACGCACCCGCGCGGGTTTTGTGGTGGATTTAAACGTTAAATCCTCCCCTTATACCCTAGGCACTGAGTGGACCGCCGCTCAGCCCTAGCGCGCCCGGACCGGGAAAAGGTCGATAATGCAGATTGGTCCTCCAACAGCGCCTTATGCGGAGATTGAGAGGGCAACGTTCCGCATAGCTGGCGATGCCGATAATGAGCGCGACGCGGTCGTCACTATCGAGAATTATGAGCTCTTTACCGGAGAAGGAGTGCCAGCCGTGGATGGTTGTTTCGATGCCCGGATGGGTACTACGGATCATCACTACTCCTGCGCCACTTGTCGCCTGGGGCGGCGCGACGACCCGGGCCACCTCGGCCGGATGCGGTCGCACACCCCCCTCGCCAGCCCCCTTTTCATCGCGGAGATCCGGCGGTGGCTGCGGGTGGTCTGCCTCAACTGCGGCTACCCGGTGGTGAACCTGGAAAAGTTCGCGGGGGTGCGCCCGCCGACGCAGCGCCTCAACGACGCCTCCCTCGTCTCGACCGACGGGGTGCGCTGCCCGGTCTGCGGGGTGATCCACCCCAAGATCGTCCCCGCGGACGACGACTACTTCTCGTTCAACGCGGAGGGGCCCTCCGCGGTGCCGGGGGTGAAGGGGAAGCCTTACGTGCTCTATCCCGAGACGATCCGGGCGGCCTTCGAGCGGGTGACCGACGCGACCGTCGTGGCGCTGGGGCGCCCCCTGACCTCGCACCCCCGCCAGCTCATCCTGAAGACGATCGTCATCCCGCCCAACACGATCCGGCCGGGGGTCCGCATGGGGTACGGGCCGGCGGGGGCGGCCTCGTACCACGACCTGACGAACATGGTGCAGTACATCATGAAGCGGAACCTCCACCTCCCCGTGGCCCCCCCCCCGCAGATCACGAAAGAGATGGACCGCCTCATCCGGAACGCCCAGCAGCTCTACTACGACCTGGTCCTCGGGGCGGCGGCGACGAACCCCGCCCAGGGCTCCTCGGGGCGGCGGGGGCTGGTCGTGGGGAGCCGGGGGGTCCGGTCGATCGTCCGGGCCTTCGCCCGGAAAGAGGGGCGGATCCGCAAGAACCTCCTGGGGAAGCGGGTCTGGAACATCAGCCGCAGCACCATCAGCGGGAACCCCCTCCTCCGGGTGGACGAGGTGGGGTACCCCGTCGCCTTCGCGCGGACGGTGTCGATCCGGGAGAGGGTGCAGGAGTACAACCGCGACCGGCTCATGACCTTCTTCCTCAACGGGCGCCGGCAGTACCCCGGCTGCAGCCGGGTGATCAAGCGCGCGACGGGGGTCGTCCACCGGGTGGAGGGGCTCCGCCGCGACTTCCTCCTCGAGGTGGGCGACATCGTCGAGCGCGACATCGTCACGGGGGACCTCGCTTACTTCAACCGCCAGCCCTCCCTCGAGCGGTCGTCGATCGGGGTCCACCGGATCGTCGTCCTGGAGGACCCCGGGATCCACACCTTCCAGATGAACGTCGTCGCCTGCTCGTACTACAACGCCGACTTCGACGGGGACCAGATGAACCTCTGGGTGCCGGGGGAGGTGATGTCGCGGGTGGAGGCCGAGCACATCTCGGGGGTCGCCAACTGGTTCATCAGCACGAAGTCGAGCGGCCCCGTCAACGGCCAGGTGCAGGACTCGAACATCGGGTGCTTCCTCCTCACGCGGACGGGGGCCGTGATGAGCAAGTTCCACGCGATGCGCCTCTTCGCCGGCGCCCGGGTGGGCTTCCCCGACTTCAGCGAGGAAGGGCCGGACGCCCGCATCACGGGGCGCGACGTCGTCTCGCGCCTCTTCGCCCAGACGCCCATCAACTACGACGCGGCGCCCAGCTGGTACAACGAGGGCTTCGCCCCCTTCGTCGACTACCTCCCCTCGGAGATCCAGACGGTCATGAAGCGGGGGGCCCTCCTCGGGGGGGTCCTCGACAAGAAGAGCGTGGGCGAGGGGGCCCGGGGGGGCCTCTTCCACCTGATCGCCCGGGAGTACGGCCCGGGGCGCGCCCTCGAGATGATCTTCGCCCTCCAGCAGATCGCCATCGACTTCGTGGGGAACCGGGGGTTCACGGTGGGGACCGCCGACATGGTCATCTCCCCCGCGGCCCTCGACGAGGTCCAGCGGATCACCGCGGGCCTCCTCCGCGACTCGGAGGGGATCACCGAGCGCCTCCTCCGGGGGGAGCTGACCCCCCCCATCGGGATGACGACCCACGAGTACTACGAGCGGCTGCAGTCGGAGGCGCTCAAGGTCCCCGACGACCTGCTGCGCCCCGTCCTCACCTCGATCCGCCCCGACGACAACGGCCTCTTCCAGATGATCGCCACGGGGTCGAAGGGCAACACCCCCAACCTCCTCCACGTCACCGCCCTCATCGGCCAGGTGGAGATCAACACCCGCCGGATCCCCGAGCAGTTCGCCTTCCGGCGGACCAACGTCTACTTCCCCCGCTTCGCCACGAGCCCCGCCGCCTTCGGCTTCGTCGCCAACGGCTACGTGTCGGGGATGACGGGGCCCGAGTACGTCTTCAGCGACATGAACGGGCGGTTCGACCTCATCAACAAGGCCCTCTCCACCGCCTCCACCGGCTACCAGAACCGGAAGGCGGTCATGGCCCTCCAGTCGGACATCATCGACAACTTCCGCCGCGTCGCCAAGGACACCCGGGTGGTCCAGCTCCTCTACGGGGAGGACGGCCTCGACGCCCGCTACGTCGAGTTCGTCCCCTTCCGCTCGGTCTTCCTCGACGACGCCGCGCTCTCGGGGACCTTCCGGCTCGACCTCGCCGCCGCGGGGGTGGCCGGCGCGGGGCCGGGGGCCCAGGAGGTCTTCGACGCCGCCTTCGCCCGGGTCCGCGCCGACCGCGACTGGTACCGCCGCGTCTTCCTCCGCTACGAGGACTCGGACTTCAGCAACGTCGTCTCCAACCGCCGCCAGATGCCCGTCAACGTCGCGCGCCTCCTCCGCGACGCCCGCATCGCCGCCGAGGACGCCCCCCCCCCCGCCCCCGACGCCGAGGAGCTCGTCGGGATGCAGGGCCAGGTCGACGAGCTCTGCCGGCGGCTCCCCTACGCCCTCATCAACGAGATCCAGGAGCGCCGCGGGACCCCCGTCCCCGCCCACCTCCGGGCGGCCGTGGGCCTCCTCTCGATGCTCGTCCGGCTCGAGCTGGGCGGCCCCGCCCTCCTGGGCCTCGCCCCCCCCGGCCTCGGGTTCATCCTCGCCGAGGTCCGGCTCCGCTTCGCGGGGGCCCTCGCCGACTACGGGACGGCGGCGGGGATCCTCGCCGCCCAGGCCGTCTCCGAGCCCCTCACCCAGTACATGCTCGATTCCCACCACCGCTCGGTGGGGGGGGGGACCAACAAGGCGGGGATCGTCCGCCCCGCCGAGATCTTCGGGGCGAAGCCCGTCGAGGCCGAGCAGAGCTCCGAGATGATGCTCCGGGTCCTCCCCGAGCTCGAGGGGGACCGCGCGGAGGTCCTCCAGATCGCCAACCAGATCGAGCTGATGACCTTCCACCGCTTCGTCGTCCGCTGGGCCCTCCTCCTCGAGCCGGTCGACAGCTCGCTCCTCCGCGCCCCCGCGCCGGGCGCCCTGCTGTTCCCCCCGTTCCGCGGCGACCGGGCGTGGATCGACGAGTTCCTCCGCAACCACCCCCTGCTCACCCCCCCCGCCGACCTCACCAACTGGTGCGCCCGCTTCGAGCTCGACAAGGGGACGATGATCCTCAAGAGCATGAGCCTCGAGGCCATCGTCGAGCGCCTCCGGGCCCGGCACCCCAACGCCTTCGTCGTCCACACTCCCGAGAACGTCCCCCTCGTCGTCATCCGCGTCTACTTCCGCGGGGGGCAGTTCCGTCGCGGCGCCGCCCTCACCTCCGAGAAGGTCGAGGAGCTGATCCGGGGGCCCCTCCTCGGCACGACCATCCGTGGCGTCCGCGGCATCCACCTCGCCGAGGTCGTCGAGGCCAAGCGCCACCGCTGGGGGAGCGACGGGAGCTTCGCCCTCCGGAAGGTCTGGGCGATCCACACCACCGGCACCAACCTTTACGGGGTCCTCCTCCACAAAAAGATCGACCCCCTCCGCGCCGTGAGCTCGTCGATCGGGGACACCGCCAAGGTCTTCGGGGTCGCGGCCGCCCGTGCCTCCATCGTGCGCGAGGTCCGCCGCGCCATCGGGGCGAAGGCCCCCAACGTCCGCCACCTGCTCATCTACGCCGACGAGATGACCCGGACCGGCCGGGTCACCAGCCTCGAGAAGGGGGGGATCACCCTTCGCGAAAAAGATAATGTGCTGCTGCGCATGGCCATGTCCTTTCCGACCCAGGTTCTCACCTCGGCCGCTGTGGAAAATCTGGGCGGCAGACTGCACGGAGTTTCGCCCTACCTCTTGCTGGGGAGAGCTCCCAAACTTGGGACCACGTGGAACTCCTTCGCCATGGATGAAGAGTTCGTACGCAGCAACACGAAGACGGTCGATGACGTGCTTGAAGGCCTCGCCGACCTTGGCTCCGCCTAGATCATGCGCGTCTCTTTTTGGGCTCCGTGGGGCAATTGAATGGGGCTGAAGCCTATCCATCTGGGGTTTCAAGGAGTCCCTACCATGAACGGGATTGAGATCGGGGTTTGGCAAGGTGGGAGGCCCGCGGGCACGTGCTTCCCGCGCACCGGTCGAGACAGCTGGGCAGTAGTCTTCACCAAGACCACTCTCCATGCCGCGCACAACAAGGCATTTGCTTACTCGAAATCTGGGGGAAGGATGAAGCGGAGAAGGTCGCTAAAGCTTATCAGTTCAAGTATGCCGTGGACCACGATCGCACCAAGAATCGCTGGCGCGTCCTCGGTCCAGAGGGCGAAGAGTACCAGGTTCACACCGAAAATCGACAAGGCGCGGAACACCCCTTCCTATGCGAAGTGGCAGCCCTTCCTCTGATCGAGGAAAACACGCGGTGCACCTTCAAACACCCGCCTTCTATGCGCAAACCTGTCTCGATAATGGGACAAAGAAGCTGCTTCACCAGGTCCTTCGCCCTGAGTGGAACATGGTTGACCACCGCGATGGGAATGGTCTTGACAATCGGGAATCGAACCTGCGTGATGGTGGTGGAGGTGTGAACCAGCGAAACAAGGCGATGCAGCGAAACAACACAAGTTCCGCGACTGGCGTGAGCTACTTTTGGGGGGCCTGGGTGGGTCGGATCAGGATCAAAACGAAACTGTACCGGGCCTGCTTCCTGAGTTTCTATGAGTCAGAGGAGGCTTTCCTCGCCGCCTGTGAATGGCGAAAAGCACGTGCCATCCTCGACGGCAACGAGAACGGGGAGCGTGGGTGAAGTAGGCGCCCTTTTTCCGCCGCCTTCACGTCATCCCCATCCTCTCTTCTCTCCGCCCCTCCTCCCTCCCTTCTCTCTCGCCCTCTTGCCGGCCCATTTGCGCGTTCATCGTGTTCTGGCTCGCGGCGGTGTCCAGCGCCGCGCTCGCGACCGAGGCGATCATCGCGTCCTGGGATAGCTGGGCCTGCCGCTTATTTTCTGCCTCATCGTCCTCTTCCATCTTCTTGGCCAGCTCCGGGTTGGTCTTGGCGGCGGTGAGCTCGAGCGCCTGGCGCTGCTCCGCTGCCTTCTGCGCCTGGCGGCTCGACGCGACCGCTAGCCCGATGAACAGGCCGATCACCGCGAGGAAGACGATGACGAAGATGACCGTCGCCGCGCTGATGCCTTTCATCCTGGGCCTGGGGCGCCGGTCCGCTCCTCGCGGCGCCGGGGTGGCCGTATAATCCCGGGGAAAAAAGCGGCGCCGGGCTCAAGCCCCCCGAAGGGGGGGGGGGGGGCCGTAAGCGCAGCCCGGCAAGAGACACGCGCGCCCAAAGCGGCAAGGGGGCGGGCCCCCCTCCGCCTCGGCGAGCTCCACGTTCCGGGCGTAGAGCGACCGCGCGACGAGGACCGGGCTCCACCCGGGGGGGTGCGCGAACGGGCAGGTGCGCACGCAACAGTCGCCACGGTAACGGCAGGGGCGCGCCCTTGCCGCGGGGGGGCTTCGCGACCTGTCGTGGTCGAAGACGCACCCCTTCTCGGCGCAGCCCGGCCCGAAGATGCACCACTCGAAGTCGTGGTCGAAGGGGTGCTCGAACGGGCACCTTGTCCGGCGGCAGCGCCCCCCGGAACGGCAGGGGAGCGACGCGGCCACCCAGCCCGGAGGATGGTCGTAGACGCACTCGGCGCGGACGCAGCCGAGGCCGAAGCGGCAGGGGGGCGGGGGGGGCGGGGGGGCCTCCACCTCGCCCGAGTCGGCTTCCCTGCCGGCCGCGGCTTCCGGAGCCTCGGCCTGGACGGCCATCGGGGGCTCGGGGGGCGGCATCGCGGCGCTTGAGCCAAAATGGCTACGGTGCTTGGCCTCCCTGGGCTTCAGTTCTGGCCGGCCGCCTACAGCCCCCGGGCGGCGGGTGGGCGGTAAGACACCCCCAGGAAGTTTGCGAGCTCACGCTCGGTGCGGATCCCCGCCGTCCCGCGGACGCGGCGGTTCGTGTCGCCGTACCACAGCCCATACTGATTGAGCCTCCAGCCTTTGCGCTTCGCGGCCATGCGGGTGCGGACGTTGTACATGTAGCTCCCGGTCCAATGATAGAGCGCGTAGGGCCTCTCCTGGGCCGTCGCCGCGAAGAAGTCCACCGCGTAGTGGGCGGCCCCCCCCCTGGGGCCCGCCCAGGCGACGATGACGGTCCTCCGGCGCTCCCCCGAAGAGAACTCGGCCACCACCGAGGCGCGGTCGCCGGGGCGGGGGGGGCGCAGCCGCGCGCCGGCGAGGAGCCCAGGGAGCGCGCGCGCGTCGGGGGCCACGACCAGGAAGTCGAGGTCTTTCAGCACTCCTTCGCCCCGCCGGGCGCTCCCGACGACGATGAGGGCGCAGCGGCAGGGGCGCCCGTCGCTCTTGGCGAAGACGAGGCGGCGGCACAGCTCGGCCAGCGCGGCGGCCCCCGCGGCCGCGGGG
>JGI24918J38489_100458_pt1 | contig 11859 bp, 8 predicted proteins | sample LinPfosmplate6_FD_38489 | JGI IMG/M metagenome (IMG submission 38489)
CCTGCTGATCTGCTCCAGTCGTCCCGGCGGCTGGCCCGCCAACCTGCAGGGCCTCTGGAATGGCGACTATGCCCCAGCCTGGAATTCGGATGTGCACACGGATGAGAACATCCAGATGAACTACTGGCAAGCGATGCCGGGTGGGCTTGGCGAGGCAGCACTGCCGCTCTTCGACTACTTCGAGAAGCATGTCGAAGACTTTCGCAGTAATGCCAGGAACATCTTTGGTTGCCGCGGCATGCTGGTGCCGATCGCGATGACCACACATGGGCAGGAGGAGCCCCGTGTGTGGTCGAACTGGACGGCGGCGGCAGGCTGGATTGCCCAGCACTTCTACGACTATTATCTCTTTACTGGCGATCTCGAGTTTCTGAAGGAGCGCGCGGTGCCATGGCTCAAAGAGGTGGCGTGCTTCTACGAGGACTTTCTGGTCGAAGGCGAGGATGGCCAGCTGCTGTTCAATCCGTCGCTCTCGCCGGAGAACGCTCCCATCGGGGGTGACGGCCTGCTGACAATCAATGCCACTATGGATGTCGCGATCTGCCGCGAGGTGCTCTCGAATCTTTGCGACGGCTGTGAGTTGCTCGGCATTGAAGCCGAGGGGGTGACCCGCTGGCGAGGCATGCTCGCGAAGCTCCCGGCATACGAGATCAACGAGGACGGTGCGATGAAGGAGTGGCTCCATCCGGCCTTCAAGGATAACTACCACCATCGTCATCAGTCCCATGTCTATCCGGTCTTCCCCGGTCTGGAAGTTACCGAGGAATCGGATCCAGCGATCTACGAAGCGTGTCGCGTGGCGGTGGAGAAGCGCCTAGTGATTGGGCTCACCAGCCAGACCGGTTGGTCTATGGCGCACATGGCCAACATCTATGCGCGGCTGGGGCAGGGGGATCGGGCGCTTGAGTGTCTGGACATTCTCTCGCGAGCCAGCACGGGTCCCAACCTCTTTACCTATCACAACGACTGGCGCCATATGGGTCTGAACTGCGCATGGGGCAAGATGCCCCCATTCCAGATCGACGCCAACTTTGGCATCACCGCCGCCGTGCTCGAGATGCTGGTATTCAGCAAGCCCGGCTTGATCAAACTGCTGCCAGCGTTGCCGGCCAAATGGACCAGCGGAAAGGTGGCGGGGATCCGCTGTCGCGGCGGCATCACCGTGGATATGGAGTGGGATGTGGCAACGGGCGTGCTCTCTGCAACGCTCACCAGTAGCCGCGATCAGAGACTGAGTCTTCGTCTGCCGAAGTGGGTTGGCGAGGTCCAGTTTGATCCTGCGTCCAGCGCGAGCTCAGACGCATCAGAGGGCTGCTGGAACGTGTCACTTGTTGCGGGGATACCGCTTGCTGTGGAAACGATCTAGACCCCATCCGGAAAGGGGCTGTGCCCTGAAAGGGCTTGCGTCCCGACGAACGTCGGGAGGGCTTGATATACTTGTCCAGGGCGTTGCCCTCGTTGTTTCTGCGCATCGTGCGAAGAATGGTGTGGTGAGGGGGCCTTCAGTAGCGCGGTCCCGTCCCGGGGCCAGCGCAGAGCAAGGGAAGCGTACGTACTGAGAATCATGAGCCGAAATGTCATTGTATGCTCTTTCCGTACTCGTGCTTTGCACGCCCTCAGGTTCCGTCTTCGCTACGCTACGCCGAGACACGCGGGACGACCTGGGGCTACTGGGGTGACGTGCATTGCATCCCGAAGGGATATCAGCGATTAGCCGGTGGTTGAGCGCAGCGACACCACCGGTTACAATCCGGAACACGAATTGCATCCCGGAGGGATGCCAGCCCTGAATAGGGGAATGTTGGACGCGGCCCAGGCAACACAGATTCATGAGAATGCTCGTTGGTACCGTGGCGTTGCTGCCATCCCTCCGGGATGGTGTTCGCTTTTCATCTCGGTCCGGTGGTGACGCTCGTGCCTCGCGTAACCACCGGCTAATGGCTGGAAAGCCTCCGGCTTATTTTGAGATATTAGGTTGTTGAAGTAGGTAAGGCATAACGATGGCAGGCCCGAGGCTACTGTGGGAGTTGTTCCGGTTTGCGTTGGGCTGCCGCGCGGTAGGCGCTCATGGTCATGTTGTGGCTGTTGCGGAAGAGGAAGGCGAGGTGGCTTTCGCGGGTGAATCCGCATTTCTGGGCAATCTCGCCGATCGGCAGGCTGGTCTCCGCGAGCAGGGCGCCGACGCGCTCGAGTTTGACGCGCCGGATCTCGTCCATGATCGTGCGGCCGACCGCAGCTTTGAAATGATTCTCGGCATAGCGGCGTGATGATCCGATCACGCCTACAACGTCCGGCACGGTAATCGCCTGGTGTCCCGCCTCGCGCCAGATGTACTCAAGCGCCCGGGCCACCTGCTTGTCGGCAATGGCCGTCGCTTCGGTGGACCGTCGCTGGGCCACGCGGGTCGGCTTGATCCAGTGGACCCGGCGACGCAGGCGTTTGCCGCGCATCAGGTTGTCCAAATGTTCGGCCAGCAGATAGCCCGCATGTTCGCTGTTGTGTTGGATGCTGGAGAGCGTCGGGAAGGTGGCTTCGCAGATGAAGTGATCATCATCGACGCCGAGCACCGCCACCTCCTGCGGCACGGTGATGTCGGCGTCCAGGCAGGCGTCAAGCACCTGGCGCGCGCGGCCGTCCATGGCCGTGAAGAGTGCCACGGGTTTCGGCAGCGACTTGAGCCAGGCCTCCATGCGCGGTTGCTCGACCGCCCAGTCACGCAGCGCCTTTGCCTTCGGAATCCCATACTCGCTGCACGTTTTGCCGGCCGCTTCAACCGCCTTCCTGAAACCCTCACCGCGTTCGCGCGACCAGTACAGGTCCTGGGCCCCGCCCACGAAGGCGAAATGCTCATAGTGACGCTCCAGGAAGAAGCGGGCGGCGTGTTTGCCCGTTGCGTGTGAGTCGACACACAGGCAGGAGTATTTGGCCAGCGGGTGGCCGGCCACCTGCATATCGGCAGTGGGTTCAAAGAGAACCACGGGCACGCGTGCGTCGGCGATGGCGCGTGCCTCGCGCAAAGAGCAGGCCCCGGTGATAATCCCGGAACAGCCCCACTTCTTCAGGTCCTGTAGCCGCTGTTCGCCTGGTCGCCCTTCTGCGCGATAGAGCCGCCACGGCCCATTGACACGAGCATAGCGCAGGATGCCTTCAAAACAATCCCGGTGCCCCTTGAGCGCCAGCGGCAATCTCACCACCACCTGCGGAATCCCTGTATCCTGTTTTGTTGTCATCGACTCACCCAGACTCTTTGTTTCTCCTTCTCTGTATCATGCCGTGCGCAGATATGAAAATCAATTTCCGCATGCGTGGAGGGCTCTGCGGTGATCTATAGGAGGAGCGCTGATATGTTTGCGGTGGGCTTCGCGCAACGCCTGCTCTTGTCCGGGCTCTGAGCTAGGCCGCCGCCCAGGGGCTGGCAACAGCAGGATGTATGGGGCTGAGCGGGACGCCAACCTTGCGTTCTTGCGCAACAGACGGTAGATGTGGAGCCTACTAATCTTGAACGTGTTTGGATACATCGACTATTGAAGGATGGCTGACTATGAATCACGACCCCTCAGGCGACTATTACGACTATAAGCAGACCATGCAGCCCGAGCGGCCTTGGATGGTCGATTGGCACCAGCGCTTCGTCTATCGGCATACGAATGCGTTGCGCGGGGGCACGGGGATGGTCAGCGGGGATCCCGAGATGGCTGCGGCGCGGCCAAATGGGCATCGCTGGGTGTTCGGCGATGGGAAGACCACCGAGGTCTGCATGCGGTTTGAGGATTCGCTGGAGGCAATCCGGCGGGTCAGCAAGGCGACCTGCAACATGCCGCAGGTGATCCTGCTGACGGGGTGGCAGTATGAGGGGCACGACTCCAAATACCCAGCCTGGGGTGAGGTCTGCGAGCATCTCAAGCGCGAGGAGGATGCCACTGCGCTCGACAGCCTGCGCTGGCTCTTTAGGGAGGCGCGCCAATACAACTGCCTGGTGACGCTGCACGTGAACATGTTTGATGCCTATGCCGACAGCCCGCTGTTTCAGGAGTATCTCGACAAAGACATCATTGCCAAGGATCTTGACGGCATCCCGATCATCGGCAACCGCTGGAGCGGCATGGACTGCTACCACATCAGCTACACCCAGGAGTGGAAGCATGGTCTGGCACAGAAACGGATCGACGGCTTGCTCGAGATGGTTCCGGAGCTGCGCGAGAACGGCTGCGTCTATCTGGATGCATTTCTGGGCGCGCGCGTGGCGGATCAGCAAGGCCCAATCAGCCCCTATCTTGGTTTCAGTAAGGAAGAGGAAGCGCGGGCGATGCGTAAGATCTTGCGATACTGGCGGGAGAAGGGGGTCGACCCTGGCGTTGAACATGCCTGGGGCATGCGGATAGAGCGTTGTGTCGGACTCACCCCCTATGTGGCCGATTCTCGTGGTCAGCATGACCTGCCGGATTCGCTCTTCACCACGTCTGGCTATCATGCACAATTCAACGGGGTCAATCTGCCTGCAGGTTTCTTGGAGCAGTTCTGTCTGGTCACATTGCCCTATTACTACAAGAACAATCCCCGCGCCAACTATGACTACGGCCAGATTCAGGATGCGACGGCTCTCTGTATGCCGGCCCTGTGGTGCGAGGAACCCACGCTGATCGCCTACAGCAAGGCGGGCTTCGGCAAGCAGTATTGGCCGCTGCCGCCGGAATGGTCCGATGTGTCCGAGGTGCAGATCTCGCGCCTTACGATTGACGGTCCAGAGCCGCGTGATCGGGTCACGGTGGACCCCAACGGCATTCGCTTCAGCCTTTTGGCCGACGAAGCGGTCTGTATCCGCGTGAGCAAAATAGAATAGGGTTCTGGGTTCGGGGTTCTGGGTTAGACGTTGAGTGCCAACACATCGTTGACAGGCGTTGCCACCCCGTGGGACAGGCGTCTCGCCTGTCTCTCCCGCAACACCCGAAGCAGGCTTACGGGCGAGACGCCCGTGCCACATCATGCACCCCTCGCATCTTCCTTTCACGCAGCTCGATGCCTACTCGAGTTAACGATGTCCTGGCAGTCATCAGTTATGGGTTAAGAGTTCTGGGCCTTGTCCGCCTCTGGCGTGGTTAGGAGTTCAGAGTTCGGGGGCTCTGCTCTCTGACGCCTGACCTCTGGCCTCTGTGGCTCTGCTGGTTTGAACAGGATGCAGCCTTCGAGATTGTCGAGTTTGTCAATGCGGTCCATGGGATATGCCCAAATCCGATAGGCATCCACGAGGCAATGGATATGACGCTCCCGGGCCTGATCGAATTCGGTTCTTGGGTACTTCGGATTTCCTTGTGTATTTGGGTGTTTCTCTCCTCCCCTTTTTTTCGCCGTGCGCAAATAAGAAAATTGCTGTGCGCAATTGGGGGTAGAATGTGTCCTAGGAAGGCGATATGCTATTGTTCAGATAGCAAGTCTTTAGAGCAAGCGCCCTTATGGGTACACACAACGGAAAGCCAAATGATGGCTAAAAGCAATAGCAGCGATCTTTTAATCGGTTTTGATCTGGGCACCAGCGCCATGAAGGCCGTGCTGTCAGACCGTGAAGGCCGCATTGTGGGGCAGGCGAGCCGACAGGTCGCTCTGCTCCGCCCCGCAGACGCCCTCGTTGAGCTGGATGCTGAAGCGTACCTCCAGAATGTATACTCGGTAATAGGCGAGCTGGTCTCGAAGGCCGACGCCCCAAGGCAGATTGTCGCCATAAGCTTCAGCGGCGCCAGCGGCAACACGGTACTCCTTGACGAAGATTTCACCCCGCTGGGCCCTGTCATCAGCTGGTTGGACGGAAGAACGGCCGGAGCGGAGCGTGAGCTCTGGCCAGAGCTTGACCCGGAATGTCACTACCGAATCGCCGGATGGCCATTCGGGGGCACGTTTCCATTGGCCCATCTTGCGTGGTATAAGCGAAACAGGCCGGATCTGTGGGAGAAGACCCGCTATTTCACCATGCTCAACGACTATATCTACCACCGGCTTTGCGGCCGACTGGTTGTTGACCACTCCAAAGCAACCACGTTCTATCTGCAGGACCAGGAAACGCGCACATGGAGCAGTGCGCTGCTTGACGTCCTCGATGTTGAAGAGAGTGGGCTCTCAGAATTGCTGCCGTCGGGGACGGCCTGTGGCACCGTGACGGCTGAAGCGGCTGGCGCTACCGGGCTTCACGCTGATACACGGGTTGTCACGGGGTCGTTTGACCACCCATCGGCTGCAAGAAGTACCGGGGTGTTTAATGAAGGGGACCTTCTGATCTCGGCCGGAACGTCCTGGGTGGTGTTTGCGCCAATCCGCAAGCGGGAAACCGGATTGAGCGGGAACATGCTGATAGACCCATTTCTCTCGCCTGCCGGCTGCTGGGGTTCCATGTTTGCCCTGACGGCTGTAGCCGAAAGCATGCATGCATATCTGGAGAACTGCATCGGTTCTGAGAATGGCGAATCGCTCCTCGACCGGTATAACCGGCTGGCTGCGGAGGCGGAACCGGGGGCCGACGGCTTCACCCTAGAGCTGTTCAAGCAGCCCTACGAGCAGATGAAGGAGCAGGTGAACGCGATCGAGCCTCGAAACATAGCCCGTGCGCTTATGGAGGGCATCGTGTTTCTGACCCGGAACCGAATAGAGACGCTTTCCCGGCTGACGGGGAAGCCGGCCGGAAGGATCGTGCTTACCGGCGGGCCAACCAAGAGCCCTGTATGGCCCACCATTATTGCCGATGTGCTGAACCATCCTGTGGCCATACCCGAAACCGGACAGCACGCCGGAGCAATGGGGGCCGTTCTGCTCGCTGGCATGGGGGCCGGTGTCTACCGCGACGAGCATGACGGTTATGCGCGAATCAAATCAACTGATCGGATCATCGAACCCGATCCTGAGCGCAGTGAATTGTATCAGACACTTTATCGGGATTACGTGGAGAGATATGGATTGGATGACCAGTCGGATGCCCCGTCAGTAGCGCGGCCCCGTCCCGGGGCCAGCGCCGAGCAGGGAGGGGCCGCAAGGTGAGCACGCGAAGAACCAAGGGTAAATGTGCTCTCGCGGCGTCCGCTGTTTGCTCGGCCCTCAGGCCGGGACGGCCTGGGGCTACTGAGAGTCCTCTCCGCCTGTGCGGAAGTACCGAAATCAAATAAGGAAAAATAGATATGACCACGACTAAGAACCAGAAAATCCTACCGAAATCACCCTTCTTCGAAACCAGTGTGAAGAACTATATATTCGGCGATGCAGTCTATGAGTATGCCAAGGCCGTTGATGCTGCCGCTCAGAAATACGACGTCGATGCGATCTTCATTGCCCCCTACACCGAGATCAGAAGAATTGCGGAGAACACCGACCGGCTGTTTGTCTTTGCACCCTATATGGACACTTTGCGCCCTGGGCGCGGCATGGCAGATGTATTGCCTGAGGCCATAAAGGATGCCGGGGCGACCGGGGTGCTGCTGAACCACTGTGAACGGCCGATGTCTCTGCCCCAAATCAAGGCAACCATTGATAGGGCCGATGAGCTGGGGCTGATCACCTTTGCCTGCGCAGATTCAATCCCGGAAACGAAAGCGATCGCGCAGCTCCAGCCCGATATCATCAATCCCGAACCCAGTGAGCTTATCGGAACGGATCAGGCGAGTGATATGGGGTATGTGATCGAAACACTCAAAGTCGTCAAAGCAATGTTTCCGGACATTCTCGTAGAGCAGGCCGCGGGTATAACAACCGGTAGACAGATCTATGACTTCATCATGGCAGGAAATGATGCCGCCGGATCAGCATCGGGCATCCTCAACGCGCCCGATCCCTACAAGCTGCTGGATGAGATGGTGTTCAATGTGAGAAAAGCAAAGGATGAACTGGCAAAGCTGGCTGGGTGAAGCCGTTCGTTGATATAACGAAGAATGAAGTGGGAGCGAAGGACCGTAGCCCCGGGCCGTCCCGGCCCGAGGGCGCGCAAGGATTGATCACAGAACGAGAATACGGAGTCGCTACGTCTCATAATTCTCGCCCCGTGAACTCCCCTTGTGCTGCGCTGGCCCCGGGACGGGGCCGCGCTACTGACGGTGTCCTTTAATCAAGCAAAGAAGCAGTGGAGCAAGAGATGAAAACAATCAGAGAGACAATCAAAGTCATGTCGACCGGCCAGCGGCCGACATTTCATACCGTCACCGACGAGGTTAAGGCGTTCGTTAAGAATTCCGGAGTTCAGAGCGGGGTCTGTGTTGTCTACTCGCGCCATACAACCTGCGCCGTGATGATCGATGAGGATTCAATCGACCGGGCGGATACGGGACTGAGTTGCCTCCAGCAGGATCTTACGAATACACTCGAGCAGCTCATACCGACCTGTCGTGAGGAAGGGCAGTACCTGCATCCCGGGCCGGAGATGTTTGTGTTTGCGGCCAAGCACGGCGAGGACAGGCAGGGCACACTCAATACTGACGCGCATCTGCGCTCGTCGATCATGGGTAGAAGCGAGAGCATACCGATCTTTGACGGCAATTTGGAGCTGGGCCAATTCGGTCATATCTACTTCGTGGATTTCGATCAGACCGGCGCCAGGGAACGCCAGGTGACGGTACAGATTATTGGTGAATAGGAAGCTACCACGATGAAATCAAGTTCATGGAACGTTGCCAAGGAGTCTTTCTTAATCGAATCGGATTCGATTAAGAAAGCCCTTGAACATATTGATAAAGGCGCTTTTGAGCAGGCGGTGAATGCCCTCGCCAGTGCGGACAGAATTGCGGCCAGCGGCTGCGGCCATTCAGGCATCGCCTGTCAGCATTTTGCCCATTCCATGTGCTGCATTGAGCTTCCCGCACGATTCATTTCGCCGGCTGAAGCGGTGCATGGGGCCAGCGGCTTTCTCAAAGCGGGTGATGTCATGGTGCTGGCTTCGCGGGGCGGCAAAACGGCGGAGTTGATTCCCATCATGCAGATCTGCAAAGCGAAACAGGTCACCGTGATCGGCATCACAGAAGACCTGGATGCACCGCTGGCCGTGGGGTCGGATATCGTCATCAGAATGCATGTGGAGCGGGAAGCCGATAAATACAACAGCCAGGGCACCACCAGCTTTATCGTGCTGTCCGCCATATTTGACGCCCTGCAGGTTGCGCTTCTGGAAGAGACCGATTACCGGGAAGCGCAGTTTGCTCTGATTCATCCCGGTGGGGCTGTAGGAGAGAGGTTGAATGAATAGCGTGTGTTGCGGAAAAGGGGCTTCAGTAGCGCGGCCCCGTCCCGGGGCCAGCGCAGAGCAAAGGACGCGTACGTATCGAGAATTACGAGCCGAAAAGGCTCCAAATTCTCACTCCGAACTCGTGCGTTGCCCGCCCTCAGGTCGGGACGACCTGGGGCTACTGGGGTCACGCGCATTACTGAGACGGTGTTAGGTATATCTCGCCCCTTCGGGGCTTTTCGGCGGGGTCTCGATAAGGTTTGTGGGCAGTCCACAACTAGGACAGCATCAAAGATGAACAGAAAAACAGACAACGATTCCCAAGACCTTGATCGGCAGATCTTCGAGCGGGAACTACGCGAGTTTCTGCCCGCCAGGATCTTCGATGCGCATGTCCACTTCTTCGACAAGTCCTGCTTTGTTGCCGGCACGTCGTTTCCGGCGAATCATCCCTACCACAAAGTCGGCGGCACGTTTGGTCCTTCCGACTACCTCGCGTGGGCCGCAGACGCTTTGCCGGGCGTTGCGATTTCTGCAAACGGCTTTGGCCACCCCGGGTTTGAGAGCGACCGCGATGCCACTGCGCTCTATGCCGGAAGCGTGTCCGATAACCAACAGTTCTACGGCATGGCCTTGATTGCACCCGAAGATTCGGCCGCGTGTGTGCGACGGCGGGTTGAGCAGAACCAGCTCGTCGGCTTCAAGCCCTATCCGGACTTTGTAACAGGCAAGCCCGTCGCAGAGGTCACGGTGAACGACATGCTACCCGCAGCGCAGATGGAGGTGGCCGACGAGCTCGGGCTGGCCATCATGCTGCATATCCCACGCCCCGGACGACTGGCGGATCCGCTCAACCAGACCCAGATGGTCGAGCTGTGTCAACGCTACCCGAACGCCCGCATCATCTTCGCGCACATCGGGCGGGCCTACTTTCTCAGCAATGTCGTCGGCTTCCTGGACGGTATCACCGCCTGTCCCAATGCCTATATCGACACCGCCATGATCAACCATGAGGGCGTACTGGAATATGCCTTCAGGAACTTCCCGCGCGACCGCATCCTCTTCGGGGCGGATTCGCCGTTCGCGCTCATTCGCGGCAAGTCCGTGGAGATCAATAACCAGTACGCCTATCTGGTGGGCGAAGACTACGCCCTCGGCACGGGCATCTATGATGCCGAGAACGCGGTGAGCTTCACAACCTTCTTTTACGAGCAGCTGCGTGGTATCCGTCTGGCGACGGAACGCGCCGGCCTGAAGCCGTGCGAGATTGAGGATTTCTTCTTCAACAATGCCGACCGACTGTTTCGATCGGTGGTGGAGGATAACTATGGTGAACCAAAAGGGAATGGTGTGGTGAGGGACCGACAGTAGCGCGGCCCCGTCCCGGGGCCAGCGCAGAGCAAGGGAAGCGTACGTATTGAGAATTATGGATCGAAACGTCTCGGCATTCACAGTCTGTGCTCGCGCGTTGCGCGCCCTCAGGTCGGGACGACCTGGGGCTACTGGGAGGACGCCAATTAGAGAGATGAACTTGCGTGACAGGACGACACACTCATGAATAGCCACTCAAAACCAACCGCTGGGCTGCTGCCGTTTTACCTGGCGTTGTACGACGAATTGTTGCCGGATCTGCGGTCAGAGTTTGACGGCTTCATGGCAGCGATCGTGGCCGAGCTTGAGGCACGCGGAATAGCCGTCGAGGCGGTCGCGCCTTGCTGCGTGTCCTCGGAGTTCGAGACTGCAGTCCGACAGTTCGAAGACAGCGGCGCTGACTGCATTGTCACGCTGCATCTGGCCTATTCGCCGTCGTTGGAGTCGATTGCCGCCATTTGTGCGACCGATCTGCCGATCATCATGCTGGACACCACTATGGACGCAGCGTACGGCGTCGATGTGCTGGCCGACCGGCTGATGTACAACCACGGCATTCACGGCGTCATGGATCTGGCCAGCATGCTGCGCCGGCGCGAGAAACCCTTCGAGATTGTTGCCGGCCACTACCGTGATCCGGCCGTGCTGGATGAAGTTTCGGATCAGATCCGTAACGCGTTTGCAGACGATACGACTGCGCCCGCCCCCAATGGGAACGCAGCCCCCACAAACAAGGTTCGTCTTGCATCGGCAGAGGCTCCGATGTGCGACAATCGCATCCTGCGCATCGGCGAAGCCTTCTGTGGCATGGGCGACTTCGCCGTCGAGCCTGCACTGCTGTGCGAGCGGTTTGGGATTGAAATTGAGCAGGTTGGACTCGACGCTCTGGATGAAGCGGTTCAGGCCGTAACCGAAGACGCCGTTGCCACGGAGCTCGCGTTGGATCGCGAGCGGTTCGATTGTGAGCTGGATGAGGCTGTTCACCGTCAGTCTGTCCGCGTGGGACTTGGATTGCGGGAGTTGCTCGCTACGGGTGGATACCACGGTTTCAGTATCAACTTCCAAGCGTTCGACCAGATCGGCCGTGCGGCGAACACCATGCCGTTTCTGGAGATCTCGAAGGCCATGGCGCGTGGCATCGGGTATGCCGGGGAAGGGGATGTCTTGACCGCCGCCCTGGTGGGGGCCCTGGCAAGGACGTTCGACGCCGTGACATTCACCGAGGTCTTCTGTCCCGACTGGGCCGGTAACAGCCTGTTCCTCTCGCACATGGGGGAGATCAGTCCGTCTGTGGCCGGTGA
>JGI24918J38489_101486_pt1 | contig 11523 bp, 11 predicted proteins | sample LinPfosmplate6_FD_38489 | JGI IMG/M metagenome (IMG submission 38489)
GGGATCCCACGCCGAAAAATGCCCCAGGAGACACCAGCCAGGAACCTCAACTCAGGGGTCCCGAAGCCGGCCGTGAGGCCCTTACCCACACCGCCATGAATGCTCAGCCCATTCTTCATCTTGTAGCGAAGACTGAGCAACATCTCGAGGGGGCTGTGCACACCGTCACCAAAACGCTCAGCGCCGTCTTTTTCGGCTGGGCCAGGCGTCAGACTGCCATCAAACTCCAAGTTAATATCGAGGCGATCCACCAGGATGCTCGCGCCCACACCGAGGCCGTAGGTGAATTCGTCGTCTGTAGTTAGGTTCGATACGGTCGCTGAGGGGTAGAAGGCGTAACCCAGATTTGCAGCGAAGTGAAAACGAGACCAGCTCTGGGATATAGCCACCCGAAGACCGCCACCAGGCTTGCCTCGGCCCATCCATGCGGCGGATGTACCCGTCGGCAAGGTGAGAAATAAATTGGCCGCCAGGCCAATTGCTTTGGTCGCAGGGTCAAGAGGGCGCAGGCGAGTCTCAATACGGATGTCGCCAATGCCATAGGGCACCTTCTCGCCAAATGTGGGCGATGACCCGACGATTTCAGTCGTGATGGGGACCTGCGTGACCGGAAAATGCAGGCCCATCTCCCACCAGTCAAAGATAGCGAAGCGACCGGTCAGATCGATGCCAACGATGCCATCGACCAGACCAAACTCGCGCTGTACTCCCAGTCCTTGGACCTCAAGCGGCTGCATAGCGTAGTTAAAGTGCACCGCAAAGGACGGTCGAAATTGATGCAGAAGCTCAGCATCATGTACGAGAAGGAAGTTGTGAGTGTCCGTTACCGGCTTGTACTGCTGAATGTCTGGCGCATTCGCACCACTGGCCGAGCCAGACACCAGTAAAAACAGAGGGAGCAGCAACACTGCAAATCGAAATCTCATAGTCACTCCACGAACACCATACTGCAATTGAACCCGCGCTGTGGTAGCGTCGCGCGCCTCACGATAGAGACCCCCACGACCCCCGCGTGATATTGCGCGGCCAGCGGACGAGGACGACATGGCGAAGTATGCAGGCCAAAAGATTCGCGTAGTAACAGCCGAGATCAGGCGCGATGGCCGCTATTTGATCACCCAACGGCTTGAGAAAAGCATCCTGCCACTACTGTGGGAATTCCCCGGTGGCAAAGTACCCGCCGGGCAGACCGCCGAGGGGATGCTCTCAAACTTGCTCAAGAACAAGCTTGGGGTCGAAGTGCGAGTCGGGGAGTTGGTCATGGAGGTCGTCCACGAGTACGACCAGTACACCGTCGACATGCAGGTGTATCACTGCGAGATCCCCGAAGAGCAGGAAGTGCAATGCATTGGCGTTCAAGACGTCCGCTGGGTCAGCCCGTCGGAATTCTCTGCCTACGAATTCCCTGGTGCCGATGAAGCCACTATCTCAGCGCTCCTGGATCTGGGGCCCGATGAGAGTGACGCAGAGCCCACTTCGTTCAATTAGATCCAAGACATCGATTAGGAAGTTTTCTTGTGAGCGCCCACACCCGACTCTTTACGCTCGTCGTCACAATCTCAGTGTTTATCGATCAGGTCACCAAGTATATGGCCCGCGATGCCATGAAACTGCGAGAGCGGATCGAGGTCATTCCAGGCTTCTTTAACCTCACCCATCAGGAAAACCCCGGTGCCGCCTGGGGGATACTAGGCGATCATGAATATCGTCTGGTGTTCTTCACAGTAGTCACGCTGATCGCTTTTGCTGTCATCATCGGCTACTTCCGCAAGCTTAAAGATGACGAGCATGTGCTTGCCTGGGGCCTATGCCTCATCTTCGCGGGCGCGGCCGGCAACTTCATTGACCGCATGAGTCCACGGCATACGGTTACAGACTTCCTGGACTTCTACGCCTCAGGCGCGGCAGCCCCCCTGGCACGCAAGGTACTGGGAAGCGCACACTGGCCTGCATTCAATGCCGCAGACGCCTACATCAGCGTCGGCGTGACGCTATTTGTCATTCACATCCTCTTTCTTGAGGGACGATCACAGCCTGATGCGGAAGCTGGCGACGAGCCCGCTTCCACCGAAGATGTGGTCGCTGACACCGGCAAGGACCCTGCGACCACCCCCTAGGTCAACGCCTACCCGGGTCGTCGTGCCCTCTCGCTGATGCAAACCTGGCTCCTACGATTTCAGTTGCCCGGCATTGGCGAAGTGCTGGTGTCGTCTTATTTCACCTGGCTCGTGGTCGGCCTGCTACTCAGCACCGAAGTCGCTGTTCGTGAGGCCCGTCGTAGCGGCGAGAACCCCGCACGGATCCTTCGTTTATCGGCCCTGGCCGTCGTAGCGGGTCTGGTCGGAGGGCGCCTGGGCCACGCGCTGTTTGCTGCGCCCAGCCTCTATCTGACGGATCCGCTGCGAATCCTGCAGTTCTGGCGAGGTGGAATGGTCTACTACGGAGGGTTCCTAGGGGCGCTAATCACGGTTGCTCTGTGGTGCCGAGCGCAACAGACCCCCTTTCTACGGATCGCCGATATTCTGGCTCCCGCAGTGCCCATGGGCCTGGCTTTTGGCCGCCTCGGCTGTCTGTCTGCGGGCTGCTGCTATGGCAAGCCGATCGATTGGGGCACTGGGATCGAGTGGCCCTGGGCTGTGACCTATCTCCGCGGGCACATGCCAGAGCCCCTACTAGGAGTCCCACTGCATCCAGTGCAGGCGTATGCAGCACTGAGCGCGGTGGCGCTGTTCCTTTTTCTTGGCTGGATTCGTCGTAATCAACGCTTCGAGGGACAAGCGGTCGCCTGGCTTCTGGTGGGCTACGGGCTGATTCGCAGCAGTCTTGAGATGTTTCGTCTCGACCTGGCTCGTGGTTTTGTCCTTGAGAACGTGCTCGGCCAAACCATTTCCACCTCCCAGGCGCTCTCTACCCCCTTGATTCTGATTGGGCTTTGGCTGCTGGTTCGTGGCAGAAAAAGCCGAAGAAGCTAGAGGCTTTACTTCCAGGGTGCTCGCAGACGCTTGCGTTGACTTCGGCTGCGCTGCCATTGCCTCTCATCTAGTGAGCTCCGACTCCGCTCCGTAGCAGCATGTCTTACTTCCTTCTTGCTCTTACTCTTGCTCGCGTTGACAGTCGCTGACGAGCGTCTACTTATCTTCCTTCTTCGCGGTTCGCTTGCCGCGCGTTCGATGACCGAGGAACTGCAGCTTCCTTGCGCCTCGCCAAACGAAGATGCCGTAGTACGGTTTCCTCGGTCGCGCCAAACGGCAATAGACGAGGGGTCCCAGGATCGATAGAGGGTTGGGGGCCCTTTTTCATGGAGCTGCTCAAGACGTAAGGAAAAGCCATCAGTGCAGAGTCGGACGGTGCCGTGTCGTGCTGTCCAAAGCATGGGCACCCCTCTGCTCAGGTAGCGTCTTGAAACCGAGGCATGAGGGAATCCGAAGCGGTTGTTTCTGCCAATCCCAGCTACCGCGAGAAGAGGATCGACAGCGCTAACAAACGCTGGCGTTGAGCTGCTTTTACTGGCGTGGTGAGGAATCTTCAGCACCGTCGACCGCTCAACAAGTCCCCGGGCAACCAGCACATCCTCAGCAGCGGCTTCGATGTCCCCGGTGAGCAAAAAGCTCACCTCGCCGAGAGCCAAACGTAAAACTATCGAACTGTCATTGGCCTCAGACCCTGAGGCCACCAATGCCTTCTTCCAGTCAGGGAAGGGGTAAAGAAGTTGGGTTTTAACGGCGCCAACCCGAGGTGTTGGTCGCGCACCATGGCCAGCCTCAAGAACACGCACCCCCTTTTGCAGGGCCCGTCCAACCAAAGCACGAGTACGAGGCTTTAAGTTGAACCGAGACGGAAGCCAGAACTCATCAACCTCAATCGATTCAAACACTGCAAAGAGTCCTTCGAAGTGGTCGGAATGGGCATGAGTCATGAAGACCTTATCCAGATGAACAACACCAAGACGACGCAGAGCAGGGAGAAGCTTCTTGTTACCGACGTCAAGCCCACCACCCACGCTGCCACCACCGTCAACCAGCCAATGCCTGCCGTACGGAAACGAGAGGAGCAGTGCGTCTCCTTGACCCACGTCAAGAGCAGTCAGACAGAGAGATGGAGGGGGACCAAACTGCGCAGAAGTGTCTGCTCCGCAGGCACCGCAAAGATTCGCCAGAACGAACAGCCCAAGCATCCCGCCCTTCATCGCCGAGATACTCCCGATTGCAGGAAGGCGACCACACCCGCAGCGACACAGTAGATAACCGTGACCTGAAAGCCTGACAGCGAGGCAATCACTTCAGGGCTACGGGAAGGCTCCGCGGCAAACTCGACCACCGCCAGCCCCAGCCCAGCAGGCCAGGAGGCAAGTCGAATCAAAAGACCCCCGAGAGCTGGAGACAGCAAAGACAGGCTGCTACCTAATAGCAGCGGTGGAAGAGTCATCGATCCCAACATAGGAATCGCTAGAAGGTTTACCCATAGACCTGCAATGGCGACACGCCCAAAGAGCCATAGACAAAGTGGAGCTGTTGCCGCCGCGGCTACGGCTGAACTGGCTACCAACAAGAGCATGCGCCCCCACCAGCGCGTAAGGGAGAGGGCAAGACCGCGAGTCACCCGTAAGAGCAACAGCAAAGAAGCCACGGAGACAACAGATAGATACAAGCCTGGCTCAGAGAGGCTAGGCGGAGTCCACCAACAGATCCCGAGGGCCGCGAGCAACAGCGCATGGCCCGCTGCTCCCGGACGTCGCAATAGGACCGCGATGAGCATCGCCACAAACATCAACAGAGAACGCTTCGCTGAGACAGAGCAACCCGCAACAACTACGTATATCGAAGCACCAACCAGGGCCAGGCAAAGCGACAGGTCGCTGACATGACCCGCAGCAGCCTGGGCTCGCCAGGCGTACACAGCCAACCTTGACAAGGCCAAACGAGCGAGTCCAAAGAGCCACATTGCCAACAGGCCAACATGCAGACCTGAAATAGCCAGCAAGTGCGCTGTTCCGGTACGAACAAAGGCCTCTCGCTGGTTATCGTCGAGGAGCGACCTGTCCCCCAGCACAAGGGCTAAGAAGAGTGGCTGCACCTTGCTCGGCGCGTAGCGGTTCAGCGCCGCGCGAACTCTGCCCCGCAGTGCCCGGACTCTGGACACACAAGCGATCTTTAATTGATACCAATCACCCGAAGCTCTACGAACCAGCAATCCATGGCCCTTTGTGAAGAAAAGATGCTCCCCTGCGACCCGATCTGGAGCATGCAAGTGCCCCCGGAACAACCAGCAGTCTCCACTTCTTGCGAGAGCGTCGCCTCGCGAAGACCACAAAGCCCAGACAGACACGGGTAAGCGCCCCATCCAAATCGCTCGTGGTTCACCGCTGTGTGGAGCACTGGCGAAGAGGCCTACAGCAAGAGCGGAAACAATCTGCTGCCCACCTTCAAAGGAACTCTCGAGTAGACAGAGCTCTGCGAGCAACTCTTCATCAATCCGAGGCAGTCGTTCATCGACTGCAGATGGTGCCCTGGCTACTCCGACAAAAAAGGCGGCAAGGATTAGCGGCAGCGTACTCACGCGGCTTCGAATGCCCAGCGCCGTGACGAGCAGCGCCAAGGCGAGGAGCAAAGAGGGCATAGGCTGCAAGTTGACCAAAGGCCCCGCGGCGAGACCTAGCAATGCGCTCGGTACGATAAAAAACAGCAACGGCAGGCGGATGAGACACACACATCACCGCACAGGCAACAACAATGCCGTAAACAAGAGACGGCCCTGCGACCATCAAATACCCTCTTGTTTTCAGGGGCTTACGAGTTGCCTGGCATTCAACCCACCATTGAATACAGGTGTCGGGAAGTGTGCCGAACTGTGCTAGTTCGTCTGATTGTGTCCTGATGCGACCAGCCAATGGTGGGCCCACGTCAGCCTGCTATCCTCGCCCGCAGGGCAGCAATGGGTATTCATGACGTACACGCACATCTAACCCACCCGCATCTCATCGGAGATAGCGAGCTCATCTTGCAGCGCGCACGCGAGGCCGGTCTCACCCGAATTATCTGCAACGGCCTGAATCCTGGTGACAATCAAGAAGTCGCGCTACTGGCGAGCAGTGACTCGATGCTATTGCCGGCCTTTGGTCTCTACCCCATCGACGCCGTGCTGCCTGAAATGCACGCTTTGGGTATCGAGTACCCTCGAGAACCTGGCCCCTGGACCACTGAAGAGGCCATCTCATGGGTACGCGAGCACTGCCAAGATGCAGTCGCCGTCGGCGAGATCGGCCTCGATGGATACTGGGTGCCCGAAGAGCTCTGGGATCGTCAGGAAGAGGTGTTTCGAGCTCTGGTGCAGGTGGGCATCGATGCAGATAAGCCCCTGATCATTCACTCGCGAAAGCGCGAAAGACGCTGCTTCGAGATCCTTGAAGAGATGGGCGCGAAGAGGGCTGATTTTCACTGCTTTGGCGGCAAGGTGAAGCTAGCCCGCCGAATCGCTGAGGCAGGCTTTCACCTCTCGATCCCTGCCAACGCAAGGCGCTCAGAGAGCTTCACGAGGATGCTGCAAACGGTCCCTAGGACACAGCTGCTGCTTGAGACCGATTGCCCTTATCTGGCTCCCCAACGAGGCGACACGAATGAGCCCGCGAACGTTGCCGGCACCGCCGCTTATGCTGCCGAGCTCTGGCAAGAAGAAGCGTCTGCTGTGCAAGCACAGCTCGAAGACAACTTCTACACCCTGTTTCGAACAGAAGGCTGAGATGCCGTACTCAGGCCTGAGGTCCGCTGGACTCGGGGACACGCTCACTTCGAGCCTGATGAATTGTTCTCTGCGCCTCTTTGAATTGCGTCAGTAGCTGCAGATAGTCGCTGACCTCTTGCTGCGCTTCGAGTTGGGACGTCGCCAAATCACCGAGATCCAGCATCCGGCGGGCAGAGGCCCATAAGACCTGCTCGGTCTCACTTCCCAGTCCCTCATCTTGGATCGCAAGGGCCAGATTTTCCATAGCATCGTAGGCAAGGTGCCCACGGCGAGCGATGTCCTGAAACAGGTTGGCAAGTTCCCAGGGGCCACAGCGGTCAGCTTCCAAAAAGGCCGCCGTGATTCGCAACACAGAACGTACATCCAGATGACCACGGGCGAACAACACCAAGGCTGCCTGATAGTAGTTAAACACCGGAATAAGACGCGAACCAAAGGGCTCGAAAAGTGCCGGAGGACTGCCGCTATCAAGGTAGATAAAGATGGTCTCTACCGGTTCCTGCTCAGAGAGAGAGGGCTCCAACTTGAGCAAACTCCGCTCTACGTCTCGCTTGGCCGCAGCGCTTGCACCTACATGGGACAGCAACTCATCGACCTGATCAAATCCGCACCGGCCGGTCAAGAGGTCCGCATAAAGCGAGTAGATGAAGGCATCGACCTCAGCGTCATCGCCAAAGAGCGTCTCACGAGGACAACAAGCCAGCGAAGCTCGTGAGGCCAACATCAAGGGCAGCTTGTAGCCGATCTGCTCTTTGACTGCCCTCAGGCGCCCCTTGCGCAGGTTGCGCAACTGGGGCTTAAGGTGAAATTCATGCCAAGACACGCCATCAAGGCTCAGCTTCTCTTCAAGGACCTCGCGTAGCTGCTTCGGTGAACCCGAGACAATCGAGACAAAGGCATCAGGTTGGCCCTCAGCAGAACGAGAGAGTTCCCGAAGCAGCGCCGCCGAACCAGGGATGTTGACCTTGTCTTCGGCACCCTGAAAGGGAATGCGCACTAACTCACTGAACTTCTCGAAACGAGTGTCCAGGTAGGTCTTATCCAGGTCCCAGCGATAGGCGTGCCGCCACACCTTGCTCTGCACTGGCATCAACGCGTCCCCTGCCCTTGCCTGGGGAACTGACACACTGCTCGCTCAACGGTTGCGGCCATGTCCGAACGAGCGACCTTTGCAGCTACCTTGCAAGCATTCGCCACAGCACGGGAACCACTTCGACCGTGCGCCTTAATGACCGGTTGGGTGAAGCCCAACAGCGGGGCTCCTCCGTACGACTCCCAGTCAAGCAGGCTCTGTATCTCCTTCATGCCCGACGAGAGCATGTTCAAACCCAAACGCCACAAGAACTTTCTCCCATGAGCATCCGACGCAAGATCGCTGACCACTTCGCCAAAGCCCTCGATCATCTTGAGCACGACGTTACCGACAAAGCCATCCATCACGACGACATCAGCGGTACCGCGAAGAATATCGAGGCCCTCGACATTGCCGATGAACTCAATCCCTTCCATGTTCTGCAACAAAGCATGGGCCTCGACCACCTCAGCCGGCCCCTTGTGCGACTCAGCGCCGTTGCTCAAGAGCGCGACTCTAGGGCGAGGATTGTCAGAGATTATGCGGGCATACGCCGATCCCATTACTGCAAAGGTCACCAGGTCTTCAGCGCTAACAGTCACCGTAGAGCCCACATCCAATAGCAAGGCAAAAGGATCCTGTTTGGGGCCATGCCGCAGCTCAGTTGGCGTCACCGCCGCCAAGGCGGTGCGGCGCACACCAGGCACCCGTCCCAGAGTCCGTTCTGCCGCAAGGATCGCCGCTCCAGTGGAGCCAGCAGTCACGACAGCATCTGCCTGACCTTCAGCAACCATCTGGCAGCAGACCAGGATCGAGGCATCCTCCTTGCGCTCCAACTCCTCGCGCGAGCGCTCTTCAGGATGCACCCACTGTGCGCTGTGGCGAATAGACAAGCGGCGGGGGTCGTACGTTGAGGCGTCGAGCAGCGGTCCTATCACCTGACCGTCGCCTACTACCGTTATGACGATGTCTTCGCGCCGCAGCGAGAGGTGGGCCGCTGCAGCTACCAGTTCCTGCGGACCTCGATCACTACCCATGCAGTCAAGGGCGATACGGGCCGGTTTATCGGGCTCATCCATCCGACTCAGAGTCCCATACGGGCTTCCGCAGACATCAACGCAACGACGAACCACAGCAACGACGCGACAGCTGATCCCAAGGCCGCACCGTGAAGCACACGAGCCCTGGCCAAACCTTCATCGACGCGAGACTGCAAGGCCACCCAGATCCGGCCTTCGAGTGAATCGCAGGCCGCACGTGTCTTCAGAAATCCCAGCAGCGCGGGGATTAACGAGAGCAACACGAATCGGGAGGCTGGTGGCCAGGTAATAAAGAAGAGAGGGATTAGGAACGAGGCGACAACCAGGGCTCGATATCGATTGCACTGGCTATGCAGTCCAGCGAGCAGCTTCTCGTCTTCAGCGAGGCGCTCGGCGCGTCCCCGCTCGGCCATGATCTCCTGATGCTCGACCTCAGCGCTCGCAATAGCCAGCAGATCTCTCGAAGCCTCCGCTTCGCGCACCAAAGCAGCGAGCCCCTCGTCGTCTACTGCTGCGTCCTGGCGGCGCTCAGCCATGCCCTCGCACAACGCGCGGCTATTCTTCCACTCAGCACGCTGCTGCAAGGCGAGGCTCGCGTCCTCGAGTTGCTCGGACAGCTCAGCCAGCACGCCATCAAGGATCTCACTTCTGTCGTCACTCACTGCACCACCTCCACCTCAATAAGGCCCCACAGGAGCCAAGCAAGTAATCCACTGGATGCAGCCGGGGCAAACAGCAGCGGCGAAAGCTGAGACCAGGAGACAAAGAAAACAAACAGACCGCAGACAGCGAGATTCCCCATCGCCACTGCCATAAGCAAGCCAGCTCGTAGTCTCAGTTTGCCAATCGCCAGGTGCAGCATGAGTCCTGCGAGCAGAGAAGCTGTCGCGAGCACGTAATAGAGCAACCAATAGCGAGGCGGCTCAAGTCCTAGAAATGAGCACAGGTCACCCGGCAACAAGGCAAGCACCCCGCCTACAGCGAGATGATACAGCGAGATAACCCGCAGTACTCGAGGGCTCGCATCGGGCACTATCTGGTCAGGGGGCGACACGGCGAGAGCATACCAGCGTGCTCTGCTGAGAACAGCGGATGACTGTGGCCCCCACTGTTCTAGAATGGGCCTCCCCTATCTGACTCATCAGAGTTAACATGCCGCGGCTTATCGGACACACACCCAAGAACGGCTTCTCAGTATGTTGCAATGCGGCCCCCGCCTGAACTTCGACCGCTTCCCTATGCGCTTCGCTCTCGTTGCTCTTTTGCTGCTCGTCGCTGTGCCCATGATGAGCTGCTACGAAAGCAGCCGCCCAGGCGGTAGCGCATCCGATGATGACGACAGCGCAGGAGATGACGACGACACTGCAGGAGATGACGACGACAGCGCAGGGGATGACGACGACACTGCAGGAGATGACGACGACACTGCAGGAGACGACGACGACAGCGCAGGGGATGACGACGACACTGCAGGGGATGACGACGACACCACAACCGGTGGCTGCGAGGATTCCCCCGTTGTCGGCACCTGGCTGGGAACCTTCGCTGGCAGCGTGGAGTACGTCCTGACCGGGTCGGATGACGTCGACGGCAACCTGAGCTTCGACATCGACTGCACCGACCGTCTCGCTATCAATGGCACCATGGCCGGAACCGAGGGCGGGGGCGCAACCTTCGCTGCCACAATCGACGGGGACTACAGCGAGCTGACAGACAGTATGGACGCGACCTTGGCCGGAACAATCACTCTCGCAGGCAGCGTGCCCTACACCCTCAATTTCACCGGTGACTTTGACGGTACCCTGGTGCAGACCAGTCCCTACGTGATCAACGGTGTCTGGCAGATCACCGCGCCAATGCCAGTCAGCGACGGCACGGGCAGCGGAACCTGGGAAGCCCAACTGCAGTAAACCGCCGCCACGGCTGATCTAGACAGTCACCACGGATGCCCACCGCCGTTGAAGCCATTCCCCAGCAACTCGACGAGACGCTCGTTGTGTGACGCGAAGTGTTCATCAAGCCGCTTGCGCAAGCAGGAATCAGCCTCCTGGGCGCTGATGCCCCGATTGTGACGGGTCGTAACAACATCAGCGCTGACATCCTCCACCCCGAGAAAAGCAAACACTGAACTCAGAGTACGCCGGGGCTCCGAAAAGAGGTCTTCGCTATTGAGCAATAACAGGCTCGATCTGGGGAAGTAACGAAGCCAACGTTCCAGTTGCACTGCGTACTCACCTCGCGCCATGTAGGACTTTTGTACGAAGGCTGCTGTGTTGTAGTTGGCCTGTTGCCAACACGGGGCAAGTCGATCCTGTTCTGCATCGAGAGCGGCAGCAAGGCCGAGCGTCTCGCGCCCCTTTGCCTTCTCGTGAAAGTAGTGCGAGATGGCTCGTTGAGTCGGATCACGCAGCAACACGACCAGCTTCGCTTCGGGCAGCGTGCTCGCAACACGGGCCGCCGCCTCAGGGTGAAAGAGGTACAGCGGAGAGCTCTCAAAGCATTTTGTGCCTATAGGTAGGCGTGCGCGAATCGGAAAATGAGCTGCGTACCAATCGGTACCGCAGGGCCAAACGACCCTCTTCCCAGGAAGGCCCCCATCAAAGTAATGAACCTCCTTTATGGCTGCAGGCTGAAGGAGTGGGTGCTGAGCAAGCCAGTAATGCAGACTACTGG
>JGI24918J38489_100358_pt1 | contig 8199 bp, 9 predicted proteins | sample LinPfosmplate6_FD_38489 | JGI IMG/M metagenome (IMG submission 38489)
TGCAGGTCGACTCTAGAGGATCCCACAACAATGCCTTTGCCTTCTCAGGGAAGGCAAAGGCATGTCATCATATTCGTTTCAAGCCAATTTCCGGATTGAACCTTGATATCTGGTTCTAATCACCTTTGCCCGGGTTGGCGCTGAAGAACTTGTCGAATTTGTCTGCCATGCCCTTGTGGGCCTCGGCATCCGCTGGAGAGTCGCCCTTGCGTGTAATATTTGGCCACTTTTCAGCGTATTCACGGTTCAGTTCGACCCATTTGTCGACGTCACCATCGGTGTCGGGAATAATCGCTTCCGGCGGGCATTCAGGCTCGCAGACGCCGCAATCAATGCATTCGTCGGGGTGGATAACCACCATGTTCTCGCCTTCGTAGAAACAATCTACGGGACAAACTTCGATGCAATCCATGTATTTGCACTTGATGCAGCCTTCAACAACGACGTAGGTCATTCGGTTCTCCAGTTAATCTGTCTTCAAATATTCCCGCATCGTGAAAATTCCAGTGCGGTATCGTAATAATTGTTCAGGTGACTTTGTCTCCAAGGCCCATCCGCGTCAATACCCGTTTTCGGGCCTCGCCGCGGTCCTGGTCAGAGACATAAATCAAGCCACCCACCCGACGCAAGAGATTTGCTTCATAATCATGCAGGACACCGTCGGCATAAGCCACTTCCCACAGCATTTCAATGATTTCGATGCGATCTTCCGGCGAATATCCGTCCTTGATGGTACGGGTGAAACGCAGCAAATGATTTGAATCGCTCTGGGCTACTTCAGCGGCCTCAATCAAGGCCGTACAGGCTTCCTCATCAATGCCAAAATGCTGGCCCAGAACGGCAGCAATGGTGCGGCGTTCGTCATCATCAAAAACGTCATCCAGGGTTGCAGCTTCGACCAACAAGGCAGCGGCTGCAATCTGTCGCTCGTCCTCGACCTTGCCAGGTTCTGGTTGCGAGCTATTGCCGGACAGGATGGATTTGATTCGTTTCAGCATAGATTGAGGTTGCCATTTTCAGTTAAAGCGGACTTTCCCGCGGATAAGATCGGCACAATAGGCCAATATTGTTTGGTGGGCAAACAATATTGGGTTTTAGTCATTTTCGGCCAGAAACTTGTCCATAGCCCGGCGATCTGCCTTTGTCGGGCGGCCTGCACCGGGTTCGCGACGGGCGGGCGAGCCCTCCAATGGTCCTCTTTTTCCGGACATCGGTTTATTTAGCTCAGGTGGTGCCAGGTCCTCATACAATTCCTGGGCCTCTGACGCCGGGCCCCGGCGGTCTCCCAGGGTCAGGATTTGAACCGTGCGTATGATCCGGCCTTGCGGGAAGGTCAGGACATTGCCGACCGACACAGTTTGACTGGCCTTGCTGATGACGTTGCCATCTACCCTGATCTTGCGTGTGGCACTGAGGCGGGAGGCGATACTGCGGGTTTTGAAAAACCGCGCGAACCAGAGCCAGCGATCTATACGCAATTTTCCGGGGGGCTCCTGGTCGATATGCTCAGCCATTCATCATTTCTTTCAGGGCAGCAAACGGACTGTCTGGATTGATTTTTGTTTCGGGTCGTTTCCCGGCCCGGCGTTTTCCTTTTTGATTGTCCCGTCCGGAACGTTGCTCCTTGCGGGTCTGGCGTTTTTTCTCCGCCAGGGTCGAGCGTCGAAAATGTTTTGGCAGATCAGCGGTCGCCTCGACGCCAACATAGCCAAGCCCTGCCAGGATGGGCTCGAAAGCTTCTTTCGAACAACCCGGCAAAGACAACATCTCTGCCGATACCTCAAAGGGCTTGTTATCAAAGGGGCGCAGCAAATCGGCCAGTCGTTCGACAATATCAACCCGCACGAACAAATCGCCAAAGGGGCGGTATCCGTTTGCTGCAAACCACGCCGGTGGCAAATTCGTATCCACAGGTAAGGACACGCGCCCGGCTGGCAGGGCAGGAAAGACCCGATCCGGCTGATTGAAAATGGCCCATAGCAAACCGCACAAGGCGGCTCGTTTGGCCTTTTGCAACGCTGGAAGAAATATCGACCAGGCACCGATACGCACACCTGCCCGACGCAAGGCCTGGCGGTCAGCACGCGTCAGATCGCGGGTCAGGGCTTCCAACTGGCTGCGCGGTACATTGCCAAAATTCTCCTGCAGCTGAAACACCAGACCTCGTGCCGCACCGCTCAGGGTATTTTTAGTACTCGCTGCCTTTCCCACCAACGCCGCAATCGGCTGCAAAATCAGATCAATCCGGATTTTTACAAATTGCTCAAGCGCCGCCGTCACGTTGCGACGGTCCTGGTCTTCAAGATCATTGCTCAACAATCTGACACCAGGGCACAGTGCCGTCTCACTTTTTGCAAGTTGGGCAATTGCAACATTTTGCCAGATAATCTGGCCGTCTGTTGCAAGTTCGAGAAGTTGCTCTTTGTTGGATTGGTCACCGGCGACCAGACACAATTGTCGCGCCCGATGTGCCAGTTCACCACTCACCATTGGACGTGCAGCTGCCCGCAGTGTTTTTTCTGTTTCCTGTCGGTTGTCGCTGGCGGAGGCCGCATCCAGATCCAGCAGGAATTGTAAACCTTCAATCTTGCCGACACAAAATCCTTCAATGCGAACCTCACCATCTGACCTGACGCCGCCCAGTAAATCGGCGTCAGTATCGCCCAGGCGTCGGGCGAGTGCCGCGGCGCGTTGATCGACGAAGCGCTGGGTCAATTGCTGGTGCAGGGCATCGGACAAACGGTCTTCGATTTCTCGTGCCCGTATTTGCCAGCCGACGGCGTCTTCCAGCCAGTCAGCGCGATGCGAGATAAAGGTCCAGGTGCGGATATGCGCCAGCCGCGTCGCCAGGGTGTCGATGTCGCCATCAATCTTGTTCAGGCGATCAAGGTGACCGGCAACCCATTCGGGCGGCAATTCACCATCATCGGCGAGGTGGCGAAATAGTCGGGCCAGCAAACGGGCGTGGGCTTCGGCCATGGTTTTGCGAAAATCAGGAACCTGACAAACCTGCCACAGCAAATCGGTTGCCGCGTGGCCCTTTGCCATATCCTTGATTTCGCTCGTTGCCAGCAGGCTTTTCAGAACGCTGATATCGGCCCCTTCCTGGGGGCGCAACACAACATCTCTCATACGGCCGGGTGGCGGGGTTTCCAATGATTGCAACAAGGCGGTCGGGGACGACAGGTCGAGTTGACTATTGCGCCAGAAGATATGCCTGAGAGGGCGAAACTCGTGCGCTTCAACACGTTCAATAACCTCCAGGTCAGGTTCAGCACAATTGGCGGTGACACCGAAAGTGCCATCATTCATATGACGTCCAGCCCGCCCTGCGATCTGGCCAATTTCAGCTGGTGTCAGATTTCGCATCAGGCGTCCGTCGAACTTGCTCAAGGCGCTGAAGGCCACGTGATCGACGTTCAGGTTCAACCCCATGCCAATGGCATCTGTCGCCACCAGATAATCGACCTCTCCGGCTTCGAACATTTCCACCTGGGCGTTGCGGGTTCTGGGACTTAACGCACCCATAACAACTGCGGCACCACCGCGCTGTCTGCGGATCAGTTCCGCTGTGGCATAAACGTCGGCTGCAGAAAAAGCGACGATGGCGGAACGACGAGGCAGGCGGGAAATCTTTTTCGATCCTGACCAACGCAGGGAGGACATGCGCGTACGATCCAGAAACCGAACACCCGGTATCAGGCGGCGCAACAAGGGCCGCATGGTATCGGCCCCCAGGAACAGGGTTTCAGAAACCCCGCGGGCATAAAACAGGCGGTCCGTAAAAACATGACCCCGTTCCGGATCGGCGCACAGCTGAATTTCATCAATTGCCACAAATTCAAAGCTGCGATCCAGCGGCATGGCTTCGACGGTGCAGACAAAATAGCTTGGATCGGGCGGGATGATTTTTTCTTCGCCGGTAATCAGTGCGACCACATTTTTGCCGCGCAGGCCGACGATCCGGTCGTAGATTTCGCGGGCAAGCAGGCGCAACGGCAGGCCAATAATCCCGTTTTTATGCCCCAGCAGCCGCTCAACGGCATAGTGGGTCTTGCCGGTATTGGTTGGTCCCAGCACGGCCAGGACAGGGCCGGGTTCGGCCAGTGTTCTCAGGTGCACCATACTCTATTGAACATCGTAAATTGACAATTGAATTGCAAGGGCGAAAAGCAAAGTCTGCCTCACATGAGGTGATATTTTTGTCAGGCCAACAGCTGGTCGACAAATGCCGGGACAATTTCGGTTGCGGGGCCGTGAATACACTCGTCGAACAATGTGGCACCTTCCGATGGTTCCAGGTTCAGCTCCACACTTCGCGCCCGACCCAGTTGACGGACTTGCGAGACATAACTTGCTGCCGGATAAACATTGCCGGAAGTGCCAATGGACAAAAACAGATCACAGTTCGAAAGGGCCGGTTCTATATCACAAAGTAGCAGCGGCATTTCCCCAAACCAGACCACATGGGGCCGCAGGAAACCGTGGGTGTTGCAGGCCGGGCAGGGAATGTCCTGCGACAGATCCTGCAGCCATTCCCGTACACTACCGCAATTGCCGCAGCGGATTTTCAATAACTCACCATGCATATGGATGATGTTCTTGCTGCCACCTTTTTCGTGCAGGTCATCGACATTTTGCGTAACGATGGTGACGTCGCCGTCGAATTCAGCCTCCAGTCGCGCCAGAGCCTTGTGGGCCGCATTTGGTTCGGCATTTTGCAGGTTCTGGCGGCGTGAGTTGTAGAATTCATGCACCATCACCGGATCGCGGGCAAATCCTTCCGGCGTAGCGACATCTTCCAGATTAACCTTTGTCCAGATGCCGTCCTTGTCGCGAAATGTGCCGAGGCCGGATTCAGCGGAAATTCCCGCACCTGTCAGGATGACGATGGCATTAATGGATTTACTGGACATGAAAACGTTTCTCCCTGAGCGGTCTCACGAGCACCATCCAGGAAAAATCGGAACGGTATGTGATTTCTCAATTATAAAAGTCACAGCGTTGCGTTAAGCTCAGGGCTGGTGCCAAATACATAAACAGTTGCGATTGCCTCAAATCAGGAATCGCCCGGATATTAGAATTCAACAGGACAGGAGTGACAAGTGGTTATCAGCGTGTTGTTCGTCTGTACTGGCAATATCTGTCGCTCTCCGACGGCTGAAGGTGTGTTCCGGGAATTGATCGCCCGGGAGAAACTGGTCGACCGGATCGATGTGGCCTCGGCTGGCACCCATGGATGGCATGTGGGTAATCCACCTGATCCACGATCAGTTGCTGCCGCATCCTTGCGCGGCATAGATATCAGCACGCAGCGCGCCCGCCAGTTCAAAGCCGGAGATTTTGAGGCCACCGATTATGTGTTGGCCATGGACAGTGAAAATGACCGTTTCCTGAGACCTCTCTATCGGCAGGGCATGCGGGCAAGGCTGGCAAAGTTCCTCGAGTTTGCGCCACAGCTGGGCCAGGCTGATGTGCCGGATCCTTATTATGGTGAGGGCGACGGATTTGAAAATGTTCTGGACATGATCGAAGCGGCATCTAGCGGCTTGCTGGCGGACATAAGATCTTCGGGCAAGTTGAACGGTGCATGACGGCCCTGTTTGACCGCATCGAAGCGATAACGGGACTTCGACCAACGGCACAAAACAGGCTTGCTGGCGGAAGTGTCGGAGATGTCTGTCGCCTGGATTTTGGCAATGGTCACAAGATTGTTGCCAAACTGGGCGTCCTGGGAAGTGGTCTCGATATCGAAGGCCGAATGTTAACCTGCCTCACCGAGCGGACGGACTTGCCCGTGCCCGAAGTTATTCATGCAGCAGATGATTTGTTGTTGATGTCGTTTGTTGAAGGTCAAAATGCCCAGGGCGACACACCGGAATTTCAATCCGCTGACCTGATCGCCGCGTTGCATGATCTGACCGCAGAAAATTTCGGTTTTGAATTTGATACCCTGATCGGTGGCTTGCATCAGCCCAATCCACAGACAGATAACTGGCTGGAATTTTTCCGGGATCAGCGTTTGCTTTATATGGCCGGATTGGCACGCGAGGCAGAACAGCTGCCCGGCGATATTTATGACCGCATCGAAGCCCTGGCCGCGCGGCTGTCGGACTTCATGCCGGACAATGTCAAACCATCATTTCTTCATGGCGATCTCTGGGGCGGCAATATCCTTGCCCTCGAGCACCAGATCACGGCCTTTATCGATCCTGCTATTTACTACGGGGACGCTGAAATGGACCTCGCTTTTTCCACATTGTTCAGCACATTTGATGACATGTTCTTCGCCCGCTATCAGGAACATCGCCCCCTGGAACCGGGCTTCTTCGAAGTCCGGCGCGACCTCTACAATCTCTATCCCTTGTTGGTCCATGTCCGTCTTTTTGGCGGCAGTTACGTCGGCTCGGTTAACCTGACTCTCCACGGTTTCGGGGTTTAATCCGTCAAGTCTTCCAACCCGAACTCCTGCTCCACCCGATAATTGTGCAGGTCGCTGGAATAAAGTGTGAAGTGATCGACGGTGATGGGCCCGGCGTAAAATCCGGCGCAGGTTTGCAGCCACTGGAGGACGCGGTCGGCCGGGGGGTGGCGCAGACGGGCAAGGGTGATGTGGGGGCTGAATTTGTGATGACGGTCGGCCTGAACGCCAACGCGGGTCAGGGCGACGTCGACCTTGCTTTTCAGGGCCGATAATTCCGGACAGGGCTGGATGCCTGCCCATAAGATTCGTGTCTTTCGACCTTCACCAAAACAGCCCACACTGTCCAGTATCAGGTCAAAGGCAGGGAACTTGATGTGTGCCAGTTCGGCGCTGATGTCGGCGGCAACATCTTCGGGGACGTCACCTATAAAGCGCAGCGTCAGGTGCAGCATTTCGACCTTGTTCCACCGTGCGCCGGGGACGCCACCCCCCATTTGATGCAGCCGTTCGCGTACATCCTCAGGCAGATCAATGGCAACGAACAAACGGATCATGATCGACTATCCCCTGAACCCGGAAACCTGATTTCTATTTAAGGGCTGTTTTTCCGCTCAGCAATGCTTCGATATAAGGCACCATTTTTCTGGCAATAATTTTCTGCCCCTCCGGCGTCGGATGGATGCCATCATGCTGGTTCAACTTTTCATCCCCGGCAACGCCTTCCAGCAAAAACGGATAGAGCAGGATTTTATGTTTTGACGCCAGCCGGGTATAGATCGCCTGAAAGGCCTTGCCAAAATCGTCGCCCAGGTTGGGTGGGGCCAGCATACCGGCCAGCAATACAGGCATATTTCGCTTCTTCAGTGCCAATATTATGGCGTCCAGATTCTGGTATGAATTCTCCGGTGTCAGAGCACGCAGGGCATCGTTTCCGCCCAGGGCCACGATGGCGAAACCCGGCGAGGGTGAAGTCCCGTCCAGTGACCAGGCCAGTCGCGCCTTGCCGCCGGCAGTGGTATCGCCTGATACCCCGGCATTGACGATGGTGATGGCTACGCCCTTGTCGGCCAGGATCTTTTGCACAACGGCTGGCCATGCTTCCTGTTCGCTAACCCCTAATCCGGCTGTGATGCTGTCGCCAAAAGCGACGATAACCAGACCCTCGGCGCGTGCAGAAGGCGCGCTGGCCAGCAGGACAGCAAACAAGACCAGGGTAAAAATAATGCCTGGAAGTTTGGCTTGTGGCCTGCGCGTTCCTATATGATGGATCAGACTGTTAACGGGCATCGGGAAATTTTTGAATATGGACATGGCTTCGGTTTCAGGTGAGACACTGGTGGACTTGCAGGACTTGCATCTTACCCTGGATAGTGGCGCTGGTGCCGTCAACATCCTGCGGGGTGTTGATTTGCAAATAACGCGCGGCGAAACGCTGGGTGTTGTCGGGCCATCGGGTTCGGGGAAGTCAACCATGCTGGCGGTCACCGCCGGTCTTGAACGTCCATCAAGCGGTCACGTCAATGTTGCAGGTAAAGACCTCGGCCTGTTGAACGAAGACCAGCTGGCCCTGTTTCGACGTAAGCATGTTGGCATCGTCTTTCAATCCTTTCATCTGATTCCGACCATGACAGCGCATGAAAATGTTGCCGTTCCGCTGGAACTGGCTGGTGATCCGGATGCCTTTGAACGGGCCCGGGAAAGCCTGGCCGATGTTGGCCTGTCGGATCGTCTGACCCATTACCCGACGCAGCTTTCCGGCGGTGAGCAGCAACGTG
>JGI24918J38489_100573_pt1 | contig 7864 bp, 6 predicted proteins | sample LinPfosmplate6_FD_38489 | JGI IMG/M metagenome (IMG submission 38489)
TTTTTTCCCCCCCCCCCCTTCGGCCGCCCCCCGCGGAGGACCACGGCGACCCCCCCCCAGACCGCCCGCAGGCTCGCGTCGCCATGGAACTCGAGGGCGTAGTACCGCGCGCGGAAGCGGGGAGCAAGGAGCGGCCCCCCCCCAACGGCCGCTCGGGTCGTCAGCGCGAGCCCCCGCCGGCGCACCTCGCGCGCGAGGCCCCGCAGGAAGCGGCGGGCCTCGGGCGTGGAACACAGCCAGAAGGCCAGCCCCCTGGCCGCGAGCAGCCCCTCGGCGCCCGCCGGCCAGTGGACCGCGACGATCGCCGCCAGGCCGGGCGCCCGGCTGACCATCGCGGCCGCCGCGCGGGCCGCCTCTTCCTCTTCCGAGGGGGTGGGGCTGTTGTCGTAGGGGCCTTCCCGCGGGTGCCGGGCGATGAGGGCCGCCTCGGCGGCCGTGGCGTCGCGGCAGAGGGCCCCCAGCTGGCGGTAGAACCCGTTCGAGCCCTCGTAGCCCGCCTGGGAGAAGTATCGTAGGAAGAGGCCGATCTGCTGGTCCCCTTCCTCGGCGCGCCGGCGGTCCGTGGTGTGGTAGCAGTGGAGGCAGTGCGCCCGGACGAGAATGTCGTCGACGATGTCGAGGAAAGCCGGGTTCCCCACGATCCCCCCCTCCGCCGCCGCCGCGAGGGCTTCATCGCTGATCGCCGCGAGGGCGTGGATGCCGTTGGAGGCGAGCCGCTCCGGCTCGAGGCGACCCCGGAGCTCCGCGAGGTAGGCCGGGTTCGCCCACCCCGCGCCGCCCAGGCGTTCGAGGTTGAGGTAGAAAGCCCCCTCGCTTTCCCGAAAGTAGGTTAACGGGGGAGGCTCCCTCCCTTGTTTTTTCCGCCCCGGGCAGGGCCTCCGGGGGCCGCGCCGCGCGGGCGGGGCGGCGGGGGGGGCCTCCATCCGGGAGGCGCGCCCGGTCGTGGGCGTCTTTGTCCCGGGGAAGGGGGCCTTCAGATGCACGGGCGGCCGAAAAAAGGGCGGGCCGCTCAGCCAAGTGGAGGGTAAGTCATCAATCTAACAGGCCATACCTCGGTGATCCGCTCCCCGGCGCAGGTCCGGCCGATATCCCGGTAGAGCAGCAGCGGGCTCCGCCGCGCGAAGAGTTCCGCCTTGGCGATGGCGGCGGGGTCGGAGAGGTCCCCGATCTCGATGTACGGGGAAGGGTAGGTGGCGATCTGTTCGGCGCGCAGGGCGATCGCCCGGGTGATCTCCGCGAGGGTCATCCGGTTGGACGTGATTCTCTCCTCCGGGGCCACGATGAGCCGGGCGCGGGCGTCGTTGCCCCCTTCGCGCTCCTTGCTCCCCGGCGGCCGAGGGGGCGGGGCCGCGGCCACGGGGCGCGGGCGCTGCCGCGGCCGCGGCCCCTTCTGCGTCTTGGTGGGGGTCTCGACGGCCTCGGCCTCGGCTTCGAGCTCGGGGGTCGTCTCTTCGTCTTCGTCGCTCTCCCCGCTCTCGCCCTGGCTGTCCCCGCTCTCGGCGTGCTCGCTCTCCCCTTCCGGCGCGGGGAGGCCCTCTTCCCCTTCTTCGCTGGTCTCGATGGAAACGAAGTCGTCGTAGTCGTCGCCCGGGCCGCCGAGCTCGCTGACCCCGTCGTCCTCCCCGCTGCCCTCGTCCATCGCCCTGCCTATTAGACCCCGGAGTCTCTAGCGAAACCCCGGCGGCCCTTTCTGCGCCCCTGCGGCCGGGTTCAAATTGCGCGCCGATGCGGTCTTCGGCCTTTCTGGCCCGGTTCCCCCCTTCGCTCCGCGGAAAGGCCCTTGACCTGGCGGGGAAATTCTGGGAGGCTCTCCGCGGAGCGTGGCTCGCGGTGCTCGCCTTCTTCCTGGTGCGCGTGGACCCTTTCGGGCGCGCGCGGGCCCCCCTCTTTGTCTCGATAGGGACGGGGGCCGGCCGCCGGCAGATCTCGGTCTGCCTCGTGCGGGGGAACACCCTCCCCGCGCTGAGGGTCGCCGCGCTCTTCTGGCGCCACTATCGGCACGACTGGACGGGCGACCGGCTGGCCGCCCTCGCCCTGCGGCACGGGGTGGGGGGGGACCTCACGGTCGGCGGCGTCCTCTTCGCCGGCGGGGGCGACGACGAGCCCCCCCATGCCTTCGCTCTGAGCTTCGATCTGCAGACGGGGACGGTGGCCCTTCGCCACGCGAAGGCCGGGGACGGGGGAAGGGTCTGCGCCCACCCCCCGGCCCCTTTGGCCCTGGGGGCGGCCTCCCTCGCGGACGTCCTCCGCCCCCTCGTGGGGCGCCGCCCCTGCCCGGCGGCGCCCCCTTCTCTGCTCCTGGGCGCCTTCCCCCCCCGCCCTCCCGCCCACAAGCACGCCTGAGGGCGGCGGCGAAGAGGCCAGCTCCTTCGCCGACTTCGTCCCCTCGGCCCCTTTCGAGGGCGGAGCAGAAATTTGAACCCGGGCCCGGCAGCATCGCCGACAGGCCGAGCCGCCATGGAGGACTGTCACCGGCTGCTCGTCGAGGGCCTCGGCGGAGGCTTCCGCCCGGAATGGAAGCGCTTCTTTGTCTCGCGCGACGAGCCTCGGGCCCATATCCGCCTCGAGCGGGCCGACCTCGCCGGGGACGACGCCGAGGTCGCGCTCCTCCTTGAGGGGAAAACAGAGAGGGGGGCCGCGGCCGACCCCGCGCTGGCGAGCTACCTGCGCTGGCACGTCCGGCAGACCTCCCCCCCTTTCGAGTGGAAAGCTCTGTGCGCCGCCGAAGGGTGCGCCGAGTTCGCGCCGTTCCGGTGCGGGGGGTGCCGCGCCGCGAGGTACTGCGGCCGGCCCTGCCAGAGCAAGGACTGGCGCGCCCGGCACCGCTCGGGCTGCTGCGCGGAGAAAGAGCCCCCGGCCGCCGCGCCCTGAGCCCGGGCCTTTTTTGCCTGCTGCCTCACTGGAAGCAGATGTCGAGAGCTTCTGCGGGATCGGCGCACACCCCCCGGGGGTTCAGGGCCGAGGTCCAGCCCGCCGCGGCGGAGCAGAACGTCTGGGGCCAGCATCCGCCGGCCCTCTCGCCGGTGCCGCCGCAGTCGGCCCCGCAGAGGCCGCCCCACAGGAGCTGGCCCCGGGCGTCCCGCACCTCGCACGCGCCGCCCAGGCTCTTGCCGGCGCAGGGGGGAGGCCCGCCGCGGCCATCTCATTGTACCCCCAAGAAGTGGGGACCGGCGCCCCGGGGGAGGCCCCGCAGCCCTGCGGGGAGAGCTCCGGGAGCGCCTGGCAGCGCCCCTTGACGCAGGCCGCCAGCCCCTGCCTCTCCAGGGTGGAGGAGTTGTCGGTGCAGACGAAGCCCCGTTTGGTCGCCTTGGACACCCGGCAGTCGGGGTAGGGACGGGCCCGCAAAGGGTGGGGTCGGCGGTGCAGTCCTGGTCGGCCCCCAGGACCGTCTCCCCGCGGACTGGCGGTCCCTCGCCGTCTCGCACACCCCCCCCCGCAGGTCCCGACGGCGCACTTCCCCCCCGAGCACTTGGCCCCCCCCACCTCCCGGCAGTCCTCGTCGCCGCCGCACCCCGGGAAGCGGCACGAGGCCCCCCCGAGCAGTCGGCGTCGCCCAGGCAGGGCTGGAAGCCCTGGTTCGCGCCGGTAAGATAGGGCAGGGGGCAGCTCCGGCCGCTGCGGCGGGCCTGGGCGGCAGAGCTGTCGCTCACAGCCCCGGGAGCTTCATCGCGCAGGGGCCCTTCCCCCCCTTCGGCAGGAACTCGGGGCGGACGTCGCCGTAGGTGCAGTTGGGGGCCGAGATCGGCGAGGGGCCCGCCCCCGCCCCCGCTCCGAAGTAGGTCCAGTTGGGGTAGCCCGCGGCGACCTCCGCGCACTCCGCCGCGCACCCCACCCGGGTAGAAACCAGGGGGTGCTCATGGTCTCGAATTCCCACGCCACCCCCTCCACCCCCCCGCTTTCGCCTCGACGCACTCCCCCAGGGGGGCGCCGGCGCAGCGGCCGTGGGCCCCCACGGGGCACACCCCCTTCGCCGCCCCGGGGTCGCTCAGCCACCCCGGAGCCCGGGCCGCACAGCCCTTGTTCATGGGGCCGTAGACGCAGTTGGGGCCCGACCCCCCGCGCCCGTCGTAGGACCAGTGGGGGTAGCCCGCTCCCGCCGCTCGGCCCGCGCAGTCGGCCACGCACGCGGCCCGGCCCTCGACGGGGGCCTCGGTCCACCCCCCCGTCCAGGCGTAGCCCTCGACGGGGAGGTCGCCGGGGAACTTGACGCAGAGGCCGGCGTCGACGCCGCGCACTGACAGACCAGGCCTTCGGGGCAGCTCCCGTCCGCCCCGCACTAGGGGTAGGAGGGGGGCCCCCCCCCGCCCCCCTTGCGCCGCAGGAGGGCCCAGACGACGGCCAAGAGGCCCACGACCAGGAGCGCGTAGATGAGGGCCCGTGGCGGCCCCCGGCGGGGCGGCGGGGGCGCCGGCCCCCCGGCGACCCCCTCGGGCGCGCCCAAAGAAAAGGCCTCCGGGCTCGACATCGCCCTCCTATTCCCCCCGAGGAAAACGGCGCGCCCAAAGAAAAGGCCTCCGGGCTCGACATCGCCCTCCGACCCCCCCCGAGGAAAAACGGCGCGCCCCCGGGCGCCGGCGCGGCGGCCGGGCCCTCGAGGCCTCCGCGGGCGCCGGCGCGCCCGCCTTCCTGGACAAAAAGCCGCGCCCCGGGGATGGCGCTGGGGCCTCTCCCCCCCCCTAAGCCGGCCCCATTTTTCTTTTGGAGAGTCTTTGCCCTATGGGATATAGGGGTCGCGACACGATGACAGAGCTCCCACATGGTTCCAGCGGCAGCGCGCGGCGCCGCGGCGCCTCCCCGGCGCCGGCCGGAGGGGAGGGGGGGGCGCCGGGGCCGCCCCCCCCCACGCCTTTCGAGACCGAGGAGCTCGCGCTTCGAGAGCTCCGGGCCACCATCCAGCACAAACAGTCCCCCGCCGCGCAGGCCTTGGGGGCTTTCCTCCGGGCGCCCGCCACCACGCAGCACATCACCGGGAAGGCGGACGACCGGACGAACATCATCGACCAAAACGCCCGCGTGACCTACGCGCTGCCCCCCGAGGCCGAGGAGTCCCTGGCCGACCTCCTCGAGCGGGGGCGGAAAGAAGGGGTGGCCAACCATTTCTCGGAGCGGCAGGGGACCCCCGCCGCCCCCGCCTGCGGGATCATGCTGGACTTCGACCTGGTGGTCCCCGGGCGGGACACCCGGGCGGCGGAGCGGGACCTCCACCGCATCGCCCTGCGGGTCGCGGCGGCCCTCCACCGGGACCTCGTCTTCCCCCCCGAGGCCCTGCGGCGGGGGGAAGCGACGGTGCACGTCTTCACCACCCTGAAGGCGGCGCCGACCCCCCTCCCGGGGGGGGGCTTCAAGTACGGCTTCCACTTCCTCGTCCCCGGCGTCTGGGTGAGCCGGGGCTACAAGAAGTACCTCGTCCGGGAGCTGCGCCAGGACCCCGCGGTGGCGGGGGTCCTGGCCGCCCTGGGGGCGCGGGGGGACCCGGGGGCGTGCCTCGACCCGGGGTCGGCGTCGGTCCCGGTGCTCTTCCTGGGCTCCTGCAAGCGGGGGGGGCACCCCTACGGCCTGGGGCCCGCCTTCGAGGTGGCCTTCGAGGCGGCCCCCCCCGGCGGGCGGGGGGACTTCTTCCCGATCATCCGCGTCCTGGGGCCCGAAGACCTGGCGCCGTACAACCTCGTGGCGGAGCTGGCCCTCTGCTCGGAGGCGCGGAGGCCGGGGGGGGCCCTGGTGCGGGCCCACCTCTGCGAGTACCGCCCCGAGCTCGCGGCCCAGGTGGAGGACCTCGCGAGCCGGACGCGGGACGGCCTCCTCCCCCCCGACGAGCTCCTCCTCGCCGAGCACGCCCTCTCCACCCTCGCCCTGCGCGACCCCGAGGCCCGCTACCTGCACCAGATCCTCGACCTCCTCGACCCCAGCTACGCCTCCGAGCGCGAGAAGTGGCGCAACGTCATCTTCGCCCTGGCCAACACTTCCGAGTCCTACCGCCCCCTCGCCGAGTGGTTCTCGCACAAGTGCCCGGCGAAGTGGGCCGACGGGGGGCGCGAGACCCTCGACCAGCTGTGGGCCGACGCGGTGAGCCGCCGGGGGGGGCACGCCGCGCCCCTCACCCGCCGCAGCCTGCTCAGCTGGGCCAAGGACTGCAACGCCGAGCGCTTCCGCCAGGTCTCGGAGCAGAGCTACTTCTCCCTCCTCACCCGCTACGTCTACGACTACGGGGGGGCCCTCGAGCACTACATGGTCGCCAAGGTCCTCCACGCGATGCTGAGCGAGAAGTTCGTCGTCGACGTCGACGAGGGGCGCCACGGCCGCTACACCTACTGCTGGTTCGAGTTCGTCATCCCCGGCCAGGCCTCGTGCCCCGGGGAGGTCTGGAAGTGGCGCAAAGAGGTCGAGCCCGACGAGCTGCAGACCTACCTCTCCGAAAGCCTCGTGCGCGTCTTCGACCAGGTCGCCGAGCACCTCGAGAAGGAGCGCGCCGGGGCCGAAGGGGAAGAGCGGGGGGGCTACTACAAGAAGCTGGGGGGCGCCTTCCTCCTCAGCCGCCGGAAGATCTTCAACGACACCTTCAAGAACGGCGTCCTCCGGCAGGCCGGCTACCTCTTCCGCCGCCGCGGCTTCGCCGAGGCCCTCGACCAGGACCCCACCCTCATCGGCCTCGGGAACGGGGTCCTCCGCCTGGGCCCCCTCTGCGAGCTGATCAGCCACTTCCACGAGTACCCCATCATGCGCTTCACCCCCGTCTGTCTCCGCCCCTTCTCCCCCGCGGACCCCTGGACCCGGCTGATGCTGGACGCCATCGCCGACATCGCCCCCGAAGCCGACTTCCGCGACTGGCTCCTCTTCTTCGCGGCCTCCTCCCTCGCCGGGGGGGTGAAGGAGGGCCTCCTCCTCCTCTGGAACGGGGGGGGGGCCAACGGGAAGACCTTCTTCATGCGGATGGTGGCCAAGACCCTCGGGCGCCACTACGCCCGCAAGCTCAACATCAGCCTCCTCACCAGCGAGCGCGAGAGCGCCGACCGCCCCAACAGCGCCGTGATGCAGCTCAAGGGGTGCCGCTGGGGGTACGTCGAGGAGACCCAGAAAGCCGAGCCCCTCAACAGCCAGCGCCTCAAAGAGATCGTCAACCCGGGCGAGATCTCGGGCCGCGACCTCAACCAGAAGCAGGAGAACTTCGAGGTGACGGCGAACCTCGCCGTCGGCCAGAACTACCCCTTCCTCGTCGACACCACCGACCACGGCACCTGGCGCCGCCTCCGCTTCTACATGTCCAAGGTGACGTTCTGCCCCTTCCCCTCCCCCGACGACCCTTACGAGAAGCAGGAGGACCAACGCTTCGTCCGCGACTACATCAACGACCCCAACTGCCAGGCGGCCTTCCTCTCGATCCTCGTCCACTACTACCAGCGCCTCCAGCGCGAGCACGGGGGCGAGCTGAAGCGGGTCCCCTGCCCGACCCTCGACCGCGGCACCCAGACTTTCCGCAACGGCCAGGACACCCTCCACCGGTTCATCACCGAGACCGTCGCCACCTCCCCCGGCCTGGGGCTCGAGTACTCCCTCTCCGCCGTCGCCACCCGCTACACCGAGTGGTACGGCGTGAACATCGGCCGCCGCCACCACGTGGTCTCCGAGATCATGACGGACCTCGAGAACTCGGCCCTCCAGCGGCACATCCGCCGCGCCCCCAACAAGACTCTCGTCCTGGTGGGGGTCCGGCTCCTCTCCGACGACACCCGCGCCCTGGCGGCCGGGGAGACCTACTTCGGCGTCGACGAGCCCGCCGCGCCCGCCCCGGCCGTCCTCGCCCCGGCCGCCCCCAGCCGCCCCGACTGGTGGGCCGCCGCCGTCGCCCGCGCCGCGCCCCCCCCCCCCC
>JGI24918J38489_100481_pt1 | contig 6399 bp, 10 predicted proteins | sample LinPfosmplate6_FD_38489 | JGI IMG/M metagenome (IMG submission 38489)
GATGTTCCCGCCCATGTGCCACTTCCCGACAAAAGCTGTATCATACCCGGCTTCCTGCATGTATTCAGGAAAGAAAATTAGCCCCTTCGGAAGCGGGTTGTAGTTATCCACCACATCACTAGTGTCCGGTTTAAAACCCCGGTAAATAGGGCTCATTATTGATGTTGGGGTTCATGGTCTGTAGGGGGTATTGCGAAAATGCCTGTAAAATGGGGGTTTTCTCGAAAAGTGTCACACTTAGAATCTGTAAAATTGTGTAGAGGCTGGCGGGCAACCGATGACGTTTTTTGAAAATAGCCACGAGCAGGTAAACGGTGATGGCGATCCACACTTGGACACGCACGGCGTTCTCCGAAGTGCCGTAGAAGGCCTTGATTCGCAGATGTTGTTTGATCCATTTGAAGAAGAGTTCGATGTTCCAACGGCAACGGTAAAGTTGGGCGATCTTCAACGCCGGTTCGGAGAAATTGTTTGTGAGAAACACATACCACTTTTTGGTTTCCGGATCGCGGAAACTGATTCGGCGCAGCACCTCGGGATAGTCTCGCCGAGAATAAAAGCCGCTCAGGATGATAGTTTGGTCGCAGCGCAATCCCGTGCTCTTGTCGACCGGACGCGAGTAGCGACGTCTGCATTTCATGTTTTTTTTGGCTCGGGTGACGAAGAAGGCTCGTTGCGTGTGCAATCGGTGGAGGCGACTGAAGTCGAGATAAGCCCGATCGAAGACGTAAAACGATCCTGCTTCGAAGCTGAGTTGATCGAGGATGTTGACGTCGTGAACTTTGCCAGTAGAGACAATGATTACGGTGGGAAAGTTGCCTCGCAGGTTGAGTAGCGTGTGCAGTTTGATAGCGGCCTTGTGACGGCGAAACTTGGCCCACGGGAAGAGCGAGAGGCAGAGATTGATGGTGGTGGAGTCCAGTGCATAAGCATCCTTTTCCAATTCGGCTCCAAAGGGTTCGTCGGAGTAAAGAGTCAGAGCTTGCTGAATCAGCACTTGAGCAAAGTCGGCGAAGATGCGCCAGTCGCGTTTTTCGTTGGCGTCGGCCTAGGTGCTGCGATCGACCGGATGGCGCAGACCGCTGTGGTAGAGTTTGGGGCCGACAGCATGGAGGCAAGTGGCGATGTCGCGCAAACTCTCGCGATAGGTGAGTTGGGCAAAAGCCATGGTCAGAAACTGTTCGTAAGTGGAGAAAGAGCGCATGCGACGGTTGCCGCCGTAGCGAGCGATACACTTGTCCAATTCGTACTTGGGCAGTTGGTCCATGAGTTGAGCAAACACGGTTCGTCCTTCGTTCATAACGGTCAGATCCCACTGGGGAGCGGGGGGGGACCGTGCAAAAGAGCCGCACAAAAATGAAATCGAAAAAAGTCATGACACCTGTTTCAGCCTTATTTTGTAGTAGCAAAACCGTTGTCGCTAAAATCTTAACCGGACACTAGTGCCACCACATTATGATTGTGAGCATATTGCCCCGTCAATGCTTGCACGGCTTGGGGAACAAAGCGACGTCGTGACAAACGCGTTCGGGAACCAGGCGCCTCCCATGGCCATCCGATCCAGATTGGGTGTCTCCAAAAACGGATGCCCTGCAAAACCCATCGCGTCAAAACGATGATCATCCGCCAGGACAAATATGATATTGCGAGGCGCCTCCCGATCCACCTTCGGCACGGAGCGATTCGCCGCGCCAAGACCCTGCGCCAAAAAACCAAGCGATCCGACAACAGTCGCCAAAACAGCCAAATGCCAGGCCAAGCGTATACCTGAAAACATGCGCCGAACCATGCCAAGACAAGCGGAATTTTTGAAGATAATTTGAAGTGGCAGGGTGATTTTCAAATGGGGGATTACTGCCTGTCAAATTTCAACTCTTCACCCGCCTTAGCTTCCTTCCTGAGCTTGTTGAGGAATGCTGGTTCAAGATCCTCAGCTATTGCGTACCAAATCTCTTCATTCCATTTATTTTTGTTTAGTAAGGACATCGACTTGCGGCGAAGATAGAATCTGCCATCTTTCTCACCCAAGTATTCGGATTGGTGCATGGTTTGACGGTTGCCACGTTCATATTCACTTTTGAATTTTGCACCGGAAACATGTTTGGGTGTCTCGGTGCATGAAGTTAGCATAACTACTAAACCCAGAATTGAGATTGTGATTGTTGTTTTGTGCGCTTACCCCCTATTTTAGGACCACAGGCTTAGGTGGAAACTGCGCCCCAAAAACGGTACGAAAGGGCGCATACAAATGGGAAGAAAACGAAGAGTATTCACAGACAAGTTCAAGGCCAAGGTGGCGATGGAGGCGGTCAAGGGGGTAAAGACTTTGGCCGAGTTGGCATCGGAATATCAGGTACATCCGAATCAGATATCCGATTGGAAGAAGCGGTTGCTTCAGAACGCGCCGGAGATATTTTCTGGGAGCAGGGATGGCAGGGCCAAGAGCGAGGAGGAGTTGACGGCTCCACTTTACGAGGAGATCGGCCGGCTGAAAATGGATGTGGTATGGCTCAAAAAAAAGCTATGAGCCTACCGGTTGCAACCCGCCGGACTTGGGTGGAGCCGAGCCTCGATTATTCGATGAGGCGACAGTGTGGGCTGGCAGGCGTTCCTCGATCGGGTTGCTACTACGAAGCGGCGAAAGAGACGGAGCAGAACCGGATGCTGATGCGTTTGATAGACGAGCAATACATAAAGCATCCCGAGTTTGGGGTGCCGCGGATGACACGCTGGCTGAGGGATGATGAGGGCCACGAGGTGAATCACAAGCGAATAGCGGGGTTGATGCAAAAGATGGGGTTGCAAGCGATCACGCCAGGACAGCACACGAGCAAGCCGACCCCGGGGCACAGAATATACCCGTATTTACTGCGTAAAGTGAAGATTGAGCGAGTGAACCAAGTATGGAGTACAGACATCACGTACATCCCGATGAGGCACGGATTCATGTACTTGGCAGCGGTGATCGATTGGCGCAGTCGGTATGTGCTGTCGTGGGAGTTGTCGAACACGATGGAGAACATGTTTTGCGTGGACGCGCTGGAGGGAGCGCTGCGGCTTGGCCAACCGGAGATCTTCAACACGGATCAAGGGGCGCAGTTCACATCGGAGGCGTTTACAGGCGTGCTGTTGGCCAAGGAGATAGCGATCAGCATGGATGGTCGCGGGAGAGCGCTGGACAACGTCTTCATTGAGCGGCTGTGGTGGACGGTGAAGTACGAGAACGTGTACCCAAAAGATTACGCCGACGGGCACGCATTGCACCGAGGGTTGGGGAGATATTTTGACTACTACAACAACGAGAGGAAACATTCGGAGCTGGACAACGCGACACCCGGAGAGGTATTTGGATGTGGAGCAGACATGAGATGAAAGCTAGAGAGGAGATGCCGTTACTGCGTTGCGCCCTCGGCCCTACGGGCCGCCCCTTTGGGGACGGGCTGCACACTCCGTAACGGCATCAGGAACAGATGGCCGCAAGGCTGTCATAACACGGAACTGGGACATGGCAGGTTCCACCTTAAAAAAGCCGATCCGTGGTCGGAAAATGGGGGTAGGCGCAATCTTCAATAGAGATACTGATTTCAAGAGTCGTATCACCTTCGTCCGTTTGAGCTAATAAAAGCGCAGGCGCTTGGATTGCTAGAATTAGCCCTAATGAAAATAGAGTTTGGGGGTTAAATCTTTTATCTTTAGTAATCATTTTACTTTTTTATTCAGATTTTAATTCTTAAATTTTAATGCATTTATTGAACAATTAAGTCGATAATCCCATTAAGAAAAAAAACCTTTCAACTGTTTGGAAACTTATCAAGCCAATTTGTTTTTGGCTGTTCTTGAAGGCTAGTCATCCTCATTTTTTGTGAACCCAGCACGCGTTTCCTGGTGTGTTCTCAACTGTTAAATGTTGATGTATATCTGAGAACACTTGATTTATTGTTCCTCCATCACTTGATCAGACCAGTAAGTCAGAAAGAATTTCTTTTCCTTGAAATTGAACAGTTCTTCTTCGCTTCCGATGATGGGGCGAAGGGTTGTCGTCATCTGGAGAGTGACCAATAGAAAGATCAGGCCCCAGACGGCGAAGTGACCTGCATTGGCCATACCAAGGGCATGTCCGGAACGAAAGACGAGAGAAAGCCCGAAGCAGGCACATATCACCCAGAGTATAATGAGCAGAAACCCGAGAAAGGTGGTTGAGGTGCTTGATACACTGAAGAGCCAGACCACGGGAGCGAATCCAATCAGTAGTAGTCCGGTTAGCGCCATTAGTGCGCAGAGCATGCCGGATACTGTAGAAAACTTGGCATCCAGACCACCCATACAGGTAAATATGTAGAGACTCGGCAGACAAATGAGCCCACTAAACAGTAACCCAAAAACGATTTTCAGAGGTGCGGCCCAGATTTGGACATCCCAGGAAAAGGTGCCGACTACGATCCCGAAAACAGAAAATGACATGGTTGCAATCAAAAGTAAGAGGCATGTGATTTTGCCGACATTGTTTTTCATCTCCAGTTCATAAACAATCGAAAGGGGTTTCTTTAGGAGTTTGTTGATCAAGTTGGGGAGTGTACAACCTCCTTCAAGAGGTTCGTAGCCCTGTTTCAGATCTTGTTTAGGGGAGTTGGATAGAATAGGCGGTGGTGTGTATGTATCCGATTGTATTTCTTTAGTCATAGTATTATTTGGGGTTCAGTATTAAGTGTTGGTTCAAAAGTTAGTAACGTTGCGAATGGCGCGGAACACCGCTTCATAGAAGCTTCCGTCAAAGGGATCGACCCTAAGAAATTCCACTTCCAGTTCAGGGGAAACGAAATAAGGGCGTAAAATCCATGAAATTTGAGCACCGACAAAAAGATTGCCTGTCAGCCAGGCCAGAAAAGTATGTGTGCCGGCGCTAGGGGAGTCCGCAAAATCACGAACATAGTGGAGCAATCGTGAATGAGCCAGGATGCCTGCATAGGCAATCAGGGAGGTGTGTAGCAGGAGGTTGGCGCCATGCCATGTTGTATCGTCAAGAGTTCCCGGCTTGGGCATGTTGAGTGTGGCGAAGAAACTAATTGGGCTAAGTGCTCCCAGGATAATGCTCATAATGGCAAATCCCGTGAGAAGAAATTGGAAACTTTTTCGAAACCCGATTCCACTGCCGAGGGCCAGGCTGAGCATCGCATTGAGCATTCCATTAATAAATAATGTCAGAAATATTATAAATGGCAACTTAATGGCCACATAGGATGCCATCTCCCACCCATGCCGGAGGCCGATGGTGAATCCATAGGAGCAACATCCCAACGTGATAAGAGCGATGCAAAACGGGATGGAGCCACGATGACTCCCTTCAATCCAGTCGGTAAGCAACTGCTTTTTCCCTCGGCAAAGGGCGGCAGCGTTCTTAAGAGGGTTCGCGAAAGGATTCATGCTCATGAATAGGCCACATTGGACTTAGCTTACCTTACGAATGTTCAAACTCGAAATAGAATACACTCTGTTTTCTACTGCATTTATGAGTTGATCCGGAGTGGATGTGCCTGCCGTGATCCCAAGCGTGCCTGTATCGAAAAGCCATTCGGCTAGAATCTCATCCGGCCCCTGTACGTGATGAACTCTCTCGCAAAACCGCCGACAAGTTCGCGTTAACTCATGAGTATTATTGCTGTTTATCCCTCCAACAACTAAGACCACGTCCGATTTCCTTGCCAGTTTTTCAGCGGCGCTCTGCCGCTGCTTGGTGGGTTTACATACCGTATCGACAAAACGGACCTCAGAGTTCGGGAAGCCTGACTTTAAATACTTTACCATCGAACGAACGTGGGCAATGGGCTGTGTGGTCTGCGCCACCACGCCAAATCGCGGACGAGATTCTAGCGCGTCGATTCCTTCTTCGCTTAAGACAACATCCCATTCCGTCAAATCCTCAGTGAGTCCGCGCACCTCGACATGGCCAAGTCGGCCGATAATAATGGGGTGATACCCCATCGCCGTGAGTTCTCGAATCTGCTTATGGGCATAATGAACGAGAGGGCAGGTGGCATCACTAATCTGAAGGCCCGCCGCTTTTGCCCGGTTACGAGTCCGGTTTGAAGCCCCGTGAGCTGTAATCATCGCTGATTTCGTTTCTACTTGTTCCGGTTTATCTTTAAATCGCACACCTCGCTTTTTTAGGTCATTAAGCACCGAGGTGTTGTGTACCAGTTCGCCCATTACGGTGATGGGATGTTCTGCAACTTTGCTTTGGGCAAAGTTTATGGCATCGCGAACCCCAAAACACATTCCCAGATGCTCCGCTCGTAGAACGGTGATATATGCTTTGTGATGCAAAGTTAATGGGTTCATTAATTCGATCTTGTTCATTTTGATTGTTAATTTGATCGTTGTGCCTGCTTTACGATTCTTTCA
>JGI24918J38489_100575_pt1 | contig 6110 bp, 5 predicted proteins | sample LinPfosmplate6_FD_38489 | JGI IMG/M metagenome (IMG submission 38489)
GCCCTCCCGGCGCCATCCCGCCCTTCCCCTGCGGCCTGATCGACCCGGGGCCGCCGGCCCTGGCAGCGGGCCCCCCGCCATGGGCCCTCTTCGGCGAGGAGATGGCCTCGCCGTGGGAGGCCTTCGGGCCCAGGGGGGGAGGGGCGGGCTTCCCGCCCCCCCCCGAAGTTTCCGCCGCCGACTTCGCGGCGCTCCTGAACAGCCTGGGGGCCGCCGAGGCGGGCGCCCGCGCTCCCAACGCCAGCCCGGAGCGCCCGCGCTGAGCCCGCGCTGCGTCTGCGCGGCGTCCACGCCTAGGCCCCGCTGGGCGGGGCCGTTTTTCTCTGCCCGGCGAGCCTTGCAAGGACTAGACGGCGAAGTGGGTGAAGTAGGGGTTGCCGCGGTCCATCACGGCCCCTTTTACCCGCAGGTCCCCGCAGAGCTCTTCCAGGGCGTCGGAACCGAACGCGAAGGGCCGGGGGAACACGCCCGTGGCATGGTAGAGGTGCTGCCGGCGGTCGTCTTCGCGGATGAAGCACAGTTTCCGGTACCCGACGAACACCTCTGGACAGATCTCCGCGACAACGGCGCGGATAGATTTGGGGAACTGGTTGGAGGCCCTCTCGAAGTTGGAGACGGCGACGATGGGCTCCGTGAAGACGCTGACGAAAGCGTTCTTGCGGAGGTTGGTGGGGAGGTCGGTGTCGTCTTGGCAGCAAATGATGACCGTGATGTAGGAGTGGCGATTCATGTAGAAAATCTTCCGGAAGAGTTCTTTGTTGAAGAACGGTTTCAGCTGGGCGGCGCAGTCATCGAAGATCAGGAGGAGGCGGGGGTTGAAGTGGAGGTAGTGGAGCGCGTGGCGCTCATCGTCGGTGAGGTCCTTGCGCGCGTAGAGGGTCTCGACCATGGGGGTGAGGAACTTCTTGTAGAGAAGGACGACCATTTTGGTGAACTTGTCGTCGATCTCTTTCACCTTCTCATCGCGGCGCCCCGGCTCCCGGGCGCACTGGCGACGGACGTCGTCAACGACCCTCCGCCTCTTGCGTTCGAGGGAAGCGAGGTAGCGGTCGTTGTCTTTTCGCTCGGCATGGGTGAGCCTCCCATAGAGCCCCCGGAGGGTCTTGGGCTCGTTCGCGCGGGAGTAGATCGCCGCCATCATCTCTTGCCGCTTCCAGACTCTCTCCAGGAAGCGCGTCGCTGCCTTCGTTTCGGAGTCTTTCCTGTCGGTGGGGTCGGGGAGGTGCAGCCGGTAGTGGATGAGGAGGGGATCGACGAAGTTCTCGTAGGAACGGTTGGAGGGCTCGGAAGGGGCGACGACGAGCACCTGCCCTATGTGCCCGCTGACCGCCCGCATTATGTTTTTGACGAAACAGGTCTTTCCTGTCTTTGACGGGCCATAGATCACAGTGGTCCGGTCGACGAATAGTGTCGGAGAGAACTCCAGCTCTGGAATTCGCCTCCCTCCCTCTGTGACCAGGACGGACATCCTTGTTCGGACGGCGCTATGGCCGTATGTGTGGGGGGGGGTGTCTTCTAATGACTGGCGGGGGGCCGAAGACTCCGTGCCCATTTAGAGTCCCCTCTCCGGGCCCGTCGCTGCGTGGGTATGAAGAAGAGCCGGCTAGTTCTCGCGGCCGTGGCCGTCGTGGCTGTCCTCCTTGTTCTCCTTTTGGCTGTTCTCTTTCACCGGCGCCGCCCCCCCCCTCCCCCGCGGGGGAGCGGGGGCCCGCCGGGGAGCCCGGGGAAACCGGGGGAGGCTCCCCCCGCTCCCCCCGCCTCCTCGGGGGGGCCGCCCGGGCCCCCCGCCCCGCCCGGGCCCTCCCCCCCGCCCGGGCCCCCCCCCCCGCCCGGGGAAGCGACGGGGATCTTGTATCTGGGAGACTCGGTCACGTTCCAGATGCAGAGCCCATCGGCCGCCGACTGCCGCTCTTCTTGCGGAAACACGCCCGAATGCGCGTTCTGGGCGTAGGGCGAGGGCGAACCGCCCTTCAAAGGCCACACCTGCAACCTTCTCCGCACCAAAACGGGGGATGAGAAAAGCCCTGGGAGCGTGAGCGGCTCCGCCCTTCCTCCGCCTGCGTTCGCCCTATTTTTTGCGCTCTTTATAGCCCAGGCAGACGACGCGGGGCGCGGCTTTGGGGCTATGAAGGGGAAAGAGGCGGCGGCCCTCGTTAGCGGAGTGGTCGTTTCCTTGATACTCCTCGCGCTGGCGCTGTGGTGGGTTCTGCGCCCAGACAAGGGTCCTACCGGAAAAGGCAACGGGTCACCCGGGCCGGAGCACCCCCTGGGCCCCCCGGGGGGGGCGGGGAGCCCCGGCGGGCGCCCGGGGGGCCCCGGGGGAAGCCCCGCCCCCCCCGCCCCTCCCCGGCCGCCCCCCGCCTCGTGCCCCGTGAGCGCCGTCTACTACCCCGCGTGCCGGACCCAAAAACGAATCCAGGCCATGGACTGGAACCAATTCTCCGCGGTCTGCGACGCCGCCCCCCCTTGCGGGGACAACAGCAACATCGGCGTCTTCCGCAGCGCCGGCGACACGTCCCAGCCCACCTTCATGCTGGGGCCCCACGGGGGCGTGGCCCAGCAGGCGGAGAAAACGCTGACGATGCCGGGGAAGGCCCACTACAGCAGCTCCATCGACTGCATCTGCGACGACACTCAGTGCGCCGCCGACGTGGAGATGCTCCTCACCCAGGGAGTGAAGGACCAGATGGGGTTTTTCAAAGGCGACGTGCCCCCCTACCAATGTTTCCACTGGGGGGGGCAGGGGTCGATCCCCTGGACTCACCTGCACACCGCCGGGCTCTTGATGGGCGAGGCCGTAGACGGCATCCCCGCCCAGGGCCTGGGAGACTCAACCCCAGTCGTGGCGGGGCCGCAGGGCGTGTGCGCCTACGTCCCTGCCTGGTACGGCAAAGACCCCGCCGCTCTCCGGGACATCAGCGCGCGCGTTTGCTCGGCGCGGAAGGGCTAGGCCGCCTACATCAGCACCATCGGCGCCGCCATCACCGCGGTCTGCGCCCCGACTTCCGCCCCTTTTTTCGTGTTCCGCCCCCAGTCCGTCGAGTAGTATTCTTCGCCGGGCTGGAGTGGCGTCTGGTCGACGTGGGTGCTGAGCACGATGCCTACCGTGATGAGGAGGATGACGACGACGAACACGATCCCGGCGATCACGGGGCCGGTCATCCAGCCGCAGTTCTGCCCACGCGCCGGCGCGGGGGGATCTATTCCTGCCGAAGGAAAGAACGGCGCAAAGCGCCCTTATTCATCCCCGCCGCGCCGTGGGGCGCTGGGTTCGCCCCGCGGAGCGGATCGGCGGGCGGGGGCCGAGGGCTGGTCTTCCAGGTAGCCGTGGCAGCACCCACAGAGGTTGCAAGCGCAGTTGATGACCGTGCCGTCGCAGGGGATGAGCTCCGCCGGGGCCCCCCCTCCAAAGAGGGCGGGGTGGGGCGAGCACCTCCCGGGGCAGGGGAAGGCGGGCTCTGCGTACGGCCTCCGCACTCCCCGTCTCCGCAATACCCGGCAGCGGTCCGCGTCGACCTCCCTTCCCACGGGAAGTCGTCGTAGCGGCCTCCGCAGCCGGCACACGTTCCGCTGAAAGGCCGCGGAGAGTCGTAACGGTCTTCGATCAGCGCGGAGTGCCCATCGGGCGCCCGGCCTTTCGTGATGTGGACGAGCCCGCAGGGGGCCCACGTCTCGCCCTTTCCGGCCGGGCCGGGCGGCGGGCGCCCGAGACAGACACAGAACGTCTCGCCGTAGTAGTGGCAGCCCTCGTTCTCGCACTGCGCCATCGCCAGGTCGTCGTAGTCTTTGGCCTCCTCCGAAAACGCGTCCACGTACCTGGCCGCCGCCGCGGAGACGCCGCAGGCCGGACAACGGACAGGGGGCTCTTCCCCCTCCATGGGCCGCCAGGTCACCGCAAACAGTACTTTTGGGCTTTCGTCCGGTCGGTGGGCACCCAAGCTATCTCGGGGAGCTCGGAACATATCCCCCCCCACTCCCTATCATTTTTGTCCAGGGTCTCCTTTCCCTGCATGTAGATGTAGAAGAGGACCCGCCGATTATCGTAGTCGTCATCTGGCAGAATCGCGTCAAGAATCTTATAGATGTAGAAGGGGTAATAGCTGCGGTTCGTACGTCCGGAAGGGCGAACCCGTTCGCCGATCTCGATGGCCTTGGAGAAGAGCTTTTCCACCCGCTGGCAGAGAGCCTCGGGGAGGGGGGGGGGGCCGACGCCGGTAAGCTTTTTCATGATGAGGGGGACGTTCTTGTTGAGCTCGGTCCGCCCCAGGACTTTGAGCATCGCCCTCACGTCGTCGACCCCCAGGAGGCGGAGGATCTTGTTGTTGCGGCGGATGAGGTTCCGCAGGCCGGCGAGGAGGAGCTCGCCGCAGGTGTTGTCGGGGTCCTCTTTGTCGCCCAGCTCTTCTTCGGGCTCCCGGGCGAGGATCCGGTCCATCCAGAAACGGAAGTGGCGGTTGGGGTTGAAGCTCCCCGACTTGGCTTTCTGCCCTTCCTGGTTGTAGAACTGGGCGTCGTCGAAGACCGTCCCTATCAGCTGGCGGCACCGGTGGCAGGACGGGCACTCGAGCTCGGAAGTGTCGGCCCGCACGCACATCTCCCGGAGACACTCGGCGCACCAGTTGTACCGCTCCCCCCCAAAGGGCGGGGGCTCGGCGTCCAGGACGGCCCCGTGCTCGGCGTACTGGTCGAAGAGGGCGCGGGTCTCCCGCACCAGGGCCCCCGCGGGACGCCCCAACCGGCACCGCCCGGCGCCCTGGGGCGGGAGGCGCCGGCGGCGCCGGGCACCGGCGCCGGGCTCGTCGTCTACCCCCCCGTCGGGGCCGTCGGCCGGCCCCCCGTCCCGCGCGGGCGGCCCCGGCGGGCGGGGGGGGCGCCCGTCCTCTTCGCCCCCCCCCCCGAACCCCAGCCCGATTTTTAGCCGGGCGACGAGCCCGTCGAGCTCGGAGAGGAACCCCTCTGAGGCGAGGATCCGGTGGAACTCCACCCGCGCGTCCTGGCGGCTGCTCTCCCCCAAGGCGGCCCGCAGGAAGAGATGCCCAGTGCTAAGAGCGTAGCGGGTGCGGAGGGCGTCCAGCTCCACCCGCAGCTCCATGCAAGCGGGGGCCGCCTTGTCGAAAAGGGCGCCGGCCAGGTCGAACTTCGCCGTGGCCCCTCGGCTAAGCGTCTCCATGCTGCGTCCCGCGGCCGGGAGGGGGGCCCTATACCGTCGGGCATCAATCCTTAAGATAAGACTTCAGCTTGGCGCCGCTGGCCCGAAAAAAATACCCGTTAGGGCCTCGACCGCCGCCGGCCGCTCGGGATTTAAACGCGGGGGGCTGTCCCTATTGAACGCGCGCGGCTCGCGCGATACTCGGGCGCTCTACCTCGGCGCTGCCCGCCCCTCCTGGCTTGAGACCGACGGACGATGGCCCCGGCCGCGGCAGAAACCGCGGCCAACGGCGCCGGCGGCGATGGCGAGGTCGACTTCGAGGGCCTTCTGGCCGACATCCTGGAGAACCCCGAGCGGGTCCTCGACAAGGACCTGACGCCCGAGCAAATCCTCAAGCTGCAGCGCCAGCTCAACCCCTACGCCTACGTCGCGGGGGACGCGGGGGACCCCGGGCACCAACGGGCGGTCGCCCTGTCGTACACGAACCTCCGCGAAGACTACATTCGCCGCTTCACGATGACGGGCCTCGTGGGGTTCCTCTTCCGCATGCACGATGAGTGGGAGCCCCCCCCCACGAGCCGCCGGTGGATCTCGAAGGCGGGCGCCCGGCGGGAAGCCGCCGCCCAGGCGAAGGTTGGCCCCCCGTTCACCCCCGACGAGCTGCTGCAGCAGGCGGAGGGCCTCGCGGAGCTCGCCCGCCTGGCCAAGGACGCGGAGGCGGGCGCCGCCGCCGCCCGCGAAGCGGCGCTCCTCGCCGACGCCGACTCCAGCGCCCTCGGCGGCGAAGCCCCAGAGGCCGAGAAAAAGGAGCTCGCCGCCCGGGCCGAAGAGCTCCTCCGCGCCGCCGACGCCGCCCTCGCCCGCGCCCGGGGCCTCCACTACGGCGCGACCTTCGGGATGCGGAGGTGGGGCCTTGAGTGCGACGCCCGCATCGACGCCCTCGAGGCCGTCGCCCGGCAAC
>JGI24918J38489_100482_pt1 | contig 5119 bp, 3 predicted proteins | sample LinPfosmplate6_FD_38489 | JGI IMG/M metagenome (IMG submission 38489)
GGGATAGGCCTTGCGAATCAAATCAAAATTCCAGGCATCCCGATCCGGCAGATGAGGGACCTTATCTGCGGTTAATTTGGGGCGCGAAGGGGATTCCACCGGCTGACCGTTTTCATCACGATATTTAATACTTCTAACCTCTTTCCAATCGCCCCCTTTTTCTAAGGTCTGCACCAAATCTACAATGGTTTCCTCACCTTCATAAAGACAAACGCAGTCTACTTGCGTTCTTTCCAAAACTACGTCAGGTGTCATGGTTGCCATGTTTCCACCTACTATCTGGAATATATGACTGTAATTTTCCTTGATCCTGTTGGAAAGGTATTCGAGGTCTTCAAACTTGAGAAAAACACCACCAAATGCGATCAGATCGTAAGAAGAAAGATCGAATTCCTGAATTCTGTCCCAGAAATCAAATGGCTTTTTCTGCATAATTTGCTCGGTATGCAAATCTATGCAGTCGTAGGTATAACCTCGCTCTTTAAGGGCGGCAGTTACATAGGCAAGCCCCAGAGGTAGAAAAAGCCCGGCTTTTCCTGGACGGCTTCCACCATTAGGAAGACCAATGAAAAGAAGACGAGATGAGGGTTTTTCCTTTTGAGGAATTAGCTCACGATCTGGATGGCCAACGGAATCAAATTGCTCCGTGTCCACATCCGCGAAGACTTCAACGATTCCCACATTTTGGGAATTTTGTACACTTGTGAAATTGGGCATCTATAAATCGAATTTGGTTATAAACTATGAGTGTATTATTTATCGCAAGAAATTGAAATGGCTTTTCGCAAACCTTTATCATTTTGTACCTTTACCCAATTATGGGAAAGCGTTTTCAGGTTCCGGGCCATTCTCACTTGTCACAACCATAAATTTAAATTCATGAGAAGAAAATTATCTAGCGTGTTTTCTTATAATTCCTTTTTGTTAAAAAAGTGAATTGTAGGAAAATAATTATACATTTCTTGAAGGTATTTAGCCTTTAAAAAATCAAAGGTTTGCTCATCTATCTTTATCCCTCTTCCAAAGTCTATGGATCGATCAGAACCCAAAATGCCTTAAAACTGCCCTCTTGGTTCAAATGCTCTATCTATCTTCTCAAATATTAAGTCACTATCCTCACTTAAGCTATATTGGATGCAGTTGCCCTCAAAACACGAGTCGAGGGAATTGCCCTCAAAAGATAGAGAGGTTTCAAATCCCTCAGAAGCGCGAATTACTTGCTGATAGCTCTAGTAAAGCGGGTATACCCTTAAATTTTTAACTTTTCTGCCCTCAATGTATTTTACTATTTCATCATGGAGCCTAAAAGGGGCTGGGATAATATTCTCAACAGAATCTAAACTTTTAGGGGATTGAACAAGACAGGGAACACCTCCAAATGGCTTGCCCCAAGTGTTGGAATCCGAGTCAAAAACAGCGACTGGGCTGTCTTTTAAACTAGGGACCCATGAAAAAATATTGGAGGTTCCTGCCACTCCATAAAACCCAAGATTTTTCTCTTTTGTTTTTTTCGATAATGTCCCTATATAGTTGAGCTTTTCTGTAACTTTTCTTTGGTAACCTTTCAAAAGATTTCGCAAACCATTAATATCTTGGCCTTCTTTTCCCCCTTTCCATCCTGCTGGCATTTTTTGAGCCATGACCATAAGCTCCCTGTGCCTCGAAGATATCAGCCCGGTTATATTGAAGCCATTTTTATTCAAGAGTGATTTTAGAATATCTGGTGTAAAATAATTCAAATGTTGAAAAAGGAACATCCCCACATTTCCTTCTTTCAAAGAAAAAAACTCATTAGGAACTGCTAAAAACAATCGCCCATCCATATTTAATGAATCAAAAATGATTTGCAGAAATTCATTTGGGTCCTCAACATGCTCCAGCACCTGAAGCGAATAAACCAAATCGAAATCTTTTTCTTTTAAAATATCTCGGGATAATAACCCTCTTCTTATATCTAAAGCAGCACCTGAATCATCAACCCAGGGCTCAACTTCTCCGGGTTCTATGCCCACCACCCTCTTAGCACCTCTTTTTTGAAATTCATTTAGAAGAAACCCACGCTGGCATCCCACCTCAAGAACATTTTGAGGAAGCCAATCTGGTTCTAATTCAGAAAACGATGAAAAAAATGATTCGGCCAGTGAATTGGAATACTTACTATCCTGTCCTGGGGTAGCTCCGGGAACAGAAAAAGGGGATTGATAATAAGTGTTCAATTGATTTCTCAAACTTTGGCTGACGGGGGCACCTATAAACCCACAAGAGTTACAAAAAAGAAGAATTGCATCCGAATATTTTGGAAAAATATTCTTTTCCAAGAATGGGTTCTCGGCACCATACCAAAAAAATGTATTTGAGAAATGGAACAAGGATTCTAATTGATTGGAATTACAATTCCTACATTCGCTTTTTTGGGGAGTAGTTTTAGGCAATTCGGATAAGGGGGTTGAAAGCTTGTTTGAGTCTTCTGCTTTAGAAAATTCTCAAACTTTAACAAATTCGCCAAAAAAAACCAACATATATCGCCCCAACATAATGAAGCAACACGTGATTTTCGTATTTCAGTCTTTGGAAATGATGGCGCAAATGATGTTTCCTCGGTAAGGAGGGGAAACAAGTTTTTGGGGCATGGATAGAAGATTTAAAATGGCCTGAGTAATAATTTTCCCCGTACCTTTCAAGAAGCCTATATATGAAAAAAAAGAGGTACCAAAGAAGGGGTAATAGATATCGATTAATTTGAATCCATTTCGTTCAAAAAGTTGTTTGAGCGTTTCAGGAGAAAAATAAACCAAATGATTGGAATAAAGCAGCCTGTATTTATTCTTGAAAACTTTTGCGCACAAGGAACTAAAATTTGGAGTGACAATACAAATGATACCCCCCGGTTTTAGAACTCGGTTTAATTCACTCAATGTTTCTTTTAAATTTGTAAGCCGGTCAAGAGTATGCCCCATATAAATTGCATCAAAAAAGTTTTCTTCGAAGCATGCTTCCAGCAGTTCTCCTTTGAACTTTTTAACCTCAGGGTCTTGAATATTACTTAAAGAAAATTCCGATGTATCCACTGCAAATTTTTCCCAATGGCCTTCCAAGGCATCCAGAAAAAACCCGGGCCCTGATCCAAGATCCAGTATCTTCCCACTCACTTTATATTTTTTTATAAATTTCCATTCAACACGGTGATCATTTGTTTTTTCTTTTTTATCACTTAGAAAACTCCGTACCTTTCCAGAGGGATCCGCAACCTGATCAGTGTAATAGGTTGTATCATAAGAATCGATATTGGCTTTTTTTGAATAGGCAGGATTAATATAAACAAAACCGCAGGCCTCACATTTGACAATATTAAACTCTCGCGGATCTTCCTTAAATCCGGAAATCTTGTAAAGAGGCTCTGCCTTATCACTTTCGCAAAGTTGGCAAGCTACAGATACTAGTGGGTCTAATTGCAGTGAAACCACCTCGCTTTCAGGTCTTATATATTTTTAGATTGGGAAGAGAAACAACAAGTTGAATAGAGATCAATCAGCCTAATGTTATTTTTTTTTAACTAGGCAATTCCCTAAAAACAGACCGTCCAATCCCGAGGTGAAAAATGTTCTTATGGCGTCTTTTGGAGAGCAGACAATAGGTTCTCCCTTTAGGTTAAAGCTGGTATTCAAAACAATAGGAACTCCGGTGATCTTTTTAAACTCATTAATCAGATTCCAATAGAGGGAGTTTTGATCTTTGCTTACGGTTTGCAGTCTGCCTGTTCCATCAACATGAGTTACAGCGGGGATTATTTTATGTTTTTCAGGGCGAATACGCGATGCTTTTTCCATAAAAGGTGTGAGTACGGCATTTTCAAAATACTCTTCAATTGATTCTATGTGGATAGAAGGGGCGAATGGGCGGAAATCTTCTCGGTATTTAATCGTGGCGTTCACCTTTCTTTTCATGTCGGGATCTCGGGGATCCGCCAAAATACTTCTGCCACCTAAAGCGCGGTCACCATATTCCAAACGCCCTTGAAACCAGCCAATAATTTTCCCATCTGAAATCATTTCCGCGGCACCTTTGGCAGGATCTTCAAGTTGAACAAAAGGAACCCCCGATTTGTTGAGAAACTCTACCACCTCCTCATTAGAAAATTCTGGGCCTAAATAATTCGAACTCATTGCAGGCCCTCTTTTCTCTTCCATAATATGGTTGTAAAGATAGTAAGCCGCTCCCATTGCACCTCCGCTGTCGTCTGGAACCGGAGGAACAAAAATATCTAAAAAAGATGTTTTTTCTAAAACCATTCCATTTGCGACACAGTTCAGCGCTGCTCCTCCGGAAATTATTACATTCTCCTGTCCCGTCATTTCATGCAGACTAGATAAAAGATGAAAGTAAATATCCTCGAAAACTTTTTGTGCCGCTGCGGCAAGATCATAATGGTCTTGAGTTAAGGCGGCACCCTCAGCTCTTGGTTCAATCTCTAATAATTGAGCCAACTTGGAAGTAAACATTCCCGGCCTATAGAACTGGAAATGGTTGAAGTAAGTTAAATCGAGCTCAAACCCACCTTTGTCTTCCAATTTGACGGTTTGTAAAAGTTTGTTGTAAAACTTTTCTGCATCGCCGTAAGAGCTTGCACCCATAAGTTTCCATTCTTCACTTGAAGGAACAAAACCCAAGTACTCTGTAAAAACAGAATAAAAAGACCCAAGGGAATGAGGAAACTCTTGCGACCACACAAGGTTCAGTTTATTACCTTTTCCTTCTGAGAAGGTGATGGATTGTTTTTCACCAAAAGCATCGGTGGTCAAGACCGCAGCGCTTTCAAAAGGAGAACTAAAAAAACAGCTGGCATGAGACATGTGATGCGCGATGTAATGGATATCGATTTTTGAATTATCTAGGAAATGCACCGTCTGTTGTGACCTTGAAGACGTGTTGTCTGACTTCAACGACATCAGGTGATACGGAATTTGCGAATAAATTTCCCCCATATAACGAGCTCTTTGATTTTGGGGAACATTAGGTGCCTCGAGATTGATTGCCGGGTTCCAATTTATTGCTACAGCGTCAAGGTCCTCCAGTTCCGCGCCAGCAAACTTCAGGATAGCTTTTATGGCATTAGTAGGGA
>JGI24918J38489_100746_pt1 | contig 3409 bp, 3 predicted proteins | sample LinPfosmplate6_FD_38489 | JGI IMG/M metagenome (IMG submission 38489)
TGGAGCGGGTGATGGGAATCGAACCCACCTCATTAGCTTGGAAGGCTAAGGTAATACCAATATACGACACCCGCAATTTCCTTTTCTTTTTTCTCTGGTGGAGGGAGTTGGATTCGAACCAACGTACTCAGAGAGAACGGATTTACAGTCCGTCGCCTTTAACCACTCGGCCACCCCTCCAAAAAAACAATCAGACATTATCCCATAACTAATTCTGCTTAGCAAGGATTAAATAAGCAAAATATGAGGTATAAAAATGATTATTTTAAGCGTGAAACTCCGCTCATTACTGCCGCATCAAAAATGGCTTTTGGAATCAGGTCAATGAGTCTCGGGTCAAAAGGTTTTGGAATGAAATAATCTTTACCAAAACTTAACTCTTCAACTTTATAAATATCTAATAAGGATTTAGGAACAGGAAGCTTGGCTATGTTCTTGATAGCATGAACGGCTGCAATTTTCATTTCAGTATTGATAATTCTTGAATTAGCATCTAAAGCGCCTCTAAAAATATATGGAAATCCTAAGACATTATTAACTTGATTTGGAAAATCACTCCTCCCAGTTGCCATCAATGCATCATCTCTACATGCAAAAACATCTTTAACCGAGATTTCTGGATCAGGATTAGATAAAGCAAAGATAATTGGATTTCTAGCCATCGATTTAACCATTTTTTTTGTAACAAGATTGCCTCTAGCAACACCAATAAAAACATCTGCACCATCTAAAGCATCTTCTAGCGTTGTTTTATCTGTATCCACTGCAAAAGCTGCTTTATATTTATTTACTATACTAATTTGTTCTTTGGAAACGACGCCTCTTCGGTCAACCAGAATCATATTTTCTTTGTTAAATCCTAGATCTAGTAATAAATCTAAAGTCGCAATGCCAGCAGAACCACCACCAGCAACAACAATCTTAGCAGAAGTAATTGATTTTCCTTGAATTTCAAGAGCATTTAAAAGTCCAGCTGCAACAATAATTGCAGTTCCGTGCTGATCATCATGAAAAACAGGGATATCTAGCTCTTCGATTAATCGCTCCTCAATTTCGAAACAACGTGGCGCAGAAATATCTTCCAAATTGATTCCGCCAAAAGTGGGTGCGATATTCTTAATCGTATTAACTATTTCATCAACATTTTGAGTATCAAGCTCAATGTTAAAAACATTGATACCTGCAAAGTGTTTGAATAAGACAGCTTTTCCTTCCATAACTGGCTTTGCTGCTAAAGGACCAACATTTCCAAGTCCTAAAACCGCTGAACCGTCAGTAATAACAGCTACTAAATTACCCTTAATTGTGTATTGGTATACATTACTCTGATCTTTAGCAATTTCTCTGACTGGTGCTGCAACACCAGGACTGTATGCCAAACTGAGGTCTTGATCATTATCAAGTTTTTTATGGGAAGTTACATCAAGCTTCCCAGGCTCACCATCTTTGTGATATGCTAAAGCTTTATCATGCAAACTTTTTGACATTATGACCCTTATATTTTGTTAATTAATCTCTATTTAACAAACTCTTCGCCGATTTTTATATCAGATCTGAGTGTATCAAGGGCGTCATCTAGGGTAGTCTGTTCAAATTCTGAAAGAGTACCAAAGTTGAGTATTTTTTCGACACCATTCTTACCTAATAGCACTGGCTGAGCAAAAAATCTAGCCAATTCTCCAGAGCCCTCAACATAAGTACATTCAACAACATCTTTATCACCATTTAGGGCTTTGACTAAAGATAAGCCAAACTTAGCTGCAGCTTGTCCCATTGACAATGTGGCAGAGCCACCTCCAGCTTTAGCTTCGACAACTTCTGTGCCTGCATTCTGAATGCGTTTTGTCATTGCAGCTGCATCTTCATCACTAAATTCAAATCCAGACTGAGACAGAAGAGGAAGAATAGTTATTCCAGAATGACCGCCTATAACAGGAACAATTACCTCTCTAGGGTTCTTATCATATATCTCAGCAACAAAAGTACTTGAGCGAATAACATCTAGTGTCGTTACTCCAAATAACCTTGCTGGATCATATACGCCCTTATTTTTTAAAACTTCGGCAGCAATTGCAACTGTTGTGTTAACAGGATTAGTAATAATACCAATAAGCGCTTTTGGACAATTATCAGCACAAGAAGAAACAAGATTTTTTACAATTCCAGCATTAATATTAAACAAATCTGAACGATCCATACCAGGCTTACGAGCAACACCAGCAGAGATTAATACAATATCAGCATTTAATAGTGCTGGTGAGGGGTCTTCGCCCGAAAAACCTTCCACTTTAACTGGAGTTGGAATGTGACTTAAATCAGCTGCAACTCCCGGCGTTACAGGGGCAATATCATACAAAGACAATTCTGTTCCGCTTGGTAGCTCTGTTTTAAGAAGCAAGCCAAGAGCCTGACCAATTCCACCTGCAGCACCTAATATTACAACTTTCATTATATCTCCTAAATTAATTATTTTTTATAGTAAGTTATTCATGGCAGCAATGTTGCTAACCGAAATTTCTTTTGGACAAACCGTTTCGCAATGTCGATGGTTAGAGCAACTTCCAAACCCTTCCTCTTCCATCTGATTTATCATCCTCTCTGCCCGCTTTTTGCTTTCAATTTTTCCCTGAGGCAAGCGTTCAAAATGATTTATTTTTGCAGCTACAAATAAACTGGCTGATGCATTTGGACATACTGCCACACAAGCACCACAACCGATACAAGTTGCTGAATCAAATGCGCAATCAGCATCATCTTTATTGACTAATTGTGAGTTGGCCTCTGGAGCAGAGCCAACTGACACAGAAATAAATCCACCAGACTGAATAATTCGGTCGAATGCTTCCCGCTTGACTGCAAGATCCTTGACTATTGGAAAGCTTGTTGCCCTCCAAGGCTCAATCCATAACTCCCTTTGGTTTGCATAATCCCTCATATAGAGCTGACAAGTTGTAGTAGCCTTCTTTTCACCATGAGGATGCCCATTTATTACCAATGAGCAGGTACCACAAATCCCCTCTCTGCAGTCATAATCAAAAACAACACAGTCTTCTCCTTTTTCTATAAGCTCTTCATTTAGCTGATCGAGCATCTCAAGAAAAGAAGTGTCACTATCAATATCACTAATCTCATAGGTGACAAAACTGCCATCACTTTGCGTATTTTTTTGTCGCCAGATGTGTAATGTAAAATTCATTTGTAGTCCCTATATGTTGGCTTGATAAACTCAAAATCAAGTTGCTCTTTATGAAGCAAAGGCTTGTCTTCACTGAACTCCCAAGCAGCCACATATCCAAAATTTGCATCATCCCTCATCGCATCTCCACTTTCAGCCAAATACTCAAGGCGAGCATGCGCACCACAAGATTCCTCTCTATCCAAAGGTGGGATCCTCTAGAGTCGACCTGCA
>JGI24918J38489_100489_pt1 | contig 2730 bp, 3 predicted proteins | sample LinPfosmplate6_FD_38489 | JGI IMG/M metagenome (IMG submission 38489)
CCGATGATAAGATAGAGGATGCGACTGTTTGGAGTTCCCTTCGTTCCGCGCAATTGGAACAATTTGTTAGGGGGTTGCCAAAAGGCCTCGATGCCTTGATTGGGGAAGGCGGTGTTCGTCTCTCAGGCGGTCAGCGTCAGCGAATTGGAATTGCACGCGCACTTTATCATAACCCTTCTGTGTTGGTATTGGATGAAGCCACAAGCTCACTTGACACAATAACGGAGAGCGATTTCATGGATGCCGTGTGTGCTCTTAAAGGGGATAAAACTTTGATCATCGTTGCCCACAGGCTAACAACAGTTGAACATTGCGACTACTTGTTTAGATTGGAAAGTGGGAAGATCGTTGAAGAAGGTAAGCCCTCAACATTGTTGAGCAAAAAATCATAAACTCTATCTAATCAATTGGAGTAGATGAGAAAAGCGTGTACAGGAGCTGACGGAGTCATTGAATATTGTTCAGGCCGCTCGTGATCTAAACATCTAAAGTAGTGCATACATCAACAAGTGAGGTCTACGGCACGGCACAATACTGAAAACCATCCTCTGCAGGAGCAGTCGCCTTATTCTGCAAGCAAGATTGGCGCGGATCAAATTGCCATGTCTTTCTACAACTCTTTTGATACACCCGTGACGATTCTTCGTCCTTTCAATATCTATGGCCCACGTCAATCTGCTCGAGCTGTAATTCCAATCATCATCAGCCCAAATCGCTGCGGGGATAAGCAGATTAAACTGGGTGCGCTGAGCCCCATCCAGGATTTTAATTATTTGATGGATACGGTAGCGGGTTTTGTATCTGCTTTGGAATCAGAAAAAGTATCGGGGAGGTTATCAATATTGGTAGTAATATTGAGATTTCTATCGGGGACACGGTTCTAACAATTGCGGAAGTTATGGGAGCGGAGATTGAGATAGTCTCGGACGAGCAGCGTCTTCGCCCTGGTAAGAGTGAAGTGGAAAGATTGTGGGCATCGAATGAAAAGGCCAACGAATTGTTAGATTGGCAACCTGAATATGGTGGTATTGAAGGTTTTCATCGAGGCTTGGAAAAATGATAGCCAGGTTCAAGGGCCTAGCGAATCTAACTCATTATAAATCAAATATTTAAAACATTTGATAATCTGCTAAATGCTTTTCGTTACCAGACCAAGTAAAGGCTGTTCGACATGAAATCTAAAGACCATCTTTGGTTCAGGTAATCCGCAGGTTTTAAAGGAGCTCGCTCACCTTTTAAACATTTTCGCTTCCTGTTGAATAGTTATAATCTAACAAAACCTGTCAACCGAAGTCGTGATTTTTACATATCATGAAACTCTTTTTTCGTTGTGCTGGGCAAAGGATAATCCCTAAGTTTGGTTGTAATATTTTTTGCCGTGTTATCCATCTCATAGGGATTGACCATATCACGAAGTGAATCTTTAAACTCTTTAGATAAAGCAGTTTCAATGGCTATTCTTATGCTTTCAACTGACTGGTCGCAATCAATAACATTATCTGGCAAGATCCTGCCCTTTTCGCGATCTCCAATATTTACGGTTGGCAACTTGAAAGTTCCAGTTTCAATAACCCCGCTTGAAGAATTTCCTGCCACCGCATCGATGTGGAAGATGGCACTTATATAAAGCAATTGGCCTAATGAAGTGAAAGCGACAGCTTTTTGGGGATTTTCTTTGACATATTTATCAATCAAGTCGTTAATTATTCTGCCTCCTGTATCGGCATTGGTTTTAGTGAAGATAACTTGCAATCGATCAAAACTATGGATTGCCTCAATAAGCTGAGAAAACTGTTCTCCCGCTGTATTATTCTCCAGCGTCACAGGATGAAATGTGACAAGTAATGATTTGGGGTCTAATGAAATTTTAAGTTTTTTTTCTATCTGTTTCCTACTGAGGGGCTCAATTTTTTTCATTGCATCGACATTTAGCGCGCCGTAATTAAAAACTCGCGAGGGATCCTCTCCCAATTGAACTACCCTGTCACGATATTCATCTGTGGCTACAAAATGCAATAAACTCATTTTAGTTATTGCGTGTCTAAATTGATCGTCAATAGCCCCAAGAGTTAATTCTCCGCCTTGTATGTGGGCCACAGGAACGCGGCAAACTAAAGCGGTAGCTGCGGCAATCATGATCTCGAATCGGTCTCCCAAGATAACCAATAGATCAGGCTTTATGCGCATCAACGCCTCTGAAATTCCTATCATACCTAAACCCATGGATTTACATATAGCCACAGGAGTATCTGAACTCAAGATCATCTCAACTTTTTCATCGCAGGTAAATCCATCATCTTCTATACTCTCATAAGTAAGGCCAAACTCCCTAGAGAGGTGCGCGCCTGTTACAAGCAGTTTCAAATCCAAGAATTGATCCCTCTTTATTTCATCGAGTAGAGGCTTTAACAATCCATATTCAGCCCTACTGCCTGTGAAAACACAGATTCTTCTACTCATAGTCATGTCCCTTTTATTTTCATAATGGCCTCGGTCAGCACGAAATCATGCATATTGTTAATATCAATAGCCTCATCGTTATCAACAACCAAGGGGCACTAATCATTTCCCGTAACCGAATTTTTTTCACGTAGCGTTTTTAAAGTTGTCTCATAAATCGTGCTACTTTCGCTGTAGAGAGGCTCTCTATCCTGCCTTCTCTTGAGCTGGCTTAGTAGGGTTTATTGCTAATACAAAGGTTTTCCATCGAGCTTCTCAATATTTTTAAGA
>JGI24918J38489_100459_pt1 | contig 2557 bp, 2 predicted proteins | sample LinPfosmplate6_FD_38489 | JGI IMG/M metagenome (IMG submission 38489)
GCCATTCCAGAGGCCCTGCAGGTTGGCGGGCCAGCCGCCGGGACGACTGGAGCAGATCAGCAGGTAGCGCCCGAACGCAAACATGGTCTGCGTGAGTGCCACGGGTACGTCGCCGTCGTAGGCTGCCATCAGCATCTCTTCGTTACTAAGCTGCGGCTGACCCAGTGTCAGCGTGACACGATTAAAGAGCTCTCCATGCAGCGCCACGTGCTCAGCAAAGGCAGCATCGAATGCGGCGGACCTGTCCGTATCGTCGTCGGCGCAGATACGGGCGAGCGCAGCATCGGGCTCCTCGTCAAGAAAGAGCCGCACGCGCAACACCACCTCATCCGCGCCCTCGATCACTAGGGCCTCATCCGTGGAGATGATGCTACCGCCGGGAGCCGCCACCTGCCCTGCGGCACCAAAGGAGAAGCCATTGGGATAGCGACCATGGAACGTTACGCTGGCGCTCTCTGCCAAGGCCTGCGACGCGGCGGGGAACTCAAAGTCATCAGGAGTGGAGCCGGAAAAGGTGCCGACATCGGTCTGTTCGTTCGCGGCCTTCTTGAGAGCCACGCGACAGGCAACCGTCCCGGGCTTGCTGCTGCGAATACGCAGATAGACACTATCGGTCACACGCGAGACAAACAGTTCGCGCGTGAAGGTCGCACGGTTGTCGGTCCACGTCACCCAGGCGCGGCCAGTATCAAACTCGACACCGCGGCGGTAGGCACGAAACGGTCCATCGGTCGCCATGGACACGCCAATGGAACAGAAGGGCTGATAGGGGTCGCGCCCGCTGCTGGTGCAACCGACCTCCTTACCCGCCCGTGCGGCATACGTGTCGGGCATCAGTTGTTCCGCCTTACGGTACTGCCCGGCCTGAATCAAGCGGCGCACCTCGGGTAGCTGATCAGAGACGTCGACCGGTTCACGCTTGCCACGGGGATAGAACAGCGCATCATGATTCAGCACAATCGTGTCGTTCTGAATATTGCCATAAACCAATGCCCCCACCACCCCGCTACCCGTCGGCAGCGCATCCTGCCAACGCGTGGCCGGATAGCGCATGGTCATGCCGTGATTCGTCTCACTCGGTTTCATTTCAGTCTCCAGTCGATTCTCAACTTCATTCACCTCCGACGCAAGGTCGGCGGGATCTCCAGCCGCCCACCGGGCTTGCCCCGGTGGAGGCAGACGTTGGGCTCAGCCGCGCCACAACGCTCAACTTCATTCACCTCCGCAAGGTCGGCGGGATCTCAGCCGCCCACCGGGCTTGCCCCGGTGGAGGCAGACGTTGGGCTCAGCGCCGAATGCCGCTCCCCGCCCCCTTGACGGCCCCGTGATCGTAGTCACCGAAGGTCCCGACGTAAAATTCATCATCCCACAGGCGACATCCCGCAACTTCGGCCGTTGCCTCCTGCAATCCCACCGCAATCTCGGCGGGGGACAACTTGGGATTGCCCCGCAATGCCAGATGCATGTGATCGGGCATAATCGCCACTCGCTTCAGCGCACAGCCCTTGCCAGCAGATGCATCGCGTATGCGAGCCCGTAACCGATCGAGAAATCGCTGCTCGCCAACTCGGTAACGCGACGCGACCACGAAGACCACGTGCAGCCCATACCAGTAGCGGCCATGACTACTCACCGCCGGCGCCGACAGATCTACAGTTGGGTCGTTCACGGCAACGGACTCAAGCGTCTGCCGGTACCGCGGATCCGCAAGATCCACGTGATCCAGTTGGTCGCGAACATATCGATCCACCACAGCGGTGCGGTTATGTCCGAACGCACGCAGACTCACCTTGCGACTGAAGGACGTGTTTGACCCACACTTGCGCAACGCGTGATCCAGCCGTCCCTTGAGACGCTGAGCAATCCAGACCGGGGCGCAGTCTGGAGATGCTGCAACACTCAGATGAATCGCATCGGCGCTCCAGGTGTGCGACTCCAACTCTAACGCATCTGACTTGAGGGCGTCAGACAGCACATCGGTCAGCCCCGTAGGGGCCGTTTCCGGTAATTGCGAATCGGAGGGCCAGCCAGTCCAACTGTAGTGGATATCGTGCGGGGGTCGGAGATTGTGAGTGCTGTATTGCTGCATGGCATTTTTTATAAACTTCATTCACCGCCGACGCAAGGTCGGAGGGATCTCCAGCCGCCCACCGGGCTTGCCCCGGTAGAGGTAGACGTTGGGTGCAACCACGCCACAACGCTCAACTTCATTCACCTCCGACGCAAGGTCGGCGGGATCTGAAATCCCATTCCCGAAATCAACTGAGCTCCTGTTGATGGCAGAGCTTTGCATAGAGGCCGCCCTCTGCCAGCAACTTCTCATGATTTCCAAGTTCAATCAGCTCTCCACCATCAAGCACGGCAATTTGGGTGGCATTGCGGATCGTTGAAAGGCGATGCGCAATCACCAGAGTCGTGCGGTCCTCCATCAGGCGATCCAGTGCCTGCTGGATAATGCGTTCACTTTCAGAATCAAGCGCACTTGTGGCTTCGTCCAGGATCAGGATCGGCGGGTTCTTGAGGAACGCACGGGCGATGGCGATTCGCTGACGTTGCC
>JGI24918J38489_100460_pt1 | contig 2516 bp, 2 predicted proteins | sample LinPfosmplate6_FD_38489 | JGI IMG/M metagenome (IMG submission 38489)
CTTCTGTCCCGACTGGGCCGGTAACAGCCTGTTCCTCTCGCACATGGGGGAGATCAGTCCGTCTGTGGCCGGTGACCGGCCACGAGTCTGTGCCAAGCCGGCATTCGACAGCAAATCCGCCACGACGGCCGTGCTGACGTGTGCGGTCAAGCCCGGTCCGGCGGTCTTCGTCAATCTCGCACCCGGTCCGAACGACAGCTTTTTGCTGATCGTCGCCCCGGTCGAGGTGTTGGCCGAGAACGGATCTCTCGACCCGGCCATGCGCGACACCGTTCGCGCCTGGATACGGCCGCACGGTACCGTGGCCGATTTCCTCGAAACCTACTCCCGCGCCGGCGGCACCCACCACAGCGCACTGGTGCTCGGTGAGCAGGCCGAGGCCGTCGCCGCCTTCGGGCGGTCGCTGGGGGTTGAGGTGTGTGTGATTGGGTAGGACACACGGGGCCCCAAGGGAAAGATAGTAATGTTAAAGAAAAGAAAGTTCTGTGAAAAGCATGAAGAGGAGTGTCGCGAGGATCTAAGCGGTGAGTAGGGATTAGGTGATGACTGCCACGACATCGTTAACACCTTTTAGTGCCAGGACATCGTTAACTCGAGTCGACATCGAGTTGCGTGAAAGGAAGATGCGAGGGGTGCATGACGTGGCACGGGCGTCTCGCCCGTAAGCCTCTTTCGGGAGTTGCGGGGGAGACAGGCGAGACGCCTGTCCCACGGAGTGGCAACGCCGGTTAACGATGCCCTGGCAGTCATCAGCTAGGCATTAGGTGCTTGATGCAACGTTGAGTAGCCTCAGAACTGGGGCAGAGCCATTGACAGAACAGGAAAGACAAAACAAAAGGAGAAGCAACGATGGACTACAAAGTATTTCAGAAGGAGTTGGAGCTACAGTCGAAGGGCTGGATCCCGACGTTTCATGATGTCTCAAAAGAGATCATCGAAATTGTTGAGGCATCAGGCATTAAGAACGGAACCGTCTGCATCGCATCGCATCACACCACGTGTAGCGTCATGGTGCAGGAGGCCTCACACGATATTGATTCGTTTGACTTGGAATTTCTACAACACGATCTTCTGGACATCATGCGTAAAATGATTCCGGACTTTGCCGAAGAGCACCAGTACCGCCATCCGGGACCTATTCACGCGCAGTTCGGCCGCTATGTCAAAGAACCCGGCGACTTTACAAGCATGAACACAGACGGGCATCTGCGCTCCTGCTTCTTCGGTCGCAGCGAAACGATGACCATCAAAGACGGGGTGCTCGACGGCGGTGAATTCGCCCACATCTATTTCATCGATTGGGATCACGTTCGCGCGCGCCCGCGACAGGTCAACGTGACCGTTATGGGAACAACCGAAGATGTTGGCGACCGCAAGTGGAATAACGGTGAAGTGATTGATACCGGAAGAAAGTATACCGAGGCAGAGAAAGCATACATGGAAGCGTATGATTTGCAGCTCAAGCGCTAGAGACTCGGGACTAGGGATTAGGCGATGACTGCCAAGACATCGTTAACTCAAGTAGGCATCGAGCCGTGTGAAAGGAAGATGCGAGGGGTGCATGACGTGGCACGGGCGTCTCGCCCGTAAGCCTGTTTCGGGAGTTGCGAGGGAGACAGGCGAGACGCCTGTCCCACGGGGTGGAAACGTCTGTTAACGATGTCCTGGCAGTCATCAATTCGGCGTTAGTAAGGACTTAATGGGACGCAGGTTAACCCAACGACTGGGTAGAATACTTGACAGAACCTACGCATGTCAGAGGCAATGAATATGAATGACTCGGCGACCATTTTCAATGGCGCGGACTGGGTGGATACGGATGGCAACCCGATTGCTGCCCATGAAGGGGATCTAGCCCGTTTCGATGGTATCTTCTATTGGTATGGCAGCAGCTACGCCAACAATCCCAAGGGCAAGTTCGACGTTTCCGATGGGCCGGTGTGGAATGGGGTGCAGGTTTATCGTTCCACCGACCTGAAGAACTGGACGTATAAGGGTGTGTGCCTGCCGCGTCCCGAGAAGGGGTTCGGTAGACTGGGAGCCACGGGGCGATACCACGTGATGTACAACCAGAAGACCAAGAAGTACGTGATGTGGTACCGCTGGTATCTGCATGTGCCAGCCTCGTTCCTGATGGTGGCCGTGGCGGATCACCCGGAGGGTCCGTTTACATCATTGGCCCACGCGAGATGGGCACCGCAAATGGCTTTGCATCGGACATGAACGTCTTTCAGGATGCCAACGGCAAGGCGTATGTCATCTACTGCGACCATGGCGGACACGGGGTCCAAGGCGAAAAGGCTACCTACACGATCCGCATCGACAGTCTCAGCGATGACTATTTGACCAGCAACCAGGATGGGGCACAGGTCTTTGAAAAGGGCTGTGAAGCGCCTGCCATGATCAAGCACAAGGGCAGGTACATCGCGGTTGCATCCGGCGTGCATGGCTGGGCGGGGTCAGAGACCGTCTGTGCGGTGGCCGATGCGCCGCTGGGCGCCTACAAGCGGCAGGCC
>JGI24918J38489_100525_pt1 | contig 2216 bp, 1 predicted proteins | sample LinPfosmplate6_FD_38489 | JGI IMG/M metagenome (IMG submission 38489)
TCCATGATCGTGTCGAGTCTGCCCGGGAGGGTTCGCTCGATGTTGAGCGTCGCACCGGATTCCGGCTTGACCTCGATGGTGAACTTGTCGTTCACGCCTGGTACGGTCGTGGTATCGGCGAATCCGCCGGTACCGCCGTCAGTGGCTGTACCGTCCATAAGGGCGATACCACCGGCGGATGTGTCGGTCGTACCGGTCACGTCGTCAGCCAACCATACGGTGATCTCGGCCTTTTCGCCGGCGTCCAGGAGGTTGTCGCTGTTGTCGTAACCCGGGTACGTTATTGACCAAGGCAGGTCGTTCAGGAACTGGTTGTCGTCCGTGTACGAAATGATGGTCTTGTACTGTGCGCCGGAAGACAGGTCCGGGTCGTCACCGGTACCACCAGCCGTGTACGGCGGTGTCAGGTTAATTGACTCACCCTGAACTGCATTGGAGACGGTAAAGACGACCTTGAAGATCGTGTCCGTGCTGCCGTCCAGTGCACCCTTGTAAGCGATGACGCTGCCACGTGGCTCGAGCGAGCTACGGACTTCGTCAAGGCCAGCGAAGACGGTTTCTTTGCTTCGCTCTGAGGCGAAGATACCTGTAGATAGGACCGTGAACGCGAACACCGAGGCGACCACGACGAAAGCGATCAAAATGATCGCAGTTTCGAGACCCGTGATACCTCGCTGGCCGTCGTCCAAGCCTCGCGATGTCTTGAACATTAATTTACACCCCTGTAAATGGTGACCGAGCCGGTCACCCACCGGTCTCAGTATTGGATTTCGCCATATCCACCTGACTACGTCGTCAGGCTTTAACCCTCACCCATCTGCACCCGATTGGCGGTACTTCTATCTAAGTTATCCGCAAGCCTGACCTCGCAGAACCGGGCTTGCCGCCAACCGACGTGTGATCCACCCCCGAACCCGGTCCTAGGACAATCAGGCGACCACAATGTGGGTTGGCACACAGATCTGTTTGCCTACCGCTTCGCCCGAGATGCATTCCTCAATACTCATGACAGGTAACGTTCACTTTCTGAACGCAAAAAGAGGGGCAGCTCTTTCGAGTTGCCCCTCTTCGTAAGATCTACGTATGTCGATTGATGACTAACGAAGGTCCATAATCGTGTCTAGCGATGCTGGTAGCGTTCGCTCGATGTTGAGCGTGGCGCCGCTCTCCGGCTTGATCTCCAGCGTGAACTTGTCGTTCTCGTCCGGGATCGTTGTGGCGCTCGTTAGACCGCCGGTACCGCTGACCTTGATCCCGTCGTTGTCAGTTGCGTTTGTGACGGTATTGTCACGGTCGAACAGCCAGACGGTGATCTCAGCCTTCTCTCCGGCTTCCAGGAGGTTGTCACCGTTGTCGTAACCCGGGAAGGAGACAGTCCAGGGGAGATCGTTTACAAACTGATCTTCGTCAGCGTAGGAGATGACGGTCCTGTACTTCGCACCTGACGAAACGTCCGGGTCATCAGCCGAATCGTTCGATGTGTACGGGGGGGTCAGGTTAATGGCCTCACCCTGTACTGCGTTGGATACGGTGAAGACGACTTTGTAGATGGTATCGAAGGCTGCCGTAGCGCCGACCCGCCCCTTGTAGGCGATGATGCTTCCACGAGGCTCCAGGGAGCTCCGTACCTCGTCCAGGCCTGCGAAGACAGTTTCTTTGCTTCTCTCTGAGGCGAATATTCCTGTCGAGAGAACCGTGAACGCAAACACCGATGCGACCACGACGAAGGCGATCAGTATGATCGCTGTTTCAAGTCCGGTAATACCCCGCTGGCCGTTTTCCAGGCCCCGCGATGTTTTGAACATTTATTTACACCCCTGTAAATGGTGACCGAGCCGGTCACCCACCGGTCTCAGCGATACTGCCGTCATATCGGCCCGGCGACGTTGCCGGGAACCGGAGCTAGTTGTCTCGCCTGCTCGGCGGCTATGTATTCAAAGCTAGTGGCACTTGGGCGATCACAGAATCGGGCATGCCACCATCCGTGTTGTGCCGCGCCACCCGATCACGGACCTAGTACATATAGTCGGCCCTCATTAGGGGGCTGCACGCAGAGTATTGCGACCCAGGGATTGCGGAGTTTCGGAAGAGTCAAAGACGTACTCCGCCGAAACGCGAAAGAGGGGCGGTCCTCAAAAGGACCGCCCCTCTTCTTAAGATCTACGTTTTGTCGCTTTCCGACTAACGGAGGTCCATGATCGTGTCGAGTCTGCCCG
>JGI24918J38489_100592_pt1 | contig 1908 bp, 1 predicted proteins | sample LinPfosmplate6_FD_38489 | JGI IMG/M metagenome (IMG submission 38489)
CCCGCTGCCAGGGCCGGCGGCCCCGGGTCGATCAGGCCGCAGGGGAAGGGCGGGATGGCGCCGGGAGGGCCTTGCGGGTGCGCCTGCTGGTATGCCCGTCCCTTGCGACGGAGCTGGTCCCGCCGCCAGTGCGCCGGGTCGCGGTGGAGGCGCGGGGGCGTCGTCGGGGGCGTCTTCGGCGCGGGGGTCTGGTAGCTCCACGCGGGCCACAGCTTCTCTTCACCCCTGGGAGGCGTGCCCACTCTTGGGTAAAGGTAGAGGGGGGCCTGGGGGTGCTCTCCCCAGATCTCCAGCGCGGCCGGGGGGAGCATCGACAGCTCGGGAACGTCCAGCACCAGCAAGTCCTCCACCGAGCACGCGGGCGCTGCTTTTGCCCCCTCGGTGTTCATTTCCTTACCCGTGCAGTGTGGCATGAACCCGGACAGTGCTGCGGGGTAGCCGGGGGCGCTTGAGCCAAAATGGCTACGGTGAGCGGCCGCCGGGGGATTCATTTTTCGCGGCGGTCTCTTAGGCGCGGAAAAGACCGGGAGGCAAATCCCGGCGCTTCCTACCCGCAGAGCCCCGCGGGTTCTGGGCGAAAAAGCCGCCGAAGCCCTGACCGCCTCACAAGTCCCCGCGTCGCGCATCCTCTTGAAGAGGTGGTGGGTGGAGTACCGGCCCAGCCCCCGGAGATGACCCGGCCAAGGGGCAGTCCCAAGATATAAAGGCGGCCTCGGCCAACACCACCGCCGAGCAGAGCCTCTGGCGCTCGGGCTGCGCCGGGGAAGAACGCAGAGCGCTTCGTGGATCAGAGAGGCCGTGCCTTTCTGCGGCGGCCACCCTTCCTCGCGGAGACGCCCGAAGAGGGCCTCGAAGGCCCGGGCCTTTTGGGGCTCGGAGCCATGTTCCAGCAGGGACCCGAAGGGGTATTGGTGGTACAGGCCCCCGAGGCCGGGGTCGGCGACGAGGAGCAAGAACTCGCTGGCCAGTTCTTCGGTCTCGGGTTCGAGGCTGGCGTGTTCGAAGAGCCGGCAGATGATGCGGCAGCCGAAGCGGTTGGAGGCGACCCCCCAGCAAAGGCCCAGGAGAGCTTCCGCCACCCTCGCGCCGGAGCTCGAAGGGAACCGAGAGACGCCTGCAGCACGAAGTCCCCGTGAGGGCTCCGGCTGATGCCCCAGATGTCCGCCCTCAGTTCGTCGAACAGGGGCTCCCAGGTGGTATTGGGGGCAACTTCCAAGAGCTGCTGGAGGATGCGGCCCCCCACCTCTGTCATCGCCAAGGAGGCGACTTGGCCGCGGACCCGCTCGGCGACGCCGGTCAAGTCGCACTGGGGTGGGAGGGGGCGAAGGCGCCCCACCAGGCGGACCCCCACCACGTCCTGTTCCCACAGGCTGGCTTTATTTTCGACCAGCGGAAGGGGGGGGGCGGGGGGAGAGCCGGGCGGCGTTTCCACTTCGCGGCCTTCCAGGCTTTCCGGGCTTTCCGGGCTCTCCGGGCTCTCCGGCCCCGAGGCCCCACGATGGGTCGGCGTCGAGGGGGGCCAACGCCGGCTTCGCCGCCCCTCCCTGGGGGGTGGGGGGGGCTCACGAATTTGGCCGCCGGAAGCGCGCAGCCCTCCTCCGGCTCCGGCTCGTCGGCGACCGCCGGGGCGAAAGAGCGCCCGAGGCAGGGAGGGGGGCAGATAGCGGAGAAGAGCGGCGGCATCGCGAAGGGGGGGGGCGGCGGCGGTCCGGGGAAGAACCCCCCCCGCCGCCTCCCAGGACCGGGCTGGCGCCATTCCAGACCATCCATCCTTCCGGGAGGGGGGAGCCGACGGGGACCATCATCAGCCGCATCGCCAGGAACGGGTGGCCGTCCTGGAGAGGGACGGGCGCCGCGCCGAAATCCATAGGTCTTCTTCGAGGGGTCCTGCCCGCTTGAGCCAGATAA
>JGI24918J38489_101488_pt1 | contig 1881 bp, 2 predicted proteins | sample LinPfosmplate6_FD_38489 | JGI IMG/M metagenome (IMG submission 38489)
GCTCTAACGCCCATTGAGCGGATGCTCGCTCTCAGCTAAGCGAGCCACACCAGCCAACAAGAAGTTAAGACCGAGCCGTTAAGACTCCGAGCGGCGCTCGGACCCGCTACGTCGAGCGACCGTCGCAATCGCCAGCAGGGAAGCGCAGAGGACCCAGGGCAGCGCGGGTTGCCTGAAACTGGTTGCCCCGACACTGAACAGAACTGGCGTAGTCCAGGCAAGCGTAGCGAGCAACAAGAAGCGCACCTCGCGTCTCCCGTAACAACTGATCATCGCGAAAGCGAGTCCGACCAGCAGACCCAGATGCAAGGGCGGAAGAACCAGGGCAACCAGTAGTTGCCAAATACGTGAGTCTCCTTCCCCCTCAGAAGCACTCGACTGCAGAGCATCGAGAACTCCTCGATCGGGAGCCCAAGTCTCGATGATTCGGAAGACTACTCGACGAAGCGCACCGCTCGGATCATCGAGTGTGGTCGCAACAACAATCTGCCGGGCTGCGCCAGCCTCACAACGCAAGCGAGGGCGGGTCCAACGCTCGCCACACTTGTCTTCTAGAACTCCCCGGAACGCCACAAGCGCCTCTGGGTTGCCGAGTAGAGACCCCTGACCGACACCCACAACTGGATTGTTCCCCAGAGCAACGCGGGTCGGAACATCCAGAGTCAATGGCGTCCACATGCCCAACCACAAACTTGTCACCAACATCGCCGGAAGCCAGAGGGCCACAGCGGGGCCAAGGCAACGACCAGCACTACCCTTAGGGCCCATGGCGCCGACGAGAGGGACCAGCGCGAGTCCACCCGCGGCCAACCAGGGAAGCGGCGCCAGAAGCAGACCTGCCTGCCACTGCAGCTTTGCGTCCCCTGGGGCTTCAAACAGGGCAAGCATTCTCCAGGCAAGCAGAGTGCACAACAAAGTGCACAGAGGCACTGACGAAATCTGCTGTTCGAAGTACAGCATCGACGGGTGCAACCAGATGACCAGAGCGCCGACGAGAGCGAACGTTCTCGAGAGGTGGCGACTCAGCAGCAGATAGACGACCAGCCCAGTGCCGATACCGGCGACGGATTGCAAGACAGCGAGCATCGTGCCGGGATCGGCAAAGACAAGCGAGGCTATGGCGACCAACAGGCTGTAGCCCGGCGCATGCCAGAACAGCGCAAAGAGAGGGTTATCAGCGGTCGTAGAGGACTGAGTACCCGACAACCATGTGCGGAACACTTCGGCGCTTACCAGGAAGCCCTCGTCTCCGGTATTGGGGCTGAGTTCCGGAGAAAGGACAAGGAGAACTGCCCGAACCCCAAGTGCCAGCCCGAGAGCTATGCCCAGTGGGCGCCAGCGAAGAGGCGTAGGAATTGTCACTGCTCGGCACCTTGTTCAAATACCAGACGCCAACCCGGCTCATCGCCCATCCAGCAGCGAAGCTCCACTTCATACTCAGCATCAGGGCCAATCGAGAACTGCAGAGCTTCACCGTGTGCGCTCGCCTGATGCTCATCTGCCATGAGTTCCCCCTGGGGATTGTAAAGAAGCAGATCGAGATCACCGCCATGCACCGTCAGATACAAATCGATGGCCTCAGGTTGCCCTACCGAGAACGAAAAACGGTCGACATCACTCCCTTCGAAGCTTCCGTCCGCGCCACACTCATCCATCGTTCCGCCAACTACCAGAGTGGGGCGGATGACTCCAAGGGCTTGTGGATGCTCGTCGTTCGGTTCCTGCTCAAAACGATCCGGTTCGGGCAGTCCATTGACCGGGTCACTCGACGACGCGTTCGGAGCCGAGCAGGACGGCGCCAAGAAGGCCACCAGTATGACAAGCAAAGACCGCGACATGATCCTCAATCGAACCAACGGATGCGGTGGGATCCTCTAGAGT
>JGI24918J38489_100463_pt1 | contig 1759 bp, 1 predicted proteins | sample LinPfosmplate6_FD_38489 | JGI IMG/M metagenome (IMG submission 38489)
AAGAAGTCCGTCCAGGCCACCGACGACAAGCCCCCGTAGATCGCCCACGCCCCGGCCACAATGGCCAGGCCAATGATCGCCGGCCAGAACGGCCAGCCAAACAGGCTCTGGAGCCCCAGCGCCCCGCCGTAGAGCACCGCCGCCAGAAATGCCACCACATTACTGATGATGGTCACAATGGCGAAAAATTGACGCATTCCGGGATTGAACCGCTTCTCCAGAAACTCAGGAATGGTGAAGACTCGGGAGGCCAGCAAGAACGGGATGAACAGCCAGATCAGAAACGTGTAAGCCCCGATATTGGCCCAGCTATACATGCTGATGCAGACGCCATAGATGAAGGAGGCCCCAATCATCCCGATGAAATGCTCGCTACTGATATTGGAGGCGACAAACGAACACCCCACCACATACCAGGGCAACTTCCGGCCAGCCAGAAAGTACTCCTGCGAGCTGCCCCGCTCCTTGCGACCCGCCATATACCCCACCAGGGACAGCACCACAAAGAAGGATGCGACCCCTACGTAATCCCACAGCCCAAATGATAACAACGCGGTATCAGACATTTCTACTCCTGCTCATGTTTCACTATTTCTCTCGTCAAACCTTGCGTCAGACCTACAGACCATCTCCGCTCGTTCCTCGCTACGATGGAACTACAAAGGAACAGCCCTTCGTAGTGCGCTCGTAGTAGCCTGCCCGCCTCAGGCGGGAGGCACGAACGGAGAGCGTTCTTTGCAAGTTAGTGTCATTCATCCCAAACCGTTTCCCCGTTCCCCACCACGTTTCCGAATCACTTTGGCAGGCACCCCGACCGCCACCGAAAATGGCGGGATGGTCTTGGCGACCACTGCGCCTGAACCAATCACCGCACCGTCACCGATATCGGCTGAATAAAGGACGCAGACACACTTCCCGAGGTAGCAATCCCGCCCAATGGTGATTTTACGGCTGTGTCCGCCCTGCTTGATGATCAACTCATCGGGATCCTCAAACTTGTGAGAGAATGGGGTGATGGTGATGTTCTGGGCAAAGAGAGTGTGTTCACCAATCTCCAGCCCCGCGTGTCCGTGCAGGCAGCAGCCGGTGCCGATATAGGCCGATTGCGCGATTTCGATGTAGCCATCAGTGGTCTCCGTATCCAGATAGACACCGTATTTGACCTGGACGCTGTCACCGAGGGTGATGCCGCGTTCTGACCGGGCCGTGAGCACACAGTGGTCGTCGATGCAGACATCGTCTCCCAGCGAGATATGCTGCGGGTTGACAAATTTCACACCGCAGCCGATCCGCACATTCTTACCCATGTGCCGCAGCAGGCCCGCGTAGTAGTCCTGACGCAGGTCGGCCGCCTGCGGCGTGTCCATCTGCATGAAGACCGTGCGGTGATACGCCTCCAGCTCCTCTGGTGGCAGGTCATTGAAGGCATCTGTGAAGAATGTTGCCATCGTGTTACTTGCGCTCGAGCGGAGCCCACGTCTCCAAGTACTCCATCCTGACCGTACCCCCATCCGAATCCAGATACAACGGGAGGAAGAGATAGCGGGATCTGTTGATGTCCGCCTTGTCGGGTGTCCACCACTGGTCGCAGAGCGCCATCACGCTATCGGACTCCTCCAGATAGATCAGATCCGTGACCTGGGAGTTCCACGTCTTCTGCTCGCTGATGTCGGCCTGCCGCTTGTAGGCGCCCAGCGGCGCATCGGCCACCGCACAGACGGTCTCTGACCCCGCCCAGCCATGCACGCCGGATGCAACC
>JGI24918J38489_101265_pt1 | contig 1626 bp, 1 predicted proteins | sample LinPfosmplate6_FD_38489 | JGI IMG/M metagenome (IMG submission 38489)
TGTTGTGTGTCCGCCCGACGGCTGTTCCGTCACGACCAGGAAATGGTCGTCGGCGATCGAATCGACGGAGGCGGTGATATCACGTACGCGACTGGTAACACGCCCACCAAACGCCGTGCTTTCCCGAACAGTCAAACTGCCATCGACATTTAAGTTTTCGCCTATACCAACCCCACCGGAGACGACGAGAGCGCCGGAATTGGTGTCAGATGATCCGCTTGTGTTTGTGAGTACCAGTGGATCAGTGGATGAGAAACTACCACCACCATCAGACACAGGGATCCACACACTACCATTGTATACATATGGTTCGGCTTCGTCGGTGTCGAAAACTATCATCCCAGCCGACGCATACATGTTGTTTTTTGCATCGGTCGTCGCGTTGGGAAGACGAATCGCGCCACTTGTTGATATTGCTTGCGATACAATGGTGTTGATGTTGGCGATGTTGGCGACGGTTATATTTCTGAATTTCTTATCTTCTAGTCCATATGACATGGTTTTTGTATGTTATTATATATGATGGCTGTAAAAAAAAAACACGCAAAGGTATGAACATTTCGCAACAGACTGCGGTCTTATTATAATCGCGTGTCGGCCACGCAATTCCCATACCGCTTATTGCTCGAGAAATCAATTATGTCGACAGTGTGGCACCGACACTGAGCGAGAGGACACTTTGGGTACGGGGTACACCATCCGACCGCGAGTATAGACGGAGTCCGCCGCTCACCGAGAACCCCTCTTTTAGGGGTGGTTGTTTTTGTTTTTGGGGAAACTCTCCTGGGAAATATTTTTGTTGAAAATCACCCGGGGCAAACGACATATACTATACTATACCGTATATTTTTGGGCAATTGAACTTCCAAAATATAAATGATGAGTAACTATATAACTATAAACCGACCATGACGACGGGAGAACCGGGTTTTTTATTCTCGGGCCACGAAACCATATTTGGTAGAGCGGGACTTGGATTCCACGAAGACGATATAACCCCCAACGACTATATCGACGCCATGAAAGAAATCGAGGATTTGTATAAACGAAAATATGGGTATTGGTGCGTGCGAGTGATTCGAAATAAAAACGACCCCCTCATGTGTGACGTGTGGGTCATCCCCAACGCGCCTTATGCAACGAACATGTGGCATTCCGGCGACCAGTGCCCCGCGTTTTCTCCACCCACCCGGGGTTCAAGTCATTAACCATCCGCCGCGCGCCGCCCATCACTGGTATACCAACTCGTCCATTTCGTTTACGTGCATGAATTCGATTCGCGATGCGTTTGTTTTGGGTATACCACACAATAGTTGTTTTTTTGTTGTGTGTCTTGTAAAACGATCGTAATGGGCGACAGTGTCGATAGTATCGACCGCGGACAACTCGGGTGACGTGTAATGCAAACGCATTCTATATATTTTCGTCGAATCGCCGCGAAAGACGACATACAATAATTTGTCCGGACCAAAAGACACCCATACAATATCGCTTGTGTCGAGGTGGTCGCCAAATTCCGGGATAATAAACCTGGACCGAATAGTCCACGTGGGTGGGTGGTATTCGGACCTTTCGGACTTGTGTTTTTGTGTGTGCGCGACGGTCCCGTGCATAATCTCGACCATC
>JGI24918J38489_100464_pt1 | contig 1556 bp, 1 predicted proteins | sample LinPfosmplate6_FD_38489 | JGI IMG/M metagenome (IMG submission 38489)
ATCGCGCGAAACGCGTCGGTATCCCCGCGCCGCGCCGCCTCCAGCATCGCGTCCGCCGAAGTCGACAACCACTCCTTCTGCGCCGCCGTCACGCGCCGCGCCGCCCGGGTTGCAATGAGTACGTCCAAAGCCTTGCGCGTCTCCAGAAGCGGTACATGCTGCGTCAGGTCGATCCGGGCTACACCGACTCCCCGGCGTGGAATCATCTCAACCAGCTTCTCCTTGGCCAGCCGCAGCAACCCCTCCCGCATGGGCGTTCGACCTAACCCAATCAGCGCACTCAATTCAGCCTCCGAGTAGACCTCACCCGGCACCAACTCCAAACTCACAATCCTGGCTTCCAACAGCGCGTAAGCCTGATCTGCCAAACTAAGACTATCGCGTCCCATAGCAACCACTCCACAACGACCCGCAGGCACCCAACGCGCCTGAACATATCGCTAATATATTACAGATATCCCGAGATGCCAACCCAAAAGAGCTACGGTCACATCGGTGAACGATAACGGTGGACGATTGGGGTGTCTCTCACCCCTGCCGCACGAGGTGGCAGGTGGCCTTAGAGGGCTGCGTCTAGCGCTTCCCGGATCCTCGGGGTGTTCGATATGACGCCCTCGACGTAGTCCTTCTCATCGAGCGTCTCGATGGGATCCTTGATGTGCTTGCAGCCGCCGATGCCCTGTACCTCGGTGTTGCCGCTGAACTTGGCCCAACGCACCCCATTGGCCAGCACATGCAGGTTCTCATTTCAGATGGTTACGCGGCAGCTTTGCATTATTCATCTCCAATGAGTTTCTCGATGCTGGAATCGACCACGGTCACTTTGCGCTCACTCTTGACGGCCTTCACGGCTGCAAAGACCATGGCCACGCTCTTGATGTTGTCGTATACATCCGTCAAGGGCCGTTCGTCCGCCTTGATGGACTTTATGAAGTTGTCCAAAACAAACGCCTGCTCCACTTTCTTCATCTTGCGCGGCTTGATCTCCTTGGATTTCGTGGGGCTGTAGCCTTCTGGAATGGTGTGGAGAGTGGCTTTCCCATGCCCGTAGACAATGGTTCCCTTGGTGCCTTCGATCTGCCAGTTGCCGTGCCAGTCGGAGTAGTCCCCTTTGGCGCACCAGCTTGCATTGTAGAGCACGCGCGCATTCTCAGTCATTTCAAAGACGATTGAGGATGAGCAGTCGCCAGCGTAGTGCGACCATGATGGATTCCAGGCCGAGCCCCTGACCGATACCGGATCGAGGTTGGTGAGAAAGCGGATCAGGTCGAAATGGTGGATCGACATGTCGATCAGCAGGGGATAGGGCATCTCCGCGCGGAATCCCCCGAAATTGCAGCCCTTGAAAAAGTCGATCTTGACCTGCCCGATGGTGCCGATGGCCCCCTTCTGCACGAGGGCTCCAATCGCGTACATCATATCCGAGTAGCGGTAGTTCTGGCTCACCACGTAGTGGCGCCCGCTTTTTCTGGCCGCCGTCAGCATCGCCTTGCAGTCAACCATGGACTCCGCCATCGGCTTCTCGCTGATGACGTGCAGTCCGGCGCGCAGGGCGG
>JGI24918J38489_100598_pt1 | contig 1247 bp, 1 predicted proteins | sample LinPfosmplate6_FD_38489 | JGI IMG/M metagenome (IMG submission 38489)
AGTATCCGTGTTCGCGGCAGGGGGCATCGGAGGGGGCATCGGAATGGCGGGCATCACCATGCAGAAGACTCACACCGCAAAACTTGATGAAATACACCGGCGGCACTCGAACGATAACAGACTTGTTTTAAATTCCCTCCGAGAAGAACTAACTCGCGCAAACGATCGAGTTCTTTCTGCCACCACCCAGCCCAACCTTGGTGCGTGGAGTGATTCTCCAAGGTGGAAAGACGATCAGCGGTCAAGTGTTTCTGCCAGGTTGGGGGGGGTACGCACCCCCAGTCGTTCCCCCCTTACACGTTCTCCCACACGTTCACGTACACAACATTCATCACCAAGAAGGCGCTCACCATCCAAACGTTCATCCCCATCAAGAAAGCGCTCACCATCCAGACGTTCATCCCCATCAAGAAAGCGTTCACCATCCGGACGTTCATCCGCATCAAGAAAACGCTCATCATCCGGACGTTCATCTTTATCAAGAAAGCGTTCACCGTCCAGACGTTCATCCGCATCAAGAAAACGCTCACCATCCAGACGTTCATCCGCATCAAGAAAACGCTCACCATCCAGACGTTCATCTTCTGGGTCACCATCTAATGGTGATCGTCCCAAGGGTCGCCAGCGTCATTCACCTTAGTCTGGATATCACATCACGGTAATCCTGGAAACAACAAAGCGATGCCTTTTTTTGGGGTGAATAAAAATGATAGAAAGTGCTTCTGTTAACAACACAACCCTTCACCCACACAACCCTTCACCCACAACACAACCCTTCACCCACACAACCCTTCATCACAATGTCCAGCGGTGGGACTATTGTCCCTTGGGCTCCGTACGGAACACACATTCCGTTACGTTGTCAAAACCATCCCAACGAAAGATGGTCCACCAAAAACATTGACTACATCGGCGCAAGAACCATCTTTCCCTGTGCGCCAGCATCCAAAAAAACACATGGGGACCACGCGGATGGATGTTCGTGTTCTGTTCAATGCCTAAAGCCGGTTCCACAAGGAGAAGAGCATGTTCGGTTTAGAAAAATAGATGGTCTCAGGGGAGACAGTGTGGCGTTCATCGCAGACAACGTCCTGTCTGAGGAGCGTTGTGCGTCTCTCATGGAAAAATTTCAGGCAGAACTTGGGTGGGAAACTACCAAAGATGAAGATTCTCAGACAAATGCCCGAGAGTGTCAACGGCTCGTCTTGAGCGATCCGGGTGTCCGTGACGAAGTGTGGGCGGGGATA